>Ga0315271_10001449_pt1 | contig 14305 bp, 14 predicted proteins | sample C3_top_MG_FD_204664 | JGI IMG/M metagenome (GOLD analysis project Ga0315271, IMG submission 204664) | Sediment microbial communities from Yellowstone Lake, YNP, Wyoming, USA - C3_top | ecosystem: Environmental > Aquatic > Freshwater > Lake > Sediment | place: USA: Wyoming | collected 2017-08-01 | reverse complement strand
CAGCTTGCAGTGGCTGCGGGCGCCGCGTGGCAGCGCACTGTTTGCGGCAGGCGATCGCTGCCACGGGTTTCCGTTGCTGATCGCGGGCGAAATCCAGGTGATGCGCAGCACCCCGGACGGTCACGAAATCGAGTTGTACCGGGTTCATCCGGGGGAATCCTGCATCGTCAGCACCAGTTGCCTGCTGGGCGACGCGCACTATCCGGCGCACGGGCAAGCGCTGAGCGATGTCGTGCTGGCGGCGCTGCCCCATGAATTATTCGACATCTTGATTGCCGCCCATCCGCCGTTTCGCCGCTATGTGTTCGGGCTGTTTGCCGAACGGCTGGCCTTGATGATGCAGCGCGTGGAGGAAGTCGCCTTCCGCTCGCTGACGCGGCGGATTGCTGCGCTGCTGCTGACATCGCCCGAAGGCTTTCTGGAAACCACCCACGAACGGCTGGCCGCACAAATCGGCGCCAGCCGCGAAACGGTGAGCCGGGCGCTGAAGAAACTGGAAGACGCCGGCTGCGTCGGCCTGGCACGTGGCCGTATCGCCGTGGCGGATCGTGCCAGGCTCCTGGCTGAAGCCTGAATACATTTGGTGACGGTGGTCACAGACCCGTGATCGCCCGTCCCCTATAGTGCGCTCACCTCATCGAGGTGACCCTCAATTTTTCAGGAGCACACCATGTCATGCAATGTTGGTAGCATCGAACGCATCATCCGTATTCTTGCCGGCCTCGCCCTCATTGCCTGGGCGCTGCTGGGCGGCCCGGTGTGGGCGTGGATCGGCGTCGTTCCCCTCGTCACCGGCCTGCTCAACTTCTGCCCGGCCTACAGCCTGCTCGGCATGAACACCTGCGGCATCAAGAAGTAATTCAGGCCAGTAACAGTCTGCAAGCCGGATTGCGGGATTCGTCCCGGTACCGGCAGCCCATCCCGTCCAGATGTTTCTGGATGGGATGGGCTTTTCTTTGTCCGCCTCCGTGGTTGCGGATATGGCCGTGACCCCGATGCCGCCGAAAGCGGGTCAGCTTGCAGACGCATCACTCTTTTTCTGTTCGGTCACGACCAGGAAGGTCGCGACCCGGCCTTTTCCCTTGATCTCAAGTTGTCCACGCGCAACGAGTTCGAACTTGCCGACGACCAGATCGTGCGTTGCCTGCGTGATCTGGATCGCACCGGGCAGGCCGTTGGACTCCATGCGTTCCGCCATGTTGACCGCGTCGCCCCACAGATCGTAGATGAAGCGCTTCTTGCCGATCACGCCGGCGACGACGGCGCCGGAGTTGATGCCGATGCGCAGCGTCACGCCGGGGAACTCCTTCATCGCAGCGCTCATGGCAAGTGCAAGCCGAACCAGGGCTTCGGCGTGGTCTGGCCGCGGTTCGGGCAGACCCGCCGCCACCATGTAAGCATCGCCGATGGTCTTGATCTTTTCGACCCCTAACGACTCGGCCAGATCGTCGAAGCGGGCGAACAGGCGGTTAAGCAGTTTGACCAGATCCTGCGGCTTCAATCTTGCCGCCAGCGAGGTGAAATCGACGATGTCGGCGAACAGCACGCTGCACTCGGCGATGCCGTCGGCGAATGATCGCCCCTCGCGGCGCAGTCGCGCTGCGATTGAACGCGGCAGCATGTTCTCGATCAGTGTTTCGAGCCGATTGTTCGCCATCGCCAGCAGGTGTTCGGCCTTCGCGATATCGGCGACGAACACCGTGGTGATCGCAACGACCGCCACGAAAATGGCGAACATGGTGAAGTGCGCATCGAGGGCACGTGCTTCGGGCGACAGAATCCCCATCGACGTGGCCTCGATCCATTTCAGTTCGACCGCCGCGTACAGCATCGCGCAGATGCCGACGTACGCCATGCGAACCCAACGCCGTTCGTCTTGCAGAATCATCAGGGCAACCATGGCGATCACCATCAGCCAGAGATGGACGTAATTGTCGTGCCCGTCGACAACTCCCTCAACGAGCACCGCAAGGCCCGTGATAAAAACCATCATCCCGATTCCCAGTACATGGGTGGCGGCATTCGCCCGGCCTTGGCGGCACAGCACGAGAACCAGAACGACACTCGCCATGGCGAACACTTGCAACGCAAGCAGGGGAATATTCCCCTGGTACAAGGCGAAAACCATCCATGGCAGGATAACCGCGAGGGCGACCCGGGCGCTCACGCGAATCACGATGAGCTTGCGCCGCGCCTGGTGCCGGTCAAATTCCACGTCGGTGTAAATCAATTCGGAGTCGTCCGCCGCGCCGTCGGCCGCTGGATCGAAAGCGCCAGCGTCATGTACCGGATGCGGGCGGCCGGCAGCAAGATGGTCATTCATGCGGATCTCCTTGCGTTATCTTGACGCGCTACCCGCGGTAGCGCCCGGTTGCTTCGTCAAGCCAGAAACAGCTTGTAGGCGGGGTTGCGCGATTCGTCCCAGTAGGTGTAACCCAAGCCATCCAGAAACTTCTGGTAACTCGCTTTTTCCTTTTCCGGCACCTGGATGCCGACCAGCACCCGGCCATAGTCGGCGCCGTGGTTGCGGTAATGGAACAGGCTGATGTTCCAGCCCTGGCTCATGCTTTCGAGAAAGCGCATCAACGCGCCGGGGCGTTCGGGAAACTCGAAGCGGTACAAAACTTCGTTGACCGCCTCGGGCGCGCGCCCGCCGACCAGGTGGCGGATATGCAGCTTGGCCATTTCGTTGTCGGTCAGGTCGAGCGCCTCGATTTTGTGGCGCTTGAGCAGCTCGACCACGCGCGCGCCTTCGCCCGCGCCGGGAACCGACAGGCCGACAAACACGCGCGCGGCCTTGGGGTCGGAATAACGGTAGTTGAACTCGGTGATGTTGCGCGTGCCGAGCAAATTGCAAAACGTCTTGAAGCTGCCCGGCGTTTCGGGAATGGTGACAGCCAGCACCGCTTCGCGTTTTTCGCCCAGCTCGGCGCGCTCGGCGATATGGCGCAGGCGGTCGAAGTTCATGTTGGCGCCGGAAGCGACGGCGACCAGGGTTTTGCCCTTGAGCTTGTCGCCCGCGATCGCGGCTTTCATTCCGGCGATGGACAAGGCGCCCGCCGGTTCCAGGATCGAGCGGGTGTCTTCGAACACATCCTTGATCGCGGCGCAGATGGCGTCGTTGTTGACGCGGATGATTTCGTCCACGTACAACTGCGCCAGCCGGAAGGTTTCCTTGCCGACTTTTTTCACCGCCACGCCGTCGGCAAAAATGCCGACGCGCGGCAGCGTGACGCGCTCACCCTTGCACAGCGAACGCGCCATCGCGTCGGCGTCTTCCGGCTCGACCCCGACGATCCTGATGTCCGGGCGCAGCCGCTTGATGTAGGCGGCCATGCCGGCGATCAGCCCGCCGCCGCCGACCGGGACATACACCGAATGAATCGGGCCCGGATGCTGGCGCAGCAGCTCCATCGCCACCGTGCCTTGCCCGGCGATCACGTCGGGATCGTCGTAGGGATGGACAAAGGTGGCCTTGGCTTCCTTGGCCAACTGGGTGGCGTACGCGCAGGCGTCGTCATAGCTGTCGCCATGCAGGATCACCTGCGCCCCGCGCGCGACCACCGCATCGACCTTGATTTTTGGCGTGGTGGCGGGCATCACGATGGTGGCCGCTACGCCGAGCTTCTGCGCCGCCAGCGCCACGCCCTGCGCGTGATTGCCGGCGGACGCGGCGACCACTCCGCGCGCCAGTTGCGCCGCGGTCAGCTTCGCCATCTTGTTGTAGGCGCCGCGGCATTTGAAGGAAAAAACCGGCTGCATGTCTTCGCGCTTGAGCAGAATCTGGTTGCCGAGACGGCGCGACAGGTTGTGGGCAACGTCCAGCGGCGTTTCCACCGCCACGTCGTAGACGCGCGAGGTCAGAATGCGTTCCAGGTAATCGTCAGGTTGGCTCATGGCGGCGGTTTGATAAAAAACGGCGATGCCGCTATCTTAGCGGGCTGAATCCAAATCGACGAAACCAAAATGACTCAAGACGAAATGAAGCAAGCCGTGGCACGTGCTGCGGTGGATTATGCCCGTGGCGGCATCATCGGGGTAGGCACCGGATCAACCGCTAATTATTTCATCGACGCGCTGGCCGCAGTCAAGAGCCGCATCGACGGCGCGGTGGCCAGCTCGGAAGCTACCGCCAATCGGTTGAAAAGCCATGGCATCCAGGTGCTCGATCTGAACAGCGTGGGCGAACTCGAAATCTACGTCGACGGCGCCGACGAAATCACCGAACACTTCGCCATGATTAAAGGCGGTGGCGGCGCGCTGACGCGCGAGAAAATTGTCGCCGCGTGCAGCAAGCAGTTCATCTGCATTGCTGATGAGAGCAAGCTGGTCGGCGTGCTCGGCGCGTTCCCGCTGCCAGTCGAAGTGATTCCGATGGCGCGTTCTTACGTGGCGCGCGAACTGGTCAAGCTGGGTGGCCAGCCGCGTCTGCGCGAAGGCTTCACCACCGACAACGGCAATATCATTCTCGACGTGCATGGCATGTCCATGGTCGATCCGGTGTCGCTGGAAACCGCGATCAATCACATCGTCGGCGTGGTGACCAATGGCCTGTTTGCGCGGCGCGGCGCGGATGTGCTGCTGCTGGGTACGGCGTCTGGCGTCAAGACCTACAAGAAGTAAAGCTTCACTGCGCGGGCGTTACTGCGGGGGCGGCGGCTCGTCTTCGGGTTTCTGCTCCGCGACCGGAACGCGGTATTTTTCAGTCGCCCACTGTCCCAGATCGATCAACTTGCAGCGCTCGCTGCAAAACGGTTTCCAGCGATTCTCCGCCGTCCAGTTGACAGCCGCGTTACAGGCCGGGCAGCTCACGACGGGCGGTTTCATAAGGTGCAGAAAGTCAGGTCGAAATCGATCGGCTGGTCGGCGCAGATGCGCGGCAGCCCGGAGCCCACCTGCACAAACCGGATGTTGAGCATGTATTTGTTGGCGGAAATTTCCGGCACACACGGTAAATTATCGACCAGGGTGACACGGATCAATTGCGGGTTGCGCGATTCCAGCATGCGTTGATAGCTGCCGTTGTCCACGTGCTGCAACTCGGGTTGACCGCTGTCGCGCAGCAGACCGAGCACGATATTGGCCGCCGCGCGGATCGACGCGAACGGCGCCAGCCAGTGTTGCAGTTGCTGCATGCGGTTTTTGGCCGGCTGGTGTCGCCAGTGATGGTAAGCCGGCAGATCGAATTCACACATGCCGCCCGGAATCGCCGCACGCTGCTTGATCGTCATCAGCCATTCGTCCTCGCGCAGGTGCAGGCCGACTTTTCCGGGCAGTCGATACATCCCATGATGCGCCGCCTCGATCGCCGCCAGCACCTGTTCCAGGGTGGTGTCCTGCACCTGCGGATTGCCGCGCAAGGCCGCCAGCACGGCTTTTTGCCGATCCAGTTCCTGCAGCAAATCGGATTTGAGGTCGGCGCGCGCCGCGACTTCCGCCAGTTCAAACAGCGTCAGCAGCGCCGCATGATGCGCATGCGGGTCGGATGATTCCGCATAAGCATCGAAGCGGTCGAACAAATCTTCCAGCCGCAACAGGGTGCGGATGCGTTCGGAGAGGGGATATTCGTAGTGGATCACGCCGCAACGGGCTGGTTGGAATCGACTGATTGTCGCCGATCCGGATGGAAAATCAAGGCGGCGGCGCAGCCAGTGCGAGATAACGCTGATGCAGGCGCGCGACTTCGGCGCCTGTCACTTCTGGCGAGGACGTGTTGACGATCACGTCGTCCGCAGCCGCCAGCCGCTCAGTGCGACTCGCCTGTGCGGCGAGAATGGCGGCCACCTCGTCGCGGCTGAGTCCGCTGCGCGCCATCACCCGCGTGATCTGCATGTCTTCCGGACAATCGACCAGCAGCACGCGGTTCAGTACATTCTGATAACCGCCGGACTCCACCAGCAAGGGAATCACAACCAGAACGTAGGGGGCGATCACGGTGGCCAGCGCCTGCTCGACCTGCTGGCGGATCAGCGGATGCAGGATGGCTTCGAGTTGGTGTCGTGCGGCGCTGTCGGCGAACACGCGGCGGCGCAAAGCGGCGCGATCCAGCGTGCCGTCCGCTTGCATCACCGCTTCACCGAAAACCGCCCGGATGGCGTCGAGTGCTGCGCCGCCGGGTGCTGCGCCATGACCGCCCGCAAGGCGAGTGTCTGGCGGCGTACCCCTTGCGGGTGCGGTCAGATCGCGCGCAATGACATCGGTATCAATCACCGGCACGCCATGCGCGGCGAAGCTGTCGGCGACCATCGACTTGCCGGAACCGATGCCGCCGGTGAGGCCGACCACCCACATCAGAATTGTCCGAGATAGGCGTGCGTCAAGTCCGCGCCGAAGAACAGCGCCACCAGCCCGCCGCCTGCCAGATAGGGGCCGAACGGAATCGGCACCCGCCGGTCATGCTTCACCAGCACGATCATCGCGATGCCGATGGTTGCGCCTACCACCGACGACAGCAGCAGGGTGACCGGCAGCATCGTCCAACCCAGCCAGGCGCCGATGGCCGCCAGCAGCTTGAAGTCGCCGTAGCCCATGCCTTCCTTGCCGGTGGCGAGCTTGAACAGCCAGTACACCGACCACAACAGCAGATACCCGGCCAGCGCGCCGATCACCGCCTCGGGCAGGCTGGCAAAATGCCCGCCCAGATTGAACAGCAAGCCCAGCCACAGCAAGGGCAGGGTGAGGCTGTCGGGCAGCAGGGTGGTGTCGAGGTCGATGAAGGCCAGCGCAACCAGCGTCCAGATCAGCAGCAGCGCGCCCGCGGTCGGCACGCTCACGCCCCACTTCCAGGCGGCGGCGGCCGACAGCAGCGCAGTGAGCAATTCCACCAGGGGGTAACGCGCGTTGATCGGCGTGCGGCAAGATGAGCAGCGCCCGCGCAGCCACAGCCACGATAACAGCGGAATATTTTCCAGCGCGGTGATTTGATGGCCGCACTGCGGGCACGCCGAACGCGGCACCGCGAGGTTATACGGGGTGGCCTCCGTGATGACTTCGCCGCGCAATTCGGCGCACTGCGCGTGCCACTCGGCCTCCATCATCTTCGGCAGGCGATGGATGACGACGTTGAGAAAACTGCCGACCAGCAGGCTGAATAAAAAAACCAGCCCGGTGAACAGGGCTGGTTCCGCTTGCAGCAGCGCCATCAGACGACCGAGCCCATTTTGAAGATCGGCAGATACATGGCGATGACCATGCCACCGATGAGGACGCCCAGCACTACCATGATGATCGGCTCCATCAGGCTCGACAATGCCGCCACCGCGTCATCCACTTCGGCTTCGTAAAAATCGGCCACCTTGTTGAGCATGGAATCGAGCGAACCGGATTCCTCACCAATAGCTGCCATTTGCAGCACCATGTTGGGGAAAAGCCCAACGTTCTGCATCGCCACCGTCAGCGCGGTGCCGGTGGATACTTCGGCCTTGATTTTCTGGGTGGCTTCGACATACACCTGGTTGCCCGATGCGCCGCCCACCGATTCCAGCGCTTCGACCAGCGGCACGCCGGCGGCGAACATGGTCGCCAGGGTGCGGGTCCAGCGCGCAATGGTGGCTTTTTCGATTACGGCGCCAAAAATCGGCAGCTTCAACATGACCCGATCCATGAACATCTGCACCTTGCGCGAGCGCTTCCAGGCTTGCAGCAGAAAGTAAATGCCGCCGCCGATGGCGCCGAATATCGCCCACCACCACTGGACGAAGAAGTCCGACAGCGCCATCACCACCAGCGTCGGCCCCGGCAAATCCGCGCCAAAGCTGCTGAACAGTTCCTTGAACGCCGGGATCACGAAAATCATGATGACGGCGGTGATGACAAACGCCACCACGATAATGGAGACGGGATAAAACAGCGCCGACTTGATCTTGCTCTTGATGGCGAGGATTTTCTCCTTGTACACCGCCAAGCGATCCAGCACCGCCTCCAGAATACCGGCCGATTCGCCGGCGCCCACCAGGTTGCAGTACAGCGCGTCAAAATGTAACGGATGACGGCTGAATGCCTGGGTCAGGCTGCTGCCCTTTTCGATATCCGCCTTGATCTCGGCCAGCAGGCGCTGTACCGACGGATTGGAGTGCCCGCGCCCGACGATGTCGAACGATTGCAGCAGCGGCACCCCGGCCTTCATCATGGTCGCCAGTTGACGGGTGAACAGGGTGATGTCCTTTTCGGTGACCTTCTTCGCGCCGCTGAACAGGGTGCTCTGTTTTTTGACCTTGGTGACGTTGATTCCCTGCTTGCGCAGCAGGGAATTGACCACGGCTTCGCCACTGGCCTGCATCTGGCCCTTGACCTTTTTGCCGCGCTTGTCCATGCCTTCCCACAGGAAGGACGCGTCCTTGATTGCTTTTGCCGCTGTTGCCATAGAGGTGTTCCTTAAAGATTGGTGACGGCCTCAACCTCTTCCAGCGAGGTGGAGCCGGCTTTTACTTTCAACAGTCCTGCCTGACGTAAATCGACTACGCCTTCGAGCCGCGCCTGGTCGGCGATATCCCTCTCGTCCCCACCCTTGAGGATGATGCGGGTCATGGCGTCGGTGATCGGCATCACCTGATAGATGCCCAGGCGCCCTTTGTAGCCGGTGCCGCCGCAGATATCGCAGCCCACCGCTTTGTAGGGTTTCCAACTGCCATCCAGTTGCTCTTCGGTGAATCCGGCAGACAACAGGGCTTCGCGCGGAAGATCGGTGGTCTGTTTGCACGAGCACAGCTTGCGCGCCAGCCGCTGGGCAGTAATCAGAATCACCGAAGACGCCACGTTGAACGGCGCCACCCCCATGTTCAACAGCCGCGTCAGGGTGCCTGGCGCGTCGTTGGTGTGCAGGGTGGACATCACCATGTGGCCGGTTTGCGCGGCCTTGATCGCGATATCGGCGGTTTCCAGATCGCGGATTTCGCCGACCATGATGACGTCGGGATCCTGCCGCAAAAATGATTTCAGCGCCGCCGAAAAGGTCAGGCCGGCCTTGTCGTTGACGTTGACCTGGTTGATGCCGGGCAACTGGATTTCCGCAGGGTCTTCCGCAGTCGAGATATTGACGTCGGGCTTGTTGAGGATGTTCAGGCAGGTGTAGAGCGACACCGTCTTGCCGGAACCGGTCGGGCCGGTCACCAGCACCATGCCGTAGGGACGCTGCACCGCATTCAACAGCAGCTCTTTCTGGAACGGTTCGTAGCCCAGCGCCTCGATCCCCAACTGTGCGCTGGTGGGATCGAGAATCCGCATGACGATTTTTTCGCCGTACAGGGTGGGCAGGGTGCTGACCCGGAAGTCGATGGCGCGGGTTTTCGACAGCACCATTTTCATGCGACCGTCCTGCGGCACGCGCTTTTCCGAAATATCCAGCCGCGACAATACCTTGATGCGCGAAGCGACCTTGTCCTTGATCGCCATCGGCGGCTGCGCCACTTCGGCCAAAATACCGTCGCGGCGATAGCGGATGCGGTAGTACTTTTCGTAGGGCTCGAAATGGATATCGGACGCCCCGGCATTGATCGCGTCGAGCATGATTTTTTGCAGATAACGCACCACCGGGGCGTCGTCGATTTCGATTCCGCCGGTGTCCTGCTGCGCGGCAGCGCTTTCTTCGTCGGCAAAATCCAGATTGAGATCTTCCGCGTTCAACACCGCCATCGTGTTGTCTGCGGCGTCGCTGACTTTCTGGATCAGTTTGCCGAGCTTGTCGTCCTCGACCACCACCGGTTCCACCGCCTGGCCGATCTGGAATTTCACCTCGTCCAGCGCCTGTAGATGGGTGGGGTCGGAGGTCGCCACGTACAGCTTGTTGCCGCGCTGATACAGCGCCACGACGCGCCGTTTCTGCACCAGTTTGGCGTCGAGCAGCCCCTGCGGCAGGTTGTCGGCATCCATGGCGCCCAAATCCAGATAGGGATAGCCGAATGAAACAGCAGCGAATTCGGCAATCTGGTCGGCCTTGAAGCGCTTGCCCTTGACGAGTTCGGTCACGAAGGAGTCGCCCGACTGGCTGGCGCGTTTCCACACTCCCTCGGCATCGTCCTCGGACAGCCAGCCATGATTGACCATGGCGCGCGCCAGTCCGGTTAAATTGTTGGTGTTGGTCACAGCGGCCATTGTTCGGTTCCAGACAAGTCCAGATTCAAATTATTGCCCGCATCGGCGCGCAGGCTGGGCGGCGGATGGGGAATCACAGGCCTTAACGGCGATATTCCGTCTAAATTGAGGCGTCCCTGGATGTCGCCTCGCCCACCGCCGGCAGATAAATGCGCGCCATCTTCACCGACCGATCCTGGGTTTGCACCACTTCAACCGGCACATCGCCCAGCTTGAGGCTTACCCCGACTTCTGGAATGTCTTCGAACTGCTCCAGCAACAGACCGTTCAGGGTTTTCGGGCCATCCAGCGGCAGCGACAGCCCCAGCTTGCGGTTCAAGTGGCGCAGCAGCACGCTGCCCTCGGCCAGCCAGTTGCCGTCTGCCTCGCGCCGCAGATAGCCCATGTCAGACGGCGCCTGGGTGGTGAATTCGCCGACCATTTCTTCCAGCAGGTCTTCCAGCGTCACCAGCCCTTGCAGTTCGCCGTATTCGTCGACCACCAGCGCCAGCCCCCGGCGGCCGCTCTGAAAGTTGCGCAACTGGGTAAACAACGGGGTGCCTGCGGGCACGAAATAAGGCTCTTCGAGGTTTTCTTTCAGCGTCTCCGGATTCAGCTCGTCGCCGGTCAGCGCATGCAGAACCCGCCGCACATGCAACACGCCGAGCAGGGTGTCGGGCGAGCCTTGCTGCACCACCAGCCGGGTGTGATGGCTGGTGGAAATCTGCTGCCGCAAGCGTTCGGGTTCATCCTCGATATCGATCGCCTCGATCTGATTGCGCGGCGTCATCACGTCGTCCACCGTAATGTCTTCCAGTTCCAGCAGATTCACCAGAATCCGGTGGTGCTCGCGCGGCATCCGGCCCGACGATTCCAGCACGATGGTGCGCAGCTCTTCCAGTCCCAGGCTGTTGCTCTGCCCCGGCTCGGGCTGCTTGATCCGCAACAACCGCAGGATGCCCTGCACAAACAGGTTGACGAACCACACCACCGGATAGACCAGTTTCAACAGCGGGGTGAGCAGCCAGGTCGCCGGATAGGCGATACGTTCGGGAAAGGCGGCGCCCAGCACCTTGGGGGTGACTTCGCTGAACACCAGAATCAGAAAAGTCAGCAGCAGGGTCGCCAGCATCAGCACCACTTCGCCATCGCCAAACAGGCGAATCGCCAGCACGGCGGACAGCGTGCCGGAAGCCGCGTTCACCAGATTGTTGCCGAGCAGAATCACCCCCAGCAGCTTGTCAGTGCGGTTCAGCAGCGCCTGCGCCCGCATCGCGCCGCGCACACCGTTATCGGCCGCGTGGCGCAGACGATAACGGTTGATCGCCATCATCGCGGTCTCGGACGCGGAGAAAAACGCCGAGGTCAGCAGTAAAACGGCAAGCACGCCGAACAGCGTGCCGGTGGAAATGTTATCCAATCGAGTGCCTCAACGCCGGAGGATCACTTCCAGCACGAACTGGGTGCCCAGATAGGCCAGCAACAGCAAGGTGAAGCCGGTGATCGTCCAGACCAGCGCGGTGCGTCCGCGCCAGCCACGGAAATGCCGCCCCAGCAACAAAACGCCGAACACCAGCCAGGACAGGATGGCGAACACGGTCTTGTGGGAAAACTGCAAGGCCTTGCCGAACAGTTCTTCCGAAAAGAACGCCCCGCTGAATACCGCCAGGGTCAGCAACACAAATCCGGCGCCGATGGTGCGGAACAGCATCGCCTCCAGCGTCAGCAAAGGCGGCGCACCCCCCTGTAACAACGCGCCACGATGCAATTGCTTTTCCAGCATGGTCATCAACACCGCGTTCAAGGCGGCCACCGCCAGCAGGCCATACGCCAGAAACGACACCACCAGATGGATACGCAAGGCCAGGGTCTGCGAATTGGGAATGGCGTGGGTGGCGGTAAACAACGCCATGCCCAGCACCGACAGCGCAGCCAGCCCGCTTACCCACGACTGCAAGCGCGCCAGCGGCGCCCCTTTGCTGGATAGCCAGTAGGTGAGCGCGGTCAGCCATAAAATCGTCGACAGCGAATTGCCGAAGCCCAGCCGGATATCGCCCTGTCCCAGCACCGAGTGATAAATCAGCGCGCCGTGCCCCAGCAAGGCCAGCGGCAGCACGAAACACGCGGAAGGGGCGGGCGGCGGCGTGCGCTGCAAGCGCCAGGCCACCCAGCCATACAGCGCGCTCACACATAAAGTAATCAGCAATAGCGGGGACATTCGTTAAAATGGGTAGCGTTGAAAAAAACGTGATTCGGCCAGCCCCATTATCCATGCCGCTCATGACGGCAACAAGGAAGCCATGTTAGAGAACCTCAGCGGACGCCTCGCCGGCGTCGTCAAATCGCTGCGCGGGCAAGCGCGCATCACCGAAACCAACGTGCAGGATACCTTGCGCCAGGTGCGGCTCGCGCTGCTTGAAGCCGACGTCGCGCTGCCGGTGGTCAAGCATTTCATTGAAGCCGTCAAAATCCGCGCACTCGGTCAGGAGGTGCTCACCAGCCTGTCGCCCGGGCAGGCCTTGATCGGCATCGTCCACGAAGAGTTGACCCGGCTGATGGGCGGCGAAAACGCCGAGTTGAATCTGGCCGCCACCCCGCCCGCCGTGATTCTGATGGCGGGTTTGCAGGGGTCGGGCAAAACTACCACCAGCGGCAAGCTCGCGCTGCTGCTGAAAACCCGCAAGAAAAAAGTCCTGCTCACCTCGGCCGACGTTTACCGCCCCGCCGCCATCGAGCAGTTGCGACTACTGGGCAAACAGCTCGATGTGGATTTTTTTGAAGCAGGCGACGAACGTGACCCGCTGAAAATCGCCCAGGCTGCGCAGGATCACGCACGCAAACAGTTCTACGATGTGCTGATCGTCGATACCGCCGGTCGCTTGGCGATTGACGAAGCGATGATGGCCGAAATTGCCGCGCTGCACGCCGCCGTCAAGCCAGTCGAAACCTTGTTCGTGGTGGACGCGATGCAGGGCCAGGACGCGATCAACGTCGCCAAAGCCTTTAACGAAGCGCTGCCGCTGACCGGCATTGTGTTAACCAAACTCGACGGCGATTCGCGCGGCGGCGCGGCGCTGTCGGTGCGTCACGTCACCGGCAAGCCGCTCAAATTCATCGGCGTCAGCGAAAAGCCCAACGGCATCGAAGCCTTCCACCCCGAACGGATGGCACAGCGCATCCTCGGCATGGGCGACGTGCTCTCGCTGATCGAGCAGGCGCAAGGTTCGGTCGACATGGCCGAAGCCAAGAAACTCGCCGACAAGGTTAAAAAAGGCAAAGACTTCGACCTCGAAGATTTCAAGGCGCAAATCCTGCAAATGAAGAAAATGGGCGGCCTCTCGGCGCTGATGGACAAACTGCCCGGCGCAGGGCAAATGAGCCTGCCCGCAGGCGCCGACGACAAGTCGATCAACCGCGTCGAAGGCATCATCAACAGCATGACCCCGCTCGAACGCCGCAAACCCGACCTCATCAAGGCCAGCCGCAAACGCCGCATCGCCGCCGGCGCCGGGGTGCAGGTGCAGGACGTCAACAAACTGCTGAACCAGTTCGAGCAGGCGCAAAAGATGATGAAAATGATGGGCAAAGGCGGCCTCTCCAAAATGATGCGCGGCATGAAGGGCATGATGCCCGGGCTGCGTTAAAGCGGACTGTGTTAAAGACAGCGCGCCAACCCTTTTAATCGCAGAAAACACCATGACTCTCACCGCAGCCACCAGCGCCATCTGGCGCAACCACACCGACATCGCCGACACCCCCGGCCTGGCGATACGCACCACCTACCCGAACAACTCAAACGGCGTCGAAGTCATGCTCGAACAATGGCAGGCGGGCACCTCCGAGCCGCCCCACGCCCATCCCGGCGACGACATGACCGTCGTCGTCGAAGGCGAAATGCTGATCCAGTTCTACACCCTCGAATCCGGCAAACTGCTGCGCGACGGCGCACCCGTCACCCTGCGCCAGGGCGAAACCGGCTACATCCAAGGTGGCCGCATCCACGACGCGCGCTACGTGCAAGCCTGCAAACTGGTGTTCGTCCACGACCGGGCGTTTGCGTTTCAGGGCTACACCGAAGAAATCGCCGCCTGAGTCCCGCCCGCCGGGCGCGCGCGTTGCCTCAAGTTAAAACCTTACCGAAGGACTGATACGTTGCCTCAAGTTCGGTAGTTACCGAAGCAGATTGAAGACAGCCTTCAGTTTACGTTGCATTTCCTTCTGTAACAGGAAGGGATTG
>Ga0315271_10001448_pt1 | contig 14307 bp, 16 predicted proteins | sample C3_top_MG_FD_204664 | JGI IMG/M metagenome (GOLD analysis project Ga0315271, IMG submission 204664) | Sediment microbial communities from Yellowstone Lake, YNP, Wyoming, USA - C3_top | ecosystem: Environmental > Aquatic > Freshwater > Lake > Sediment | place: USA: Wyoming | collected 2017-08-01 | reverse complement strand
CGCTGACGCAATGCGTCGGTGAGCGCCAACTTGAACTCGATGAAGCGAACTTCCTCAGGCGTCAGATTGAGGAACTCCGCGACAGTACCGACTGACCAGCCCTGTGCAACGAGCTTCCGGCGCTTCGCTTCCTTCATGTCTCCTCCATTGTCGCATCGTACCGGTTCAAGCGGTCGTTGCACGCGTCCAGAATATTCGCTGGTGTCTTTTGAGTCTTCTTGCTGAAAACCGCTACTACAATCAAGGCGTCAGGATCGAGGCGATAGATGACGCGCCAGATCGCCTGGGCATCGATGATTCGCAATTCGTGGCACTTGCGACCCAGACTCGGCAATGGCCGCGAGTGGGGAAGTCCGAACTTCTCTCCACGTTGAAGTCGCCGCAGGAGCAGACCAACCTCGCGCCGGGCGGCACTGGAGAACGGTGGTGTTCGCACCTCGCCTCGGAGCCAGACGATCGGCCGGTCGCCACCTGCGTGAGAAGTATATGTCCGATCCGGCATAGTCACAAGGCTCCCGTTCCGGTCCCGACTTCCCTCTGCCCGGGGCGTCGGTGGGTCGACACGAGAAAGCTGCCTTGCTGCCGCATACGCCGTCGGTCCAAAAAAACGAACCCCGGCACGCAATCGCGTAGCGGGGGCTCGTCGGAGGGTGTTCCTGCGGTGACCGGTGAGGAGGAATCGAACCCGGCCTACCATCTGAGATGCCTCCCTGGCCAGAAAGGTCGCACCAGCCCCTCCCCACACGCCGCCGCCGACAGTAGCTTCTCAGGCATTCCCCACAACCACACACAGGCCCGATGTCGCTGCCCGAGAGCGCTGCCAACAACGCCCCCGCCCCGCTGCAGCGCATCGGCTCGGTCGACCTGCTCCGCGGCGCCGTGATGGTGGTGATGGCCCTCGACCACACCCGCGACTATTTCCTGAACCTTCCATTCCAGCCAGAAGACCTGGCCCAGAGCAACCTGCCACTCTTCTTCACCCGCTGGATCACCCACTTCTGCGCCCCGGTCTTCTTCCTCCTCGCCGGCACCGGCGTCGGCTTCGCCCTGATGCGCGGACGCACCCCCGCTCAGGCCTCCCGCTTCCTGCTCACCCGCGGACTCTGGCTGGTGGTCCTCGAATTGACCGTGGTCGCTGTCGGGTGGAGCTTCACCTTCAAACTGATGCCCTTCTTGGGCCTGGTGATCTGGGCCCTCGGCTGGTCGATGGTCTGCCTGGCCATCCTCATCCACCTCCCCCGCACGCTGATGATCGCCTTCAGCGTCGCGATGATCGCCCTCCACAACCTCACCGACCACGTGACCGCAGCAGCGCTCGGCCAGTGGGGGCCGCTCTGGACCGTGCTCCACGTGCCGGGCAACGTGACGCCCTCGCTCGACATCTACTACCCGCTGATCCCGTGGATCGGCGTGATGGCGCTGGGCTACGCCCTCGCCGATGTCTATCGCTGGGACGCGCCACGCCGCCGCCGCTTCCTGCTGCGTGCCGGGACCGTGGTAACCCTCGCCTTCATCGCCATCCGTGCCATCAACCACTACGGCGACCCGGAGGCGTGGACGACGCAGCGGAACTTCGGCCTCACCGTCGCATCGTTCCTCAACGTCTGGAAGTATCCCCCGTCACTCGACTACCTGCTGATGACGCTGGGGCCGATGCTGATCTTGCTGGCACTGCTGGAGCGCGCGCAGGGCACGCTCGCCAGGTGGATCACCGTCTTCGGCCGAGTGCCGATGTTCTACTACATCCTCCACCTCTACCTGATCCACTCGCTCGCCATCGTGCTGGCACTGCTGCAGGGCGGCGCCAAGGCGCTGGAGATCACCCCGGAGACGGGGATGCCGGCGTGGTACGGCGTGCCGCTGGTTGGGGTGTATCTGGCGTGGGCGCTGGTGATCGTGATCCTCTACTTCCCCTGCCGCTGGTTCGCCGCCGTCAAGGCGCGCCGCCGCGACTGGTGGCTGAGCTACATCTAGCGCTGTGGACTCAGTGGAGCTCGCCTGGTGCCGCCGTTGGTGGTGCCGCGTCGTCGTCGTGCAGCATGCGCACCGCCGGTGTGTCGAGGTCGTCGTACTGCCCCGCACGCGCCGACCAGATGTAAGCCACCACCGCCGCGAGCACGACGAAGAGCGCGAGCGGCACCACAATAAAGAGCACGCTCATGCGGCACGCTCCATCGCTGCAACCGACTCCGATTGAGCCGCCACGCTGCTCGTTGTGGCCGCGGGGACGAAGGTCTTGCCGAGATAGCTGGCGAGCAGGACGGTGAGCGAACTCGCTGGCATCAGCAGCGCCGCGATGAAGGGCGAGATGGTGCCGGTCATCGCCAGCACCACCCCGGCAGCGTTGTAGCAGAGGGCAAAGCCGATGTTCCTGCGAATCACCTGCATCGTGCGAGCGGAGCCCTCCACGAGCCGCACCAGTGGCTCGATCCCCGGCGTGGTGAGATAGACATCGGCGGTGGCGAGACACGCTTCCGCGCCGCCGTGCACGCCGATCCCCACGCTTGAAGCCGCAATCGCCGCGGCATCATTGACGCCATCACCGACCATCACGACCGGGCGCCCCGATGCGCGCATCGCATCGCGCCGCTGCTGCACCAGCGCCAGCTTCGCTTCGGGAGTCGCCGAGCCGATCGCGTCGACGGCGGCGAAGCCGAGCTGCGCGCCCACGGCTGATGCCACGGCAGGATCGTCGCCGGAAAGGAGCGTGGTGTGCCACCCGCGATGGCGCAACGCGTCGAGTGCTGCACCGGCATCGTCGCGCACTCGGTCGCCGATCGCAGCGGCCGCGACGATCACCCCATCGACCGCAACCAGCACCGGCGTGAGTGGATTGGCCGCGAGTGTGGCGACAAGTGACTCCCCTCCGTGCGCGCGTGCCGCCACAAATCGCGGCGACCCCACCACCACCGCACGCCCATCCACCGTGCCGCTGATTCCGCCACCTGCATGATGCATCACATCGCTCGGCGAGTCCGCCGCCATTCCCGGCCATGCTCGGCGGAAACCATCGGCAATCGGATGCGACGACCCCGCCTCGAGCGAAAGCACGAACGGCTTGACGCTTTCATCGCCCCACCACATTACCAGCGATGTCACGCCTTCGGTGAGCGTACCGGTCTTGTCGAGCACCATCTCGCCGGGGCGCGAGAGCAGCTCAAGCGCATCGCCCCCCTTGATGAAGATCCCGGCGCGTGCCGCGCGACCCACTGCCACGGTGACCGCGAGCGGTGTCGCGAGCGCCAGCGCACATGGGCAGGTGACGATCAACAACGCAATCGCGTGATCCCAGGCGAGCGCCTGGTCGCGCGGCAGCCAGATCAGGAAGGTCACCATCGCAAGCAGCAGCACCACCGCGACGAACCACCCCGACATCCGGTTCGCCAATGCCACAATGGGAGCTCGCCGCTGACCGCTCTCCTCCACCTGGCGGAGAATCTTCGCAAGCCGGCTCGTCTCGCCGCTTTCTTCGACTCGCACTCGCACCGGCGCCATCACGTTGAGGGTGCCGGCAAAGACGCTGCTTCCCACACCGGCCGATGTCGGCACCGATTCGCCGGTGAGTAGCGCGGCGTTCACGGACGTGTCGCCGACCGAGATGATGCCGTCGGCGGGGAAACTCTCTCCCGCTCGCACCTGCACCTCCATCCCAGGCAGCAGCGCCACCGCCGGGAGCTCGCGCTCCGTACCATCAGCGCCAACGACCCGGGCCGTCGTGGGCGCAAGGGCGTAGAGCAGCTCCGCCGCATCGGCGGCGGCACGTTGACCGCGCTGCTGCAGGAATCGCCCGACCAGGAGCAGGAAGATTAGGATGCAGACGCCGTCGAAGTAGATCGGGCCGCTGTTGGTCACCGTGTTGATCGCACCACGGGTGATCCCCGCGCCGATGGCGATCGCAATCGGCAAGTCCATGTGCAGCGTGCGCGTCCGCAAGGCGGCCCACGCCCCGGTGAAGAAAACCCGACCGGGGAAGAACACCGCAGGGAGCGCGAGCGCGAGCGACATCCAGCGGAACAACGCAGCGTAGCGGGGCTCCATCCCGCTGAACTCACCGGAATAGAGCGCTGCCGCGGCCAGCATCACGTTGCCGGCAATCGCGCCTGCGACGCCGATGCGTGTGAGCATCGCGCGATCCTCGCGCTTCCGCATGGCGTCACGCGCGACACCACGGAAGGGATGCGGCGCGTAGCCCAGCTGGTCGAGTGCGCGCGCGAGCTGGGAGAGCGAGACCACGGCAGGATCCCACTCGGCCCGCGCCAGCGAACGCCGCACATCGAGCTCCGCACGCGCCACTCCCGGCAGTAGTAGCGGTACCCGCTCTACCAGCCAGACACAGGAGGCGCAGTGCACTCCCTCGAGGTACAGCTCGGTCCGCAGCTTCCCCCCCTCCGCCTGCTGCACATAGAGCTCGGCAAAGGCCGGATGGTCGAACTCCTCATAGCTGCGGCCACTGCTGCGCACCGCCGCCTCGCGTCGCTCGCGGAAGTAGTAGTACTGCGATAGGCCATTCGATTGGAGGATGTCGTACACCGCACTGCAGCCGGCGCAGCAGAACTGCGGGCCATCGCCCGCGGTGACCAGCGCCGGTGGCACCGCGAGGCCGCAGTGCGTGCAAGGTGTGCCGATCACGCCGGCGGCCGACTCAGTGCGCATGCATTGGCATCGCGGTGGCGCTGGCGTCAGCGGCCGGTACCGCCACGGTGAGCTGGTGCATCCACTGCATACCGGGCACCAACCCGAAATGATTGGCTATCGAGAAGAGGCCGAGGCAGACAATCACGCCGGCACTCACCATCGGCAGCCGAGAACGGAGTGGGCCGAAGAGGCGCTGCGCGCCGTACCCGACGGCGAGCATCATCGGCAGCGTTCCCACCCAGAAAAGGAGCATCACCAGCGCGCCGCGCAGTGGCGTTCCGGCTCCACCCGCCGTGACTACGAAAGCGTAGAGCCAGCCGCAGGGGAGCAGCGTGGTGAGCAGGCCGGTGGCCGCAGCACGCACCACCGGCGACTGACCGCGCACTCGCTGCAATGCCCCACCCATTGCGTGCTGCCACGACGCAGGCACTGCAAATGGTCGCCGAACACCGCGTACCACCAGCATGGCATTGATGCCCCAGCCGATCATCAACACTCCTGCGGCGATCGCGGCGATGTTGCCGACACCGGCGAGTGTGCCGCCCCGGTCGAGCATCGCGCCGAGGGCACCGGCGGCGAGTCCGAGCGAGAGGTACGACACCAGTCGCCCGATGTTGTAGGCGGCGTGCGCGCCGGCATCGCTCCGCCACGACGTCGCTGCGCTGTCGTTGGCATAGAAGCAGACGAAGGCGCCGCACATCGCGGCGCAGTGCACACTGCCGAGCAGTGAGGCAATCAGAACTGCGAGGGCGAGGGTCATGCGATGGCGCTACGATCCGCCGGGGGCGTCGCCGGGGCGGGCCGCGACGAGCCGTGCCGTGTCGGTGGTCGAAGCGTCGAAGCGGAGCTGAGTGGTGTAGCGGTCGCTCCCGCGCGTCACCACGACCCGCAACTCCCAGAGCCCCGCCCGCGTCATCAGGATCGGTGCGGCGTAACTGCTGTCTGGTGTGGCCGGAAGCACGCTTGCCATGACCTCTTCCGCATGCGCGACGTGCCGCGCCTCGACCATGACTGCCGCGCCGGCAAGTGCGGCCCCCGCTTCATTACGAAGCCGGAAGGTCAGCATCGCCTGGTGATCGGGGCCGATTGCGCTGAGCGAGGGCGCCAGCGTCCAGCCCAACGCGACATTCTGGCGCGCCTGCGCCTGCGTCGAATCCCAGTTGACGGCCTTCTGGTAATAATTCGCCTCGATGGCGGCGTGCGGATCGGAGTTGGCAACACGGATCAGTGCGAAGCCCACCAGCACGTCAATCGCGAGGACGCTGATGATGATCACCGGCCAGATCCGATCCTGTCGGATGAGCGGACTCACTGCGGTGTCGTGCCGGCTGAAGATGGTCCGAGAAGATTAAAGGGGAAATCGCCGGTGAACGCCTTTCCATCGGCAATCCGCACTGTGATGTTGTGCTGCCCTGCAGGGAACGCCGCTTGCGGCAGCACCACGAAGACGCTCGTGGTGCGTTGTGCCCCGGCCGGCACATCCAGCGGGCTCTCCGGCGCAATCACGCGCCCACTTTCGGCACCCAGCACGGTAATGGTGTAGCGGTGCGCCGTCCGCGAGCGGTTGGCGATCTTGACCCGCACCTGATTCGCCACGCTGCCATCGGCCTCGAGCGTGAACGGCACCGAGCCGGAGCGCAGCAGCGTGATGTCGGCCGCCGACTTGGTACCCAGCGCGAAGAGGAAGCCACCAAAGAAGAGTGCGAAGACCAGCGGGTAGATGATCACCCGCGGCCGCAGCAGATGCTTCGGCTTGCCATCCAGCGTGTCACCCGAGGCGTAACGAATCAGTCCGCGCGGCTTCCCGACCTGTTCCATGATGGTGTCGCAGGCATCGATGCACTGGGTGCAGTGGATGCACTCCATCTGCAGCCCGTCACGAATATCAATGCCCGTCGGGCAGGTCGTCACGCAGGCACCGCACTCGATGCAATCGCCCGCCTCACTTGGCCGATCCTTGGTGCCGCGCATCCGCGGCTCGCCGCGATTGTAGTCATAGGCGACGATGGTCGATTGCTTGTCGAGCAGTGCCGACTGCCAGCGGCCGTAGGGGCAGGCAATCAGGCAGGTCTGCTCGCGGAACCAGGCGAAGTCGAGGAAGATCAGCGTGGTGGTGATCGCCATCACGATGAACGGCGTTGGGTGCTGATACGGCGAGAGCCGCACCCACCGCTCCAGCTCGCGCACGCCCACGAAATACGCCAGGAAGGTGTGCGCCAGGAAGAGCGAGAGCACCAGGTAGACCGCGTTCTTGAACAGTCGCCGGGGATGCAGATGCCCGCGATCGCGGTCGATCGCCGCCGATCCGCTCCTCCCTCCCTCCAGCAGCCGTTCCAGCGGCCGAAAGAGGAACTCCATATACACCGTCTGCGGGCAGCCCCAGCCGCACCAGACCCGACCAAAGAGCGCCGAGAAGAGGAAGATCGCCACCAGGCAGCTGCCCAGCAGCAGCATCAGCAGGAGGGTGTCAGTCGGGAGGAAGGTGGTGCCCAGGATCGTGAACTGCCGATGCGGGATATCGAGCAGTACCGCCGGCATCCCGTGGATGGTGATCTGCGGCAACCCGAAGAAGAGCACCATCAACAGGTACGCGACGATGCGCCGGCGCTGCCACCAGGGGCCAGGCGCCGGCTTCGGGCGAATCCAGTTGCGGGACCCGTCGACGTTCAGCGTCGGCAGCACGCGCCCCGACGCTGCCGGTGCGCTCATCGCGGTGCCAACGTCCCTTCCGCTGCCTTGGGCTTCGCCGGTGTGGTGCCGTGCAGCGTCCAGACGTAGGCGATGACCTCTTCCAGCTCCTTCGGCTTGAGGATCTTCCCCCAGGGCGGCATCCCCTTGGCGAGCACGCCCGCGGTCACCGTGGCGCCGATCTCCTCGATCTTGCCACCGTGGATCCAGAAGTCATCCGTAAGATTGGGGCCGATGATCCCGCCGCCATCGGGGCCGTGACAGGCGACGCAATTCTTGGTGAAGACCGCCTGCCCCTCGCGTACTTCGTCGGCGTCGGCCACCGCAGCGAGCAGCGCCGCCGGGTCGGGCGCCACCGGCTCCGGATGCGCCGCACGGAAGGTGGCCATCTCGCTTTCGTAATCGGCGATGCGCCCTGCCCCGTTCCCAACTCCGAGGCTGCGGATATTGAGCGCGTAGCCGATCGCAAAAACAATCGTCGCCCAGAACATGATGACCCACCAGCGCGGCATCGGGTTGTCGTACTCCTGAATGCCGTCGTAGGAGTGCTCCAGAATGCGATCCTTCTCCTGGTCAGCCATCGGTCACTTCTCCCCGGTGCGCGGTTGCTGTGGGTGCACATCGTCGAGCGGCATCATCGCGGCACTCCGCCACCGCGCGCTGTTCGCACTCCGAAACACCCACCACGTAATCCCCACGAATGCCGCCAGAAAGAGCACCAGCGCCACCTCGGCGTAGATACTCAACCCCGCGTTCGCCATGATATCGGAGAGCTTCACTTCGGCCCTCCTGCGTTCGCCTTGATGTCCTGACCCAGTCGCTGGATATACGCGACGATCGCCACAATCTCCTTCTCCTCGAGGCCGGCCGGACCACCCGACTTGGCGATATCGGCCGCAACCAGCACCGCCTGCGCCTTGGCCATCGCCACGCCGTTGTTGACCGCATCACCGTACGGCACGCCGAGCATCGCCATCACGTCGATGCGCTTGGGGATCACCTCCCAAGGGATCGGTGTGGTCGCAAACTGGGCATAGGACGGCATGATCGACCGCGGCGTGACCTCTTGCGGGTTGGCGAAGTGGCGCACGTGCCAGAGGTTCGGGAACTTCCCCCCTTCACGAGCGAGATCGGGGCCGATGCGGCGCGATCCCCAGAGGAAGGGGTGATCGTACACCGACTCGCCCGGCTTGGAGTATTCGCCATAGCGTTCAGTCTCGTAGCGGAACGGTCGGATCATTTGCGAGTGGCAGTTGAAGCAGCCCTCGCGAATGTACATATCGCGACCATAGAGCTCGAGCGGTGTGTATGGCTTCACCGACGCGATGCTCGGCACGTTGGACCGGATCAGGAAGGTCGGCAGGATCTCGAAGAGCGAGGCCACCCCCACCGCGACCACCACCAGCACGGTGAAGAGCAGCGGCATCCGCTCCCAGGCCCGGTGGTACCGCATCGCCGAGATCCAGCCGAAGATTCCCTCGCCCGCGGGCTTCGGCTCGGGCACGGCCACGTAAGAGCGCGAAAGCCCTGCCGCGCGCACCACCGGCACCTCATACGCTGCCGGACGTGCTTGCCACGTCTTGATGATGTTGTAGGCGAAGAGCACCATCCCGCTGATGTAGAGCGAGCCACCGGCGACCCGCATCCAGTACATCGGCAGCAACTTCACCACGGTCTCGACGAAGTCGGGATAGCTCAAGCGTCCGGTCTCGTCAAAGGCACGCCACATCAGCCCCTGCGTCACGCCGGCGCTGTAAATCGAGACGACGTAGAGCAGGATGCCGAAGGTGCCGATCCAGAAGTGCACTCCCGCCAGCTTCTTGCTGAACAGCGGCGCCTGGAAGAGCCGTGGCGCCAGCCAGTAGATCATCCCGAAGGTGATGAAGCCGTTCCAGCCGAGCGCGCCGGTGTGCACATGCGCGATGATCCAATCGGTGTAGTGCGCTACGGCATTGACGCTCTTGATCGAGAGCAGTGGCCCCTCGAAGGTCGACATGCCGTAGGCGGTGATGCCCACGACGAAGAATTTCAGGATCGGATCGTCGACCACCTTGTGCCAGGCACCTCGCAGCGTCAGCAGGCCGTTGACCATGCCGCCCCAGCTAGGCGCCCAGAGCATCACCGAGAAGATCATCCCGACCGTGGAGGCCCATTCCGGCAGCGCGGTGTAGTGGAGGTGGTGCGGCCCCGCCCAGATATAGAGGAAGACCAGCGACCAGAAGTGCAGGATCGAGAGGCGGTAGGAGAAGACCGGTCCCTCGGCCGCTTTCGGCATGAAGTAGTACATCAACCCCAGGAACGGCGTGGTAAGGAAGAAGGCCACAGCATTGTGGCCGTACCACCACTGCATGAAGGCATCCTGAACGCCGGCGTAGATGCTGTAGCTCTTGAACGCGCCGGCGGGAATCGAGAGGTTGTTGAAGATGTGCAGGATCGCGACGGTCACGATGGAGGCGATGTAGAACCAGATCGCGACGTAGAGGTGCCGTTCCCGCCGCTTGACCATCGTCCCGACGAAGTTGACCGCGAAGACCACCCAGACGATCGCGATCATGATATCGATCGGCCACTCGAGTTCGGCGTATTCCTTGGCTTGGGTGAAGCCGAGCGGAAGGGTGATCGCGGCGGCGACGATGATCAGTTGCCAGCCCCAGAAGTGGATCTTGCTGAGGACGTCGGAGAACATCCGTGCCTTCAGCAAGCGCTGGGTGGAGTAGTAGCAGCCGGTGAAGAAGGCGTTGCCGGCGAAGGCAAAGATCACCGCGTTGGTGTGCAGTGGTCGGAGCCGGCCGAAGCTCAGCCAAGGAATGCCGAAGTTGAACTTCGGGTTGGCGAGTTGCAGGGCGATCAGCAGCCCGACCAGCATCCCAACAATGCCCCAGAGGATGGTGGCGAAGAGGAATTTCCGGACGATCGCGTCGTCGTAGGAGAACTCCTCCAGCACCGCACTCGTGGGAGCCGTGCTGCCGGATGCAACTGCGCCAGAACCAGTCATATTCGGAACCTCGAATACAGCGGGGATGGGCGACCCTGAAGGGTCGGGATTTCTGTCTGACCGAAGCGGGAAATCTCGCCCGGAACCGGGTGGCGCGCTACCCGTTCAGAAAGTGTGAAGCGGAATTCACGAAGGGCTTCATTTCTTGCCGGCGGCACTCCCGATCAGGCCGCCGATCACCAGGCCGGGGATGCCGAGTACCAGTCCACCGAGGAGGACAGTCGAGAGGTGGACAGAACCGTTGTTACCCTCATCCATGACCGCGGCCCAGAGTGCGCCTGCTACGAAGCCGATTGCAGCACCGATGAGTGCTCCGCGTTCGCCGGGAGCCAATCCCTTCAGGATTGATGAATTCAATGTCGTGAGATCCGTCGGGGCGTGCGTCGTGTGGCTGAGTTGGCGCTGGGCGACGGGACTGGGGCCTTGGGCGGAGGCGAGTGAGGGGAGGAACAGGAGGAGCGCGAGGAAGCTCAATCCTCGCCTCACAAATCCCCCGGTTGGAGGCCAGTATGCCGAGCGATGCGAGTCAACATCCTGGGCCCGATCTCCTCGCCATCATGGAACGCAAACACGAAGTCCGGCCAGCCGTCGCGCCGCAAGGTGCGATGACTTCCGGACTCGCGTTTCAGTTGCCATCCGATTCGGAGCAGCGCAGCAAACACACGACGGGCCTTTGCCGCGCCCCACGTGCTCATGCCGGTTGAAAGTTGACCTGAAGGAGCTCCGGAACAGCTTCGCCGTGTTCCATTCGGTCAGCCAGAGAACGGAGTGCGAGCGCTTGGACCCGCGCGACAGCATCCGGGCGGGTGACGCCGTATGCCATCACACCAGGCAAATCGGTGATTTCCGCAATCCAGCGGCCATCCGTCTCTTGCTCGACTTCAAGGTGAAGCACCATAAGATCTCCGATCTTCAGGTCAAGCCAATCTAGCAATTAGCTAATCGCATTGATAGATCTTTCAACCGCGGACCACATCCCTGCTACACCGCAAACACCGCCTGCCCCAGCACATCCATCATCGGGCTCACGCCCAACCCCGGCGCCCGTGACGCCGCCAGCCGCCCGCCCTTCCGCTGCGGCGCACCATCGGCGAATGCCACCGTCACATAGCTATTGAAGTCCGTCGACGAAAAGAGGAAGCGCTCCGGTGTGCTGTGCGCCAGATGCGAAATCGCCGCGGTGGTGATGTCGCCACCCCACGTGTCCTCAATGGTCATCGCGATCCCTAGTGACACACAGAGATCGCGAATCTGCCGCGCCTTGGTGAGGCCACCCACCTTCGAGATCTTCAGGTTGATGACATCCATCGCCTGGTCTGCGACGCCGCGCACCACCATGTCGAGGCCATCGACGACTTCATCGAGGATGAACGGTCTGTTGGTGTGCCGCCTCACCGCGAGGCACTGCTCATAGCTGCTGCACGGCTGCTCGATGTAGACATCGACATCGCGCACTGCATCGGCCACGCGCACCGCCGCGTGCTGCGTCCACCCGGTATTCGCGTCGGCCACCAATACATCGCCCGGCTTGAGCTCGGCGGCTGCCGCCTTGATCCGCGCGATGTCGGTATCGGGATCGCCGCCGACCTTGAGCTGGAACTTGGTGTAGCCCTCGCTGCGATATTTCGAGATCTTCGCCGCCATCTGCGCTGGCGATTCCTGGGAGATTGCCCGGTAGAGAGCGAAGTCTGCCCCCACATGGCCACCCATCAGCGTCGCCACCGGCATTCCGCTCGCCTTGCCCAGCAGATCCCAGCACGCCATGTCGATCGCGCTCTTCACATAGGGGTGGCCGCGCATCGCCGCGTCCATCTGTTCATTGAGCTGGCCGAGGGCGAGCGGATCGCTGCCAATGAGTTGCGGAGCGAGCTCTGCGATACCGGCGCGGGCGCCGCGGGCATAGGCGGGGAGATACGCTGGCCCGAGCGGGCAGATCTCCCCCCAGCCGGAGATGCCGTCATCGGTATCGACCGCAACCACGGTGGAGTCGAACACCGAGACGGAGTTACCGCCCGACCATTTGTAGCTCCCCTCGTGCAGCGGGAGATCGACTTGAAAGACGCGGATGCCTGTGATCTTCACGATGCTGCTCCGGTGGGCCGGCGAGACGCCAGCCAGAGTGTAATTGAGGTATAGAGGAGCACGGCCACCACGATCCACTTCACCTTGTCGAGTGGCAACTCCTTCACGATGAACGCCGCGACCAGCACGCCGGGAATGCCACCGATGGCGAAGCCCAATGCCGTGCGTCGGTCGAATCGTCCGGCACGATAGAACCTCAGTGCTGCGGCCGGCAGAATCAGGGCGGCGGAGGCGGCCATGATCGGGAAGACGGCCTTCTGGTTCATGCCGAGCAGGTAGGTGATGGCCATGGTGGGGGCGTAGTTGCCGATGCCGAGCGAGGTGATGGAGCCGATCACCAGCGAGGCGGCGACCCCGATGGCCAGTGAGAGACCGGTCAGGCCGATCGTCCCTTCGCTTAAAGAAAGGTTCATCAGCATTCGGACCGCCATGAACGACGCGGTCACGATCAGGGCGACGGCCATTGCTCGTTGGATGGTTCGGCGCGGCCAATGCACCACGATGCCGGTGCCGAACCAGGCGCCGACACCGCCGGCGAGCACCATCAGGACGATGGTGGGGATATCGATCAGGCCACCCAGCAGGATGATGTAGATGACGGCTTCGACCACCGTGGGAATCGAGTGGCCAACGTTGAGTGTGCCGGGGAGGTTTTCGTCGTCGACCAAGTGAAAGAGGCGCAGGACGGCCGTGGTGGTGGCGAAGGAGCCGATGCCGAGGGTATCGAAGAAGTTGGCGCCGAAGCCGATGGCCATCATGCCGGGGAGGTTGTTGGGGGTGGCAGCTGGTGCGGGCGCCGTGTCCGGAGCAGTGGGCATCGGGTGTCCTGGTGGCTGGGAGGGAGGCGAAGAATTATCGGTAGACATCGCGTCGATTGCCAACTTTCACGACGGTGACGATGAGCTCATGATCGACAATCTGATAGAGGATGCGGTAGTCACCCTGCCTGATACGATACTTCTCTTCCCCGCTGAGCTTGTCACAGCCGACGGGCCGAGGGTTGGACGCGAGTGCGTGGATTTTCGCGACGATTCGTCGCCGATCGGTCAGCGGCACCGCCTCGATTTCCTTGGCAGCCGACCGCGTGACAAGAACCCTAAAGCTTGCCACGACGCGTCAGGTCGCGGACAAGATCTTCGAATGCCATGGCCGGCTCCTTGGCGCGCTCGCGAAAGGCGGCCAGGTCGCTGGCGTCCTCGCGCAGGGAGCTCCGCACGGCCTCGTTGACCAGCTCCGAAATGCTCTGGTCGGTCTCGGCGGCCTTGATCCGGAGGGCCAGATGGAGGCTTTCGTCGAAATAGACGGTGGCGCGCTTGGGTGTCGACATAGAGATACAATAGCGTTATGACGTTGTAACGTCAAGACGTCCGTCACCGTACCTTGTTGAGCCACACTGAGGCGAGGAGTATTCGTGGAATAGCGGTACAGAGCTCTTCATGCCACGACTCAATCAGCCGTCACATTCCTGCCGAGGTCGATCTTCGATGCGTCGCCTAATGCGAACTACCCCAGGATTGCTGCTGCTCTCGCTCGCGCTTCCTCTCGGCGCACAGACAACGGCACCCTGTTCGGGACCACCGGACGTGTGCCGCTTCTTCTCCACCTTTATCTCCGCACTCAATCGGCGCGACTGGGACGCCTTTCGCGCCACCTTCGCCGAGGATATCACGGTGATCTTTGCCGCACCGGGTCCGCCGGCGCGTCAGGATGGCCGGGCAGCAGTCGAAGCCGTCTTCCAGAACATCTTCCCCAGGCCCGGGAGTCCTCCGGGCCCTCTCCCTCCGCCGCTTGAGCCGGACAGTGTGCGGGTCCAGGATTTCGGTGACGTGGCCGTCGTCACTTTCCTGCTCCGACGGCCGAACCAGCTCGACCGTCGCACCTTGGTATTTCACCGCACGCGTGAAGGC
>Ga0315271_10001447_pt1 | contig 14308 bp, 13 predicted proteins | sample C3_top_MG_FD_204664 | JGI IMG/M metagenome (GOLD analysis project Ga0315271, IMG submission 204664) | Sediment microbial communities from Yellowstone Lake, YNP, Wyoming, USA - C3_top | ecosystem: Environmental > Aquatic > Freshwater > Lake > Sediment | place: USA: Wyoming | collected 2017-08-01 | reverse complement strand
CCAAGGCAGTCGTCCTGATCGTGATCATGCTGGTCACCATCACGGTCTACATCTGGTTCCTCAACCGCGGCCGAGAGGAACGGGAGATCAGCGTCCTATGAGCGCCCCGGCCGCCGGCGCGACCCGCGCCACCTCGCCCCGACCCAGACGCGGGCGCACCCTCGTCGCCTCCGAACGCATGGACGGCATGGTCGATGGTGCGTTCCGGTTCCAGGCCGTCCTGGTCTACGCCTTCCTGTACCTCCCGATCCTGGTGGTCGTCCTGTTCGCGTTCAACGCCAACCGGCTGGCGACGATCTGGACCGGCTTCAGCACGGACTGGTTCGGGGTGGCCCTGGGCAACTCGGTGGTGACCAAGGCGCTCGGCAACAGCATCGTCATCGCCTTTGCCAATGCCATCATGGCGACCACCTTCGGCACCATGGCTGCGCTCGGCCTGCAGCGCGTGGGGCGCAAGATGCGCGCCGGCTACGATGCCCTGACGTACGTCAGCATCATCGTGCCGGAGATCGTCATCGCCCTCGCGACGCTCGTGTTCTTCGCCACGACGATCGACCTCATCAATCCGATCCTGGCGTCGCTCCAGGGTGGTGGCAAAGGCGTCTTCAAGCTCAGCTTCGGCCACGCCACGATCATCAGCGCGCACGTGCTGTTCAACACGAGCCTGGTCCTGCTGCTTGTCCGGGCGCGCCTGTCGGGCATGGACCGGACGTTGGTGGAGGCCAGCCAGGACCTGTTCGCCACGCCGTGGCGAACCTTCCGCCAGATCACGTTCCCACAACTCCTGCCGGCGATCGTGGCGGGCTTCCTGTTGTCGTTCACGTTCAGCTTCGACGACTACGTCATCACCACGTTCGTGGCCGGACCCGGCTCCACAACCCTGCCGCTGTACATCTTCGGACAGGTCAAGCGCGGCGTGACCCCGGAGACCAACGCCATCGCGACCATGGTCCTGGCCTTTACCGTGGGCATGTTGATCATCGGCCAGTTGCTGCTGATGTGGAACGCGCGCCGGTCGGGCGGCCGAGGCGGCTCGATGACCTCGATCGTCGTGGACGACTGACGGCATGGCAGAACGCCATCCCATCGACAACGTGGACGGCTGGCGCGGGCCTACGGCGTCCCAGGCGACCGGGCTGACCCTGTCTGCCGCGCGGGCCATCGTCGACGCCGTCCAGCAAGTCGCGCGCGAACTGGGTGTGGCCATGAGCTGCGCCGTCGTCGACGCGGGCGACCAACTGGTCGTCTTCGAGCGGATGGACGCGGCAGATCTGGTGGGCATCACCCTGGCCCGCGACAAGGCGTTCACCGCCCTGGTCAACCGGATGCCCACCCGCGATCTCGCCCCCATCGTCCAGCCCGGCACGGAGTTCTATGGCTACGAATCCATCGCCGGCGGGCGCACGATCGTGTTTTCCGGCGGCATGCCGCTGGAACATCACGGGGTGCTCGTCGGCGCCGTTGGCGTCAGCGGCGGCGATTCGGCCCAGGATCAGCAGGCCGTGGACGCGGGCGTCCGAGCCTTCCGCGGGTCGTAGCGCGGGTCGTTCAGACGGTCGCAGACGCCAGTTGCGGTTCGGGCAGGCCGGCATCGGACGCCAGCAGCGCCGCCTTGTCGGTCCGCTCCCAGGGCAGGTCCAGGTCCGGTCGCCCGAAGTGGCCGTAGGCCGCCGTCTGGCGATAGATGGGCCGACGCAGGTCCAGGGCCGCGATGATCGAGGCCGGGCGCAGGTCGAAGTTGCGCTCGACGATCCGCTGCAGGTCCTCGTCCGGGACCTTGCCTGTGCCGAACGACTCGACGGTGAGGCTGAGCGGGTGGGCGATGCCGATCCCGTAGGCCAGTTCGATCTCGAAGCGGTCGGCGAGACCGGCCGCGACGACGTTCTTGGCGACCCAGCGGGCCGCGTAGGCGGCGGAGCGATCCACCTTCGTCGGATCCTTGCCGGAGAAGGCCCCACCACCGTGGCGGGCCATCCCACCGTAGGTATCGACGATGATCTTGCGTCCGGTCAGCCCGGCGTCGCCCATCGGGCCACCGGTCACGAACCGCCCCGTGGCGTTGACGTGCAGGATCGGATCCACGTCACGCAACTCGTGCGGGATGCTCGGCAGGATGACGGCCTCCACGATCTCCTGGCGCAGTCGCTCTTCTCGGACATCCGGATCGTGCTGAGCGGCGACCACCACGGTCCGGACCCGGACCGGGACACCGTAGGCGTACTCGACGGTCACCTGGGTCTTGCCGTCCGGTCGAAGGTAGGGCAGTTGGCCGGATCGGCGGACCTCACTGAGGCGGCGGGCGATCCGGTGGGCCAGGGCGATCGGCAAGGGCATGAGTTCCGGGGTCTCGCGGCAGGCGAACCCGAACATCATCCCCTGGTCGCCCGCACCCAGCTCGAATGCCGGCGCAGCATCGTCGCGCACCTCGAGGGCCGAGTCGACGCCCTGGGCGATATCCGGCGATTGCTCCTTGATCGAGACAAGCGTCCCGCAGGTCATGTAGTCGAAGCCGTAATCCGAGTGGGTATAGCCGATGTCCCTGACCGTGTCGCGCACGACGGCCTGGAAGTCCACATAGGTCGAGGTGGAGATCTCACCCAGGACCATCACGAGACCAGTCGTGGTGGCCGTCTCGCAGGCGACTCGGGCGTCGGGGTCGTCCTTGATGATCGCGTCCAGGATCGCATCGCTGATCTGGTCGCACATCTTGTCCGGGTGTCCTTCGGTGACAGACTCGGACGTGAACAGGTACTGCTTGGCGTCGACGATGCTCATCCTGGCGATGCGCCTCCGGTGGGTCTGGCTGGTCCGATGGAGAGTAGCACGGGATCCTGACGGACCCGCGAGCGACTGGCACGCCAGGCGTCCAGCCCGCTGATGCCGACCGGCTCGAGTGCATCGGCCGGTTCGAACCCGAAGACCTGGCCGAGGAACGACAGCTCCGCCTCCAGCGATCGACGGATGGCCGGTTCGCCTCGAAACCCGTGGCCCTCCCCTTCGAAGAGGAGGTAGACGTAGGGAATTGCATTGGCAGCCAGCGCCGCCACGATCGCCTCCGCCTGGGCGGGCGGGACGACCCGGTCGTCGGCACCCTGGAGGATCAGCACCGGGCAGGTGATCGCCTCGAGGCTGTGGACCGGGGAGCGCTGTCGGTACACGTCTGCGCTGTCGGGATACGGCCCGACCATGCTGTCCAGGTAGCGCGACTCGAACTTGTGGGTGTCGCTCGCGAGTGCCTCCAGGTCTCCCACCCCGTATCGACTGATCCCGGCCGCGAACGTGTCGTGGAAGGCCAGCGCGGCGAGCGTCGTGAAACCGCCCGCGCTGCCTCCCTCGATGGCCAGACGGTCCGGATCCACGTCGCCACGGGCCACGAGGAACGCGGCAGCCGCGATGCAGTCGTCGACATCGACGATGCCCCAGGCGCCGTTGAGCAAGCGTCGATAGTCGCGGCCATAGCCGGTACTCCCGCCGTAGTCCACGTCCACCACGGCGATCCCGCGACTGGTCAGGAACTGGATCTCCAGGTCCAGTGCGCTCGATGTGTTCGCGGTAGGGCCGCCATGCGACAGGACGACCAGGGGCGGGCGTTCCCCATCCGGTGCGCGCTCGCCCGGGCTCCGAGGCGGGTAGAACAGGGCGTGTGCCAGGTGGTCTCCGCTCGTCGGGAACTCGATGCTCTCGGGTAGGGAGATGGACGCTTGATCGAGCGCGATGGAGCTCTCGCGGCGCAGCACGCCGGCCGGCGCGAGGGTTTCCGGATCCAGACGGACGACCACCGTGGGGCTGCCCGGCGACCCAGCGAGGACAAGGACACCGGGGGCGCCGACCAGGAGCCGTTCGAACTCCGTGAACGGCGTCTCCACCTCTCCGATGATCTCGCCGGGTGCGATATGGAACAGGTGGTCCCGACCAGCCTGTCGAGCGACCGCCACGATCGACCCGTCGGCCAGAAAGCCGTACGACGACCGACCGAGGACCCAGGCCGGGTCCGCGAACTCGGCCGCCATCGGGGCGAGCGGCTCCAGCCGCGGCCCCTCCACCAGCCGGTAGAGGTTCCACCAGCCACTCCGGTCGGACACCAGGTGGAGCGTGCCATCGGCGCTCCACTCGGGCTGGACGATGGATTCGTCCGGCCCGCCGACGGCGAGGGCCGAGTCGCCGAGCGATCCGTTCTCGGCGATCGGCGCGACGCACAGCCGGGTCGCATCCCATGGCATATCGGGGTGGTCCCATTCCAGCCAGGCCAGGCGACTTCCATCCGGTGCGACGCGGGGCGCAGCGACGAAGTCCGGGCCGGTCACCAGCACGCGCAGGTCTCGATCGCCATCCAGCGGCACGTCCACGATCTGGTTGACCGGCTCGGCGCCGCCCGAATGGTCCTCGCGAACCGCCACCAAGCGACGGCGCGTCGCGTCGACACGCATGTCCGCGTAGCGCCAGGGCCCGGCAGGCGTGATCGGTACGGGACCGGGCGCACCCGGATCCAGTCGGTAGAGCCTGCCGTCGGCCAGATCCGAGTAGACGACGACACCGCCGGCCACGACGTACGAGCCACCACCATACTCATGGACCCGCGTCCGGACGGAGACCGGCGCCGGCGTCAGCTCCTCCGGGACGCCGTCCGAACCCACCCGGATGAGGGTTCGCCGACCACCCTCGGTCGGGCGTCCTTCCAGCCAGTACAGGTCATCGCCATCGATCCAGGGTTCGCCGAGCGCGACGACATCAGCGACGAGGTCGTCGATCCGGATGGGGCTCCGCCAGGATCCGTAGGGCGCGAGGGCCGGTTCGATCATCGCGACTCAGGTACCGTGCTGCCAGGACGAGACGTAGGCGACCTGCTCCGGCGTCATCGGCTCCAGTTCGATGCCGAGGGCGGCCAGCTTGAGGCGCGCGACTTCCGCGTCGATGGCTTCCGGGACGACGTAGACCTTCGCCTCCAGCTCGGCGTGATGCAGTGCGACGTACTCGGCGCACAGGGCCTGGTTGGCGAAGCTCATGTCCATGACCGCCGCCGGGTGCCCCTCTGCCGCGCCGAGGTTGACCAGGCGACCCTCTGCGATGAGGTTCAGCTTCTTGCCGCCCAGGTCGAATTCCTGGACGTTCTCGCGGACCTCGCGGACGTGGCCCTCGGCCAGCGCCTGGAGTGCCGGGAGATCAAGTTCCGCGTCGAAGTGGCCGGAGTTGGCCATGATCGCGCCGTCGCGCATGACCTCGAAGTGCTCACGCCGAAAGACGTTCAGGTTGCCGGTGGCGGTGATGAACAGTTCACCCCACGCCGCGGCGTCCGCGTGCGACATGACCGCGAAGCCGTCCATGAGCGCCTCGAGGGCACGGATCGGGTCGACTTCCACGACGGCGACATGGGCGCCATGGCCATCCATCCGTGACGCGATGCCCTTGCCGACCCAGCCGTAGCCGGCCACGACGACCTTGCGGCCGGCGATCAGGATGTTGGTTGCGCGAAGGATCCCGTCCAGCGTGCTCTGACCCGTCCCGTAGCGGTTGTCGAAGAGGTGCTTGGTCTGGGCCTCGTTGACGGCCACCACCGGGAAGCCGAGGGCGCCGTCGGCGGCCATCGCCTTGAGCCGGATGACCCCGGTCGTCGTCTCCTCCGTCCCGGCCAGGACCTCTGCGACCTGGGCCGGGCGGGACTTGTGGAGCAGTGACACGAGATCGCAGCCGTCGTCCATGGTCACGACCGGATGGGTGTCGGCGACCGCCTCCAGGTGGGCGTAGTAGGTCGCGTTGTCCTCGCCGCGACGCGCGAAGGTGGAGATCCCGTACTCGGCCACGAGCGCGGCCGCCACATCGTCCTTGGTGGACAACGGGTTCGAGGCGGCAAGGACCACCTGGGCGCCACCGGCCTTGAGCGTCCGCATCAGGTTGGCGGTCTCCGTTGTGACGTGCAGGCAGGCGCCGATGCGCAGCCCGGCGAGTGGTCGCTCGCGCTCGAAACGCTCGCGGATCAGGCGCAGGACCGGCATCTCGCGCTCCGCCCACTCGATCCGTCGGACGCCCTCCGCGGCGAGGCCGAGGTCCGTGACATCGTGGGCGGGCAGGGCGCTGGTGAGAGTCATGAGCGATCGGTCTCCTTGCGTTCGAACAGACGGCGCAACGGCGCCGTGAGGGCGGGCCAGGGTGAGCCCAGGCGATGGACGAGGCGCTCCTCGAACCGTGCGTGCTCGGCATAGCCAAGCCGACGATACGCATTGAGCGCGGGCGGGTTGTCGGAGCGGACGTTGAGCACGACCTGGTCGCACGTCCTGAGCAATTCTGCCGTGACCGCGCCGGTGACGGCGGTCGCGAAGCCACGACCACGAAAGTCGACATGGGTCAGGACGTTGCCGACGACCGCCAGACGCGCCGTGTGGCTGACGACGTGCGTGCCGGCGGCCGCGATGAGCTGGCCGTTCACGCGCATCCCGTAGTAGACGCCGTCGGCGATCACGGTGGATGGCAGCCACGATGCGAACCCCAGCTGGTAGAGCCGGTTCAACTCTCCGTTCTCGACCGGCAGGAGTCGCTGCACGCTGGCCGGGTACGGCCGGAAGCGGGCGCGATCGACCCACATCCGGACCATGGCGGCACCGGGTTCCACGCGATAGTGGGCTTGCACGGCCGGGATCGCGTCCGATCTCGCGGCGACATAGGCCACGCGCGGCCGGATATGGTCGCGCAGGATGATCCCGATGCCGTCCGGGCGGCCGGCGATGAACAGCGGCTGCGGGGTGGGTCCGCCGTACTCCATGACCAGCGCGACGGGCTGATCGCCGTCAAAGGCCATACCCCAGCGCGTGCGGGCGAACTCGCGCTCCTCCAGGTCGCAGATGGCGTACGCGGCGAACAGGCGGTCCTGCTCGAGATAGGCGCGCAGAAGCGCTCGATCCGTGGTCGTGTGGGCCACGACGGAGCTCCGACGTCCGAGCGCGACCGTGGCCATCAGCCGGCCCCCTGCGTCGTGAATAGCGAGTTCGAGGCCGAGCGGCGAGCGTTCGCGCTTGTCACGGCGTCCGCCAGACCACGCTCGAACGGTCCGCGGATGACGCCCTCCTCGGTCACGATCCCGGTGATGAGCTCGGCCGGCGTGACATCGAAGGACGGATTGCGAACCTGCGTGTCGGGTGGTGCGACGCGCACGCCCCGGAACGACAGGACCTCCTCCGCCTTGCGCTCCTCGATCGGGATCCCGGCGCCGTCCGGCGTCGCCAGATCCACGGAGCTGGTGGGCGCGCAGACATAGAACGGCACGCCGTGGCGTGCTGCCAGCACGGCCAGTGAGTACGTGCCCACCTTGTTGGCTGTGTCGCCGTTGGCGACGACGCGATCGGCCCCCACCAGGATCACGTCCACCTCGCCGCGCGACATCAGGTAGCCGGCGGCGACATCCGGGATGAGGGTGTGCGGGACTCCGGCCTGGGCGAGCTCCCAGGCCGTCAGCCGGGCTCCCTGCAGGTAAGGGCGGGTCTCGTCCACCCAGACGTGGATCGGCCGTTCCGCGTTGTGGGCGACCTGTACGACCCCCAGCGCCGTCCCGAACTGGCCGCACGCCAGCGGACCGGTGTTGCAGTGGGTCAGGATCCGAAGCGGGACGTCCGTCGGCGGCGGGAGCGCCTCGTAGCCAAAGGTGGCCAGGCGGCCGTGATCGGTCGTCGCCTCGAACACGATCGCATCGGCTTCCTCGCGCATCGCCGTGGCGATCGCCAGCCCGTCATCCGACAGATCCCCGATGGCCATGTAGCGGGTCATGAGCCGATCGATGGCCCATGCCAGGTTGATCGCGGTCGGCCTGGAGACCCGCAGGGCGGAGGCGGCTCCGAGCAGGGTCGCCCGTCGCGCATACGGTCGCGAATCGACGAACTTGGCGGCGGTCATGGCCAGCCCGATCGCCGCGACCTGGCCGATCGCTGGGGCACCGCGGACGATCATCTCGCGGATCGCGAAGGCCACCTCGCCGGCCGAACGGCAGTCATATTCCACCAGCGCATCGGGAAGGTGGCGCTGATCGATGAGGTACAGGACGTCGCCCTCCTCGCGAAAGGGTGTCCGGAAGCCGCGCGGCGCCGGCTCGCCCGCGAACTCCGCCTCCAGCCCCGCCAGGGCACCGCCGCCGTCGGGGTCGAGCAACGCACCGGCCGCCTCCGCGGATGCTCGCTGGAGTGCCTGTGCCGCCCCGGCCATCGTCGCAGCGGTCTGGATGATGTCACCGGCGAACTGCCGAAAGAACCGCCGACGGCCGAGGTCCACCTCCTGCACGCTCGACTCGGTCAGCTCGGGCGGCTCGGGCGGCGCGGCCGGCGCACCGGTCGCGGCCGGCGCGGATGTCGCTCCGTTGTCCGTGCTGTCGTCGATCGGATCGGCCAACTGGCTGGTTCTCCGCTGACGCTGGAGGTCAGTACTGGATGACGCTGGTGACCCGACGGCCTTCCAGCCGGTCACGACCGTTGAGGAACTCCAGCTCCACCAGGAAGGCCAGGCCGATGACCTCACCCTTGAGCCGTTCGACGAGCTCGATGGTGCCCTTCACCGTCCCGCCCGTGGCAAGGAGGTCGTCCACGATCAGCACCTTCTGGCCGGGCTGGATGGCATCGCGATGGATCTCAAGGGTATTGGAGCCGTACTCCAGGGCATATTCCACGGAGATCGTCTCGGCCGGCAGCTTGCCCAACTTGCGCACCGGAACCAGGCCCGCGTCGATCTGGTAGGCCATGGGCGCGCTGAAGATGAAGCCGCGCGACTCCATCCCGACCACGACGTCGATCTGCTCGCCGGCATAGGGCTCCAGCATGAGATCGATCGATTCCTTGTAGGCGGCGGGATCCTTCAACAGCGTGGTGATGTCGTAGAACAGGATGCCGGGCTTGGGGAAATCCGGGATCTCACGGATCTTCGAGCGAAGGTCCTCGGCGGACATCGGTATCAGACCTCCTGGGGTCGGGTCGCGGCGCCCGGAGTCGGTGGCTCGGGCCGCCCGAAGTCTACCGCAGGCCGGGCGACACGCAGCCGGCCGGTCAGGGCGAGGCCGCCGGCACCCACCAGGATCGCGACCCCGAAGGCCACCGCCAACCCCGGTCCGGCCTGGTCGCTGGCGCGGAGGCTGGCTGCCACGAACGCGCCGGACAGCCCGATCCCGATCGCCGTCCCCAGGATGTCCATCAGCGAGAGGGCGCTGGACATGGTCCCCTGCGCTGCGGCGGGCGCCTCGCGCAGGACGATCAGGGCCAGCGGCGCGTAGGCAAGGCCCATCCCGAGGCCCGCCACGGCGAAGGTGGGGACGGCCAGCCAGACCGGGACGTCCGGCACCAGGACGAGGCTGAACAGGGTCAGACCCAGGGTGACCACCAGGAAGCCGGCACGGACGAAGTGCCGGGTGGGCCAGCGCTCGGCATTCCGCGCCTGGATCCACGAACCAGCCGTCCACGACAACGTCGCGGCGGTCAGCACGACCCCGGCGGCGATGGCGGACAACCCGCGCCACTCCTCCAGGGTCAAGGTCACATAGGCGTCTACCCCGAAGAACGCGCAGCACAGGATGCCCCGCAACAGGACCGCCGCAGGCAGGATCGGGCGCGCCGTCAGCGTGCCGGGCGGCGTCAGCCGCAGGAGAGCCGGGAGTCCCACCATCAGCCCGAGCGCCACCAGGACAGCGGTCGACAGAAGATCGGCCAGCCAGAGGCCGGCCATCAGCAGCCCGGCGCCAAGGCTGACCAGGAGGGCGAATGGCAACCGGCGCCGGCTCGCGGTGCCGGCCAGGTGTTCGTCGGCAGCGGCGGCGCCCGGGGCGCGGACCGAGGCGATGGCGTGGTGGGTCAAAACCCCGGCAACGGCGATGAACGGCAGCAGGCCAAGGAACACGTAGCGCCAGCCGAGGGTCTCGCCAACGAGCCCGGCCAGCGCCGGCCCCACGACCCCCGGCAGGATCCAGGCCGTGGACAAGGTGGCGAACATCCGCGGCCGAAGCGATTCGGGCAGGCTCCGCCCGATGGCAACGTAGGCGATCGGCGGGATCGTTCCCGCCCCGAGACCCTGGATGAACCTGGCCACGATCAGGACCGGCATGCTCGGCGCGAGACCGCCGATGAGCAGGCCAACGCCGAACAGGCTCAGGCCGACCGCGAACGGCCGGCCCAGCGTCCCACGGTCCACCGTGCCACCGACGATGGCGACCCCGATGAGCGACCCCAGGAAGAACGCTGCGAGGACCCAGCCGTACAGCTGCCGGTCGCCGAGTTCGAGCGCCACGATGGGCAGGACCGTCGAGACAGCGAGCGACTCGAACGCCACCAGCGTGATGGTGAGGACGAGGCCACCACTGAGAACGCGACGCCTGGGCGACCAGAGTCCGTTGCGGCCGGGGCCATCATCGATCTGCACCGACACAGGATGGCGTGCGTGCGGGACGTCTGTGCGGCGGACCTTCAGGCGGGTCGCCAGACCCCAAGCTCCGCCCGAGCCCTGGCGATGGCGGCAGCTCGGGTGGCCGGATCGTCGACAGCCAGCCGGTCAAGGGCCAGCAGCGCCGCCCCGGTGACGGGCAGAGCCTCGAGTCTCGTGACGCGGGCTCGGGGCGCGACTGTGCGGATGCCCGCAGCGATCCGGGCCTCGAATCGAGCGTCGGCCGCGTGAAAGACCCCGCCGGCAAGCACGACGTCCGGATCCATCCGGGTCAGGCGCAACCGTCGGATGAGCGCGTTGGCCATCGTGGCCAGCTCATCGGCGAGCCGATCCACGATCTTGCGAGCGACGTCGTCGCCATCCGCGGCGGCTTCGAAGACCACCGGCGACAGTTCACGCAGACGCTCGAGCGAGATGCGCCCGCGCTCCACCGCGTCGGTCACATCCAGCGGGCGACCGAGCCCGAAGTGGGCCGGCACCGATCGCTCCAGGCTCGTCCGAGGACCGCGGCCATCACGTGCGCGGACTGCCGCCCCGAGGCCTGCCAGACCGACATCGCCACCTCCACCCCAGTCGCCGGAGATCGGTCCCAGGGCCGCGAACCGGGCCGTGCGCCCATCCGGGGCGATGCCCGCGGCATTGGTGCCGGCGCCACAGATCACCGCCACGCCCCAGGTCCGATCCGTCCCTGCCCGAACCGGGGCGAATGCGTCGTTCAGGACGTGCCCGCTGCGGGCCAGCCGCCGCCTGGCGAAGGCGGCCGTGAGCCGGGCGATGTCGCCGGCTGAGTCGGCGCCGGCCAGGCAGTACACCGCCTCATCCGGCAAGGGGTCGTCGGGGCCGAGCCCGGCCGCCGTTCGGGCGGCGGCCACGAGATCGACGAGCCGATCCGCGCCGCGCTCCAGTCCGACCTGCTGGTGCGAGATCGTGCCGCCCCGGACGGACGCCAGCAGGCGCCCATCCGACGCCACGAGGGCGACATCCGTCTTGGAGTTACCGCCATCCACGCCCAGGATGCAGGCCGAACCTGGCGGGGTCGTCACGTGGCGGTCATGCAGCGAAGAGCTCGTCCACGCGCACGAACACCGCCCCCTGGTCTCGGAGCCGCGCCACGATCCCGGGGAGTGCCTGTGCGGTGGGGCTCGGCCAGCCGTGGAGCAGGACGATCGCGCCATCGCCATGCCGGATCGACCCGGCGGTGATGTCCGCCTCCAGCGCGGCCGCGGTCCGACCGATCTGCCAATCCTCGCCGTCCACGTCCCACCCGATGTCTCGATAGCCGGCTGTCGCGATCGCCGAGAGCACACGCGCGTCGTCCGCGCCCGCCCCGAAGGGGCACCGGAACCACGGTCGCGGGTCGGCCCCGACCGACTCGCGGATGGCGATCTCGGCAGCGTGCAGGTCCTCGGCCAGACCCGCGTCCGTCAGGAGCGGCAGCCTGGCATGGTAGTGCGAGTGGCTCCCCACGAGGTGACCGGTCGTTCCGATCCTTCGCGCCGTCGCCGGATAGGCCTCCGCCCAGCGACCCTGCACGAACAACGTGGCCGCGATGCCTACGCCATCCAGGGTGTCCAGCAACCGCTCCGTGACACCAGGGACGCTGGGCCGGTCGGGGTGCTCCAGGTCGAAGGTCAGCGCGACGCGCCACGCCGTCACTTGTCCACACCGGTGATGACGATCCCCCGGGTGAAGAAGCGCTGGGTCAGCAGGAAGGCGATGACTGGGATCACGAGCGTCATCAGAGTACCCGCCTGGATGATGCCCGGATCCTTGAAGTGCAGCCCGTTGAGACGTGACAAGCCCACCGCGATGGGCTGGAGTTCGGGCTCCGTGGACAGGTAGATCAGTGGCCCGAAGAAGTCGTTCCAGGAATAGACCAGGTGGAAGATCGCCACCGCCACGACGACCGGGAGCGCCTGCGGCAGCAACACGGACCAGAGTGTTCGGAACGGGCCAGCACCGTCGATCGAGGCCGCCTCGTCCATCTCCAGCGGGATCGTCATGAAGTACTGGCGCAACAGGAAGACGTCATACGCGTTGGCGAAGAACGCCGGCACCAGCAGCGGTAACCAGGTGCCGACCCAGCCGATCTTCGCGAAGACGGTGTAGGTGGGGATCAGGGTGACCGCGGCCGGCAGGAAGATCGTCGCGATCAACAACATGAACAGCAGGTTCCGGCCGGGGAACGTGAAGCGCGCGAAGCCGTAGGCCACCAGGACGCACGAGAAGACGGTCCCGATGGTCCCGATCAAGGCGATCGCGATCGTGTTGAAGATCAGGCGTGGGTAGTCGATCAGGGTCCAGACCGCGCCGTAGTTGTCCCAGTGCGGGGCGAACACCCAGACGGGTTCCAGTGTCCGCCACGATCCCTGCCAGACGACCGGCGCGGCGTCGGGCACGGCCGGATCGATGAAGGTGCTTTCCAGCCGGCCGCGCTCAAGGATGGCCATCTGGCGGGTCGTCCCATCGATCGGCAGCAGGACAAGATCCAGGTCCTCTCCCTGGTAGGCAAAGGTCGCCTGGTCGGCCGGCCAGAGTGGGGCGCCCGGCTGGCTGATCTGGTCCACGCTCTTGATCGAGAGCGAGAACGCCCGCAGGAATGGCGACAGGAATGCCGCGACCGCCAGGACGGCGATGAGGGTGACCAGGAAGGAGCGTGTGGGTGGTGGCCCGGGGCGGCGGGGCTTGTTCCGGCGCTCGGTCTGGGCGACCGTGACTTCCTGGAGGTGGGCGCTCTGGGCTCCGCTCATGCCGGGCTACTTGACGTCGCCGGCGTAGTAGACCCAGCGCTTCGAGAGCCGGAAGATCACGAAGGTGACGACCAGGGTGATCCCGAACAGCAGCCAGGCCAGGGTCGCGCCGTACGACATGTTCTGGAACGTGAAGAACGTCTTGTACAGGTACAGGTTGTAGAAGAGCGTGGAGCCGCCTGGCTCACCGGTCCCACCCTTGAGGACCAGTGGCACGAGGAAGTACTGGAGGACCTCCACGATCCCCAGGATCAGGGTGTAGAGGAAGACCGGCGACAGCATCGGGATGGTGATATTCCGGAGCGTTCCCCACCAGCCCGCACCGTCGATGCTCGCGGCGTCGTACAGGTCCGACGGGACACCCTTCAAGCCCGCCAGGTACACGATGATCCCGGCCCCGATCCCCCACACACCCATGATCACCAGCCCGGGGTAGATCCACGTGGGGTCCTGTAGCCAGTCCGGCGGGTGCTCGATCCCGATGAACCGAAGGAAGTCGTTGACCCAGCCGGCATTCGACAGCATCTGCTGCCAGATCAGCACTCCGGCCACGAACGGGACGACATACGGCAGGAAGAACAGGACCCGGAAAGCGGATGGACCCATCAGGTGGCGCGAATTGACCAGCATCGCGACGCAGAACGGGAGCAGCATGAAGATCGGCAACGCGATGATCGCGAACTTGAAGGTCACCAACAGTGATGCGTGCGTCTGGTGATCCGTCAGCAGCAGCTGGTAGTTCTTCAGGCCGACGAACTCGATGGAGCCGGCGTTGGCGAGGTTGATGTTCGTGAACGTGAAGACGAGGGTGGCGATCATCGGGATGAGCGTGAACAGGAAGAAGCCGATGATCCAGGGCGCGATGAAGACGTAGCCCCAGCGCGCCCGGCGCCAGGCCAGCCCGGACATCCGGCGACGGCCGGTGCCCGGACTGGTGCTTGACGTCGCGGACATGAGAGGGCGTCAGCCCGCCTTGTCCCAGATGGCCTGCATCTGCGTACGCAGGTCCTCGATCTCCTTGTCCATGTCCAGACCCGGTGTCGCCTGCCACTTGGTCCCGAACGTGATGATCAGGTCGAGGGACTCGTTGTAGGCCGGCATGTAGCTTTCGAAGTTCGGGACGTCCGCAAAGGCGACGCCGTCCTTCGCGACCTGCCAGT
>Ga0315271_10001446_pt1 | contig 14310 bp, 10 predicted proteins | sample C3_top_MG_FD_204664 | JGI IMG/M metagenome (GOLD analysis project Ga0315271, IMG submission 204664) | Sediment microbial communities from Yellowstone Lake, YNP, Wyoming, USA - C3_top | ecosystem: Environmental > Aquatic > Freshwater > Lake > Sediment | place: USA: Wyoming | collected 2017-08-01 | reverse complement strand
CAAGTTGCTCAGCGTCCCGCGTGCGCCGAAGGAACTGCCGGTGACAGCGCTGATCCGCAACGCCCACGGTGTTACCGAGTGGAAACTGTTCCTGAATCAGTAGAGCCGCCGGAGGGCGGGCGTCAAGGCCCGCCCTCCCAACCATAAACTGTTACGAACTGAATCCGTCGAGGAGGCGCGGATCATCGTCTACGATCGGGCGGCAGCGGAGGGGAATGCACAACCGCATGCCTTTTGGTTCATTTGAGGAGTCGCTGAATTATTTCCGAAAGACGGGAGCGCTAGACAAACAATCGCCGGGCTCAGGGTTGGTAGCGGCTTTTCTGGAAACCTGATCGTTGTCGCCACAGTACGAACCCACGCTGACGGCCAGGTGAGGTTGCAACACGTTGCCTTCCTTTTGTTTGTCTTGATGAATACTTTACGCTTAGAATCTGCTCCGGATGCATTTCCCAACAGACAGGTTGGAGCGGCTTCAGCGGAGCCTTGAACTGGCCCTCAATCAGGAATGGCCACAACTCTCCGCGACTCAAGTTCGTCTGGCCAGGCTCCGCCCAACGCCAATACCGGTCCGTCCGGCCAGCGCCAAGCGGATGTCCGCTGTGGCAACCGTGGCTACCGACGGCGGCGAGAACAAGCTGAGCCTCGAACCGATCCAGCTTCAGGTCATCCGGGTTGCCGACAGTTTAGGGCAGCTCTACTTCGAGGACTTCGTGGCTCAGTCATTGAAGCCGGAGGAAATCCTGCGCTTCTTCTTTCAATCCAATCAGCGGCTTCAGAAGTTTTTGACCTACCTGCAACTGGATTGGAGCCAGCTACTGCCACACTCGGACTTTCAGCGCAGCCAGTTGCTCTCGATGCTCAGGGAACTAATGGAATGGGCGGCGTTGATGAAGCTCGCCAGCCAGCCACCAATGAAGCTGTTAATCCGCGACGGATTACTGCGAAGTGTGCTGCTGACGGACGCGGTTTTCGTGCGGCTGCGGGAGAAATTTGAGGTGCTGACCGCCAAGCATGGCCATTTGCTGGTGGGCGTGGCAAAAAAGTCGCGGGTGCTGAGCTACCTGTCGGTCGCCTTGGGGTTGAATGATAGCTTCAGCCATGGAGAACCTGCGTATCTGCCCATCCCCGCCGAGTTGGAGCGTCAAGCCGCTCCCGCGCAATACCGTTGGATAGGGAGCCGGGCGATGGGCCTACTCCACATCGCCCGACTCGATCGAGGCGAAGGCGTTCCCTTGATGCCGGTGGACATCGCCACTTGGCAAAAGGCACGAACGGAGGAGGCCATGTCGCTGCTTCACGAATCCGCGAAGGCCAGTTTTCCGCTGCGCGGCTATCCCCAAGCGCTGGTTCAGGCGCACGAGCACGCCCGGATGGGCGGGCTGGAAATCGAGATGCTGGAATCCCTGCTTCTGCAAAAGGTCAACGAACGCGACCCATCCGTGGCTCACACGGCACGACATCTAATGCTTTTGGGCAAACAACTGGCCAAAGGAATCAACAAGGATGAACCCGATGAAATTTGACTTGTACGCGAACACCCCCGCAATCGGCCTGCTGAAGGGATTTTCCCCGATGCCGCATCAGCTGGAAGTGGACGTGGTAGTGCCTCATCAAGAACGCGGCCTGCCGGGCTTCGGCGAGTTCCTGCTGGTCGAATTGAACGCGGGCGAGGCGATGGTGGGCCGGGTCAGTCGCTACCACGCCGCCGGGCAACTGGCGACGGACCGTGGCGACGCTTATCTCGGCGACCTCGCCAAGACGGAGGATTCGGTTCCTGCTCCGCTCATGCGCCAGATGCTACGCTACAACCTCAAAATGCAGCTGCTGGGGCATCTGCAAATGGATTCTGACGCCGGCAAATTCAAATTCTCCGTGGGCGAGCGTGCGTTCGCCACGTTAGGCATCAAAGTGCGGACACCATCCAATGCGGCGCTTGCGTTCCTCTGCAACGTGGGTCTCGAAGATGATCCGACCGCCGCCCCGCTGGGTCATCTGGTGTACGGTCAGCGAGAACTCAAGGGCGTCCCTGTGCGCTTCAGTGTGGGCCGGCTCAAGGGAAGGCGAAGCTTTGTGTTTGCGCGGGCCGGCTATGGCAAAAGCAACCTCATCAAATACTTGATTTCCCAGCTTTACGCCTCGCCGCCGGATGTGGGACTGCTCATCTTCGACCCTGAAGGCGAGTATGCTCTGCCTGATGCCCACGGTCGCTCAGGGCTAGTTAACGTGCCGGCGCTGCGCGACCGTATTTCAGTTTACACAAACCGCAAGGTTGACCCGGCTCACGAACACTTCGTCAAAGGCGACGTTTACGTTGACTTCGGCGACTTCCCTCCGCAGGACATCGTGGCAGCCTTCGTCGCGACGGAAAAACAGGAGACCGTGTTTGCCAACCTGCTGCGAAGTCTGAAGTGGGATGCATGGCGGCAGTTGGTCGAGTTGTTGGCCAGGGACGATTACGCAGCGGATGAACAACAAATTGCCAAGCTTCTGCGCTACAAGCCGCGCAAAGATGATGTCAGCCTCGGCGCGATAAAAAACAATCTTCTGCCACCGATTCGACGGCTTCATCGGTCGGGCGCGACCCTCGGCAAAAACGTCATCGAGGAACTGAAACAGAACCGGGTAGTCATAGCCGATGTCTCACTGCTGGGAGCTGAGGACGGATTGGCCATCACGTCAATGCTCATGCGGCGCATTTTCCAGTACAATGTCCGGCACCTGACCGACGTGGCAGGGCAGACACTGCGTTGTCTCACGATTCTGGAGGAAGCCCAGACCATGCTAGGCAGCCGAACCCTCGACGAACGGGACGTGTTTGTGCGCTGGGTTAAGGAGGGGCGTAAGTACGGGTTGGGCTGCATTCTTGTCACCCAGCAACCCAGCTCCATCTCCCAGCAAATCATCAGCCAAGGCGACAACTTCTTCGTCCTGCACCTGTTGAACGAGGGTGACCTGCAAACTCTCAAGCAGCACAACGCCTACTTCAGCGATGATATTCTGGGCTTCATCCGGGGCGAACCCATTCCTGGTAACTGCTATTTCTGGAGTGCGCCCAGCCAGCCGTTCGTGCTGCCTGCGCGCGTGTGTAACTTTGAAACCGTGTGTCAGCGCATGAGCGAATCAGCGCAAACACCGGAACCGGCGCCTCCCAACCCGAAGCGGATTAGCGAACTTACTGCCAAGGTGGTGAAGGAGGCATTGGTGGCCAACCCCCGTGTCTGGCTCTACCCAGTGAGCGTTCTCCATGGCAAGCAGGAAGCAGGATGCATCGCCGTGAGCAGGGATTACTTGCTCCACGCCGTTTACACAAAAATCTCCGCCGCCCCGGCGATCAAACTCATGCGAGATGGCGGTCGTTGGCTTGACAGCCGATTGGGTATGGAAATCGAAGCGGTGCTGCGCCAACACAAAGCCCGGTCGGGATACGCCACTCTTGCCGGAACTGCTCGCCCGGTCTGGGTCTTGCGCCGGAGCCAATTAAAACTGGAGAACGAAAAAACGGTGCGTTCTGAGCCGGTGGAGGTTTTAGAAAGTTTATGACGGACGAAACTAAGTCAGCTTGCCATTAGGCCATCGGCGATCGTTTCAATGGACCCTGCCCTGTCCGAGCTTTGGAATTTGGAGCATTTGTTGACTATCCTGTTCCTGTGGTTAAGCGTTTTTGGGTTGCGCAAGCGGATGTCCAAGGCTCCAGCAAAGCAGAACGTCAGACCAGACCTTGCGCGCGGGCATTTGGCAGTTATGTTCCCGGATGCCGGAAAGCCATACCCACACCAACCGTCTTGCGGGGGAGAAATCGCCCTACCTGCTGCAGCATCAGCATAACCCGGTGGATTGGTTTCCGTGGGGGGAGGAAGCCTGGGCCAAGGCGCGGCGCGAAAACAAACCGATTCTGCTGAGCATCGGTTACTCGACCTGCCACTGGTGCCATGTCATGGAACGGGAATCGTTCGAGAATCCGGAGGTCGGCGCCTTCCTGAGCGACCATTTCGTCAGCATCAAAGTGGATCGCGAGGAGCGCCCCGACGTGGACAAGATTTACATGACCTTTGTCCAGGCGACAACCGGGCAGGGAGGCTGGCCGCTGAACGTGTTTCTGACGCCCGACTTGAAGCCGTTCCTCGGGGGAACCTACTTTCCGCCCGAAAACCGCCATGGACGGCCAGGTTTCCTGACGCTGCTAGAGCAACTTCACCAGGTGTGGCAAACGCGACATGGAGAAATTGCAGCCTCGGCCGCCGACATGCACGATCGCCTGCGCGAAACCGCGAGTTCGGATGTAACCTCCTGGGCCATTCCCGGCGAAGACGTCTTGCACAAGGCCTGCCAGCTTTTTAAACAATCCTACGACCCCGAAGACGGAGGGTTTGGATCCGCGCCCAAATTTCCCCAGCCTGGAATCCCGCAACTGCTGCTGCGTTGCGCGACGCGGTTTCAGGACGACGACGCGGTGAAGATGGTGTTGCACACCTGCGATCGGATGGCTGCCGGCGGCATCTACGATCAGCTTGGCGGCGGCTTCTCCCGTTATTCCGTGGATGCCCAGTGGCTAGTCCCACACTTTGAAAAAATGCTCTATGATAATGCGCAACTGGTGCATCTCTACCTGGACGCGCACCTGGTCAGCGGTCAGCGCACCTGCGCCAACATCGCGCGCGGCATCCTCTCCTATGTTCTGCGCGACATGACGCATGCCGAAGGCGGTTTCTTTTCGGCGGAAGATGCCGATAGCGAGGGGCACGAGGGCAAATTCTATTGCTGGACGCTGGAAGAACTTTCGCACCTGCTAACGGGCGCCGAACTGGAAATTGTCGTCCGCCATTTCGCCATCACTCAAGCCGGCAATTTTGTGGACCACAGCCATCCGGCTCCCTTGCCGGGCCAAAACATCCTGAGCGTGAGCGGCGACCGGCTGGGAGCAGAGGATATGAAACTGCTGGGATCAGCCCGTGAAAAAATGATCGCCGCGCGTTCGCAGCGAGTGCGCCCACAGCGCGACGACAAAGTGCTCGCCTCCTGGAACGGACTGATGCTGGGGGCAATCGCGCGGGCGTCCGCGGTATTGGCCGAACCTGCCTACCTGCTCGCCGCAGAAAGGAACCTGGCCTTTATCAAGGCGAAGATGTGGGAACCGGAAAGCGGAACGCTGTTTCATCGCTGGCGGGAGGGCGAACGCGACCAGGTGCAACTCCTGGAAGGTTATGCGTTCCTGCTGGGGGGCGTGATCGACCTTTACGAGGCAACCCTGGCGCCAGCGCATCTCGACTTCGCTTGCGCCCTGGCGGCTGGAATGCTGAAACGCTTCTATGATCCGGACCTGGGTGGGTTCTGGCAAAGCGACGCTGCTGCGTCCGGCCTGATCTTGCGGCTAAAGGAGGACTATGATGGCGCGGAACCTTCCGGAAACTCCGTCGCCACGATGGCTCTTCTAAGGCTCGGCAAAATCACGGGACACGCGGAATTCACGGATGCGGCGGAAAGAACCCTGCGGTTCTTTTCCCGGCGTCTGGAAAACACGCCGCAAGCGTTGCCGTGCATGCTGCAAGCGCTGGATTCCGCCCTGGAGGAACCGCGACGGGTGATGATTGCCGGCAACCCGTCGGACGCAGCAATGAGGCAGCTGATCCAGGCGGCCCATTCCGTTTACCAGCCGCGCAAGGCCGTGATGGGGACCCGCGGAGCAGTGGAACCGTTCGCGCGGACGATCCCAGAGGGAGAAAAGCCGCTGGCCTATGTCTGCACGGGAACTTCCTGCCAACCGCCGACCGTCGACGTTGAAACCCTCAGAAAGTTGTTGCGCGAGTGATCCGCGAGAACTCGCAACGCGACGGACTTAGAGCCTGTTTGAGAAGTGGCAGCCGACTTTCGAGTTTTCAAACAGGCTCTTAAATATAATACATCTTCTCTTTGTCGCGGCCCTCTTCCAGCAGCTGCTGAAAGGTGATGCTTGAAGCGGTCTCCTCGACGGCATTCTGCAGCCGCTGCCAGGCCCGCTTCAACTCGGCGGGACATTGGTTCTCGTCGAGAGCGGGAGTGGTGAACACGGTTCCATGAATAGCGTGCAGCACCTGTCCGAAAGTGATTTCTCCGGGGGCGCGAGCGAGCAGATAGCCGCCTTCCTTCCCACGCACACTGCGGGCCAGACCCTGGGCTTTCAACTCGATGAGAATTTGGACCAGGTAGTTGGGAGGAACCCCCTGCTCTCTCGCCAAGGTTTCAACCCGGACCGCATTTCCTCCGGCGTAATGGCGCGCCAATCCCAGCACCGCTCGCGCGGCGTAATCGCTTTTAACGGATAGCTTCACACGATTGCGGACATGATGGGCCGGCCCGGAACCCGGCTACCTCGCCGGAACTCCGTAGCGTTTCTGAAACGTGGCGCGATCCGCAGGATTCATGGTGGGCTGAACGGCGGCGGGCGCCGCCTGCGCGGGCGCGGATATCTGGTTGGGATCGGCGGCCACCGTGGTGAAAATGCCAGCCACCACCGTTTGCTCTGTATCCGGGAGAGCCACAAAAATTTTCCCGGGGATCCGCCCGCTCTCATCGACGGCGCCCAGTTGCAGCTTCATCGTGTAGCCGGAGGCGTAAGGGCGTTGCTGGGCCGCATACTTCGGGTTCGGTTTCCAGCGTTTAACCACGGTGGGCACGCTTGTTCGCATTTCCGAACTGATGGCCCAGACACGATTAGTCAAAAACTCGCCCGGCTTGAGCTTCAGGTAAACCACGATTTCGCGGTCGGGCGACACGGGGTTGCCCTGCATCAGGCGCAGCACCTGCGATCCCGCCACCACATCAATGCGCGCCAGGTCCGCCACGAAATTGGTTCCCGAAATAGTACCGCACACCTTGCCTTCCGGAATCTTCGCCAGGTCCAGGCTCATCGCGTAGACCGGCGGTATGGCCTTCAGATTATTCGTCACGGCTGGCGCGGTTGCCGGCGCGCCGCTCGGGTCAACGGCCCCTTCCGCAACGGTCACCGAGCGGTTGCCGCCGCCCTGGCGCGACCGGGGGGCGGTGGAGGCTGGTTCATTGCCCGTCATCATGGAGCCGCCGGGCTCGGTGGCATTCAACACGGAATTCAGCTCGTTGACATGGCCCACCTGGCCGCCGTCAGATTCCTTGGCCGCCTTGCGACTCGCTTCGTTCGATTTGTCCTGCCACTTTTGCAGATAGGGCCACCCGATAACAACCGCGGCAGCCAACAAGAGGACCGAGATACCGAAGGTCAACCAGGTTTTGGTTTTGCTTTGCTTCTTTGCCTTCTCGGTCAGGTTGCGCACGGGAACCTGGCGTTGGGCATTGTGCGCGGCGGATTCGTTCCGGCTGGCGCCGATCGAGAGCGAGGCTTGTTTTCCGGGCGGCGGTTTGGGCACCAGCGGGCTATGCGCCGCCGCTTTGGCCGGCATGGTGATCAGGGCCTGGCAAAGGGGGCACTGGAGTTGCTGGCCAACATAGGAGTCATCGCAGGCGATGTCCTGCTGGCAATTCGGGCAGGCAAAAATGGTTTCAGCCATGATTCATTCTACAACACGAATGACCGCTGGCGTCAAGAACGACAACCGCCGCCCCGAAACTTTACTTGTTGTCCAGGCGTTCCCGGGCGCGTTTCTTGAGATTCTCGTCCGCAGAAGTCTGAAGGACGAACTCCAGGACCTGCTTGCGTTGTTCGGCACTGAGCCCCTGGACCATTCTGCCGGTGAGCTTCATCAACGCGCCGCATGCCTCTTCGGTCAAAGCGGGCTCCGCGGCGAAACCTTTCAACAATTCCAGGGTGTCCCCGCACGGTGCGTCCGAAATCAACGAAATGGCGAGGCGTTTTTCCTCCTGACGCTGCATGAGCGGCAATACCTCGCGCACCTTTTCCGCTTTCCCCGCGGCGGCGAGGTTCCGATCTCCCTGCACCAGTTGCAGATAGCCTCGCAAGGCAAGGATTTGGTGGGATTTCTTCTTTCCGTTCCGCGCCAGGTCGAGCAAAGGTCCCGCCACGCCGGCATCCTCCGGCCAGGTGTTGGGCCAGGCGGACAAGGTCCGCACCGCTTCGTCCTGTAGTTCTTCGTTTGTGTCCTTAGTGACCGTAACCACCAGGGCGAGGGCTTCGGGACCTCCCGCCGCCGCCAGTGCCTTCAGGGCGATGGTGCGAGTCGCCGGATCAGCGCTCTTCAGCAGGGGTTGAAGTTGAGAAACCCCCTTCGCGCCGCTCCGGCTGCTGATGTTGATCAGGGCTGCCTCGAGATCGGCACGATCACGATCATTTTTCGCCGCCGCCAGCAGGCCAACCAGACCGGAGAGGTCTTTCTCGGTGCCGAGAGTTCCAACCGCCTGGATTGCGGCGGCCCGGATTCCCGGGTTGGAATCCTGCGCTGAAATCAAAATCGCCGGCAGTCCGGCTGCCAGGCCTCGTTGAGCCACCACGCGAATCAAAACCTCACGCGGTTTGCCAGTAGCCTGGAAAAGCCGGCCAAGCAGGTCAGCATCCACGCCATCTCCGGGAAGCCGCACGAGGGCGGCGGTGGCAGCGTCGGACAATTTCGGATTTGCATCGGTTGCACATTCGACCAGGACAGGCACACTGGGGACATTGCCCAGTTTCTCAAGCACTCCCACCGCGACCAGGCGCAGCTCCGTTGAGCCACTGCGCGCCGCATCCACGACGAACGGGAGAGCTGAAGCATCCCCACGATCCGCCAACGCCAGCAGGAGCAACGGTTGACGCTCCGGATTGGCGCGCTTCAGTTCCCCGGCAATTGCGGTCGTCGCCTTCTTTCCCGGCAACTCGCGGGCTGTGCGCAGGGCCATTCCGGCGATCTTTACATCCGGGGACCTCAATTGTTCCAGCAGCAGCGGTATGCCGTCATCGCCGCGCGCGAGAATGAGGCCGCGCGTCGCTTCCAGAACCTTTTGTTGAGGCACTGGCGCCTTCCGGACCGCTTCGTACAACTTTTCGGCGTCACGGCGCTTGCCGGCTGCCAGGAGATTTTGGGCGCAACGAACGCACCCCTCCGCGATGAGGGGTGCCTGGCTGCCTTTGTTTTCAGCCAGGGCGCGCATCAAGGATTTGGCTTCCGATTCTGTTCCGATCCGGCCGAGCGCAACGGCCGCAGCCGAAACCACTTCCGGGTCGTGATCGCCCAATTTGGCGGCCAGAAATGGGCTGGCTTTGGCGTCTCGCCGCAGGCCAATCGTGTTGATTACCCCCACCAGCAAAAGCCCGTTGAGTTTTCCCGCGGCATCACGCAACGCGGCATCGGCGACCGGCCCGGGAATCGCCTGCAAAGCGATACGCGCCCAGGACGCCAGGTCTTTGTCTGCCAACAGCGGCGCCAGAGCGGGGACTGATGCGTCGGACCCGTAAATGGCGAGGCGTTTGCAGGCCATCGCCTTCTCGCCGGGGCTGGCGTTGGATTGCAGCACCTGCAAGGACTCCTTTTCCTTGGCGGAAAGGCCGGCCTCGGCGGCATTGCTAGTGAACACACCCGCCAGGAGGAGCGTCGCGGTTATGGCGGCACAGCTAAGGGAACGAAAGATTTTGGAGCTCATATCTTTTATTGCAGTAAGGGGTGGTGAAGGGATTTAGATTCTCCAGGGTTCGCGTATCGCCTCAGCGCGCAATCGGTTCGCTTGCTCATCGCCGATGAACTCGTTCTTCACCGGGTCATACTGTAGTTTGCGCCCCAGGAACAAGGCGATGTTGGCGGCGTGGCAGGCAATATGCGCCTGGCACGCGGCGTCGGCATCGGCCCGGGTGCGGCCGCGCGTCTTCACGCAATCCAGGAAATCCCGCACGTGAAAATTCGCCGGATAACCGGAGACTTTGGCGCCTTTGCCGGCCAGCAACCCCGGGGAACTCGCGACGATTTCGCCGTCATCGCCCGTTTCCACCCAGCCTTTATCGCCTTCAAAACGGACGGGGCAACTGCCCAGTCCGATCCAGCCGTCGTCGCGCATCACCAGGTTCACTCCATTTCCGTAACGGGCGCGCAGTTCCTTGCCCTCGGGCCAATACTCCACCGGCGCGGTGTTATCCGCGTCGTTGGCCCATTGGCAAAGATCCACGCAATGCGATCCCCACTCGAGACATCCGCCGCCGACCAATCCGCCGCCTTTTTCAAAATTGAAGCCGTCGAGCAGCGCCTTGTTGAACGGGCGCCAGGCGGCGGGCCCCAGGTACTGGTTCCAGTCAACGACCTCGGGATCGGGAGCCGGTTCCGCCGCAGCCCAACCGCTGGTTCCCGGGTGCAATCCGCCGGGATGCGCGCAGACGGCATGGAGCTTGCCGAGTTTGCCTCGTCGAGCCAGGTCCACGGCGAAGGCGAAATTGGGCAGGCTGCGCCGCTGCGTGCCGGCCTGGAAAACCCGGCCCGTCCGGTGGAAGGTGTCCGCCAGCGCCAGACTCTCCACGATGTTCTTGGTGCAGGGTTTCTCGCAATAGACATCCTTGCCCGCGTTGGCGGCAGTCACTGACGCCAGCGCGTGCCAGTTGGGGCCGGTGGCGATCAGCACCGCGTCGATATCGTCCCGGGCCAGCAATTCGCGAAGATCGCGATACGTCGCGCAGTTGTTGTTGCCATACTTGTTGTCGGCGCGCTTCTTGATCGCATTGCGCCGCTCCGCTTTGACGTCGCAGATAGCCACGAATTGGACATCCGGTTCCTCCAGGAAACAGCCGAGCACATAGCTGCCGCGATTGCCGATCCCGATCGCGCCGAGCACGATTCGCTCGCTGGGGGCGGTGCCGCCTTTGCCCAGCACCGCAGCGGGAACGATCTGCGGGGCCAAGCAGAGTGCGCCGGCCTGCAGGGCCGTCCTGAGAAATCGTCGTCGGTTGACCGCCTGCGGAATAAACGAGGTGGCGGAAGATGTCCGGGTATTGCGCTGTTGGCGTTGAGGAACTTGATTTTGCATGAGTTTCCTGTTCAGTGAATCCGGTCAGGGATTGACCGATGATCGGCATTTGACACGCCGGAGCCAAGTTCTTTTCTTCAATGCTGAGCGGTGGCAAAATGAAACGGATTTTGACAGGATGAACTGGATTTACAGGATAGGGGCCGGCCAGAGGTCTTTATCCTGTTCATCCGGTAAATCCTGTCCCATATGTGACAGTATGAGTTTGGGGAGACGAACCTCCGCCGCACCTCCTCGGGAAACACTTTCTCCAAGATTGACCTGCGAGCTGGAGGGCGTATAACACTTTAAAAGTGAAAGGCCACTCGACTACGCCATGCCAAAATCACCAGGCAGAAAGACGGCAGACCTACAGGATGCGATTGGATCCGCGTCTCGGAGCGGCGGCGTTGGCGAGTCCGCTACCCAGAAGCCGAAAGCACAAGTCGGACGCATCATGTATATCGAGTGCAAAGCGGGCAGCCTGACTGGCACGTCACGAGTTATTGAGCATGAGAACAAAGAAAGAACCCACCAGGAGCGCGCTGCTTCACGCCGCTGCTGCGAGCCTCCCCAGGCGGACGGCTCGATGCGGTTTTGGCGGATGCATCAGCTCTGGGAGTTGGCCGAAGGGCTCCCGGTCAAGAAGGTCCGGCTGAACGAATTGGAGGGTTTTGACGAGGTCCGCTGGTTCGGCGGACCGAGGAACATTCTTCCGACTTGCCGAGCGATCGCGGAACACGCGCGCGACATCCACGCTTGCGATTTGAGCTACCCCATCCTTCTCTCGCCGACTGGCGAGGTGCTGGATGGCATGCATCGCATCTGCAAAGCGTTCTTGGAAGGAATCGCGGAGCTGGATGCGGTGCAGTTGCCGACTTTGCCCGCATATCGCTGGCGAGTTCTCGTTACCGGTGAGGAAGTTGAGATTGTGGACGACATTAAGGAGCAGCTATGAGCTCAAAAAGTCGGTGAAGACGAACCACAGGATCGAGGTAGAGGTCGAGTTTGTCATGGATTCTCCGCGGCCAATGCGTCATGTGATTGTTCGTCCTTTGCCCGAGGCAATTCCCAACTTTTCTGTTACACCGGAGACAACTATTGCGGGTTGCCTCGTTGAGGCGCTTGATTTATCGCCGCGCGCTTGCCATCCCGACGGCTCTCCACGCTTTCAGCGCGGTCAGCGAGTTACGGTTGAGAGAATTCGATTTATCGAGCATGAGAGCGAAGTGGTCTAATACACTTGCAGTATCCATTGGGCAGCCTGGGCCAGGTCGTCACAAACAACCGCGTCCTTCAGATCGGTTTGCGATTCGCGCTCGGTTTTCGCGCCATACCCGGTTCTCACTAAAATGCTCCGCCGAACTCCCGCATTCCACCCGCATTCGAGATCGATCAGTTTGTCGCCGACCACGTAGCATTGGCTGAGATCCAGGTTGAACTCATCGCGGGCATCCAGCAGGAACTGCGGTAACGGTTTGCGGCCGCGGCTGGGCTGGTCCGGGGCTTCCGGGGCGATGTAGATTCCATCGAACCGGACCTTCCACGGTTCGAGGTCCCGGAGCACGCGTTCGTTCACCTTCTCCACATCCGCCAGGGTGAAATAGCCGCGTCCGACTCCTGACTGATTGGAGATAATGAACAGGAGGAAACCGGCTTCGCGCAACGCGCGCAAACCCTCTCCGGCGCCGGCCAGCAAAACCACATCCTCGGGCCGGTGGAGGTAATGCCCTTCTTCGATGAGGGTGCCGTCGCGATCCAGAAAGACAGCCTTGTTCATATGTTGTTGGTTCTTGGAACGCGTAAATGCCGCAGAACTTTATTCTTCCTCTTCGGAACCTGCCGCTTTGCGATGCCGGGGAACTACGGCCGACCCCGGCACCAGCTCCGCCCGGAACCGCTTCTGCATGGGATCAGTCAGTTTCTTGCAGGGTTTGCCCGCGATCATCACATTGCCGTCATCACTAATGATCAGCAGCTCGTCCTCCCCCAGAGCTGGGAACGCCGCCAGGGCCTCGGGATTGAACTGTCCGTGGTAAGGCCGGCGCATCAACTCCGGCTTGGCGGTATCACCATTCCAAAGGTAGAGATCTGAACGACCTCCGCCCTCGAACGATCCGGCGACGACCAGGAACTGGCCGTGCCACTCGTCAATACTGCGGATACCCTTGCCGCCCAAAGGCAAAAGAACAGGTTCCCCCAGTTTCGCCTTGCCGCCCTTGACCATCTCGTCGGGATTGAGAAGCGGCACTACAAGCGCCTGTCCCCGGGGAAGCGGATTGCGGAACCCGATAAGCAAGTGGCCATCCGAAGTCGCTGCCAGGCCCTCGATGTTAAGCCCCCCGGGGCTCTTGGGCGCCCGCCGCGACGCGGCTGCAAGGTTGAAGCGCTTCAACCTCGGCTCGGCACACAGGTCCGCCAGCAATCGATTGTAGGGCTGCCCAAAGGGAGCCAGCGACACCGTGCCATTGGTCGCCAAAATGCTCGTGGCAAAAAACTTCTGGCGGCTCGGTCGTTCCTTCCCATCGAAGTTCCGTCCATGGGACGTGATCCAGAACGCCTTCTGACCGATGCGAGCGGCACCCTCGATGTCAGCCTCCTCCTCTTTTCCGCTCACCCCGAGGAATTTCGACAATTCCAGCGTCTGGACGGGCATTTCCCCTGCCCGGGAATGATAAACCCGGAGAACATTGCCCTCGTCGTCGCCGACCGCAAAGAATCCGTATTCCAACGCCACGGCGGCGGAGGCATCGCACATTCCAAAGAACGTCTTCATCTCCCCGTCAGCGGCACGCAGAAGGTGGGGGGAAGCCAGCCACAAAAGCGCTGCTGCCAGGGCTCCGCACCTCGCACCGCCACAACCTAAGAAAGATCGTCGCATGTAATCGATTAACCGCAATAGAGCCTCACTTCGGTCGCACAAGCACTCGCAACCGCTTGGCTGTCCAGGAACCGGCGTTGGCCGCAAAGGTCCAGTCCGGATTGCCAGTGCCGGCATTCCCGAATCCCAGGTCGGCTTTATCGCCCTCGCGCCAGTGGTTAATGGCGAACAGGGTCTGGCCGGCCTCGAAATTATGCACCTGCATAGAACCGTAGCCATCGCCCAACTCCGTTGGTTCGTCTCCGAAATCATAGGTCTGGTCTGAGGCCTTCGGAACCTTCGCGCTGTTGACCGTTCCATAATTCCCCGGCCAAAATTCGATGTTCCCCCCGGTCAATCCGGTGCCCGCGACAATGCCCTTCACATTCGAAACCACGTTCAGGTTGCTCACGCGCTGCTGAAATTTCGCCCCGCTTTTGACCGTCGGCACCCCGATCTTGTCGAGCGAATCCGTGAAGGCGTCCATCGAGACATACACGAACTGCTTCTCGCCGTCCTCCTTTTGGAGTTCGACGAAATACGCCACACGATCAAACGCGGTT
>Ga0315271_10001445_pt1 | contig 14310 bp, 14 predicted proteins | sample C3_top_MG_FD_204664 | JGI IMG/M metagenome (GOLD analysis project Ga0315271, IMG submission 204664) | Sediment microbial communities from Yellowstone Lake, YNP, Wyoming, USA - C3_top | ecosystem: Environmental > Aquatic > Freshwater > Lake > Sediment | place: USA: Wyoming | collected 2017-08-01 | reverse complement strand
CTCTCCGACTACCGGCAGGCGCTGGCCGCCTGGCGCGAGGGTATGCGAGGCACCCTCTTCCCCGCCGGGACCTACCTCATGCGCCTCTCCTGCGGCGTCGCCTGTGCCGGCGCTGGGTAGTCGCGGGGAGCCGAACCCTTCCACGACGACACCAGAGCGGTCGACCCGGGCATCCTTGAGTCCCCAGGGATGGTGAGGTGCGAGCTCGAGCCGGCGATGTGGCCTTGCCCGACCGGGATCTGTTCGCCGGATCGACTGAAGCGATGAACTTTCCCCCAGCGATTCCAGTTGGACTTCCCGCTGAGGCCTCTGAAGGCCCGGCGCCAACGGTCATTCACACCGCCTACTCTCGGACTGGATTGCCCTGGATTGCCCTGCCCGGACCTCCTGCCACCCCATCCAAGGCTCGCCCTACCCCCCGGGCCGCCTCATCCTCAGCCGCCAGACCCGCTGGCCGGTCTGCAGGTAGCGCTTCTCGCGCGTCGAGGGGAGCTCGTCGGCCGGCGCCTCGCAGAAGCCGCCCGGGCCGGCCTCGTTCTCGAAGCCGACCTCCTCGAGCCGCTTCACCGCGTCGAGTGCGTACCGCTCCACGTCGGTGCGGAAGTCGAGCAGCCCGCCCGGCTGCAGCAGCCGCAGGAGCAGCGTCGACATGCGGTCGTCGACCAGCCGCCGCTCGGCGTGGCGCCGCTTCCACCAGGGGTCGGGGAAGTGGACGTGGATGGCGGCGAGCGAGCCGGCCGCGAAGAGGCGCGGGGCCATGAGCTTGCCGTCGCCACAGAGCACCAGGACGTTGCCGAGGCCGCGCCGCTCGACCTTCTCGGCCACCAGCGCGGCGAACTTCTTGCGCTGCTCGATCCCGACCAGCGCCCGGTCGGGCCGGGCCGCGCCGAAGGCCACCGCGTAGCCGCCGTGGCCGCAGCCGATCTCCAGCTCGAGCCGGCCGGCCCGCTCGCCGAAGCGGGCCTTCCAGTCGGGGAAGCGGTCGACCGCGATGGGGGCCTGGTCGGTACCGGTGGAGATCATCGGGCGCTCCCTTACCATGATAGATACGGACCGTGCGCCGCTCCAACCTGACCCCCGCCCTCGTCGTCCTCGCCCTCCTCTCCGGCTGCGCCCGCTGCGGCGCCCCCCGCGTGGTCTCCCCACCGGAGCGCTTCATCCCGGCCACCAACGCCGGCGCCCTGGTGATGCCGGTGCTGGCCGACGCCTCGCGCCAGGCCGCGGCCCTGCACGGTGCGCTGGCTGCCCGCCCCGGCGGCGAGGAGCTCGGGACCATGCGCTCCGGCCTGGCGCTCCAGCTCACCTTCGATCTCTTCGACCCGGCCTCGCTGGAGGGGGCCGGCCTCGACGTGAAGCGCGGCCTCGCCATCGCCGAACTGGCGGTCCGCCCCAACGAGCCGGGCACGCCGCTGCTCATCCTCCCGGTTGGCGACGCCGCCAGGCTCGAGGCCCAGGTGACCCGCCTCGCCAAGGAGCGGCTCGGCGCCGGCGACCGCGGCGACCAGGCGGCCAACGGCACCACCTTCACGGTCTGGCGGCGCGCCGCTGGCGAGCCCCCGCTCCTCTCCGTGGCCCAGGCCGAGGGCTCGATGCTGCTGGCCATCGGCGCCTCCGGCCCCGACGTGCTCCGCGTGGTGCTGGCCCTCGACCCGGCCGTCTCGCTGGCCGCCACCCCGAGCTGGAAGCGGGGGCGCGCCTCGCTGGGCGACGGCTTCCCCGTCCTCTTCTTCCTGCCGCGCGACGCCCCGGCGCTGGTCGGCCTCCCCGCCAACGACGGCATGGCCGGCGGCCTCTCCGCCACGGCCACCGGCGTGCGGATGGCGGTGGCGGCGCTGCTCGGCCTGCAGGAGCCCCGCGTTCGCCCGCTGGCCGGGACCGGTGACGGCTCCGCCCAGGCCTCCTCGCTCCAGCCCGACACGGTCCTGGCGCTGCGCATCTCGGCCGACCCGGCCGCGACGCTGCGGCTCCTCGCCGACCTGCGCGGCCTGCCGCTCATCGAGCCGGTCGCCGCCATGGCCGCCCAGCTGGTCCCTCCCATCGAGGTCGGCGCCACGCCGAGCATCACCGGCGATCTCGGCGGCCTGGTGGGTGGGCGCGGGCTCGACCAGCCCGTCAAGCTGGCCCGGCTCGAGGCGCTGGCCGGGCTGAAGGACCCGGCCGCCTTCACGGCCGCCTGCGACCAGCTCATGGCCCTGATGGGCGCCCCGGCCGGCAAGGGGAACTGGAAGCTGGGCGGGAGCGACGCCGAGCTCGCCTGGGCGGTTCAGGGGAAGTCGGTGGTGCTGTCGGCCGGCGTGGCCGGCGGGCTGCCGCCGCTGCTGAAGCGGCTCAAGGCAGGTGGTGCAGGCTTCCAGCCGCCCCCGGGGACGGCGGCCTCGCTGGCCGGCGGCCTCGGCGGCCTGGTGCTGCACGGCGACAACCTGGTGAAGAGCCTGCGCGCCCTCCCCCCGTCGGCCTTCGGAAAGGGGCCGGACGCGGTCATCGCCCGCTCCATGGCCGAGAAGCTGGCCGGCTCGCTCGGGGAGGGGTCGGCGCTGGCGCTGCGCGCCGATCTCCCGGCCGGCGCGCTCAAGCTCACCTTCGACCTGCAGCTCGGGAAGCCGGCCAGCCCACCGCGGTGATCAAGCTCACCGCCATCACCCGCTCCTTCGTCGAGGACGGCCGGGAATTCGAGGTCCTGCGGGGCGTCGACCTCCAGGTCTCCCCCGGCGAGGTGGTGGCGGTGACGGGCGCCTCGGGCTCGGGCAAGTCGACGCTGCTGGCCATCGCCGGGGCGCTCGACGCCGGGTTCGGCGGCGAGGCGGTGGTGGCTGGACAGCCGCTGCGGGGGCTGTCGCCGGGCGGGCTGGCCAGCCTCCGCAACCGGAGCATCGGCTTCGTCTTCCAGTCCTTCAACCTGGTGCCGGCCTTCCCGGCCCTGGAGAACGTCATGCTCCCGGGCCTGCTGCGGCAGGGCGGCGGCGAGCCGCGCGACGCGCTGCGGGTCCGGGCGCTGGCGGCGCTGGCCCGGGTCGGGCTGGCCGCCAAGGCGCACGCGCGACCCGCCCGCCTCTCCGGCGGGGAGCGGCAGCGGGTGGCGATCGCGCGCGCCCTGCTGACGCGACCGGCCCTGCTGCTGGCCGACGAGCCGACCGGGAACCTCGACGCCGTCACCGGCGAGGCGGTCATCGGCCTCTTCGGGGAGCTGGCGCGGGACGGGACCGCCGTGCTGGTGGTGACGCACGAGGAGCGGGTCTCGCGCGCCGCCTCCCGCGTCCTCACCCTGCGCGACGGGAGGTTGCACCCGTGACCTGGCGCTCCTTGCTGGCGGTGGCCTGGGCCAACCTGCGGGCCGACCCGGGCGCCGCCCTGGTCGACGCCGCGGCGGCGGCGGTGGGCGCGGCGGCGCTGGCCCTCTTCGTGGCCCTCGGCCTCGGCGTCGGCGACGCGGCCCGGCGCATGTTCCCGGCCGACGCCCGGCTGATCGAGGTGGTCCCGGCGCAGGTCGCCCTGGGCGGGCTGCTTGGCGGCGGGCGGCTCGACGAGGCGGCCCTGGGCCGGCTGGTCCAGCTGCCGGGGGTCCGCGCCGCCTGGCCCCGCCAGAACCTGGTGGTCCCGGTGGCGGCCCCGGAGCCGCCGCGCGGCCTCGAGGCGGCCTGGCCGAGCGGGATGACGCTGCAGATCCCGGTGGTCGGCATCGACCCGAGCATGGTCGAGGAGGACACGCGGCGCGGCATACCCTTCACCGACCCGGCCGAGGGCGGCGCCATCCCGGTGGTGCTCTCGCGCCGCCTCGTCGAGATCTACAACAAGACCATCGCGCCGACCTGGGGCATCCCCGGCCTCCCGGCCGGCCTCGACCCGGTCGGCATCGAGCTGCCGCTGCGCATCGGCGTCTCCATCATCCCCGGCAAGACGGAGCGGCGGGTCATGGAGGTGCGGGTGCGGCTGGCCGGCCTCTCCGACCGGGTGCCGCTCTACGCCATGGCCGTGCCGCTCGCCACCGTGCAGCGGCTGCACCGGCTCTACAACCGCTCCGACCCCGGCTACGGCCAGGTGACGCTGCTGGCCGGCTCGCCGGCCGATGCCCCGGAGATCGCGGCGGCGGCGCGGCGCATGGGGTTCAACGTCGATCGCTCGGAGCAGGCCACCGCGGAGCGGGTCGGGACCGTGGTCGGGATCACCACCGGCGCGCTGGCCGCGCTGGCGCTGCTCATGACGGCGCTGGCGGCGCTGGCCATCGCCCGCTCGCGCGCCGCCAGCGTGGCCGCCCGCTTCAGGGAGATCGCGCTCTTGCAGGCCCTCGGCGCCACCTCGCGCGACGTCCGGGCCATGGTGCTGCTCGAGGCCATGGTTCTGGGCGGGAGCGGCGGCCTGGCCGGGATGGCGGTGGGGCGAGGAATCGGCCTGCTCGGCGATCTCGCCTGGCAGAGCCTCCTGCCCGACTTCCCCTACCGGCCCGAGGCGATCCTGATCTTCCCGGCCTGGCTGCTCGCCGCCAGCGTCGCCGTGGCGGCCCTCTCGGCGGTGATCGGGGCGCTCGCGCCGGCGTCCGCTGCCGCCCGGGTCGACCCGGCCCGAGCCCTTTCCTGAGCCCCCCCGCGGGAGGGGTGGCGGAATGTCTCGACAGACCCAACCGGGGTGTGATTGTATGTTGCCCCTTGCGCCGGGTTCCTGGGGCCTGACCCCGCCGTCGCGAACAGTGCCCCCCTACCCGAGGTCTACACCCATGAAGAAGCTGCTCGCCGTCATCGTCGCCCTTGCCTTCGTCGTCCCCGCCTTCGCCGAGGAGGCCAAGAAGACCGAGGAGAAGAAGGCCGCTCCGGCCGCCGCCGCCGCTCCTGCGAAGGCCGCTGCCCCGGCCAAGGCCGCTGCCCCCGCCAAGGAGGAGAAGAAGGCTGCTGCTCCTGCGAAGGCCGCTGCCCCGGCCGCCGCCCCGGCCGCTGCTCCCGCCAAGGAGGAGAAGAAGGTCGAGAAGAAGTAGTTCTCGCCTCGCTTCTCGAAGCATGGACGGGCCGCCTTCGGGCGGCCCGTTCCATTTCCGGGGCCGGGCGCCAGAGCGCCCGCCGCATCAACCGCGGGTGGCCGGGGTGGCCGTGACCACCAGCGTGACACCGACCTTGAGCCGGTGGTGGCCCGGGTCGTCGATGCCGTTGAGCCGGCAGAGCTCGCCGATGGGGAGCCCGGTGTTGCGCGAGATCGACCAGAGCGTATCGCCCGGCTTGACGTGCCAGACGCTCGAGCGCTGGTCGGTCGAGGCGGTGGTGGTGACGAGGGCCGAGGCCGCCTGCGCCGGGGCCGGCACCGAGCGCGCCGACACCACCGGGGGGTGCGCCGGCGACGCCGGGACGGTGGCCCGGGCGTTGACGCGCGGGATCACCAGCTCGGTGCCGGGGCGCAGGGCGCGCGGGTTGAGCCGGGGGTTGAGCGCCAGGATGCCGTCGAGGGCCACGCCGTAGCGGGCCGCGATGCCGGAGAGGGTCTCCCCGCGCTGCACCACGTGACCCTCGAAGATGGCGACCGGGACCCGGGCCTTCATGGAGGGCCAGTTGGCGGCGAAGGTGGCGCTGGAGCGGGCCGGCAGCTTGAGCTGGTAGGTGCGCGGCGGCGTGGTGGCGCGGCGCAGCTCCGGGTTGAGGTCCACCAGCTCGGCCTCGCTGACGCCGGCCGCCACCGCCAGCAGCGCCAGGGGCGCCGCCTCGTCGATGGTGGTCTCCTCGAAGTCGGGCCAGCGCTCCGGCTCGATCTCCTCGGGGCGGAAGCCGAAGTCCTCGGGGTGGCGCGCGATGATGGCGGCCGCCATCAGCTTGGGAACGTACCCCTTGGTCTCGGCGCGCAGGGCGCGGCGGCCCTTGGCCGACGCCATCGACCAGTAGTTCGGGTAGCCACGGGCCTGGGCGCGCTGCACCGTCCCCAGCCCGGCGTTGTACCCGGCCCAGGCCAGCCGCCAGTCTCCGGTGGCCTGGTGCAGCTCCTTGAGGAAGCGGGCGGCGGCGCGGGCCGCCTTTTCGGGGTCGCGCCGCTCGTCGACCCAGAAGTCCTGCTTCAGGCCGTAGAGCTTGCCGGTCGGGGCGATGAACTGCCACGGGCCGACCGCCTTGGCCCGGCTCACCGCGTAGTTGGCGAAGCCGCTCTCGATCATGGCCAGGAAGACGGTGTCTTCCGGCACGCCTTCCTCGCGCATGATCTGCTGGTAGCGCGGGATGTAGCGGTGGGCGCGGCCGAGGTACTTCACGTAGTGGGGCCGGACTTGCGGCGACTGGAAGAAGCGGACGTAGCTGGCCACCGCCTCGTTGACGTCGATGGGGATGTCGTACTCGGCCTGCAGCTTCACCAGCCCGTGGTCGATCTCGGGCAGCAGGGCGATCCGGTCGGGCGTCTCGGTCTGTGGCGAGGTGACCTGGCGGCCGAGCGCCTCCTCGAGCCGGTCGCGAAGCGGCGACCCGAGCCCCAGCCCCTCGGCCGCCTCGGCGGCCCGCGATTCGAGCCCGGGGACCTCCTGGACGCGCACCGCCCGCTCGGCGGCGCGGACCGCCTCGAGCTCGGCCGACTCCTGGTCGATCTCCTTGCCCTGCGGTCCGGTCTCGGGCGCGTCGGCCACCGGCTCGGCCTCGGCCCGGGTGCGCGAGGGAGCGGCAGGAGCGGGCGCGGGCGGCGCGGCCTCGGCCGGGGTGGGCTCGGAGCGGACCGCGACCGGGGCCAGCAGCGAGAGGGCGATGATCAGGTGAATGTGCACTGCCGCGAATTTTACAGGATGGGGGGCTGCAAGGAAACAATGCCTTCGGGGCAGGGGCAGCGACCCGCGGCTCCCTCGCGGAGGCGCGTGGCCCGTGTTAGGTACCCGCCCTGTCCCCGCCCATGCAGATCGGCCCCTACCGCTTCCCTGGTCGCTTCTTCCTCGCGCCGCTGGCCGGCGTGTCGGACCGTCCCTTCCGCACCATCTGCCGGGAGATGGGTGCGTCCTTCGCCTACACCGAGATGGTGAGCGCGCATGGCCTGCTCCACGGCACCGCGCAGACGCTCAGCTACCTGGATCGGGATCCTGCCGAGATCCCGTTCGCGGTCCAGATCTTCGCCTCGGAGCCGGCGGCGCTGGCGCGCGGGGCCGAGGCGGCGGTCCGTGAGGGCGCCGGCATGGTCGACATCAACATGGCCTGCCCGGTGAAGAAGGTCTGCGGCACCGGGGCGGGCGCGGCGCTGGCGCGTGATCCGGCGGCGGTCGGCGCGGCGGTGGCGGCGGTGGTGGCCGCGGTCCCGGGCATCCCGGTCACCATCAAGATCCGGGCCGGCTGGGAGGACGGGGCCATCAACTGCGTCGAGGTGGCGCGCGCCGCTGAGGCGGCCGGGGCCGCGGCGGTGGCGCTCCACGGCCGGACCCGGGCCCAGGGCTACTCGGGCAAGGCGCGGTGGGAGTTGATCGGCGCCGTCAAGGCGGCGGTCGGGATCCCGGTGCTCGGCTCCGGCGACGTCTGGACGGCCGCCGACGCGCTGCGGATGCGCGCCGAGACCGGCTGCGACGCCGTGCTGGTGGCGCGAGGCGCCTGCGGCAACCCCTGGATCTTCCGCGAGCTGCGCGCCGCGGAGCTGGGCGAGCCGGCGCCGCGGCCACCCTCACGCGACGAATGGGTCGCGGTGGTGATGCGCCACGTGGACCTCCAGATCGAGCACCGGCGCCGGCAGCGCCCCCACCAGCTCCCCGAGGCGCAGGAGGAGCAGGCGGTGCGCGAGCTGCGCCGACACCTGCTCTGGTACTCCCGCGGGCGCCGCGGCGGTGTGGCCTTCCGGCGAGGTGGGACGCACGTGAAGTCGGCGGCCGAGGTGCGCGCCCTCATCGACACGCAGTTCCCGCCCGAGGCCCCGTGGGAACTCGACGCCGGGTGGCACCCGGCGCAGGATGCCGGCGGAGAGGAATCGTGACCGAACTCCAGTCGCTCGGGCTCTACACCGCCGCCATCCTGGCCGGCGCCGTCGCCGGCGGCGTGCTGCCGCTGGTCGGCCCCATGCGCCGCAGCGACCTGCTGCTCTCCTTCTCCGGCGGCGTCATGCTCGGGGCTGCCTTCTTCCACATGATCCCGGAGGCCGTCGCGCTGGGCGGGGCCGGCGTGGTGCCGGTGGTGCTGCTCGGCTTCCTGGCGCTGTACCTGCTGGAGCGGTTCGTCCTCATCCACATCTGCGGCGAGCCGGGCATGAACCAGGCCCTCTCGACCGGGACCATCTCCGCCCCGCACGACCACCCCGGCCACGTCCACGGCGACGAGGCCGGCTGCGAGGTCCACACCCTGGGGCTGGCCGCCTGGGTCGGGATGTCGATCCACACCATGGTCGACGGCTTCGCGCTCGGCGCCGCCAACCACGAGCAGGGGCTGGGGCTGCTGGTCTTCATCGCCATCCTCGCCCACAAGATCCCCTCGAGCTTCTCGCTCTCGGCCATCCTGCGCGGCGAGGGGTACGGACGGCTCAAGGCGCTCTGGATGAACGCCTTCTTCGCGCTCATGGTCCCGCTGGGCGCCGCCGTCTACGTCGGCCTGCGCGAGCTGGTGGCCGTCGACCGGTTCACCGCGCTGGCGCTGGCCTTCTCGGGCGGGACCTTCCTCCACCTCTCGCTCTCCGACATCCTCCCCGACCTGCACCGTCGCGGCGGCTCCAAGTGGCGGGTCACCGGCGCGCTGGTGGCCGGGCTCGCGCTCATGTGGTCTCTCAAGCTCATCAACCACGAGCACGGATGACCGTGGAGGCGCCGCTCAGCCGCCGAGCGGACGCAGGTCGGCGAGCAACGGCGCGGCCTCCTCGGTGAGGATGCGGCGCAGCCGCACCTGCCCTTCCATCACCCGCCGCGCGTAGCCGCGGACCTCGAGCGGCACGGCGTCGGCCAGGTGCCAGGCGTGGAGCCGGTTGGGCCCCGCGTTGTAGGCCATGAGCGCCACGTCGAGCTCGGGGTAGCTGTCGAGGCAGCGGCGCAGGTAGCGGATCCCGGCGCGGACGTTGCCGACCGGCCCGTCACCCGTGGCGGCCGCTCCGTTCCTCCCGGTCGCCTCCCGCTGCAGCGTTCCGGGGAGGAGCTGCATGAGCCCGATGGCTCCGGCGGCGCTCACGGCCGACGGGTCGTACCCCGACTCGACCTCGATGACGGCCAGCACCAGCAGCGGGTCGAGCCGGGCCGCCTCGGCCTCCTCCAGGATGGCCCTGGCCAGGTCCTCGTGGAGGGCCGGGTCGAGCCCGCTCATGCGTCCGGCCAGGTGGCTCTCCAGCCGGGCCAGCCTCCGCGCCTGGCGCGGGTCACGGACCCCGGCACCGGTGCAAGCGGACTGGCCGCGTCCGGCGCAGGCCAGGTCCCCTTCACTCCCGGAGAGGCTTCGCGGCGCGGCCACCGCCGCCGCGGCGAGGAGCGTCGCCAGCGCGATCCCGGCCGCCCCCCTGCCCTTCCCTCTCGTCCCTCTCGTCCCTCTCGTCGCCATGCCGGACCTGAGAAGCACGAGGCGGGCCAGATGGCTGGACCGAGGGAATCCGGCGGCTTGACTGGCCGGGGGGCGCCACCGGACCCATCAGATTGGCGACCCACCCAGTCACTCTCTCGTCACCTGATCGATTGACGCTCGATCCCGGGACCCGATGGCGGAAGCCACTTCAGGCCACCGTCACCTTCCTCACGCCGCGCTTCTCCAGCCAGGCCCCGACCCGCTCGCGGGTGTCGCCCTGCAGCACCAGCGCGCCGCGCTCGACGACCCCGCCGCAACCGAGCGCCCGCTTCAGCTCGCCGAGCCAGGCCTCCAGCTCGCGCGGCCTGAGCTCGAGCTTCTCCACCACCGTCACGGTCTTGCCGCCGCGCCCGGCCCGCTCCATCCGGACCACGGCGCGGGGGGGAGGGGGCGGTCCGGCCGGCTTCGGCGGCGACGGGGCCGGCTCGGGGGCGGGCGCCACCTCTCCCAGCCGGCCGGCCAGCCCGGCCAGCGCCGCGTTGAAGGGACCCGGGGGCGGTGCGGGCGGTGGAGCGCTCTTGGCCATGACGGGACGGATGATGCCACGGCCCCCGCGCCCAGTCGTCGACCGATGCCCGCAGGGAGTCGGTCCAGCTGGGCACGGCGAGCCCCATTATATCCGGATAGAATTGACGCCGGCCTTTCATCCGGGTACAACTCGCCAGATGGAACCGACCCCCACCTTCACCGCCTTCGCCGGCACCCGCCTCGTCGCCTCCGGCCCGCTCCAGGTGCTGCTCACCGGGATCAAGGCCTGGCTCGACCGGAAGGAGCGGGCCACGCTGCTCGTGTTCGACGACCAGAGCGGCCGCGCCGTCGACTTCGACCTGCGCGGCTCCCTGCAGCAGGTGCTGGACCGCGCCCTGCCACCCGAGGCGGCGCCGCGCCCCGGCCGCCCCCGGCTCGGCGTGGTGGGCAGGGAGATCTCCCTGCTGCCCCGCCACTGGGAGTGGCTGGAGCAGCAACCCAACGGGATCTCGGCGGCGCTGCGGCGACTGGTCGACGAGGCTCGCAAGCGCGAGCCGGGCCGGCAGCGGGCCCGGGCGGTCCGAGACGCCACCAGCCGCTTCATGACCGCCATGGCCGGAGATCTCCCGGGCTTCGAGGAGGCGACGCGGGCCCTCTTCGCCGGCGACGAGCGCGGCGTCGCGCGCCTGGTCCGTGGCTGGCCGTCCGACGTCCGCAGGTACGTCCTGAAGCGGGTCCGCGAGGCGTCCCGGCTGGAGCGCGGCGACCACGGGGGACCGCCGGCCGGGATTTGCTAGGATGCGCGCTCCACCCGCCTCAACGTGAGGAGTCCACCAGGTGCAGATCGTCTGCCTCGACCTCGAGGGGGTGCTGGTCCCCGAGATCTGGATCGCCTTCGCCGAGCGCACCGGCATCGCCGAGCTGCGCCGCACCACCCGCGACGAGCCGGACTACGACAAGCTGATGCGCTTCCGGCTCGAGCTGCTGCGGCAGCACCGGCTCGGGCTGCGCGACATCCAGCAGGTGATCACCGGCCTCTCCCCGGAGCCGGGGGCCCGCGCCTTCCTCGACGCCCTCCGGCTCGATTACCAGGTGGTGATCCTCTCCGACACCTTCTACGAGTTCGCCGGGCCGCTCATGGCGCAGCTCGGCCAGCCCACCCTCTTCTGCCACCGGCTCGAGGCCGGCGCCGACGGGTTCGTCTCCGCCTACCACCTGCGCCTGCCCGACCAGAAGCGAGCCGCGGTGAAGGCCTTCAAGGCGCTCAACTTCAAGGTGGTGGCGGCCGGCGACTCCTACAACGACACCGCCATGCTCGGCGAGGCCGACGCCGGGATCCTCTTCCGCCCGCCGCCCGCCGTGGTGGCGCAGTTCCCGCAGTTCCCGGTGGTGCAGGACTTCGCGGCGCTGCGCGCCGCCATCGACGCTGCCGGCACGCGACTGGGCGGCTGACGAGGAGGAGTGCCCATGCAGCTCGACGGAGAGCTCCTCGACGGGGTGGCCGGCAGCGGCGCCCGGGTGCTGGTGCTGGCGCGCCTGGCCGACGCCGAGGAGGAGGCGGCCCGCCTCGGTGATCCCGGCGACGTCGAGGCGCTGCATGACTTCCGCGTCGCGGTGCGCCGGCTCCGCTCCACGCTGCGGCTGCTGGCCCCGGCGCTCGAGGGGGTCCTCACCGCCAGGCAGGTGCGGCGGCTCGGAAAGGTGGCGCGGCGCACCGGCCCGGCCCGCGAGGCCGAGGTGCTGCTCTCCTGGCTCGAGGCCAGCCGCGGCCGGCTCGGGAGCGGGTACCGCGGCGCCCTCGACTGGCTCATCGACCGGGTCGAGCAGCGGCGCGCCGAGGCGGCGCGCGGGGTGGTCGAGGAGGCCTGGCCGCGCTTTCGCCGGCTGGCCCCGAAGCTGACCCGGCGCCTCTCCTCCCGCCCGGCCACCGGCCCTGGCGGCGCACCGACCCTGGCGTCGCTGCTGGCCGGCGCCCTGCGCGCGCAGGCCCGCGCCCTGCGCGAGGCGGTCGGCGCTGTGGTCGGCGGCGAGGACGCGGCCGGCCTGCACCGGGCCCGCATCGAGGGGAAGCGGTTGCGCTACCTCCTCGAGCCGCTGCGCGCCCTGCCGGGCGCCGACTCCGCCGCGGCCATCACCGAGCTCAAGGCGCTGCAGGAGCTGCTCGGCGCCTGGCACGACCGGCACCAGGCCCGCCTGGTGCTGGCCCGCTCGCTGGTCGAGACCGTGGCCGACCGGGCCCGGCGAGGCCGCGGCACCGAGAGCGTCGACCTGCGACCCGGCCTGCTGGCCATCGACCAGCTGGCGGCCGCCGAGGCCGACGACCTCCACGAGCAGCTGGCCGAGCGCTTCCTCCGCACCCGCGCCACCGCCCTCCTCGACCTGGTCTACGCCGTGGTGGCCGGCCTCGAGGGTCCGCTGGCCGGGGAATCCCGGGCCGAGGCCTCGCCGGAGCGGCGATTGCTCCTCACCGGCCTGCCGCCCGAAGCGAGCGGCTGGGCGGTCGAGGAGGTGGCGCAGGGCTGGCTCCCAGGTGAGCGGGAGCACGTCGGAAGCGTCCGCTCCGGCCGGTCAGAGCGCTGGTTCCTGGTGCGCCACGGCCTCCACGGCGCCGCCGAGCTGGCCGACGTCACGCGCGCCGAGTTCGAGGCCTGGTGGCCACTCACCGAGGGGCGCCGCCTCGCGCATCGCAGCCGCCGGGACCCGGACCTGCCCGGCTGGCGCTTCGACGAGTTCACCGACCGGCGGCTGGTGCTCGCCGTCGTCGAGGCCACCGAGGCCGCCGCGCCGCCCGTCTGGCTCGAGCCGCTGGTGGTGCGCGACGTGACCGTCGAGCGCGGCTACCGCGACGAGGCGCTGGCTCGCCGCGGTCCTCGCCGCGGCTGAGACTCACGGCGCCAGGCGCGACCCCGTCGACGGCGGCCCTGGTTGGCGGAGCCGCTCCAGCTCGGCGAGCGCCGCGTCGAGCCGGCCCTGGAGACGATCGCGCTCGACGAGGTGATCCCGGATACGCGAGAGCGTCAGCGCCGTGGTCAGGTAGGAGACCAGCCGCATCGTCGTCTCCCAGTAGATGAAGAGGGCGTTGGAGTAGGGGTGGTGGGCCATCCGGTCGGAGAGGAACCAGCAGCCACCCGAGGCCAGCGCGATGACCACCCCGGCCCGCCGCCCGATCAGCCAGGCCGCCACCGAGACCGGGACGAAGTAGAAGATGAAGAAGCCGAGCTCGTAGCCGGTGACGTAGTCGAGCCAGGTCGTGAAGGCGAGCAGCGCCACCGTGAAGGCGAGGACGGGGCGGGGGCGGGCGCGGAGCCAGGGGATCATTGGGGGCGGGGCGGGCCGGCGCTGGCCGGCCCCCGGCCATCGGTCTACCAGATGTCGCGCCCGCCAGGCGGGATCAGGCGTGACGCCGGAGGTGACCGGAGTGCCGCCGCCGGTCTATACCGGCGCGGCGCCATGCCATTCCACTTCGAGCCCGGGGTCCGCGACCTCACCACCAACGCCCGCCGCGGCGCCTTCACCACGCCCCACGGCCGGGTCGAGACCCCGGTCTTCATGCCGGTGGGGACCCGCGGGACGGTGACCGGCATGACCCCGGCCGATCTCGACACCCTCGGGGTCGAGATCATCCTCGGCAACACCTACCACCTGCTGCTCCGCCCCGGCCCGGAGGCGATGCGCGGCTTCGGCGGGCTGCACCGCTTCATGAGCTGGGACCGGCCCATCCTCACCGACTCGGGCGGCTTCCAGATCTTCTCGCTCCCCGGCTCTCGCACCATCAGCGAGGAGGGGGCGCGCTTCCAGAGCTACATCGACTCGTCCTACCACCGGCTCTCGCCCGAGACCTCGGTCGCCATGCAGGAGGCGATCGGCTCGGACGTGATGATGGTGCTCGACATCTGCGTGCCGTCCACCGCGGGTGAGACCGAGATCCGGGCCGCCATGGAGCGGACCCACCGCTGGGCGGTCCGCAGCCTGTCCGCCCGCACCAACCGCGAGCAGGCGCTCTTCGCCATCGTGCAGGGGGGGCTCTCCCCGGTGATGCGGGCCGAGTCGGCCGGCTTCCTCACCCAGCATCCCTTCGACGGCTACGCCATCGGCGGCCTGGCGGTGGGCGACACCCGCGCCGAGCGCTTCGACGTGGTGGGGAACGCCGCCCGCCTGCTCCCCACCGACAGGCCGCGCTACCTGATGGGCGTGGGCACCCCGCCCGACCTGCTCGAGGCCATCGCCCACGGCGTCGACATGTTCGACTGCATCATCCCGACCACGCTGGCCTGGCAGGGGACCGCCTTCACCGGCACCGGGCGGGTCCGGCTCACCCGCGCCGAGTACCGGCTCTCCGACGCGCCGCTCGACCCGGCCTGCGGCTGCTCCACCTGCCGGCTCCACA
>Ga0315271_10001444_pt1 | contig 14319 bp, 10 predicted proteins | sample C3_top_MG_FD_204664 | JGI IMG/M metagenome (GOLD analysis project Ga0315271, IMG submission 204664) | Sediment microbial communities from Yellowstone Lake, YNP, Wyoming, USA - C3_top | ecosystem: Environmental > Aquatic > Freshwater > Lake > Sediment | place: USA: Wyoming | collected 2017-08-01 | reverse complement strand
TCTGGGTCGCGATCGTCGCGAGCCCGGCGTCGATCTCCTGCTGCTTGGCGGTGATCGTCGCGAGCCCGGCGTCGATCTCCTGCTGCTTGGCGGCGATGGTGGCGGCGCCTGCGTCGGCCTGCTGCTGTTGGGTCGCGAGCTGCGCCTTGGCGGCGTCGAGCTGCTGCTGCTGGGCGGCGAGCCGGGCCAGGGCGGCCGCGGTGAGGCCGGGCTGGGCCTTCGCCGCGTCGAGCTGCTGCTGCTGCGCGGCGAGCTGGGCCTTGCCCGCGTCGAGCTGCTGCTGGCCTGCGGCGAGCTGGGCCTTGCCCGCGTCGAGCTGCTTCTGGCCGTCGGCGAGTTGGGCCTTCCCCGCGTCGAGCTGCTTCTGGCCGTCGGCGAGCTGTGCCTTGGCGGCCTCGATCTGGGCGCGACCGTCGGCGATCTGCTTGGCTTGCGCCACGCCCTGGGCTTGCGTCACAAAGGGGTCGACGACCCGGGAGACACCGTCGATCTTGGCCGCCCGCGCGACCGCCTCGGCCACCGCTGCCTTCTGGGCGTCCGTGAACGGGGCGCCGTTGCTCGTGGAGAACACGACCGAGCCGTTCGCCCCGGCAACGCCTGGCATCGAGGCGGCGAGGTGCTCGGTCACGACCGCGGTCGGCGTGCCCGGGATCGAGATGTCGCTCGAGGGCGCCTTGCCGAAAGCGGCGAACGCCCCGCCTGCGACCGCGAGGATCGCGATCCACGTGACGATGACGACAAGGCGCCGCTTGGCGGCGATCCGGCCGATCCGGTAGAGCAGCTCTGCCATGGTGGTTCTCCAGGGGTTGTGGGACGCGACGCGCGGCAAGGCGCGTGGTGAGGTGACTTGGCGCGATCAGGTGGGCGAGGGACGATCGGGCGGGTGATCAGTCGGGCGGCGGCTGCTCCCGCTGCAGCCCCGAGCGGAGGAGCCCGAATGCCTCGATCAGGAGGCTGCGGCGATCGCTTGCCGTCGCATTGGCCGGCGTGAACTGGTAGGCCGTCACCATCGCCGAGACTGCCGCGGCGGTCACCATATGGGGATAGAGGTCGGTCGCCGCGTCGGTCCCGGTCCGGGCAGCGACGATCCCGGTCACCATCCGGATCGCCTCGTCGAGCAGGACGGACCGGTAGCGCGCCATGGCCGTGCTCGTCCAGAGGAGGTCGGCGTGGATCTCCGCCTCGCCGGGGCGCTCCCCGATCCGCGATGCGATCTCGCCGAGGACGTGCTCGAGCGAGTCGAGGATCGGCTCGTCCGCCGGCCGATCACGCAGGGCCTGTACGTAGACCTCGAACTCCGACACCCAGGCCGCGACGAGCGCCTCCTCCTTGGAGCCAAAGTAGTTGTGGAAGGTCCGCACGGACACGTTGGCCGCCGCGGCGATCTCATCGGCCGTGACGGCGTCCAGCCCGCGCCCAAGCGCGAGGAACAGCACCGCCTGCGCGATGGCGACGCGCGTCTCGGCCTTCTTGCGCTCGCGGAGGCCAAGGGTGTCGCTCATCGCTGCATGCTACAGCATATCTGCATGATCCTGCAAAATTGCGCTCTGATGCAGCCGGGTGCAGTTCGAGCGCCACCTCCGCGCGACGGGCCGGGCCGGGCCGGGGATGGACGCGGCCTCGGCGTCGCTGGCCCACGAGCCGTTCTTCACACCTCGGCGGCAGGTGCCGGAGGGTTTCGCGTCTGCCGGGCGACCGCGTACCTGGAGAAGCCCTTCACGCAGGACGAGCTCTTGCGCGTCGTCGCGTCGGTCCCTGCGGGATCCCGCCGACCGGAGGGGACCGGCTTCGGGACGCGGATCAGCGGATCAGCGGATCAGCGGGTCGATGCCCCGCAACTCGCGGCGGTGGCCGGCCACGAAAGCTGGCGCCTGGGAGCGGCGCTCGAGGCCCAGCTTTGAGAGGATCGAGCTGACGTAGTTCTTGACCGTCTTGTCAGACAGGAAGACCTGCGCGGCGATCTCCTTGTTCGTGCCCCCCGCTGCGAGCAGGGGCAGGATCTTGCGCTCCTGCGCGGTCAGCGCCTGAGAGGCGTCGACATAGCCGTCGGTGGCGATGCGCCGGATCTGGTCGATGACCGCACCGGTGACGCCCGGGTCGAGCAGCGATTCCCCGCGGCCGGCGGCGACGAGCGCCCGGACGAGCTCGCTCGCGCGCGACTGCTTGAGGATGTAGCCGGTCGCGCCCGCGACGATCGCGGCGAAGACGTCCTCGTCCTCGGGCGAGCTCGTGAGGAAGACGACCCGCGTGCCGGGGAGCTCGGCCCGGATGTCGCGACAGGCGTCGATCCCGGACCCGTCGGGCAGGCTGACGTCCATGAGCACCAGATCAGGCTGGAACCTGCGGGCCTCGACGAGCGCGTCGGCCACGGTGCCCGCCTGCGCGACCACCTGGAACTGCGGGCGCCGGGCCAGAAGCGCGACGAGCCCCTGGCGGACGATGTCGTGGTCGTCGACCACGAGCACGCGGAGCGGCCGCGGCTGCGTCTGGACGTCCGCAGCCGGCGCATCCATGGCAGCGCCTTGCGGGCCAGCCGACGGGGGGTGGTGGACAACGGGCTCGGCCGTGCGAGCTGGGCGGGGGTTGAGAGGCATGGGACGCCTTCCGCCTGCCGGCCTGACGCAGTCTCGAGAACCGAGGCATGGGCGCCAGGGTCAGGCACAGAGCAAGAATGCGCCCCCCAGCCCCGCAGCACAACAGGGCCGAGACGGATGGAAGCCTCGCAGGCACAGCCTTCTCGTCCGTCGGGCCTCGGGGCTATGGCCTCAGGTGATCTCGTCGCCTGCAGGGGGAGGCGCGACGACGACCGCGACTACGCGACGACGACGACGACGTTCCCCAGTTTGGCGCCCGACTCGGCATACCGATGCGCGTCCGCCATCCGCTCGAGCGGGAACTGCCGGTCGATGACAGGGCGGAGCTGCCCGGCCTCGACCAGGCCTCGCAGATGGGCCAGGTCCTCGCCCGTCGGGCCCGACGCCGCGAACGACACCCGCTTCTTGCCCCGCCTTGACGCCCACCTGGCGCGGACGATCTGCAGGAAGCCCGGGTTGGCCATGAGCAGGCATCCGCCCTCGGCCAGCCGCCCCACCATGCGCCCGGCCGGCGTGTTGCGGACGACGTCGAAGATGACGTCGTAGGTCTCGGGGCCGAGGGTGAAGTCCTCCCGGGCGAAGTCGATGACCCGGTCAGCACCGATCGTGCGCAGCATCTCGAGCTTCAGCGCGCTGTCCACCGCGGTCACGTGAGCCCCGGAGAGCTTGGCGAGCTGGACCGCGAACGTGCCGAAACTCCCTCCGGCGCCGTTGACCAAGACCCGCTGTCCGCTCTGAACGTTCGCCTTGCGCAGGAACTCGAGGGCCTCGCCTGCCCCATAGGGGAGGGCCGCAGCCTCGTCATAGCCCAAGTTCGCCGGCATCTTGGCGATGGCCCCGGTCTTGGGGTGCTCGCGCAGGCAGATGTACTCCGCGTACGCCCCCAGGCCGATGCCCGTCGCCGCGAAGACCCGGTCGCCCGCCCCGAACGACCTGACGGCCCTGCCCACCGACTCGACGTCACCGGCAAGCTCCTGCCCCAGCACGGGCTGTCTGGGCCTGCGGACGCCAAAGGCCAGCCGAATGGGCACCCAGATCCAAGGGGCGAAGTCGAACCTCCGCAGCTCGCAATCGGCGGTGCTGACCGTCGTTGCGCGGATCCGGACGAGCACCTCGTCGTCCTTCGGGACCGGCTTGGCCACGTCCCTGAGCTCGAGGACATCGGGCGGTCCGTAGCCCGTGCAGACGACGGCTCTCATGGGTCTCCGCTTCGCGTGACCTTGGCGGGATCCAGTATCGCTGTTGCGGACTGGCCCTCGCGGACCCTACCTCATGCCCCAGCGACACGCGACCGGCCCCCGGGCGTCATCCATGCCGGACAACCGTGTCGGCGATGGGCCGCGAACCGGGATCTCGCCGCGCGAGGAGGCACGTCGATGACGATGAACGGGACAGCTCGGTGGCAACAGGTTGGCATCGTGCTGGTGACGGTTGCGGCCCTGGCCGGCTGCACAGGGTCTCCGGGCAGCGGCGCATCTCCCTTCGCCGCCGCCCCCGCCGCCGCTGGCGCCCCAGGCTCCGCGGCCCCGACATCCGAGCGAACGCCCGCGCCGTCGCCCCCGCCGGACGCCTTCACCGGCCTCCCCTACCGTCTGGAGCTGCCGTCCACGTGGATCGCACTGGGCTCGGACGCCTACGACAAGCGGCTTGACGCGACGCCCGATGTCAAGACATGGCTGGCCGGTCTGGGCCTCGACGGCCAGAACGCGTTCCGTGCGTATGAGCCGTCGTCCGGGGGTATCGGCTTCCGCCTCGCCGTCAACCCGCAGCGCACGTGGAACCCGTCACCCCTGCAGGAGGAGGGGTCGGTCGCTGCCCTCCCTGGCGTGACCGGCAAGGTCAGCAGCGACGTCGTCGTCTCGAGCGACACGTGGAAGGCGTTCGGGTACCGCTGGACCGAGACGATGGACTGGGGGAGCGGATCCCCATCCGCACGCGACTGTATCGGCTACTTCGTGATGGTTGACCCCAATCCGGTCAACGTGGTCATGTGCTACCCGACCGGATCGGATCGTCGCGCCGAGGCCGACGCCATCGCCGCCACGTTCGAGATGACGGGCACGCCGGTCTTCAGCCTCCCGCCCGGCGAGACGGCCACGCCATCGCCGACTCCGTTCGACAAGAACGCGACACCGCCGCCCAGCATCGCCCCGCACGCTGCCCCCGAGCTCGAGGCGCTGCTGCCGGACAAGCTCGGCGGGCGCGAGGTGACCAAGGAGTCGCAGACCGGCGTGGGGATGGGGACGACCGACGCGGACCCGCTCCTCGCGCCCTTCGGGAAACACCCGTCGGACCTCACGCTGGCGCAGGGCAGCGTCATGCCCGGCAACGGCCAGCCCGCAGCCCTCCTTGGCGTCGAGCGTGTCGCGGGTGTCCCGGGCGCCCAGCTGCTTGCGGCGATCCTCGGGACCATGCCGGATGCCAAGGTGTCGCAGGTCACGCTCGGCGGCCGTCAGGTCACGCTCGTCGAGTACGGCGCCTGGCCCGTCTGGATGTACGCCGCGAGCGATGGGGTCTACTCCGTGGGCCTCGCCGGCGAGACCGCGGCAGCCGAGTTCTTCGCGCGCCTGCCCTGAACGCGGTCCTGGGGGCGGGAATGGCCCGCCCTCCAGGCCGCGCGGCACGACCTCAGAACGTCGAGGCCACGTCGATGACCCGGCCTTCCGTTGCCGATCGTCCCGCGGCCAGCATGACCTCGAGGACGTGCCGTGCGTGTCGACCGCTCGCGACCGGCTGACGGCCATCTCGGACGCAGTCCGCCAAGTGCTCGATCAGCGCGCCGCGCTGGAGCTCCGCGAACCGATCCGAGCCGACCGCGAAGATCTTGTAGTCCCGCGGCGTGATCCAACCGGCGACGCCTGGTGCGGCATCAAGGCGGTAGACCTCGACCGGAGGCAGCGCCTCGTCGGGGCGGTTGACGAGCAGGGTGCCCTCGAGGCCGTACACCTCCATGCGCGGCGCGCGCGAGGCGACCACGTTGAAGGTGCCGTCGACGACGGCGAAGGTGGCCTCGCCGAAGTCGAGCAGGATCAGGTTGTTGTCGGGGGCGCTCACCGGGATCTCGAGGCCATCGAACGGCCCGCCGCGCGCCCGGCGAACGGGGACCGTGATCCCCGACAGGGCCGACACCCGGTGCACCGGCCCGAGCACGCCGGTCGCCTGGGTGATCCCGTACACCGCCATGTCCAGGAGCGCTCCGACGCCGCGCTGGTAGAACTGCGACGGGTTGACCGGCCACGCCAGGCCGGCGGCGCCAGCGTGCGAGGACTGGACCCGGGCGAACGCGACCTTGCCGACGGCGTTGCTCCCCACGAGATCCCGCGCTCGGATCCACTCGCTCGCGAGCATGTCCGCCGGCGCGGCGACGACGAGCAGCCCCTGGCGATCCGCGATCTCGAGGAGGTGATCTGCCTCCTCGAGCGTGCCGGTGATCGGCTTCTCGGTGACGAGGTGGCGGCCGGACTCGAGGATCCGGGTCGAGGCCGCGTAGTGGGCGGGCGCGGGCAACAGGTTGACGACGGCGTCGAGGTCGAGGTCGAGCAGCTCGTCCAGCGAGGCGACCGCCGTCCCGATCTCGTACTGGTCGGCGACGGCTCGGGCGCGCGTCAGGTCGCGGTTCGCGATCGCGACGACCTCGACGCGGTCCCGGATCTTGTGCAGGTTCGGCAGATAGCCGTAGCCGATCGTCGCGATCATCCCCGCGCCGAGCACGCCGACGCGGAGGGGCCGTGCCCCGGTGTCCGCGGACGTCACGACGTCGCCCCCGCGACCACGTCCGCGCCGGACGCGACGTGCCGTCGATAGTTCGCGTAATGGACGGCGCCGATCGCCTGTGCGAACTGCGCCACCGTGTAGCGGTCGCTGTCGCGGAGCTGGCGCATGAGGTCGGTGTTGGCCATCTCGTCGTCGGCGACCTCGAGCCGCAGGTCCGGGGCGATCGAGCGGGCGCCCTCGACCATCAGGTCGAAGCAGGCGCGGCGCTTGACCAGGCGGCCGAACAGGATGCGCTGCGTGACAGCCGGGTCGAGCAGCCACTTCGACTCGAGCCACGCGACCGCAGTGAACTCGCCGATCTCCCGGAAGATCCTGTCCACGGCCGGGTGCCCGCCGGCCTCGGCGGCTGCCATGAGGAACTCGAGGAGTGGCTTGCGCATGTCCTTGGGTTCTGTCGGGACGAACAGCCCCGACGGGGACGCGTCGAGCAGGCCGCGGTCGAGCAGCGCCGCGAAGAGCGCCGGATCCTCGTCGGGCAGGTACTTGGCCGCGAGCCGGAAGACCCCGCTCTGGCTCGTGTACTTCTGGAGCGTGCCCGCCAGCCGCGTGTTGAAGTTGTTGACGCTGCGCACGTCGTCGGGCGCGAACGCGCGCTCCGGATAGCTGCCCAGGTCGATGATGCAGTTGTAGATCTCGAGGGGGATGTCCAGGATCTCGCCGTCCTCGGTCACCCAGCCCGAGCCGAGCTCGGTCCCGAGCGTGTGCGCGAAGACCCCGTCCGCGATCGCCGCGGGGTCCACGGCCCCGAGCTCGACCGCAGCCGTGAAGGCGGCCATCGGCCCGTCGTTCACGATGCCCACGACACCGCCGGGCTTCACGAACGCCCGGAGCTCCTCGTTCAGGCTCGAGAGGCGCCGGAACTCGCCCTCGTACGCCGGGCCGAGGTGGTCCCGCATCCCGCGTGTCTTGTAGACCTCGCCGCCGACGATCTTGTCGCGCACGACGACGTCCGGGAAGCAGACGCCGATGGCGTCGAGCGCGAACGGCTCGGTGAGCAGGGCCTCCCCGGCGCGCACGGCGGCCTCGATCTCGCCGAACGACGCTCCCCGGGCGAAGGCGGGCTTGAGCACCTCTGCAAGGGCGTCGGCGTCGCCCAGGCCCCGCGCGCGGGCGCCGTCGAGCCGAAGGAGGCGGACCAGCAGCAGGATGGGGTTGATGATCTGGTCGATGGCCGTGAACGCGGCCGGGAACCAGTCGTACTCGAGGAAGCTCGCGACCTGGCCGTCGACCGCGAGGCAGAGCTTGATGTCCGTGCCGCCGATGTCGATCCCGCAGATCGCGGTGCCGTCAAGATCGCTCCGCGACAGGTCGCAGAGCGCCGCGATGCTGCGGCCCGCTCCGGCGCGCGACGCGACCGACGCGGCTCCCTCGCGTCTGGCCACCCGGAACGTCCCCCGGGCGGGCGTGCCCTCGGGGGAGATCGCCTCGTCCATGCGCTCCGACACGTTGACGGCCCGTCCGTAGCCGGGACGATCGAGGCGGCTCTCGGTGAGGCCGAACTCGCGCTCGAAGATCGCCGCGAGCTCCGCGCCCTCGCCGTCGTCGCCGTCCGCCTCGAGCGCGAGGCCCCGCCCGCCGACCGTCGAGATGATGTTGTAGAGCTCCGCGAGCACGTACTCGACGACCATCGTCCACTCGTCGGCGGCGAGCGGCGCGAACTTGGGCAGGACCAACGCGTAGGTGCGGTCGTCTGCGTCGAAGCCCTGCACCGTGGCGGTCAGGCGGAACGAGGCGGCCGCGTCGAGTCCCTCGAGGCGCTCCCGGACGGTGCTGATGTAGACGGGCCGACCGCCCTTGGCGGCGTCGACCAGATCGCGGACGGCGGTGCTCATGCTCGGGCTCCGGACAGCGACCGTCGGGACCTCACCGCACGGCGAGGCCACGCTCGGCAAACAGCGATTCGAACTCGGCCATCTCGGCCGGGGAGTACGCCTTGGTGACGTCGGCGAACTCGTGGGGCATCCCCATCCGGCGGTACTTCGCGCTCGCGAGGGGGTTGAAGTTCATGAGCTCGACGGGCAGGGACGGGTCGATGTCCACGAGCAGGTCGGCGATCGCCCGCAGGTTCTCGGGCGTTGCCGTGTAGCCCGGGACCAGCGGCACGCGCACGAGGATCCGACCCGTGCCGCGGAGCGCCTCGGCGAGCCGGCGCAGGTTGCCCAGGATCAGCTCGTTCGACACGCCGGTGGCGACGCGGTGGGCCGCCGGGTCCGCGACCTTGACGTCCACGATGAACAGGTCGATCACCGGGAGCAGCGGCTCGATCGACGCCCACGGCGCATGGAACGACGACTCGAGCGTGGTCGGCAGGCCACGGGACTTGAGCTCGGCCGCGGTGTCGCGGACGAAGGCGGCCTGGGCCAGGGGCTCGCCTCCCGAGAAGGTCACCCCGCCGCCCGAGACCTCGTGGAAGATCGCGTCGCGGGCCACCTCGGCCACGACCTCGTCGGTCGTGATGTCCCGGCCGTCAAAGGCCAGGGCGTTGCGCGGGCACGCCTCGACGCAGTCCCCGCAGAGCGTGCAGGCGGCGTGGTTGATCTCGACCCCGGTCGGCGTCAGCGTGATCGCGCCGACGGGGCAGACCTCCTGGCAGTGGCCGGATCGGCCGCAGAGGTTCTCGAAGTGCCAGAGCGAGATGCCGCGATCGAGCCCCTCGGGGTTCTGGCACCACCGGCACCGGAGGGGGCAGCCCTTCAGGAAGACGGTGGTGCGGATCCCGGGCCCGTCATGGACGGAGAACCGCTGGAGGTCGAAGACCCGGCCCGTGGTCACGAGTCTTCGTAGCTGGTCCGGGCGATGATCTCGTTCTGGAGATCGAGGGAGAGCTCGGTGAAGTAGGCCGTGTACCCCGCGACCCGGATCGTGAGGTTGCGGTACTTGTCGGGGTCCTTCTGGGCCGCGATCAGGTCCTCGCGCGTCACCACGTTGAACTGCACGTGGTTGATCCGCAGCTTCACGAAGCCGCGCAGCATCGAGGAGAAGGCCTTCGCCCCCTGATCTGACTTGAACAGCCGCGGCAGGAACTTCATGTTGAGCAGCGTGCCGTTGCTCCCGAGGTACGAGTCCACCCGGGCCACGGACTGCAGCAGCGCCGTCGGGCCGTGCCGGTCGCGGCCATAGACCGCGGACATGCCGCCGTCAGCGAGCGGTGCCTGCGCCTGGCGGCCGTCCGGCGTCGCGCCGACGTTCGCGCCCATCGGGACGTGCGCGCTGACCGTGTAGAGCCCGGTGTGGTAGCGGCCGCCGCGGTAGTTCGTCCGGCCCTCGAACTTGCCCGCGAAGTAGTGGACCCACTTGTTGCCGATGTCGTCGACCCAGGTGACGTCGTTGCCGTACTTGGGCGCCTTGTTGAGCAGGACCTGGCGGAGCTCCTCGTCATGCTCGTAGTTGGTCTGGAGCGCGGCCACGAGGCGGGCCCGATCAACGGTGCCCTGGTCGAAGACGAGTTTCTTGACCGCGGCCAGGCTGTCGGCGACGTTCGCCACCTGGATGACCTGGATGCCCGAGAGGTTGTAGTGGGCTCCGCCGCGGGTGACGTCGAGACCGCGATCGAGGCAGTCGTCGATGACCGACGAGAGGAGCGCCGACGGCAGGAGCCGCTGGTGGATCTCCTCGACCTTCTCGCAGGCCTCGATCATCTTCTCGAAGAAGTAGTCGATCTGGACGGCGAACGCGTGCTCGAGGTCCTCGAAGGTCGCGAAGTCCGTGAGGTACCCGGTCTGCGGCCCGAGCTGCGCCCCCGTGATGAGGCACTTGCCGTCGTTCATGGCGAGCTCGAGCGCCTTGACGAGGTTGAACATCGCCGCGTCCGACCACCCGAGGGTGTTGCCGTGGGTGGTCAGCTCCACGCAGCCGACGATCGCGTAGTTGACCGCGTCCGCCGGGGCGATGCCCTGGGCCTCGAGCGCCGGGATGATCGACTCGTCGTTGAAGACCTGCGGCATCCCGGAACCCAGGCCGACGACGCGCGTGCACTCGTCGAGGAGCGCGTCGGGCGTGTGCTCGTGCAGGCGCGCCGACAGGTTGGGCTGCGGCAGGAGGATGTCGCCCTGCGCCTCGAGGAACAGGAAGGACAGGTCGTTCGACTCGTCGCGCCCCGCCTCGTCCCGGCCGCCGAGCGCCACGTTGAAGCCGATCGGGAAGCCCGCGAAGAACGACGCCGAGTGGGAGTTCCGCAGGTAGACGATCTGGTTGAACTTGAGCCAGAGCGCCTCGACGAGCTCGAGGGCGCCCGCTCTGGTCAGGCGGCCGGCCTCGATGTCGCCCTGGTAGTAGGGGTAGAGGTACTGGTCGGCGCGCCCGGGCGAGAACGAGGAGGCGTTGCTCTCGAGGTGCAGGAGCGCGAACAGGAACCACAGCGCCTGGACCGCCTCGCGGAAGGTCTCCGCGCCACCGGTGCTCAGCTTGGTGCAGATCCGGGCCGTCTCGCGCAGGTTGGCGGCGTGCTCCGGCGAGTCGGCTGCGGCAACCATCTCTGTCGCGAGGTCGGCGTACCGACGCATGAAGTCCGCGGACGCGTCGAGGACGATCAGGACCGAGTCATAGAACTCGCGCTGGTCGGGCGCCGCGGATGCTGCTCGCGCCGCAGCCTCGGCGCGGATGCCGGCCGGCCCGAGGCGGATCCACTTGGCGGTGTCAGGGCAGATGTGACCCTGGGCGTGGTCCTTCTGGTTGATCTTGACGACGCGGGTGATGGCGTCGAGGAGCGGCCCGTCCTCGGCGCGGAGCGTGTCCTCGAGGGTCTTGCCCTGCCAGTACGGGAGGATCCGGTCGCGGAAGGTAGCGGCGTCCTCCGGGCGCACGTTGAACTTGTCCTGGGGCCGGGTCGACATGGTGTCGAGCTCGCGGTCGATCCAGCTGATCCCGGCCTCGGGGAACACGACCCCGGCGCGGACGCCGGTCGTCCGGTTGCCGACGATCAGCTCGTCAGGGTCGACGTGGATCTCGATCCGGCGCATTGCCTCGGCGAGCGAGCGTGCGCGCTTGACCGCGGCGCTCTCGCCTTCGTGCGCCTGGTAGACGTCGGTGATGATCAGCGCCTGCTCGATCGAGAGGTAGCGCGGCTCGTCGAGCATCCGCTCCTTCAAGGCGCGGATCCGCTCGGTGGGCCCTGTCGTTGCGGGTTGCTGGACCACGGTCATTGCATGTCACTCCTCGACGTTCCGGCATCGTACCCAGCGCCGTGGGGCGATTGAACCGAGATGCCTTGCGGATAGGTGGATGGAAGTGACGCGAATCGGTCCCGGGCCGTCACCCGCGCGCGACGTTCGCCGAGCGAGCGCGACGCCGAAGGTCCGGGCCCGAGCCACAACGCGGGCGCCTCAGAGCCGTTCCCGGCGATAGGCGCTCGGCGACACGCCCGTGAGATCGCGGAACACGCGCGAGAAGTACTTTGGGTCCTCGTAGCCGACGCGCTCGGCGATGTCGTCAACGGTGAGCGCCTGGTCAGCCAGCAGGAGCTTCGCCTTGTCGATCCGCACGATGTTCCGATAGTGCATGGGAGTGACCTGCATCTTCTTCTTGAAGAGCCGGAAGAGGTAGCTCGGGCTGACCGAGACCTGTCGTGCGAGCTCGTCGATGTCGAAGTCGCGGGCATAGTGCTCGTGGATGTACCCGAGGCACCGCTCGACCAGCGTGCTGGCCTCGCGAGACGGCTCGGAGAAGTGCTGGCGCATCTGCAGGAAGATGGCCTGGAGGTAGCACGAGATCAGGTCGGGCGAGAACGGGCGGTTGGCCGTGAACTCGTCGTACACCATCTCGAACAGCGAGCGCAGCGTGCCGTGCTCGTCCATCAGCTTGATCGCGTGCTCGAACGTCTGCGTCGGCCCGGTATCGGCCCAGAGGCAGATGATCTCCTGGCGGCGCCGCAGGTCGAGGTGCTCGGCGTGCTCGAGGCCGGGCGGGTAGACGACCATGTCGAAGCCGAGGACGTCCACGGACTCGTCGCCCGCGTCGATGTTCGCCCGGCCCTCGAGGAAGAAGATCAGCTCGAAGAACGGGTGCGAGTGCTTGCTGAAGTTCCAGATGCGGCTCTTCTCGTCAAACCGTTCGCAGAACTGCAGCGTCGCGTGCTCGACCTTGGTCGCCGCGAGGTACCGGCAGACCGCCTCTCGATCCATTCGCTCGACCGTGCTCCGGGCGGGGCTCAGGAGCGTCACCGTACCATGCTCCCCCGCCCGGATCCGGGCGGCTGCGGCTAGAGGACGACGCGCTCCCCGCTCTCCGCGGCCTGCCTGACCGCGAGCGCAACCTGCGCGGCGCGCAGCCCGTCGAGGCCGGTCACAACGGGCCGATCAGCCTCGCCGCTGATCGCGGCCGCGAACCCGCCGACGTTGATCTCGTACAGGTCGCGCCGGTTCGGGATGTCGATCTCGCGCTCGCCCGAGGCATCACGCAGCACGACGGTCCCCACGGGTTCCTGGGTCATCACGTCGGTGGCCAGGATCGCGCCATCCTCGCCGATCACGTGCATCCCCGTCGGCGCGTACGCGACCGTGAAGGCGTCGTGCGTCTGCACCAGCACGCCGTTCGCGTAGCGCATCGTGGACATCAGCGCGTCCTCGGCGGCCGCCTCCCAGGAGCCCTGCTTGGTGGCGAGCGCAACGACATCGATCGGCAGCTCGCCGACGAGCGGGTTGATGACGGCCGCGTCATGGCAGGTCACGTCGAGCGCAACGCCGCCGCCGGCCTTGCTCGCGAGCCGCCAGCCCTGGAGCCTCGGCGGCAGCATCACCGCATGGAACACGCGGATGGAGAGCAAGCGGCCCACGGCACCGGCCTGGACAAGCTCACGGATGGTGCGGTGCGTGTCGCAGCCCGGCAGGTGGTGGTTCGTCCCGAGGATGACACCTGCTGCCGCAGCCTCGGCGAGCATGGCCTCGCCATCCTCGAGCGAGAGGGCGAACGGCTTCTCGCAGAGGACGTGCTTGCCGGCCCGGGCGGCGAGGATCGCGTGGTCGCGGTGGAACTCGTTCTTGCTGCTGATGTAGACGGCGTCGACGTCGTCGCGCGCCACCAGGTCCTCGACGCTGCCCCCGGCCGGGATGCCGTTGCGCTCGGCGTACGTGGCCGCCCATTCCGGCGTCGGGTCCCCGACCGCCGACACCTCATGGCCGAGCCGGCGCATCGCCGGGATCATGCGCGTGGCGGCGACATCGCTGGCGCCGATCAGCCCCCAACGGAGAGCGGGCATGAGGTTCCTCCTGCGTTGTGGTCGGTGAGCGGTCGCTCGTGGGACGCCCGTGGCGGTCAGACGACCTGACCTGCGCGCATGATCGCGGCACCCTTCTCGCCGATCATGATCGAGGGGGCCTGGGTGTTCCCGGAGATGAGCGTCGGCATGATCGAGGCGTCGATGACGCGCAGGCCGGCCATGCCGTGGACGCGCAGCTGGGTGTCCACGACGGCCATCGGGTCGCTGCCCATCTTGCAGGAGCCGACCGGGTGGTAGTCGGTCTTGGACCACTGCTTGATGTACTCGCGGATGCCCTTGTCGGTCTTCACGTCCTTGCCGGGCAGGCGCTCCCTGCGGATCAGGTCCTTGAAGGCCGGGGCGTTGACGATCTCGCGCCCGCGCTCGAAGCCCTCCATGGAGATCCTCCAGTCGTAGGGGTCCTGGAGGAACGCCGGATCGATCGCCGGCTCAACGGCGGGGTCCGCCGACCGGAGCGTCACGGACCCGATGCTCCTGGGTCGCAGGTTGCAGGTGTTGATCGTGACGCCGTGACCCTTGATCCGCATCCGGCCGTGGTCGACCACGTAGGCGGGCAGACAGTGGATCTGGATGTCCGGCGAGCGGACGTCGCTGCTTGAGCGCAGGAACGCACCGGCCTCGGCGACGCACGCGGTGACCGGACCCGTCTTGTAGAGCAGGTACTGGATCCCGTGGCGGGCCGCCTTGTCCCAGCGGTCCTCGCCGTTGTAGCTGACGGGCGCTGTCTCGGCGGTCAGG
>Ga0315271_10001443_pt1 | contig 14319 bp, 12 predicted proteins | sample C3_top_MG_FD_204664 | JGI IMG/M metagenome (GOLD analysis project Ga0315271, IMG submission 204664) | Sediment microbial communities from Yellowstone Lake, YNP, Wyoming, USA - C3_top | ecosystem: Environmental > Aquatic > Freshwater > Lake > Sediment | place: USA: Wyoming | collected 2017-08-01 | reverse complement strand
AGGTAGTCCCGGTTGGGATGGCCGACCACGGCGTACTGGTAGCCGGGGTCGAGGTCGATGATCCAGTAGTCGCCCCAGAACGGCCGGAAGAAGCTCACCTCGAGCCGGGCGTTGCTGATCCGGTCGACCACCCGGGCCCGCCCCTTCGCCGACTTCTCCTCGCCGTCGAGGGCGTCCTTGCGGCAGCGGTTGAGGACGTCGATCTCGCCGTCCGCCCGGGCCGTGTAGGTGGCGCTGGTGGCGGTGCAGCCACGCTGGAAGCTCTGCGGGAAGCTGGCGATCTCGAACCAGGTGCCGGTGTAGCGATCGAGCTCGACCCGCTCCACCGTCCTCAGCGGCGGCAGCCGGAGCCGGTCCGTGGTGCTGGTGGCGCAGGCGGAGAGCAGCAGGAGCGAGGTCAGCGGCGCCACCTTCCAGCCAGTCGTCATCTCCATCTCCTCGGGTCCGGCGCGCGGCCGGGTTGGTCCTACTTGAGCGGGTCCGCCAGCAGCAGGTCGGACATGGTGATTCGGATGAAGGAGTAGGCCACCATCGCCCCACCGTCGTCGATGCGCACCTGGTCGATGCGGGTCACGCCGGCCGGATCGGGCGGCGCCAGCACCTGGTAGACGGAGCGGACGCCGCTGGCCAGGTCGAGGCGGGTGATCTGCACCGTCAGCGAACCCGGATCGACCAGCAGCAGCCCGCGCTGGTCGGCGGTCCAGCCCACCGGCTGTTCGCCCGCCCCCAGCCGGCCCACCACCCTCTCGCCGCCGCCGTCCAGCTCCAGCAGCGTGAGCCGGCCGCTGGCGTCGACGGTGGCCACCGAGCGGCCGTCGGTGGACGGCGCGAAGGCCGTGACCTCCCGGTCGTGCACCGCGACCGGCGGGCCGCCGCCGAGCGGCACCCGCAGCAGCCGGCGGGCCCCGCCGGCGGCGTGGGCCAGCACCAGGAGCTCCCCATGGGCGTGGCGGAAGCGCGCCTCCACCGGGAGGTAGCCGGGGAGCGGCAGGTCGCGGCGGACGCCGGCCCCGAGGGGGAGCAGCCGCAGCCCCTCGGCCCGGTCCGGGGCGATGGCCACCGCCCAGTCCCCGTCGTCGGAGAGATCCTGCGCGGTCCCCTCGCCCAGCCGGACCGCGGGCCCCCCGTCGAGCGGGCGGAGGAAGACCTGTGGCCGCTGCGCCACCGCCTCGAAGCTCTCGTCGAGCAGCAGCCGGCCGCGGGCCGCATCGAGCGCCGCCACCTGGCTGCCGTCGAGCCAGGAGAGGTCCCGGTCGTGGCCCGGCCGTGGCCCGGTCACCCGCAGCTCGCGCCGGAAGAACTCGCGCTCCAGCAGCAGGCGGCCGTCGGGGGCCACGTCGTGGAGCAACGTGCGCATCGGGTAGCGGGCCAGCACGCGCACCCGCCCGCCCAGCCCCACCGCCAGCACCGGCGGCATCCAGTCCGAGGTGGTGTTGCCGGCCACCACCACCTCGTCGCCGGACGGGAGCCAGGCCAGGATCGGGTCGCTGGCCTGGAGGCCGGAGAGCAGGGTGCGCACCTCGCCGCCGGCGGCGCCGACCACGTAGATGGTGAAGGCGGGCGCGGAGCCCATGAAGGCGATGAGCCGTCCGTCCGGGGAGAAGCGCGGGCAGGCCAGGGGCCCGGCACCATGGAAGAGCTGGTGGCCGGGCGGGTACTCGAGCACGTGGTCGCCGCCCGGCAGCCGCCGCGTCACCGCCAGCTCCTGGCCCGACAGGTCCCAGTCGGCGCCGGAGACATCCTCCAGCACCGTCCGCGGCGAGCCCTGGCCGGGCCGCACCCGCGCCAGCGTCCCCGAGCCGAGCGTGGTGCGCAGGTAGCGGTCCTTGAGCAGCACCGCCAGCTCGCCGGAGCGGCTCACGGCCAGCACGTCGGCGCCGGTGAGGCCGAGCGGGCGCGCCTCGCCCCCGTCGAGATCGACGCGGAACAGCTCGGCCGGACGATCGTCCCAGGCGGCCCCCAGCACCACGCTGCGGCCTCCAGGGCCGAAGCGGGCCCGCAGCACGTTGCCGCGCTGGAAGGTGAGCCGCTGGAAGGTCGGGACGGGCGCCGGCCGCGAGGCGATCCACCCTCCGGCGCCGAGCCCGAGCAGCCCGGCCAGCAGCGCGGCGGCCGCCACCGGCCAGCGGCGCCGGAAGGTCCAGCGGCGCGGCCCGCGCGAGGAGCCCAGCCCGGCCCGCACCTCCTCGAGCGCCTCCAGCACCTCGCCGGCGTCGGCGAAGCGATCGGGTGGCTCCACCTCGAGGCAGCGAGCCACCACCTCGTCGAGCCCGGCCGGCGCCCCGGCCTCGGCCGGCAGCGGCTGGGGGCCGTCGCGCAGCAGCGAGATCTGCCGCTCGATGGGCGTGGCCCCCCGCCCCGGCGGCCGCCCCGAGACCAGCTCGTGGATCACCAGCCCGAGCGCGTAGACGTCGGCGCGGGCGTCGACCGGCTGGCCGCCGATCTGCTCCGGGGAGAGGTAGCCGACGGTCCCCTGCAGCATCCCGCCGGTGGTGTGCAGCGCCTCGCCGAGGCTGTTGCTCTCGCCGCTGGCCAGCGGCTTGGCGAGGCCGAAGTCGAGCACCTTGCAGTGGCCGTCACGGGTGAGGAAGAGGTTCTCCGGCTTGACGTCGCGGTGCACCACCCCCTGGCGGTGGGCCGCCGCCAGCGCCGAGGCCACCTGCATGGCCACCTCGAGCGCCTGCAGCGCCGCCAGCGGGCCGGCGCTGAGCCGCGAGCGCAGCGTCTGCCCCTCGAGCAGCTCGGTGACCAGCACCGGCTGGTCCTCGAAGAGCTCGAGGTCGATGACCTGCAGGATGTTGGGGTGGGCCAGCTGGGCCAGCACCCGCGCCTCCTGCCGCAGCCGCTCCAGCTGCGACGGGTCGTGGGCCTGCGGGCCGGAGAGGATCTTGAGCGCCACCTCGCGACGCAGCACCGGGTCGAAGCCGACGTAGACGGCGGCGTTGCCGCCCGAGGAGAGCGCCCGCAGCACCTCGTAGCCGCCCACCTTGCCGCCGGGGCGCAGGCTCATGGGCCGCCCAGCGACCGGAGGGCCGCCCCGAGACGCCGGGCCACCTCCTCCAGCTCGGGCTCGGGGTAGTTGGAGAAGCCGATGCGCAGCCCGGGGACGGGGCGGGCGTCGAAGGCGAACTGCCGCCCCGGCTGCACCGCCACGCCCAGCTCGAGGGCCCGCGCCGCCAGCCGATCGACGTCGACGCCGTCGGCCACCTCGACCCAGAGGGCCAGGCCGCCGCTGGGCGGCTCGACGCGGACGGCGTCGCCCAGCTCGCGCCGCAGCGCGGCCACCAGCACGTCGCGGCGTCGCCGGTAGACCTGCTGCATCTTGTTGAGGTGGCGCGTGAGCTCGCCGTCCTCCATCAACTCGGCCATGGCCCGCTCCAGCACCAGGTCGCCCTGCCGGTCGAAGACCAGCCGCAGCTCCTTCATGCGGGCGATGAGCGGCACCGGCCCGTGCACCAGCCCGAGCCGCAGGCCGGGCGTGAAGACCTTGGAGAGGGTGCCGACGTGGACCACCACGCCGGCGAGGTCGGCGGCCGCCAGCGGCGCCAGGGGCTGCCCGTCGTACTGGAACTCCGAGTCCTGGTCGTTCTCCAGCACCGCCAGCCGGTGCTGCGTCGCCAGCTCCAGCAGCCGCTCGCGCCGCGCCGGCGAGAGCGTCACCAGCGTGGGGTAGTGGCGCTGCGGCGACACCAGCACCGCCCGCACCCGGTGCTGCTCGAGCAGCGCCTCGAGCGCCTCGACGTCGAGCCCGTCACGGTCGACCGGGACCGCGAGGCATCGCGCCCCGGCGCGGGCGAAGGCCTCCCAGGCGCTGCGGTGGCCCAGCGCCTCGACCACCACCGCGTCGCCCGGCGCCACCAGCGCGTGGGCGGCGAGGAAGTAGGCCATCTGGCTGCCACGGGTGACGATGACCCGCTCGGGCGCCGCGGCGATGCCGCGGGTGGCGGAGAGCATGGCGGCCAGCGCCTCGCGCAGCCTGGGGTGGCCCTGCGCGTCCTCCATGGTGAGGGCGCTCTGCTTGTTGAGGGTGAGCGCCCGGCGGTAGGCGCGTGCCAGCGCCGCCCCCGGCAGGAGGCGCGGGTCGGGGATGCCCGAGCCGACCCGCAGCAGGTGGCCGGGCGCCGGGGGATCCTCGGGGCCGGCCGGCGTGCCGAGATCGAAGCCCATCCCCTCGGCCGGTGGCGCCACCGCGGCGCGGGAGGGGGGTGCGGGGGCCACCTTGCTCCCCTCGCCCGGCGTCGAGACCACCCAGCCCTGGTCCTGCAACTCGCGGAAGGCGGCCATCACCGTGTTGCGCGAGACCCCGAGCTGGTCGGCCAGCGTCCGGTAGCCGGGGAGCGCATCGCCGGGCCGGAGGCGGCCCCGCTCGATCTCTCCCTGCAGGGCGCGTGAGATCTGCACGAAGACCGGGTGGCGGCTCTTGGGGTCGAGGAAGATGGTGGGGGTCCAGCCGGCCAGGGGCGCTCCGCGACGACGATCCGTTGGGGGACCGGGCACTTTACCGCACCCTCTTGGTGGGTGGGCGCCACCCCATGACGCTTGACCGTGGGATAGGTGTTTTTCCCAGTCGAGTCGGCTGTTTCGGACACCGGGCGACATGGGACGGGAAGGACTCGGTCCGGGGGTGGCCCAACCGGTTTCGGAGAAGCGAGCCTCACCTCCAGGGCGCGGTCGCTCCGGCCTCACCGGGGAGAGCTGCGACTCGAGGTCAATCCAGGCGGCCGCGCGGCGCCAGCCCGTCGTAGACCAGTTCCTCGACCCGGAGCGCCAGGGCCGAGCGCAGCCCGCGGGCGCCGTGGCCGTCGCGGTGGGCCCGCGCCGCCAGCGCACCGAGCGCCGCCTCGTCGAGCGCCAGCGTCAGCCCCTCGGCCTTGAGCTCGCGCACGGTGCGGCGGGCCTGGTCGTCGAGGATGCGCCGCAGCTCCGGCAGGCCGAGCGGCTCGAGCTCCACCACCCTGGAGAAGCGGCCGATCAGCTCGGGCATGAAGCCCTGGCGCTCCAGCGCCGCCGGCTCGAGCCGGGCCGGCGCCATGTCCTGCCTCGAGCCCTCCGGCTCGCCGAAGCCGACCGGGCGCGCCGCCGCCTCGGCTCGCCGCAGGCCGCTGAAGGCCCCGCAGGCCACGAAGGTGATGCCGCCCAGCGGCAGGTGGCGCGGCTCGGTCCGCCCCGAGTAGCCATGGTCGGGGGCGTATTCGCCGTAGGCTCCGGAGAGCAGGCCGAGCAGGCTGCGCTGCACGCCCCAGCCGCTGACGTCCTTGGTGGTCTCGGCCCCGGCGAAGCGGGCCGACGACGTCGAGCCGGCCAGCTTGTCGAACTCGTCGAGGCAGACCACCCCGCAGCTTGCCCAGGCCTCGTCGCCGCCGGCGGCGTTGACGAGGCGGGTCAGGATGGTCGAGACGTCATGGCCGACGTAGCCGGTCTCGGAGAAGGCGGTGACGTCGACCACCACCGCCGGCACCTCGAGCAGCTGGCGGAAGAGCAGCTCCACGAGGTGGGTCTTGCCGCAGCCGGTCGGGCCGACCAGCAGGTAGTTGTCCCGCTCGGGCAGCTCGGCGGGATCGACGCCGTCGAGGTGGAGCCGCTGCAGCCGGCGCACGTGGCGCCAGGCCAGCACGCAGGCGGCCCGCCGCGCCGCCGCCTGGCCGCGGTAGCCGAGCGCCTCGAGCCGTTCGTCGAGCTGGCGCGGCGTGGGCAGCCGCAGGGCGGCCACCCGCTGCTGCAGGGCCGCCGCCGGCGGGGCCAGGCCGCTCCGTGCCTGCGCGGGCGTGGCCAGGCTCACGGCGACATCCCCCGGCTGACGCGGGCCAGCTCCCCGGCGGCGCCGGCCGGAGGGGCCCGCACCCGGTCGCCAGCCGCCACGCCGTGCCCCTCGCACCAGCCGCCCGCCACCTCGAGCACCTCGAGCACCGGGCCCCCGGAGAGGACCCGGCTGGTGGTGAGCGGCACGGTCCGCTCGGCCACGTGGACCACCAGGCCGGCCTCGTCGATGAAGAGCAGGTCGAGCGGCAGCAGGGTGTTCTTCATCCAGAAGCCGTGGGCGCGGGGGGCGCCGAAGCGGAAGAGCATGCCGCCGTCCTGCGGCAACCGCTCGCGGAACATCAGCCCCACCTCGATCTCCTCCCAGCGGTCGACCAGCTCGACCGTGAGCAGGTGGACGGCGCCGGAGCGGGTGGTCACCGTCACCGGCGCGGGCCGGTTGCGGCGCGCCAGGCGCACCTCCTCGCCGGTGAGCCGGTCGAGGTAGAGGTCGGCGCCGGCCTCGCGCCGCACGTGGCGCAGCGGCCGATCCGGCAGGCCGAGCGCGCAGGGGGCGGCCTGGCTCGCGCCCGAGCCCTCGAAGGTCCAGCCCGCCGGCAGGGTCAGCTCCCGGCGGGCGTCCCCGGCCAGCCGGGCCGCCAGCACCGGCTCGCCGCCCGGTGCCGGGACCACCCCCAGCTCCAGCCAGGGCCACCAGCCGAACGGCCCGGAGTGGCTCCCCACCACCGCCACCTCGCCAGGCTCCTCGGGCCGGTCCACCGCGTCGAGCTCGAGGCCGGCCAGCTCCAGGGCGCCGAGCGCGGCGCTCCGCCGGGCAGCGCGGTCGACGGCGAAGCCGACCAGCGCCCCGTCGTCGAGCACGTGGACCGCGCAGCCTGCCACCCGGTCCCGGGTGCCTTCGGGCGCGGCGTCGAGCGCCTCGCGACGGACCAGCAGCGTCTGGAACTCCACCAGCACGGGCATGTCGAGCCTCCTGCCGGCAGTGTCCGCCTCCCACGGACACGAGGCGCGAAGCCGCTATGCTCCCGCCATGCTCAACCTCCTCATCCCCGAGGCGCCCCTCTGGGCCCTGGTCCTCCGCGGCGTGGTGGTCTACCTCTTCCTCCTCGGCGCGCTCCGGCTCTCCGGCCGGAGCGAGCTGGGGCAGATGACCAGCTTCGACCTCGTGCTGCTCCTGCTGGTGTCGAACGCGGTGCAGAACTCGCTCAACGCCGGCGACAACACCCTCGGCGGCGGGCTGGTGAGCGCCACCACGCTCTTCCTGCTCAACCGGGCCGTCGGCTACGCCGCCTGGCGCTGGCGCTGGTTCGAGCGGATGGTGCAGGGGCGACCGCTCCGGCTGGTGAGCGACGGGCGCGTCCACGAGGGGGCGCTGCGCAGCGAGCGGCTCACCCTGGCGGAGCTGCGCTCGGCGCTGCGCAAGCAGGGGATCGCCCGCATCGGCGACTGCCAGCGGGTGGTGCTGGAGCCGGACGGGACCCTGACCGCGGTGCGCAAGGGGGAGGAGCCGCGGCCCAGGGCGGACCTGCTCCACCCCGACGCCTTCTACCGGACCTGAGCTGGCGTGGCGGCCTCGCCGCGCGCCGATTAGGTGTCGGGCGAGGTCCACATGCCCGCCCCCCACCGCTCCATCCGCACCGTCATCACCGCCACCGACACCATGGAGGGGGCCGGCTTCAAGGTCCGCCGCCCCTTCCCGACGCGGCGGCTCGACCAGGTCGACCCCTTCCTGCTCCTCGACGAGATGGGGCCCATGGACCTGGCGCCGGGGGAGGCCAAGGGGGCGCCGGACCACCCGCACCGCGGCTTCGAGACGGTCACCTACCTGCTCTCCGGCGAGTTCGTGCACCGCGACTCGCACGGCGGCGGCGGCTCCATCCGGCCCGGCGAGGTGCAGTGGATGACGGCCGGCGCCGGGGTGGTCCACTCCGAGATGCCGAGCGCCGCCTTCCAGGCGACCGGCGGCCGGATGCACGGCTTCCAGCTCTGGGTCAACCTGCCGCGCGCCGAGAAGCTCTCCAGGCCGCGCTACCAGGGGCTGGGCGGGGCCACGCTGCCGACGGCGCGCACCGCCGACGGCCTGGCCGAGGTGAAGGTGATCGCCGGCGAGGCGCTCGGGGCCCGCGCCGCCACGGCCACCCACACGCCCATCCTCTACGTGCACGCCACGCTCCGCCCCGGCGGCAGGCTCGCCCTCCCGGTCGAGTCCGGCTGGAACGCCTTCGCCTACGTCTTCGAGGGGCGCGCCCGGGTCGGCCGCGAGGCCCGCGCCGTCCCGGCTGGCACCATGGTGATCCTGGAAGACGACGGCGCCGAGGTGCTCCTCTCAGCCGACGGCGATGCCGTCGCCCAGGTGCTGGTGCTGGCCGGGCGCCCCATCGGCGAGCCGGTGGCGCGCTACGGCCCCTTCGTCATGACCACCGAGCGGGAGCTGGTGGAGGCCTTCGACGACTACCGCGCCGGCCGCATGGGCCGGATCCCGGCCGGCGTGTCGCGCGAAGAGGCGTAGGATTCCAGCAGCACCGATGGCCCCTCGTCGCCCCCGTCGCCCCCGTCGCCGCCGCCGCCCTGCTGGCCCTGGCGGCCCTGCTCCCCGCCGGCACCCTGCTGAACTCCGCCTGCGCGGTCGCCCTGATGGCCGCCGTGCTCGCGGCGGTGCACCACGCCGAGGTGATCGCCCACCGGGTGGGCGAGCCCTTCGGCACGCTGGTGCTGGCGCTGGCGGTCACGGTGATCGAGGTGGCGCTCGTCGTCTCCATGATGATCTCGGGTGGGCCGGAGAAGGCGGCGCTGGCCCGCGACACCGTCTTCTCCACGGTGATGACCATCGGCAACGGCGTGGTCGGGCTCTGCCTCGTGGTCGGCGGCCTGCGCCACCGGGAGCAGACCTTCCGCGTCGAGGGGGCCGGGCCGTCGTTCGCCGCGCTGGTGACGCTCGGCACGCTCACGCTGGTGCTGCCGAGCTTCACCAGCAGCTCGCCGGGGCCGACCTTCGCCAGGTCGCAGCTCCTCTTCGCGGCGGTGGCCTCGCTGGCGCTCTGGGCGGTCTTCACCTTCGCCCAGACCGTTCGCCACCGCGACTACTTCCTCCCGGAGGGGGAGACCGTCCCCGCCGACGCCCACCTGCCGCCGCCTTCGCTCGGCCAGGCCTGGGCCAGCTTCGCGCTGCTGCTGGTCTCGCTGGTGGCCGTGGTCGGGCTCGCCAAGGTGCTCTCCCCGTCGATCGAGGCGGCGGTGGCGGCAGCCGGCGCACCCGAGGCGGTCATCGGCATCGTCATCGCCATGATCGTGCTGCTCCCCGAGGCCTGGTCGGCGGTGCGGGCGGCGCGGGCCGACCGGCTCCAGACCAGCATGAACCTCGCCCTCGGGTCGGGGCTGGCCAGCATCGGGCTCACCATCCCGGCCGTGGTCGGGGTCTCGCTGGCCTTCGGCCTGCCGCTGGTGATCGGCCTCCACGGCAAGGACCTGGTGCTCCTGGCGCTCACCTTCGTGGTCGGCGGCATCACGCTGGGACCGGGCCGGACCAGCTTCATGCAGGGCGCGGTGCACCTGGTGATCTTCGCGTCCTTCCTCTTCCTCTCCTTCGTGCCGTGAACCGGCCGGCGCACCCCGGGCCCGCGGCCCGACCTCCCCGCTAGGGCGCGAGCACCTCGTCGAAGAAGTCGCGCATCGCCCGCCAGGAGCGGCGGTCGGCCGTGGCGTTGTAGGCGGCCCCCTTGGCATTGTCGTTGCCGGCGCCGGGAATGGTGAAGGCGTGGACTGCGCCGGAGTACTTCACCAGCGTCCAGTCGACGCCTCCACCGCGCATCTCCTCCTCGAAGGCCGCCACCTCGGCCGGCGGGACGTAGGGGTCATCGGCGCCGTGCAGGACCAGCACCTTGGCCTTGATCGCCCTGGCGTCGGCCGGTGTCGGCGAGTCGAGCCCGCCGTGGAAGCTGACCACCCCGGCGAGCTCGGCGCCGGCCCGGGCCAGCTCGAGCGCCGCGGTGCCGCCGAAGCAGTAGCCGATGGCCGCCACCTTCCCGGGGATGACGTTCGGCTGCTTGCGCAACTCGGCCAGCGCCGCCAGCATGCGGGCGCGAAGCAGCGGCCGATCCCGCTTGAACCTGCCGGCCTGCTCGCCGGCCTCCTTGGCGCTGGCAGGGCGGACCCCCTTGCCGTAGACGTCGGCGACGAAGGCCACGTAGCCGAGCCTCGCCAGCTGCTCGGCGCGCCCCCGCGTGAACGGCCCGACGCCCATCCAGTCGTGGACCACCACCACGCCCGGCTTCCGGGCCGGCCCGGCGCCGTCCTGGACGAGGAGCCCCTCGAGGACGGCGTCGCCGGCCCGGTACTCGACGGTGCGGGTGACGATCTCGGCGCGGGCGGTGGAGGTGAGGAGCGTCATGGCGAGGAGCAGGCGGGCCAGCATGGTCATGTCGTTCTCCGTGGTGGAGCCGTCACCAGGCGATGGGCTTCCCGTCCCGGAAGAACTCCCCGGTCGGTCCGTCCCGGCGCAGCCGGGTCGCCATGAGGATGCCGCGCGCCCCCTCCTCGATCGATCGCGCCGCGCCCGGGCCGCCCATGTCGGTCCGCACCCAGCCCGGGCAGACGGCGTTGACGAGGATGGAGCGCGGCGCGAGGTCGACGGCGAGCCGGCGGGTCAGCCGGTTGAGGAGCGCCTTGGAGAGCCGGTAGGCGAGCGTGGCCGCGCCCGGCTCACGCCGGGCCTCCACGGTGGCCACGAACCGGTCGGCCACGGCCACCAACTCGGTGTCCTCGCGCGCCCGCTCCACCTCGCGCCGCCAGGCCGCCGGCAGCGAGGCCAGCTCTCCCATCCCCGAGGAGACCAGCACCACCCTGGCGCCGCCGGCCAGCCGGGGCGTCATGGCCGCGGCCAGGCGGATGGGGCCGACCAGGTTGGTGGCCAGCGTGCGGCGCGCCGCGGCCCGCTCGGTCTCCGGGGCGTAGATGCCGGCGTTCTGGACCAGCACGTCGATGGCCGGCCCGCCCTCGAGCGACGCGGCCGCGGCGTCGATGGAGTCCGGGTCGCAGAGGTCGATGGGCAGGTGCGCCGCGTCGAGCCCGGCGGCCCGCAGCCGGCCGGCCTCCTGCTCGAGCTCGCCGACCTTGCGCCCGGCCAGCAGGACGCGGTGCCCTTCGCGGGCCAGCGTCTCGGCCACGGCCCGCCCCAGGCCTCGGTTGGCGCCGGTGACGAGGGCGAGCGGCGGTGCGGCCATGGAGGACCTCCGGTCCGGGGGGGACCCGATCACGATAACGAACCGCCGCCCGCTTGGCACGCCTCACCGCGCCACTCGCCTGGCTGGAGCCATGGCGAGGCACCGGATGCCGCCGGCGAGCCGATCGACGGCGCGCCGCGCGCGCTCAGAGCGACTCGCCGTACCTGGCCACGCCGAGCGCCCGCTCCAGCGTCGCCTCGGCGCCGGCCGCGGCGCGCGGCAGCGAGAGGTGGAGGTGGATGCAGGCGCCGTCGCGGTAGCGCCAGGCGGAGAGGTGCCGAGTCGGCTCCCCCTCGCCCTGGACCGTGTACCAGGCCCGCGCCTCCTCCTCCCCGGCCCCGTCGAGCCGGGTCTCGCCGACGCCCTCGACCTGCTTGATCCGCTCCCAGTCGCCCGCGCGGCAGGCCTCGGCGCCCTTGCGCCCCGCCGCGTCGACCAGCGACGCGGAGAGGACCAGGCCGTCGTCGCCCCGCTGGCCGATCACGGTGACTCCGCTCCCGTCGAGGCGGCTCATGGTGTCGGCCACCCTCCAGCCTGCGACGTCGAGCAGGAGCGACCAGGACCTCCCCGGCAACGACAGCTCGAGCGGCTCCGGACCGTGCACCGGCCACGTGGCCGGGTCGGCGTGGGACCGCCCGGGCGGCTCGCTCGACGGCCCGGGCGATGTCACCACCGCGGCGGGCCGGTGCGTGGCGCCGCGGACCAGCCCGAGCACCTGCGCCCGGTGCGGCCCGTCCCCGTCGTCGAGCAGGCTGAAGACCAGCACCACCTGGCCGGCCACCACGGCCCCCTGCATGAGGCAGCGGTACTCGTCCGGCCCCGGCGGGCGCTTCGACTCGACCAGGTCGCGATCGGTGACCGCGTAGTACCAGCCCGGCAGCCCCGGCCCGTCGAGCTCCCGGACCGGTAGCTCCGCCTCCAGGGCCCCGGCGAGCGCCCGGTCGCGCGCCGCCTCGACCAGGAGGCGGGCCACCTCGGAATCGAGCGGCTCGGTCGCCTCGCCCGGTCCCCAGAGCGGCGTGACGGTCACGAGGAAGTGGCCGGCCGGGGGCTCGAAGCGGATCGATCCGGGCAGGGGGGGATCCGGCTCGCCGCTGGTCGCCTTCCAGCCGTTCGGCACCAGGAAGGCCACCTCGCCGTGGTCGCCGACGTCGATGGCCAGGCGGACCCCGGCGGCGGGCGCCGGCGCCGCGCGCGGCGGCTTGCCGCGATGGGCGCAGCCGGCGACGGCGAGGGCGACGGCGAGGAGCGCGGCGATCCGGAGGCGAGCCATCCGCTGCCTTCTATCCCGCGCGCCGCTCCGAGGCGAGGCATGATGTGGGGCGTGAAGCGGACCGCCCGGCTGGCCCTCGACAACCGCGACCTGCTGCTCTCGGCCCTGCGCGCCGTGGCGCCGGCGGGCGGACTGGTGCTGGAGCTGGGCAGCGGCACGGGCGAGCACGCCCTGGCCCTGGCCCGGGCCTTCCCCCACCTCCTGGTGCAGCCCTCCGACCCGGAGCCGGTGGCCCGCGCCAGCATCGCCGCCTGGCGCGAGGAGGCGGGCCTTCCCAACCTGCTGGCGCCGATCGACCTCGACCTGCTGACGCCGGCCTGGCGCCGCATCGCCGCCGACCTTCTACTCTGCGTGAACGTGCTGCACGTGGCTCCGGCCTCCGCCGGGGAGGCCCTGCTCGACGGCGCCGCGGCCCTGCCGCCGGGGACCCGGCTCCTCCTCTACGAGCCGTTCATCGACGGACCGCCGCCGGCGCGGGTGACCCGCTTCGACGCCGAGCTGCGCGCCTGGGACGCGGCCCTCGGCATCCGCCCGCTCGCCCCGCTGCTCGACGCCGCCGCACGGCGCGGCCTCACGCTCGAGTCGCGCCAGGCCGGGCGGGAGCCGGGCGACCTGCTGCTGGTCTTCCGGCGAGCCGCCCCGGAATAGGCGAGGCGCCCGTGCGGCCGACCTGCGGCCACGCGAGCGCCCCTTGAACCACCGCCGGACCGGCCGGCGTCAGGCCGCTACTTCTTGTGGCACTCGGCGCACTTGGTCGGGCCCTTCTTGCCTTCCTTGTGGCAGGCCTGGCAGAGGGCGTGGGCCTTGTCCTTCTCCATCTTGCCGATGGCCTTCGGCTCGCCGGTGCCGTGGCACTTGTCGCAGGCGACCGCCTTGTGGGTGTCGTGCTTGAAGGTGACGTTGCCCTGCGTGGCCTTGAGGACCTTGGGCTCGGTCGGGGCATTCGCGGCGTTGACGGTGACGGCGAAGAGGACGGCGAGGACGGCGAACATGAGGCGCTTCATGGTGTGCTCCTTCGAGAGTGTTCGGCGAATTCCAGCCGGTGTTCGAGCCACCGCATTCGCCAAGCTGGGGACGGCCGGCCACCGCCCGCTATTCGAGACGGCCTCCGGAAGGGGGCAACGTACACGGGCCGTCGACGAGGTCCCTTGCGGCATGGCGACGCAGCGGGGTGTGGCATGTGGTCGCGGCGCGCCGGCCACGTGACACCGGGTCGGACCAGGAGTTTCGTGACGTTCCGTTCGTGAAAACCGGAACCGGCTCAGGCGACCTGGGCGGCGTACCGGGCGTTGTGGCCGAAGAGGGCCAGGCGCGCCCCGTCCAGCTCCACCGCGGTGAGCAGGCCCCGCTCGACGAAGTAGAGGCCGATGCGCCGCTCGCCCTGCTTCTGCCTGCCGACCACGGCCAGCAGCTGCGAGCGGGTCAGGAAGCCGCGCCGCACCGCGAACTCGCCGAAGGGCTGGGCCTGGGCCCCCTCGCGCCGCCGTCGCTCCAGCAGGTCGGTGACGTCTCGCTGCCCGAGCATCCCCAGCTCCACCGCCAGTCGGCCCATGGCCGGGCGCTGCCCGCGCTGCCAGGCCACCGCGGCGACGAAGTCCTGCCAGCCGACCCGACCCGAGTAGTAGAGGTACTCGGCCAGCCGGAGCCGGCGCCGCGGCAGCCGAGGACCCGGTTCGTCGGCCGCCTGCGCCGTCGGTGGCGGTGGCGGGCGCGGCGGTGCCCGGGGCGGCGGCTCGGACGGCCGCCGGGGGCTTCGGTCACGCGGCGGTGGAGGCGGCGGCGGGCGCGCGCTGCGCGGCGGCGCCGGCGTGACCACGGCCCCGGCGCGCGGCCGCGGGGTGGCTGGCGCCGGACCGGCGCGGCCCGGGCCGGCGAAGGACTCCAGCAGGCTGAAGGCCTCGGAGACGGCGCGGAACTCGCGCTGCAGGTCGGCCTCGCTCCGCCCCAGCACGGCGGCGCGGTCGGGGTGCGTGTCGAGGACCCGGCGGCGCCAGGCGGCGCGGAGCTCGGTGCGCCAGCCCGGGCCGTGCACGGCCGCCGCGAAGCCCGGTCCGAAGAGGACCGTCCCCG
>Ga0315271_10001442_pt1 | contig 14320 bp, 5 predicted proteins | sample C3_top_MG_FD_204664 | JGI IMG/M metagenome (GOLD analysis project Ga0315271, IMG submission 204664) | Sediment microbial communities from Yellowstone Lake, YNP, Wyoming, USA - C3_top | ecosystem: Environmental > Aquatic > Freshwater > Lake > Sediment | place: USA: Wyoming | collected 2017-08-01 | reverse complement strand
GTGTCCGTCTGGTCGGGGCGGCTCCCGGAGATCTCGGTGAAGGTTCCCGCCACGGCCGCCGTCCAGCTTCCCGAGGCGCCTGACCCCTTGTCGAGGCCGGGCTTCTCGGCGGCCTCGCCCGGCTTCGCCCGGGCACCGGTAGCGAGCCCCGTCGCGGCCTTGACCGTGAAGGTCCACTGGTAGTCCGCCCCGCCCAGCGAGAGCCTCACCGTATGAGGACCTTCGCCCAGGGGCAGGGTGGGTGTGTAGGAAAACATTCCAGGGCTCAATGCCGCCATGGCACTGACGTCCATGTTGTCGATGAGGATGACCACCTCGTCTGCCGGGACGGACCCGCTCCACCGGGCTCCTAGGGCGGGTTGAGGCCCGACCCCCGTAGCCCCGTCCGCCGGGGTCGTCCCCTGAAGGATTGCGGGGGCGGCGGCGAACTGGACCGAGCTTTCTGGCATGACCATGGAAGTGGTTCGCCCGGGCGTGATGCGTTCCCGGACGGATTCGCCCAGCGGGGCGCCCGACTCCGACAGGGGGGTGACGCTAACTTCCAGGGGGCCCGGCGCTGCAAGAGGCTTGAGCGTGTATTCTCGCTTCCTCGTCATGGCACGGAATAAGGGCGTTGCGGCTGTTTCGGGGCTGTAGAACTCGAGCAGGTAGACCATTCCCTCCGCTCCGCCCGTCCAGGCAAGGCGCACGGAGCCCGCGAGAGCGCCGGCTTCGGGGGGGGCGAGGGCGAGCCGGACGGACCCTTCCACCAGCGCTAGTCGTCGCCAGGGGGCGGGAACACCCGTCACCCCGCCAGCGAGGAGCGGGCGGACCGTCCAGCGCCCTGCCCCGGTGCCCATAAGCGCGAGCTCTGTGCCGTTGGGCGCCCAGGTTTCTCCGTCGGCGCTGAAGGCCTGGGGAGAAGCGCAGCCGTCCTTTTGCCACAGGATCTCGTAACCCTGCGCGCCGGGCACCAGCGTCCATCGGAAATGGCTGGTCGGCAGGCCGACCGATCCGTCTTCGGGAAGGATGAGCTTCAGCGAGGACCGGGCATCGGCTGCGCCGATGATGCGGGTGGCCCCGGAAAGGAAGCGTTGGGGGTAGACGACTTGCAGCTGCAAGTCGTGGGTCCCAGCGTAGGTGTCGGGCACGGGGACTTTGGCCTCCACCGCAACGGGCTCGCCGCCCGTCACCAAGACGGTGAACTGGTCGAAGGGGACGCCGTCCAGGAGGAAGGTCCCGATGACCGTGCCGGTTCCAGAGGTGGAGAGAAGCCCCCGCACGAAGACCGGTTCCCCGAATGTCAGGAGGGCGCCGGACATAGGAGAGATCACTGCCGCGTCCCGAATGGCAAAGGGGGCGGCCAGGCCCCCGGAAGGGTAAAGCAGGATCGGCGGTGGAGGCGGGATCTGGCGCGATGTGGACTGATCGAAACCTACGATGTCCAGTCGTACCGGGCCGGGCTGGGCGGTCGGGAGGATGCGCAGTGTGGCAACGGAGGTGGTGGCGGCGACCACCGTGTAGGAGAGCACCTCCACGGAGGAGCTTCTGCTCACCAATCGGTCACCGATGCGGAACCCCTGGCCCGCAAGCGTGATGGTAACGCCTTCGGTGCCGATGGTGGCGCTGGGCGGAGCCACCTGATCGAGCCGCAGGCCTTGCGCGCGCGTCTGCGCCGACGGCGACCCCGTGGCCAGGAGCAGCATCGCTAGCCCTAGCAACGCCATCGCGAGTATTGGCCTCTCTCCTCCCCTCGTCTTCATTGTCGTCCCTCCTATCATGCCGACGTCCCGTGGGTCCTCCGTCGGGCGAGGCGCTTCCCGACGGGGGCCAGGTCTTGCATTTTCGTATTCATGGGCGCCGACTTACGGTCCCACGCTTACTGCTATGGCTTCGGACGGCGGCCCCGGGGCCCCCGCCAGAGTTTGGTAGTAGACGCGGTAGGAGATTCCTCCCGCGCGGGGCGGATTCGGGTCCACTGCTTCAGTAGTGCCAGGGGCGAGGGGGCCAGCCACGCGCACCCAGGCCTTGTCGCCTTGGCCGAGGCGCTCCACCACCACAGCCACGAAATCCCAGGGGGCCGCGAAGGCCAGGCGCACACGTGGGAAGGGCTTGGCCTCAAAGACCGCCGCAGGGGCCGGAGGGGCCGTCAGCGCCGGTTCGCCCACACCCACGACGACGAGATCCGAAGGTTCGCTGTGGTTCTGTGCCTGGTCTACGGCCACGACCCGGTAGATGTACTCGCGGCCCGGAGCCACCTGGGTGTCGCGGAAGGTACGGGCTGACGAGGGAAGGGGCGCTCCGGTGATGACGCCCATCTGGGGCTGGCCCGGGCCACCCCTCAGGACGAGGAACCCCGCGCTGTCCGTCTCGGGCGAACCGGGAACGAACGAGAGGGTGACCGCTCCGCCTGCTCCGTCGAAAGCGACGATGCTGGGCCTGGGCGGTGGGTTGTTGTCGGGAAGGGGCAAGGCGAGCACCTTGCTAGGAGCGCTGGCCTGGTTGTCGGAGCCGATGGCCAGGACGCGATAGCGCACGACGCCCGACTGGCCCAGTTCGATGGGGTCATCGAAGCGCGGCTCGGGGGTGATACGGCTGCTCGCGGGGGACCAATTCTCCGAGTCCGCAGGGGCCTTCTGGACCTGATAGCCGAGTAGGTGCCCCGTCACGGCCTGCCATCTCAGGGTGACGACGTTCATGCCCAAGGTGGCCTCGAGGCCTTGCGGGACCTGCGGTGGCCCGGCGGCGCGGCACATGACGGCCACTGGCGCGGAAGGATCGCCGGCCTTGCCGCGGGGGTCGAGCGAGGCGATGCGATAGAAAAGCCTCTGCCCAGGGACTATGTCGGTGTCAACAAATCGGACGGTGCTCCTCGAAAAAGGCTTCTGTGACAGGGCGGCAAAGGGCCCTTGGCTGAAGGGGCTTTTCTCGAGGAGGTAGCCCGTCGTATGAGGGTTCTGCTTGGACTCCCAGGTGAGGGCCACGGAGCCGCCCCCCACTTCGGCCTTGAGGCCCGCCGGCGCCACGGCGGCGTCGAAGTCGGGCACGAAGATCGAGACGGGTTCGGCCTCGGGCGTCTCCCGGCCGAAAATGTCCAGGCTCGCTACGGTGTAGCGAACGTTTTGCTCCACGGGCGGTTTGTCGTCGCTAAAGAGCGGAAACTCGCCGCTCTGGGTGTCCGGCGCGTCGTTTCGGTAGAGGGTCGGAGCGGAGCCCAGCGGTTTGAACCCCGAGCCGTCGTCGCGCTTCACCCGGAAGGAAGGGGCCGGGAGTGCGTCCTCGACGGACCCCCGGGTCCAGACTAGTTGGACACCGAGGAGCGTGGCCTCTGCCTTGAGGGCCGAGGGAGCGCCAGCCAGGGGCGTGGCCTGCCGGGGATCCATGGGCGGTGAAGAACCGATGACGGCGCCACCGGGACCGGTCAGGCGATAGGTGACAGGTCCAGTGACACCCGGTTGGTCCTCCCAGGCCAGGCCCATGGCCTTGGCGAAGGTGAAATCCGTGATGGATGCGAGGAACAGGATTCGAACCAATCCATTGTAACTCTCGAGGCCTTTGCCCGCAGCGGCCTCACCGTTGAGAACCACGAGGCGTTTGATGGCCTCGGATTGGGCGGGGAGGACCTGTTTCAACGCCTCCACGTTGTCACCGGGCTTGAGGCCTCGGGCAACCGAAGTTGCCTTGCCCGAGCCGTCCACCCGATCAAGCGTGTATCCCTCCCCGGCCCACGGGCCATCCTTGTAGGGCGGCTGCCAGATCATCCGCACGGCGCCCTTGCCATCAGATGCAGCAGCCAGTAAACCACCTGTGTCCTGTTCCTGTTGAGCGAAGGCGGTCTGACCGAGGGCGAGGGCCGCGCCGACGATCCATGCGGCTAAGCGATGTCCGTTCATATCCCCTCTCCTCCTCATGGCAGGCAGACCCCCACGCTCGTCCTGTAGCAATCGCAGCAGCACTTGAAGGTGAAGGGGTGCTTCCAGGAACAGGGGCAGAAACAGTAGCACCCGAAATCGACCCAGACGCTGCCGCACACGCTCACCGGCATGGCACTGGCGCTCAGATCCAGGCCGCCACCCAAACCGAAGCCCAAGTTCCCGATCGCCGGAATGTGAATGCCGGCACTGCCGCTCATGCCCGTGTTGTAAGTCCCGGCGAGGTGGATTCCATAGGTGTCGTCCTTCGAGATGGTGAGGCCGAAAGTGCCCCAGTAGTGGAAATCGATGTACGCCCCGAATCCCCAGAGCGTCACGTCCCCATGGAAATGCTTATCAAGGTTCCCCCCCGCCCTCAGGCCGTTGTCGTCCAGCATGATGAAGCCGTTGCAGTCGACCACGAGGGCGTGCGCCGTCAACGGTTGGGTGTCGGTGCCTACCCAGATGTGCCAACTGTTTCCGATGAGGAGGGAGATGGAGCCTGGGGGAGCATTGAGGGTGTAGGCGCCGTTCAGGTAGCTGATATTGGCTCCGAGGCTCGCGGTGAACTGCCCCGCGCCGTACTCTATCGAGCCGTTGAGTGGCGCGCTCCCCGAATGGTTCGAGGTGAGGAGCCATCCCTTGGCGTCGATTCGGGCGCCCTGCTGGGTGTCCACGCTGAAGGTGCCGTCGAAATAGTAGATCCATCCTCCAACGCTCATCCCGTCGCCCACTTGGCAACCGGCCTGGAAGAGGTAGCCCCCGTTGAAGACCGGCTGGATCTGGTCGATGGGCAGCCCCGCCACGGCCTGGGAGAAGTTGATGTTGTGGCCCAGCGCGCCGTGGACCTCGTAGAGCATGAGGAAGGGAGGCAGGATGCCCACGGGAGTCGCGCCCAGGTTGTAGCCCACGCGCGTGAGCCAGTAGTCCTGTCCGTTCTGGTAGCCCAGCAGGAACTGGGCATCCACGAACCCCGACACCAGCTGGAGCTTGGCCTGGCCCGAAAAGCGCGTGTTTCCCGAACCCATGTCCTTGTAGGAGATTTTGGCGCTCATGTTGACGTCGCTGTTGTAGGGGTAGTGATTCTCGATCTGGAGGTCGTCCACTTTGGGTTCCGCGGCCGTGAAGGAGCCGTCCTGGCCCGTCACCGGCACGAGTTTGTAATGGATGACGGAGGGCGTGACGCTCAGGGTACTGCTGAGGTGGAACCCTGCGGTCAGGTTGAAGATCAGGGCGGTCTTTTCTCCGAAACCGGCGGTCACCGTGTTGGCTTCGATCATGCCCACGGTCACCTGGCCCAATTGGCCCGTGCCGCCCAGCGGAAGGTGTTGCAGGTTCGCGCCGCCGTCCAGCCTGAGCTTGCCCGTGGGGAGAACCTGGAGGCCGTTGAGGGCGAGTCCGTTGTAAAAGGGTTTTCCGGACGCGCTAAAGCCGAACGTGCCGTTGAGGACCACCCGCCAGCCCACGCCCTGCTCGAAGCCGAAGCTCCCGCTGGAGGATTTGTAATTCACAGTGCCGAAGTTCCTGTTCACGGCGGGCACTTGGATGGAACTCTGAGAGACGCCATGCCCGTCGATGGTGGTTTTGCCGGTGAGTGTGCCGTTGATGAAGGGGTAGTCGCTGACGGTAAGGGTGAAGGTGCTGGCCAGGTTGTTCCCGCAGACGAAGAAGTCGAAGGAACTCACCTTGAGGGTGGCCAGCCCCAAGGGCATGGAGGCGTTGAGGGAGACGTTGGAGAGGCGTCCAGAGAGGCCCCCGGGCCCGATGGACCACAACCCGAAGGGGACGTCCGGAAGGGGCACGGGCATCAGGCTGATGTTGCCGGTCTTCAGGGTGCCGCTCTTCAGGAGGAGACCGATCCACTGGGGGCCCGTCCCCGTGGCGTTGCAGGCCGTCTCGGCGGGCGCCTCCCCCTCGCTCCGGCTCAGGTCCAGAACGGCGTCGGAGGCGCTCACCCGGTAGCCGCTGTACCCCACGTCCGCCAGCGGAAACTTGAGGCCGGGGGCCGTGAAATCGCCTTCGGGGGTGATGGGCCCCTTGGCCTCGAAATTCAGGCTCCCGTTCGCCCCCTGGAGCATGGAGGCGGAGGAGGGTTCGAGCTGAAAGGTCACCTCCACCGCTCCGAGGCTCTTGTCGGCCGTGCCGGCGATCCGGGCGATCTTGCCGGCGAGGCCCGCAACATCCACATGGCGTTTCGGGGTTGCATCGAGAATTCCCTTGACCACCTCCCGTCCGTCCCCGCTGCCCTCCAGTGTCCAGCCCTTGAAAGTGACGGGCACCAGAACTTTCTTGGTTCCGCTCTGCCCGTCGGGAAGGGTGAGGACCAGCGAGCCGCTGCCGCTGAAGGTTCCGTCGGTCTGCTGGGCGAAGTCCTCGCTGAGGTCGGTCACGATGAAGGGACCCTTCGCCGTCTGGAAGAGCAGGGAACAGGGGGTGTTCGGATCGTGCGCCACGACCTGGTACTGCACAGGGCCGGAGCTCACCGACATGCCCGTGGAGCTGGTGCCTGCGACCTGGAGCACCATGGGCGAGGCCGAGATGTTGTAGGCAGTCTGCGCTGGACCACTCTGAGCCGGTGGTTGCGAGGAGCTCACGACCATACCAAGCGAGTTAAAGGCCTGGAGCGAAGGCCTCAGCACCGCGTGGCCCACGGGGCCATGACCAGCACCGGAGAGCGGCTTGGACTGCGACGCGTTCGTTCCCCCTCCCGTCGAGAACTGGGTTTGCTGACCATAATGGAACGACAGGTCGCCGGCGAGGTCGGTGTCGAGATCGTAGACCACCCAGGCCTTCACGGTGATTTTGTGGGGCGCACTCGAGAGGGCCACGGGAAGGGGGTCCGAGAGCAGCAATTCCATGGCGGTGGATTGGGACCCGCCTCCGGGGCCGATGTTCCGGGTGCCTCCGGGGATCTCCACTCCGTCGACGATCCAGGTCCACGCCACCTGACCGGCACCGAAATAGGTCAGCGTGGCCTGGGCCGCGAATCCCTGGCTGCAGTCCTTCACCTGGGGTACCTGTGGGGGGTTCTCGGAATGGCCTGGGAACCCGGTGACCTCTATCTTCACGAGATGGAGCGGACCCGTGGCTACCATGTCCTCGGGGTACTTTGGGTTCACTGGAATGCAAGCGATGAGGAAGGCGTCGTTGGCCATGACGGCGGCCGAGGCGCTTGCCCCCAAGACCGTAGAGGAACCTGGAGTAGCCGAGACCTCACCCCCCGAGGCGCCCGGGCCCTTCGGGAGGGCTCCGGCCTGCATCTGCTGGGCCGAGGGCAGGCCCTGCGCACTCGAGCCATGGGCGGACCCAGGAGGTCCCCCGTTGACTAGGTCCTGATAGGACCCGGCGTAGGGTCCCTGCGAGGTCCCCAGGGCAGGCAGCTGCGGATTGGAGGACTCGGGGTTCGGCAGCGAGTAGATCTGTATGAGGAAGGGCCCTTCGTAATCGTACACGTGGGAGAGACTTTTGCCCTGGTACTGGATCTTGACGGTGGCCTGGCCCGACGGCGTCATGTCCACCACCAGGGGAGAAACCGTTCCGTCCCCCCAGGAGAGATAGACGTTCGTGTACTGCGCAGCCATGTCCTGGAAGGTGTGGAGGGACGAACTGACGGGATAGGGATCCCGGTCGAGTTGGATGGCCCCTGAGAGCAAGACCTCGCTTCCCACGAGGCAGGCGCGGGTCTTGTTAGGATCGACGGGGTCTTTGCAGACGGCATTGAGGGCACTCGGCTGATCCGCCTGGTTGCAGGTGAGCATGCCGTGGGGCTGCCGCGGGAGCCTCAGCGGGTAGTTCTCGCTGGTCTCCACGGGCATGTCCTCGTGCGTGACGGGGTGCTTCCAATAGCCCGTCACACTCCATGTGGCGTCGGCGTGGTCCGTGGGCTTGATGAGGTGGAGATCGGGATCCACCAGACCCGTCAGGCTCTCCGTGGCCTTGACCTGGGCAAGGGCGTCCTGGATCTGCATTTCAGAAGGCGCCCCGCTCTTCTGACCTTGGCGGAGGCCTGCGTTCACAGGGACTTTGGTCTGCTGATTTGCACCGGCTCCGCCGGAACCCGAGTACGTGTTGGCCAAAGCCATGGCGTCGTCATAGGAAGCCGCAGGGCCGGGGTAGTGAAAGGCGGCGTCGGGCGTGTAGGTGGGCAGGGAGAGGAGGACCGGCTTGGTCACCCGGTAGTAGTTCTTGGCGGCAGGCGTCTGGACTTTCGCGAGCACTTTGCCGCTCTTGTCCTTGATCGTAAGGACGTAATACTCCGCCACGCCTGGGTTCTGCTCGAACCAGGTGAACTGGGTGCCCTGCTGGACCAGCGGGGGATCGTCCACCATGTGCTGGGAGACGAATTCACCCGACCCCGTGATGTTGGGAGCCCGAAGAAAAATCTTGCCCGAAGGAACCGGCAGTTCGAGGTTGGGAATGGTAGTCGGTTTCTCCGCAAAGCCTCCTTGCGCCCTTGCGGCCGACATGACTTGGACACTCCCGGGCCCCTTGACGGCTGGCCGATCGAGCGCCTTGAGAGAGGCGATACGCACGCCCGGCAGGGCGGAGGGAGAGACCAGAACCTGCAGGCTTGCCCGCCCCTGGTCCTGCACCACCGGGGGGGCGATGATCTGGAGGTCGTGACCAAAATCCACCGACATCCCGTTTGAAAAGCCTATTCCGAAGAGGACCAGGTTGTAGGTACCTCCGATCTGCAATTGGTCGGGCTCAACCTTCAAGATGCGGGCGGTTCCCGTCCGCGTGGAGGAGGGAAAAACGGTGAAGGCGCCGGGGTAGACCTGGGGCTGACGGTCCCTCCCCTTGACCACTAGCGAATAGGCTCCCGGGTTGGCATCCGCTGCGATGGTAAGCTGGAAGGCGCTTCCCCTGTCCACTGGCCTGAGGTTAGAAACGGAGAGGCCTTGCGGCTCGAAGCCGATGGTCATTCCCGTGGCGCCCATGAGCCCCATGGCCTCCACGGTCAGGGTCTCACCGGGATGACCAGCGCTCGGGTTGAGTATTGGGGCAGGGGCCGCGACGGCGCCTCTCCGATCATCGTGCCGAGTCGGCGGCGGAACGCCCGCGGCCGTTTGAGCCAGAGCCATCGGGCCCCAGAGAAGGCCAGCCAAGACGATCATGGTCATCCATTGCCGCCATGGCCACAGCCTGGATTTCCCCCATCTCTTCATGTTTTCCTCCCCCAAACTCAAGGTGGGACGGATACAAGGAAGCAAAGGCCCGATTGAGCCCCCCAGGGGGAGGCCGGTTGAATCATTCAAGCCGTCGACTTGCGGAGCAAACGTCTGTGGGTGGTTTGCATCCACGTTCAGCTCCTCGGCAAGAGTTCATGTCATCCCGGTGGAAGATGATGAAGATACGGGCCGTGAGAACCGCGCACGACTCACGGTCGGCGCACCCCCTCCCGGGGAAATCTCCCTGACGACTGGCTTCGGTCCCTCCGCCTCGGAGGTGGAGTGAATACGGTCGAGAAGCGGCTCGCTTCCCTTCCGGACAAACCGGGTTCCAGCCTAAATGCCCCCCTTCAGAACATCTGGTCGGGGAGAAGTCGGTTCTATCTGACCGTACTATAAGTAGGTCCAAGCCTGGTGTCAACAATTTCAATAACCCCAGAGATAGCAGAGCCCCATGTCGTTCTGAGAGGCTCTATTTTTTGTTGGGAGGTACACCGGGTTTATCGACAGGGGAGAAGGGCTACGCGTGGAGGCTAAGGCTCCTCGCGACAAGCCTTCCGTTCTCGAAATTTCCATGCCACGCTAGACATTAGGAAGACGAAAGCGATTGCCGCGATTCGTGATATTGTGTTGTTCAAATGTTAGGAGGAGACTATGGGCCTGCTGGGAAAGTCATTCGAGGAGAAGGTGCAGGAAGCCATTGCCGGGATCAACGCCATGGGGCTGCACCTGAAAGGGCTGCGGGCGGACATCGAGGGCAAGGTCGTGACGCTTCACGGGGAGGCTCCGACCCTGGACGCGAAAAAGCGCGCCATGCGTGAGTTTAATGCCCTCGTGGAAACGGAGAACACGCTGAACCAGATCACCGTGGCCCAGGCCGCCCCTGCGGCTCCGGTCGCCGCGGCGCCTCCCGCCGTCCAGGTGCGCGTGCACGAGGTTGTCCCTGGAGACACCCTCAGCGGCATCTCACAGCATTACTACGGCAAAGCCTCGCTCTACATGAAGATCTTCGAGGCCAACCGGGACCAGCTTTCCGACCCGAACCGCATCAAAGTGGGGCAGAAGCTCAAAATACCCGAGTGATCGGCAGGGCGGGACAGGAACAGCATGATGCGGGGGCCGGAGATGTCTGCCTGAGGGGCTGAAGCCCGCTCGCCAGTGCGTGCAGGCACGAGCCTAGTTCGCAAAACCCGTGGCGATTTTGAGGGCATGAACGCCGAGGGCGCAGGCACGGAGGCGCTCCTCATACTTGGCGCATAGGATCCGATCCGATTCAGCCGCGGGGTCCGGGGAGATCGTGCCCTCAGCGGCCCGCCCCATGCGAGCAGCCACCCAGCTGAACTCAGCGGGTCCCATCCTCCGAAATCACCTCTGAACATTCCGCTTGCACGTTCATGATGAGACAGCCGATGCAGGGCTGTCTCTGAGTTGTTGAAGATGCTCATTCCCTACTTGGTCTTCGCGTCCTCGCTGCGGTTGCCGTCGTCGTAGCTGAGGACGACCTTGGAGACCTTGCCCTTTTCGTCCTTGACGAAGGTAAAGCGGACGTAGTCCACGCCCTGGGCGGCGAAGGTGGTGCCGGTCATGGGGATGAGCGCGACCTTGGAGCGCCCCTCCCGCTGCTGAACGAGCTTTCCGTCCTCGATCCAGACCTTGCGTGGGCCGTATGTTCCCGCAAAGGACGCGAGCTCCTTGGCGGTGAAGGTCGCCGGGCTGGCGGCCGCTTCAAGCGCTTCGATGGACCAGTCGTAACGCGCCCGGTCTTGGGGATCTTCGGATTTGGCCTTGAGCGCCTTGAGCGCCTCCATGCGGGCCACGGCGAGGGCCTCGGTTTCGGGCACCTTGACGTCCGGCTCCACACCGGTGCCTTCCCAGTTGGTTCCGGTGGTGGGATTGATGGCGCGGCCGGTGGGAACGAAGGCGCGGAAAAAGGGGTCGAAGGGGAATCCCTCGCCGGGATTGGCGCCTCCTCCCGTGGTCTCGCCCACCACGGTGGCGCGCTTGAGCACCTTGAGGTTGTTGGTGAACTCTTCGGCGGCGGAGAAGGTGTGCGAGCTGGTGAGGACATAAACCGGCACCTGCACGAGTGACGGGCCGGGCGCATAGGGGAGGGTCCAGAATTGGTCCCGCTTGTCCCCTTTCCGCCAGTAGAGGTCGTTGAGGTGTGTGGGCTCCGCGAAGAGGTAGGTGGAGAGGAGTTGGATCATGGCCGGTTCTCCACCGCCGTTATTCCTCAGGTCGAAGATGAGGGCGTCGCAGTTACCGAGGAAGGTCATAGCGGCCACCGCCGTATCCCCGGCGATCTGGGGCGTCATGAACCCGCGCAGATCCAGGTACCCGATGTTCCCGGGAAGGACTTCCACCTTTTCAAATCCAAAATTCGTCCGGCGCATCTCCCGCTTTTGCCGTTCCCTCGCCTCGGGTGAATCGTCAGCCACGGGCTTCTCGTCGGGCGGACGGACTCCCACCCTCAGGTGCCGGTCCTTGGCCACCGCCTGGAGATCCTTCGTCAGCGCTTGAGCCAAGTCCGCGGCGTTGTCCGCTTTGTCGTAGGCCCCGGAAGCGAGCTGCTTCTGGAGAAATTCCCCCGTCTTCTCCGCCACGTCCGGAAAGATGTAATTCTCCTTCAGAAGCTTGGACAGGCTCTCAATAGCCTGCTTTTTCTGTGCTGCATCCACGGGCGGCGGACCGGGCGCCTGGGCCAAAACCATCGAGGCGAGAGCGAAAGGCATTACCATCATGACCAGGCGGGTAACTTTCATGACTGGCTCCTTAACATAGAACCCAAGATCATGGAACATCCCGTGGAGGGCCCTCAAGGATCAGAGAACGCTCAGCGGGGAGAGAAGGTTTCCTTTCCAATGAGTTGACGACAGACAACGAGGCTTCGGAGGGCATTTTCGCGCATCCCTCCGGGATCTCCTCCCGTCCCGCGGTCAGACGGAGCCGGTCGTCACGGCGGAGGGTGCACAGTCACAACATGCCGGAGAACGATTGCAGCTCCTCCGGCACGGTGATGAGATCCACCCCGGGGGCGGACCCGCGTTTTTGGGTTACTGCTTGACGAGTTCCACCCGGCGGTTCTTCGCCTTGCCGTCCTCGCTGTCGTTGGACGCCACGGGAGCATAGGGGCCGCATCCGAAAGACCGCAGGCGGGCGGCGGCGATGCCGTGGTCCCGCACCAGGGCCTGCATGACGGACTGGGCTCGATCCTGGGAGAGCTTGAGGTTGTGGTCCACGGAACCGCTGTTGTCCGTATGGCCCACCACGAAGACCTTCAGGCCGGGATCGGCCTTGAGTAGCTTGGCCACTTCCCCGATGGCCTGCGCCGACTCGGGCTTGATGCTGGCGCTGTCCGTGTCGAAGGTGATGCCGTAGACCGCCGCATGGCCGGTGGAGCGGATGTCGTTCTGGAAGACCTCGGCATTCGCCTGCACCTCCTGCTTCATGACATCCCTCTGGACGATCGTGAACCCGTACTTTCCCGTAAACTCGGCCCACAGGTCCACCCAGATCTCTTTTCCGTCCTTGAGGAGCTTGAAGGTGGCCCTGCTCTTGTCGCTCCAGACGACTGTCCCGCCGATGTTCCGAACGGCGTTTTCGTAGTTGCGGATGATCTGGAGATCGCTGGGCTTCTGGGTGGCCGTGGCCTGCGGATAGTAGGTGATTTTCCAGAGGTGACCCTCCACATGCTCCGTGGCAGGCCTGTCCTTGACCTTCGCGGTGATGAAATCGTGCGCGTCGAACTGCTTTTCGTCGCAGTTGTGGATCCAGTAGGTCGGCATGCGCGTGAACAGCGGGTGGTCCTTGCACTTGGGGTCATCCTTCTGCTGTGCTGCGGCGCCCAACGCGCACAGAACGGACGCGATGCTCAACAGGACGATCACTGCTTTCTTCATGGCCTGCTCCCCTCCTCCGATTCGCACTGCGAAGCCCTCCGCGCTTGGCGTTCGCCGGCCGACCATTCCATGGCCTGGCGACACGCGCGGCGTCCCCCCATACCACTTCCCTGAACGCCCTGTCGCATCGTTGCCCACCCTGTGCCCGGGGGGTTCCTGCGTCTGGGACACCGTTTCTATGGTATCGCGACCGAAGGCCGAAGGACAATGCTCCGAGGATGCAGAGGGAAACTTCCCTCAAGGCGCCCCGTTTCGCACCATGCCGATTCGGGTAGAATGAGCTTAGGGAGCGCGCAATTCGGTGAGCCTCGGGCGGGCCATACAGGGCTCCGGGGCGCGGCTGACAGGGAAGGCCAGGGATGGGACTCGCGGCGGATATCGTCATTATCGTGGTGGCGGCCCTCTTGGGCGGCCTCCTGGCCCAGAAGCTCAGGCAACCCCTGGTCCTGGGCTACATCCTCGCCGGAATCGTGATCGGGCCCTATACGGGCGGCCCCACCGTCACCAATGTGCACAACATCGAGATGCTGGCGGAGATCGGCGTCGCCCTCCTGCTTTTCGCACTGGGCCTCGAGTTCTCGTTCCGGGAACTGAAACCGGTCCGCCTCATCGCCCTGGCGGGCACGCCGATCCAGCTGCTGCTGACCATCGGGTACGGGTTCCTCGTAGGCCGCTGGCTGGGGTGGGGAAACATCCCGGCCCTCTGGCTGGGCGCCGTCCTGTCGCTGTCGAGCACCATGGTGATCCTCAAGACCCTCATGAGCCGCGGGCAGATGGGCACCCTGTCGAGCCGGGTGATGATCGGCATGCTCATCGTGCAGGACCTGGCGGTGGTTCCCATGGTGATCATCCTGCCGCAACTGAGCGACCCCTCCGCCGGACTGGCCGCACTGGCCGTGGCGGGCCTCAAGTCCGCGGTGTTTCTGGCCGGCATGGTTTTCGTCGGCACCAAGTTGCTTCCGCGCCTCCTCGCCGTCGTGGCGGCCTGGAACTCTAGGGAACTCTTCCTGCTGTGCATCACGGCCATGGGCCTCGGCCTGGGCTACGTCACCTACCTCGTGGGCCTCTCCTTCGCTTTTGGGGCATTCGTGGCGGGCATGGTGCTGAGCGAATCGGACTACGGCCACCAGGCGCTGAGCGACATCATCCCTCTTCGAGACCTCTTCGGGTTGCTCTTTTTCACCTCGGTGGGCATGCTCCTGGATCCCGCCTTTCTGGTGGCGCACTGGTTCTCCGTGGTGGCGCTGGTGCTGGTGGCCTGCGCCGGAAAAGGCGTGATCATGGCGGCCGTGGCGCGGGGCTTCGGCTACCGCAACGTGGTTCCGCTGGCTCTGGGCCTCGGTCTGTTCCAGATCGGCGA
>Ga0315271_10001440_pt1 | contig 14344 bp, 11 predicted proteins | sample C3_top_MG_FD_204664 | JGI IMG/M metagenome (GOLD analysis project Ga0315271, IMG submission 204664) | Sediment microbial communities from Yellowstone Lake, YNP, Wyoming, USA - C3_top | ecosystem: Environmental > Aquatic > Freshwater > Lake > Sediment | place: USA: Wyoming | collected 2017-08-01 | reverse complement strand
GCGCGTCCAGCCCTCCTTGCCGGCCAGGCCGTAGAACTGGCTGAACATCCAGAGCTGCTCGCGGACGGTGAGGATCCCGTAGCCGGACTGCTCCCCGCCCGCCACCATGTTCATGATCCGGCGGATCTGCTTCGTCTCGGTGGCGACGTCGAAGCCGAAGATGGATGCCCGGCCTGCCGTCGGCAGCAGCAGCGTCGTCAGGATCTTGATCAGCGTGGTCTTGCCGGCGCCGTTGGGGCCAAGGAGGCCGAAGAACTCGCCCGGTGCAACCTCCAGGTCCACCCCGGCGAGCGCGATGACGGGCTTGGGCTTGGTGTCGTACACACGACGGAGCCCGGCCACGGAGATCGCGGGCGGCAGGGGCTTGCTTGCGGTGTCAGCGGCCGACACGGGTTCCCCCAGGGAGGCTAGGCGACCGGCGAGGCCAGGAGTCCAGCGAGGTATCCGGACGTCCGGGCGTTGTTCACGATCAGCGCGATGTTGGCCGTGACTGAGGCGCCCCCGGTGATGGCGGCGACGCGGGCCAGCAGCCAGGGCGTCACGGCCTGGCCAGTGACCCCGGCCTCCTCCGCTTCCCGGATCGCCTGTGCGATGGCGCCCCGGGCCACGTCCAATGGCAGGCCGTCTGCCTCAGGCACGGGATTGCAGATCACGAGGCCGCTTCGGAGGCCCATCGCCCGGTGCGCCCGGATGACGTCGGCGACGGCAGCGACATCCGGCACGGACCACGGCGCCGGGATCCCGGACAGGCGGCTGTAGAAGCCCGGCACCTCGCTGATGCCCACGGACACCACCGGGACGCCGCGCGTCTCGAGGTACTCGAGGGTGAGCGGCACGTCCAGGATCGCCTTGGGGCCGGCGCAGACGACGGCCACCGGCGTGCGGGCCAGCTCGTCGAGGTCCGCGGAGATGTCGAACGATGCCTCGCCGTTGCGGCCGCCCAGCGCGCCGCGGTGGACGCCTCCGATGCCGCCCGTGGCGAAGACCGCGATGCCCGCCGATTCGGCCGCGATCATCGTCGCCGCAACCGTGGTCGCCCCGCGGCCGCCGGACGCGATGGCGGCGCCCAGGTTGGGGCGCGAGACCTTGGTCACGGAGCCCTTGGGGGCCGTCGCCAGCGCGTCGAGCTCGTCGGCCGAGAGGCCCACCAGCATCCGGCCTGCGTTGACGGCGACCGTGGCCGGGACCGCCCCGGACTCGCGGACCGCGCGCTCCGACGCCGTCGCCACCTCGACGCACTGCGGGTAGGGCAGGCCGTGGCTGATGAGCGTGGACTCGAGGGCGACGACGGGCCGGCCGTCGCGCAGGGCGTCGGCGACCTCGGGAGCGATGACGAGGCGGTCGGGGGTGATCATGGCCCGCAGAGTACGTCGGGCGTCCCTCACCGTGCGCCGGACCACACGCCGCCGCCCGCGGCCGCGTAGATTTGACGCATGGCCGACACCCGCCGCCGGGCTTCCCGGCTCCCGACCCCGGAAACGCTCCGCACCCAGGTGGTGATCGAGGAGCATGACCTGTCACCCGATGGGTCCTTCGCCGTGGTGACGCGGCGGACCGTGGAGGGCGAGGAGTACGTCTCGCACCTGTGGCTGGTGCCGCTCGAGGACGGCGAGCCCCGGCGCCTGACCACGGGCCCGGTCCGCGACATGCGGCCGCTGCTCTCGCCCGATGGCACCCGGGTGGCGTTCACGCGCCGGATCCCTGGCAAGGACGACACGGGGATCCGGGTCCTGGACCTGCGCGGCGGCGAGCCGGTGACTCCGGCGCTGGGGGACCTGTCCGCGGGCGAGCTCGCCTGGGCGCCGGACGGGAGACGGCTGGCCTTCACCGCCCAGGCGGACCCGGAGCGGCTGCTGGTCGGCAAGCGGCCCAAGACCGGCGAACCGCTGGCGCGGCGGATCACCACCCTGGACTACCGCTATGACTATGAGGGGTACCTCGACAAGCGGTCGCAGGTGTTCGTGGTGGACGCCGCGGACGCGGCCCGGCCGCGGCAGCTGACGGACGCGGCAGGCGGCGTGACCGACATCACCTGGCGGCCGGACGGCGCCGCGATCGCCTTCACCGCGGACCCGCGCCCGGATGCGGACCTCCGGCCAGCGACGTCGATCTGGGAGGTGCCGGTAGCGCCGGCGCCCGGTGGCAAGGGGTTCGTGGAGACGCGGGAGGTCCTGGCCGTGGCCGGCTGGGCCAGGTCGCCCGCGTACTCGCCGGATGGCCGCTGGCTTGCGGCGGTGGCCGTGGACGACCCTGACTCCTACGACGACGTCTCGCCCACACTCGTGGTCGGGCCGGCGGACGGCTCTGCGCCGGCGGTTGCAATGGCGCCGGACCTGGACCGCCCCGTCGGAGACTGGTCGGACGGCGACCTCACCGGCTGGCAGGCAGAGCCGAGGCCCGGGCCGTGCTGGGATGACCTGGGCGTCGTCGCCCTGATCACGGACCGCGGCCGGGTCCACCCGTGGCTGTTCCCGTTCGACACCGCCACCGGGGTGCCGGGCGAGCCGGTCCGGCTCGGTGCGGATGGGACCGTCCGGGCGCACACGCTCGCTGTCGCCGGTGGGCGGACCACCGTCACCGCCACCGCCGGCACACGCCCGCCAGAGCTGTTCGAGGTGCTCGAGGGCGGGGCCATGCGCCCGCTGACCACGATGGGCGCAGCCTGGATCGACGGCCTGACCTGGCCCACGATGCGCGTCGTGGAGGCCCCCGGGCCGGGCGGCCCCATCGAGACCTGGATCGCCTCACCGGCAGGCGCCAAGGACGACGAGGCGCTGCCCACGGTCGTGGACGTCCACGGCGGCCCGCTTGGCGCCTGGTCCCCCGCGCCCAGCCTGGAGGTCGTGCTGCTCTGCGCCCGCGGCTACCGCGTGGTGCTGCCCAACATCCGCGGCTCCTGCTCGTACGGGGCGGAGTGGATCGCGCCGCAGCTGGGCGAGTGGGGCGGCCCCGATGCCGATGACGTCCACGCCGCGCTGGACCACGTCGTGGGGCTGGGGCTGGCCGACCCGGACCGGCTCGGCGTCCTGGGACTGTCCTACGGCGGGTTCATGGTCAACTGGCTCGTGGGGACCTCGGACCGCTTCAAGGCGGCAGTGTCCGAGAACGGGGTGACGAACCAGGTCAGCGCCTGGGCTCACAGCGACACCGGGCAGGAGTACTGCCGCGCGGCGAGGATGGGCGACCCGACGACCCCCGAGGGCGTGGAGCAGCTCTGGCGCCAGTCCCCGCTGCGCCATGTCGCCGGCGTGCGGACCCCGCTGCTGCTGCTCCAGTCCGGGGCCGACAAGCGCTGCCCGCCCGCGGACAACGAGCAGTTCTTCGCCTCGCTGCGCTGGCTCCGCCGCGAGGTGGAGTACGTCGTCTACCCCGACGAGTACCACGGGATCCAGGCGACCGGCCGCATCGACCGCCGGATCGACCGCATGACCCGGATGCTGGACTGGTTCGACCGCTTCGTCCGGGCGTAGGCCGGCCGGGTCGAGCGCAGGGCCGGCGCTTCAGCCCAGGACGAGCTCCGCGGGCGCCGCGGTCAGGTGCCGCAGGGCGCACCGGTTGCCGCTCACGGCACCCCTCTGGAGCGCCGCCGCGGGTGCCATGCCCTTCTTCCGCGCGCCGAGCCAGCCATCGAGGAACCCCGCGTTGAAGGCGTCGCCGGCGCCGGTCGTGTCGGGTGCCTTGATAGGCGTCGTGGCGACCTCGAACCGGAGCATCTCATTGCCGTCCCGGGCGAGGATCGTGGCACCCTTCTTGCCGCGCTTGACGACGGCGACCGGCGCCAGGTCCAGCAGGCCCTCCTCGTGCCTGGCGCCCATGAGCGCCCGCGTCTCGTCCTTCGTTGCGAACAGCAGGTCGGGCGCCGCCTCGCGGATCAGCGCAAGGGCGGCGCGGCGGCCGTGGGCCAGGAGCGGCGCCGACGACGAGAGATCCACCGTCACGAGCGCGCCGGCCTCACGGGCCATCCGGGTCGCCACCATGCCGGCGCGTCCGAGGGGCTGGTCCAGCAGCGAGTACGCCGGCAGGTGGAGGACGTCGTAGCCCGCGAACCAGGCGGCCTTGAGGTCCTCGGGGCGGAGGCGGAGGGCGGCGCCGCGCTCGGTGACGAAGGACCGCTCACCGCCCTGCTCCACGAGCACGCCGATGCGCCCGGTCCTCGTCCCGGCGATGCGCACTGCGCGCACCTGGACTCTGTCCGCGGCCAGCGCAGCCACGAGCGCCCGTCCGGGGGCATCGCGCCCGATGGCGCAGATCAGCGAGCTCCGGGCACCCAGCCTGCCGAGCCAGCGCGAGGTGGACGCCGCGGAGCCGCCCTGGCGGAGCATCACCCGCCCGGTGACGTCCGTGCCGCGCTCCAGGTCCCGGTCCGGGGCCAGCACGACGTCCACAACCAGGTCGCCCAGCACGAGGACGGCAGGCCCGCTCGCAGGCCGGCGTGGCCTGCGAGCGACAGCGATTCGCGATGGCACAGGGAGTCGGCGTGTCGTGTCGAGCGTGGCCACGTGCCGAGTCTAGCGGCCCGCCCCGGCCCCCAGGAGGGCGCCGCGACAGCCCGTCAGAATCCGGGCAGGTTCACCAGCTCGATCCACTCACCGGTGACCACGTTGAGCAGCTGCGGCCCCATCCCGCCCGATGAGTCGCTCCCCGGCAAGTCGCCGATCGACCCCGCCAGGAGGATCCAGTCGCCGTCCGGCAGGCGGGTCGTCGAGAGCCGCGGGCCCATGCCCTGCTCGTGATCAACGGCGGCGATCTCCCGCAGGCCGGTGCCGTCCAGGGCAACCGTCGAGAGGATCGTGCGCGTCTCGTCGTCACGGAGCACGACGGCTTGTGGCCCTTCGGAGCCCACGATGAGCGTCGCATCGGCCCAGTCGTCGATGAGCGTCGTCCAGGCACCGCCATCGACGGCCTGCGCCAGGACCCTGCCCTGCTCGACCCCGGCGTCGCAGGCGGGTGTCGTCGCGACGAACCGACCGTCGAGCACACCCACGATCGAGCAGATCGGGTCGCTCTCGAGCACGATCCGCTGTGCCTCACCGCTCGCCGCCTCGAACACCGTCCGCTCGCACGAACCAAGCAGCGGGCACCACTCGGCGACGAACTGCGCGTCGTCCACGGCCATCGCGGCCTGGGCGAACCGGACGCCGATGGGCCCGCTGGCAACGACCGTCTCACCTGCCCCATCGAAGCCGACGCGCCGCCACTCGAAGGTGCCGATCCTGTCCTGGACCCCGTAGAACACCTGCTCGTGCGTCTGATCCACCCAGCTGCCGAAGATGCGGCCGCCACGCACGGTCGCGAGCGTCCGGAGCATCGCGGCATCGCTCAGCGACCACAACTCGAGCACGGCGTTGTCGCCGTCCAGGCGCGAGATGCCCACGACATCACCGCCGGCCTGGCCGACGAGCGAGTCCGCCACGCGCACGAGCTGCTGGCTGCTAGAGCCGAGCGTGCCGAAGGCCACGTTCTGGCCATCGCCCTCCGCGAACGCGACCCCGGCGAGCTCGGCCGGCATCGGCGGTGCGGAGGGACGGGCCGCGGAGGGTCCTGTCGGCGCCTCGACGGCCATGCGGACCCACGCGAATCCGTCGGTCCCGGCACGCACCGCCTGCCCCGAGCCCGGCATGTCGATCCGCGTCGTGGTGCCGACGTCGGTGCAGGCCAGCTGGACCGGCTCCATCCCCGTCTCCGAGGTCACCGTGACCGGATCCCCCAGGCACTGGACGAGGACGGCGACCATGGTGCCCGCGGGCGGCGGCTGGAGCACGATGCCCAGTCCGGGGCGTGAGAATGCCAGTTGCGGGCCTACGTCCACCATGAGGGCCGTGTCCTCGGTCACCTCGAGGGCGGGGAACTGCGGCTCGTCAAGGTGCGACCGGACCTGCCCGACGGCGATCCGCCAGGTCGCCCCGGCCGGGACGGCTGCCGTCAGCTCCACGTTGTCCGACGTGAACGGGTCCGTCACGTATCGGGTCGTGGCAATCGACCCGTCGCAAGGCACGTCCAGGCGCCGGTTGGGCTGCTTGTCCGCCTCGCTCACGTCCGGTCCGTACTCGATCCCGCGATCCCAGACCTCGACGGGCATCGACCCGCCGCCGGTGCAGGTCGCGGAGATCACGAAGGCCTCGTCCTTCGGCAGCCTGCCCGCAACGACGGTCTCGTCCTGGGCCGACGGGCCACCGGTCGCATCGAGGATCGAGCGCGTCTCCGGGAACGCCCCCAGCAGGTCGCCCGGCGGCGGCGCGAGGACGTCGAGGATCGGGTCACGGAGGGCGAATCCGCCCACGGCGGAGGCGACGACGACGATCGCCGCAGCGGCCGCGAGCAGGCGCGGCGTGAACGCCACGGGCCGCCCGCCGAGCCAGAGGCGCGACCTGCGCTGCGGGACCGCGTCGACGCCCGCCATGATCGCGTCGAAGCTGTCGGCGGGTGCCCGGTTGGGGCCGAGGTCCAGCCACGTGACGGCGCGCGGGTCCAACTTCATCTCGGTCATGCCAGGCGCTCCTTCGGCGCCCCGAGCGCCTCGCCCGTGGCGAGTGCGCGGCGGAGGGTCTGTGTTGCGTAGTGGAGGCGCGAACGAACCGTTCCCGCCGGGATCCCGAGGGTCGAGGCGATCTCGACGAGCGGGAGACCCAGGTGGTGGTGGAGGACGACGATGGCGCGCTGCTCGACGGTGAGGTCGCGGAACGCGAGCTCAAGCTGCTCACGATCGTGGATGGCGTGGCCGGACTCGCCTTCCACCTCCTCGTTGAGGTCCAGCACCCGCACGTTGGTCGTCCAGCGGGTTCGCTTCCTGGACTCCGCGTAGCAGGCATGGACGAGGATCCGCCGGACCCACCCCTCGAAGCTTTCCGGATCCCGTAGGAACGGGAGCTGCCTCCAGGCTGAGATCATCGCTTCCTGGTACGCGTCCTGGGCCAGATCCGGGTCGCGGAGGACCCGGAAGGCGACGGCGTACATCTGGTCGCCCATGGCGCGCAACAGGGCCGCGAACGCGTCGCGATCTCCCCCCTGCGCCAGCTCGACGAGTGTTCGGTCCACCGATCCCTCCGGGACGCCGGCCAACATGGCCGGTCACTAATCATGAGTGCCGGTGTTCACGGATCGTTCAGCGGTGGTCCCAGGCTCGCACGGCATGACGCCGCGGTACGACACGGCATGACGCCGCGGTACGATGGAGCTTCGCGCGCGACCCGGGCCGCAGGCCCCGTCGGCGGCGCCCAGCCGATGCCCAACCCACCGGCGTCCCCGAACCCGGAGACCGCGATGACCTCCTCCACGGACCAGCTCGACCGCCTCGCCGTCGACACCATCCGCACCCTCGCCATCGACGGCGTGCAGCAGGCGAACTCGGGCCACCCGGGCGCCCCCATGGGCATGGCACCGATGGCCTACACCCTGTGGACGAGGCATCTCCGCCACGCGCCCACCACCCCGACGTGGCCGAACCGGGACCGCTTCGTCCTGTCCGCCGGCCACGCGTCGATGCTCCTGTACTCCCTGCTCCACCTGACCGGGTACGACGTGTCGCTGGACGACCTCAAGTCGTTCCGCCAGTGGGGCTCCATCACCCCGGGCCACCCCGAGTACGGCATGACCGCCGGCGTGGAGGCAACCACCGGGCCGCTGGGCCAGGGCCTGGTCAACGGCGTGGGCATGGCCATCGCGGAGCGCCGTCTCGCGGGGGAGTTCAACCGGGACGGCCACGAGATCATCGACCACCGCACGTGGGTCATCTGCTCGGACGGCGACCTCCAGGAGGGCCTGACCGCCGAGGCGAGCTCGATGGCCGGCCACCTGCAGCTCGGCAAGCTGGTCGTCCTGTACGACGACAACCGGATCCAGCTCGACGGCCCCACGGCCTGGGCGTTCACCGAGGACGTCCTCGGCCGGTACGCCGCCTACGGGTGGCATGTGCAGCGCGTGGAGGACGGCAACGACATCGCGGCCATCAACGCCGCCATCGAGGCCGCCAGGGCGGACGACCGGCCGTCGCTCATCGCGGTCCGGACGCACATCGGCTTCGGCAGCCCCAACAAGCAGGACAGCCAGAAGAGCCACGGCGCTCCGCTGGGCCCCGACGAGGTCCGCCTGACCAAGGAGGCCTACGGCTGGGACCCGGACAAGACGTTCTTCGTCCCGGACGAGGCCGCCGCGATCTTCCGCGCCGCCATCGGCGAGGGTGAGGCCGCGGTCGCCGCCTGGAACGTGGCCCTCGACGCGTACGCCGCCGCCTATCCGGCCGAGGCCGCAGAGCTGCGCCGCCGCCTCGCCGGCACGCTGGCCGCAGGCTGGGACGCCAACCTCAACGTCTACGAGACCGGCAGCGGGGTCGCCACCCGGAACGCGAGCCAGGACGTCATCCAGACCCTGGGCGCGTCCGTCCCGGAGCTGTTCGGCGGGTCCGCGGACCTGTCCGAGTCCAACCTCACGGACGTCAAGGCCCTGGGCCACGACCACTTCGCGGCGGACCACGCGGGCCGCAACATCCGCTTCGGCGTCCGCGAGCACGCCATGGGCGGCATCGCCAACGGCATCGCCTACCACGGCGGCTTCATCCCCTACACCGCCACGTTCATGACGTTCAGCGACTACATGCGCGGCTCGGTCCGCCTGGCGGCGCTGTCCGGCCTGCACGTGCTCTACGTCTGGACGCACGACTCCATCGGCGTAGGCGAGGACGGCCCCACGCACCAGCCGGTGGAGCACTACGCCGCCCTGCGTGCCATCCCCAACCTGTGGTTCCTCCGCCCCGGCGACGCCAACGAGGCAGCGGCCGCGTGGGCGCTCGCGGTGGAGCGGCCGTCTGTGGAAGGCGCGGCGAACGGCCCCGTCGCCCTCTCGCTGACCCGCCAGAAGCTGCCGACGCTCCCCGGCACCAAGGAGCTCGCCCGCGAGGGCGTCCGGCGCGGCGGCTACGTCCTGCGCGAGGCCGGTGATGGCCAGCTGCCGGAGCTCATCCTGATCGGCACCGGCTCGGAGCTGTCGCTCTGCTTCCAGGCCGCCGAGGACCTCGAGGCCTCCGGCGTCCCGACGCGGGTGGTGAGCCTCCCGTCGTGGGAGCGCTTCGAGGCCCAGGACCAGGCCTATCGCGAGTCCGTCCTGCCCCCGTCCGTCCGCAAGCGCGTCACGGTGGAATCGGGCGTCTCCTTCGGCTGGGAGCGCTACGCGGGCGACGAGGGTGCGATCCTCGGCCTCGACCGGTTCGGGGCCAGCTCGCCGGCCGGCACGATCTTCACCGCCTTCGGGTTCACCGAGGACAACCTGGTCAGGATCGGCTGGCAGGTCGCTCGCGAGGGGCTCCACGGCCGCGTGGGCACCTCGGACGCGACCATCGGCCACCCTCACCCGCGCGCCTGACGGAGGGCCCCATGCGCATCGCCTTCGCCGCCGACCATGCGGGCGCCGCGTTCAAGGACGAGCTGCTCGCGAAGATCGGCGGCGCCACCGCCGGGGAGCACGAGCTGGTCGATCTGGGCGGCGACGGGTCCGACGCCCAGGACGACTACCCGGACTTCGCGCAGCGCCTGGGGCTCGCGCTCCAGCGCGGCCAGGCGGACCGGGGGATCCTGGTCTGCGGCTCCGGGGTTGGGGCCAGCATCGCGGTCAACAAGATGCGCGGCATCCGGGCCGGGCTGTGCCACGACACCTACTCCGCCCACCAGGGCGTGGAGCACGACGACATGAACGTGCTCACGCTGGGTGCCCGGGTGATCGGGATCGAGCCCGCGCTCGAGTGCTCCCTGGCGTTCCTCGGCGCCCGCTTCAGCGGGGAGGCGCGCCACCGGCGCCGCCTGGACAAGGTGCTGGCGATCGAGGCGGAATCCATGGGGCCGGCCACGGAGAAGTGAGGGCCTGAGGCCGACCTGCAACGAGCCCTATCGCCGGTGGTCAGCGGGCCGCCGCCGGACGGGGGTGATTGTGGTATCCGGCCCGGGGGCGTATGGTGGGGTAGCTGTCGCACTTCGATGGCACCTCGCGTGGTCCCCACCTTCTACCTTCTCGAACGGGCCGTGCGTCTTCTCTCTTCGGTTCGGGAAGAGAAAGAGCCATCACCATGGCCAACGGCACCGTGAAGAAGGTCGTCAGCGACCGCGGCTTCGGATTCATCACCGGCGAGGACGGGAAGGATTACTTCTTCCATCGCGACAACCTCGTTCCCCCCCTGAGCTTTGACCGCCTTGACGGCGGCGAGCTCGTGACCTACGAGGTCGAAGCCGGCCCCAAGGGTCCCCGCGCCACCCAGGTGGCCAGCGCCTAGGCGCGCCACCCAGGCTTCGGCCGCACGCGAGACCAGCCGGCGGGGCGCAGACCGTCGGCTGTCTCCGGCGCGCCCCGGCCCATCCCGGCGACGCTCTGCGCCGGGGGCCGAATCGTGACCCCCCGCGCGCTCGTCGCTCCCAGATCGGAGCTGACTTTGGCGCGAACCGCCTTTGTTTCCACGTACGCGCCGCACCGCTGCGGCATCGCCACCTTCACCAGCGACCTCGCTGCGGCGGTCGGACCTCACCAGGTGGTGGCACTGCACCCCGTGAGCGGACCCGACGCCTATCCGTCGGTCGTCCGCCATCGAATCCGGCGCGACTCGCATGCCGACTACCTGATCGTCGCCGAGGCCCTCAACGCCTCCGGCGTGGACACCGTCTCCATCCAGCACGAGTACGGCATCTGGGGCGGCGAGGACGGCGCCTACGTGCTCGACTTCGTCCGCGCGCTCCGCGTGCCGGTCGTCACGACGCTGCACACCGTGCTGCGGACGCCCACGCCGTCGCAGCGCCGGATCCTGACCGCCCTCGTCGGCATGTCGGCCACCACGGTGGTCATGTCGAACGCCGCCGCATCGCTGCTCACCAGGGCCTACGGCGTGGACGCCCAGCGAGTCCGGATCGTGCCGCACGGCGTCCCGGACCTGCCGCTCGTCGACTCCGAGACCGTGAAGCCGCGCCTGGGCCTCGCAGGCCGCAAGGTGATCCTGAGCTTCGGCCTCCTGGGTCCCGGCAAGGGCTATGAGTCCGTGATCGCGGCACTGCCGGCGGTGGCCGAAGCGGTCCCGGACGCGCTGTACGTGGTCCTGGGCGCCACCCACCCCGACCTGCTCCGCCACGAGGGCGAGGCGTACCGCAACCGCCTGGTCGCGGCGGCCCAGAGCCTGGACGTGACCGATCACGTCCGCTTCGTGGACCGCTTCGTCGGCCGTACGGAGCTGGGCACGTGGCTCGAGGCCGCGGACATCTTCGTGACGCCGTATCCCAACCTGGACCAGATCGTGTCCGGGACCCTGTCCTATGCGATGGGCGCAGGCCGGGCCGTGGTCTCCACGCCCTACGCCTACGCGCTGGAGCGCCTCGCCGCCGGCCGGGGCCGGATCGTCCAGGCTGGCTCTTCCGAGGCCATGGCCAGCACGCTCGTCGAGCTGCTCGGAGACCGGGCGGCCCGGGACACCCTGGGCAGGCGGGCCTACGCCTACACCCGGAGCATGGTGTGGTCCGAGGTCGGGGCGGAGTACGCCCGGATCTTCGCCGCCGCCGGGCGCGTCCCGATGCCGGTCCTGGGGCCGGTGGCCCGGCTTGCGGCCGTCGGTGGCTGAACGCCCGCTGTACCCGGTCCGCCGGGCCCATCTCGACGCGATGACCGGCCCGATGGGGATCTGGCAGCACGCGCTTGGTTCGGACCCCGACCCGACCTACGGCTGCTGTGCAGACGATGTCTCCCGGGCGCTGCTCGTGGACCTCGCCCACGCGGACCAGATCGGCTGGGAGGCGGTCGAGGCCAGCGCGTGGCGATCGTTGCGGTTCCTGGGCGAGGCCTTCGATCCGGCCCAGCAGCTGTTCCGCAACTACCGGGGCGTGGACGGCGGCTGGGCCCGCAGCGAGCCATCGCAGGACTGCCAGGGCCGCGTGTTCGGGGCACTGGGCGTGGCGCTCGGCGTGCCGATGGATCCCCACTTCGCCATCCGGGCGCGCGGGATCTTCGCGGCGTCGCTCCACGGCGCCCGGGCGCTCACCGCGCTGCGGGCCATCTCGAACTCGGTGCTGGGCTGCGCGGCCGCGCTCGAGAGCCAGGCCCTGGACCACGGCCTCCGGCGCGAGACGGAGCACATGCTCGCGATCCTCGCCGCCCGCCTGGGCGACGCCTTCGCCGCGATCCCCGGGCCCGATGCGGATGAGTGGCCATGGCCGGAGCCTGTCCTGACCTACGAGAACGGGCTCATCCCGAGGGCGCTCATCGTGGCCGGCACTCGCCTGGGTGACAGGGCCATGGTGCGCCTGGGCCTGGACACGCTCGACTGGCTGATCGTCAGCCAGACCACCGGTGACGGCCGCTTCTCCCCCATCGGCAGCGACGGCTGGTGGCCGTGGACAGGCGAGCGGAGCCGCTTCGACCAGCAGCCGATCGAGGCGACGACCCAGATCCTCGCCTGCGAGGCGGCCATCGCCGTGTCCGGCGAGCCGCGCTACCGGGTCGCGGCCGAGCGCGCGTACGGGTGGTTCCTGGGCGACAACGAGGTTGGCGTCCGGGTGGCCATCCCGGCGTTCGGCAGCTGCCACGACGGCCTCGGGCCGCGCGGCGTCAACCGCAACCAGGGGGCCGAATCCACGCTGATGTGGCTGACCGCGGTGGAGCGGATGCGGGCCCTTCGCGGGCCGCGCCGCCGAACAACCGCACCACGGCCGGAGACCGCTCCGGCACGGGCGCTCGCCGTGCCCGCAGGGAGAGGGTGACCCGGATGGATCCCAGCCACGACCACGCAGGCGAGCTGTTCGGGCGCCACCCGGCGAACCCGCTGATCACTGCGGCGACCCTCCCCTACCGTGCCAACGCGGTGTTCAACCCGGGGGCGGCCCGGGTGGGCGACGACACGATCCTGCTGGTCCGCGTGGAGGACCTCCGCGGCATCTCGCACCTGCAGGTCGCGCGCAGCGCCGACGGCGTCACGGACTGGCGCTTCGACGAGCCGCCCCTCCTGGTTGCTGACCCGGATCTCCACCCGGAGGAGATCTGGGGCTGCGAGGACCCGCGCCTGACGTGGCACCCAGAGCTGGACAAGTGGTCCATCGCCTACACCGCGTACAGCCGCCGCGGACCGCTGGTCTCGCTCGCCCTGACCCGCGACTTCACCGACGTCGAGCGCCTCGGGCCCATCATGCCGCCGGAGGACAAGGACGCCGCGCTCTTCCCCCGCCGGTTCGGCGGGCGCTGGGCGATGCTCCACCGGCCGTCGCCGCTCCGCGGGAACGCCCACATCTGGATCTCCTACTCCCCGGACCTCCGCCACTGGGGGGACCACAGCCTGCTCCTCGAGGCGCGCGACGGCGCGTGGTGGGACGCCGGCAAGATCGGTCTCGGGCCCCCGCCGCTGGAGACCCCGGACGGCTGGCTGCTCTGCTACCACGGCGTGCACGCCACGTCCGCCGGGCCGATCTACCGGATCGGGCTGGCGCTCCTGGACCTGGACAACCCGCACCTTGTCCTTCACCGGACCGACGAATGGGTCATGGGGCCGTCCGCCCCGTACGAGATCCACGGCGACGTGAACAAGGTGGTCTTCCCCAATGGCTGGGTCCACGACCCGGCGACGGACCTGCTCTCGATGTACTACGGGGCGGGCGACACGGTCATCGCGCTCGCAACGGCCACGCTGGCCGACGTGCTCGCCCACGTGAAGGCAACGCCGCAGCCGTACCACCGGAGGACGTCCGACCAGGCGCTCTGACCAGGCGCTCTGAACCGGGACCCGGACCCGGGGCCCGGACCGGGGGCCTGGCCGGGGGCGTCCGCACCCGTCCTGCAACCGGCGCCGGGCGGCGTGCGGGCCTATGCTCTAGGCGCGACGGCGCACCCGCGCGCGTGTGCCCCACGGAGACTCTCCATGCGTATCGGCTTCATCGGTCTCGGCCGGATGGGCGCGAACATGGTCCGCCGCCTGCTCCGCGACAACCATGCGATCGTCGCCTACAACCGGACGGCCGAGAAGACACGCGACCTCATGACCGAGGGCGCCGAGGGTGCCTTCTCCATCGCAGAGCTCGTCGCGAAGCTCGAGAAGCCACGCGCCGTCTGGATCATGGTCCCCGCGGGCGACGCCACCGAGGCCCAGATCGAGGACCTGCTGGAGCACCTCGAGCCCGGCGACACGATCATCGACGGCGGCAACACCAACTTCCACGACGACGTCCGCCGCCAGGCCGCGCTCAAGGCGCGGGGCATCGGCTACGTGGATGCTGGCACCAGCGGTGGGATCTGGGGCCTCCAGGTGGGCTATGCGCTGATGGTCGGGGGCGAGCGCGAGGTGGTCGAGCCGCTCGAGCCCGTCTTCCACTCCCTCGCCCCGGAGGGCGGCTATCTCCAC
>Ga0315271_10001438_pt1 | contig 14358 bp, 12 predicted proteins | sample C3_top_MG_FD_204664 | JGI IMG/M metagenome (GOLD analysis project Ga0315271, IMG submission 204664) | Sediment microbial communities from Yellowstone Lake, YNP, Wyoming, USA - C3_top | ecosystem: Environmental > Aquatic > Freshwater > Lake > Sediment | place: USA: Wyoming | collected 2017-08-01 | reverse complement strand
AGCAGTACCTGCGCTATCTCAACAACCTGCTGCACGGCGACCTGGGCTACAGCGTCATCAACAATCAACCGGTCCTCAGGGAACTGGCGTTCCGGTTCCCGGCCACGATCGAACTGACGGTGGCCGCGATGATCTTCGCGGCGGGTGTCGGCATCCCCCTCGGACGATATGCCGCCCGACACGCCCAGACCTGGTCGGACGGCGCCGTGACGGTCGTGTCGCTGCTGGGCATCAGCATCCCGGTGTTCGTCCTGGGGCTCACCCTGCAGTACATCTTCGCAGTGCAGCTGGACCTCCTTCCGGCAGCCGGCCGCATCGACCCGCGGGCGAACCTGGTGATCCAATCCAACTTCGTCCTGATCGACAGCCTCCTGATGGGCCGTCCGGACCTGTTCGTCGACGGGTTGGCGCATCTGATCCTGCCGGCGATCGCCCTGGGATCCATCCCGCTCGCCATCATCACCCGTATCACGAGGGCGTCTGTGCTCGATGTCAATAACGAGGACTACGTGCGGACCGCCCGGGCCAAGGGCCTCGGCGAGAAACGGGTCAACTCGCGTCACATCATGCGCAACGCCTGGCTGCCGGTCGTGACCGTTCTGGGCCTGCAGGTGGGTGGTCTGCTTGCCGGCGCTGTCATCACGGAGACGGTCTTCGGCTGGGGCGGGGTCGGCCGCTACGTCGTAGACGGGATCGGCAACCGTGACTACCTGATCGTACAAAGCACGATCCTCATCTTCGCGCTCGTGTTCCTGGTGGTGAACCTGCTCGTCGACATCCTGTACGCCGTGCTGAACCCACGGATCCGGTACGCCTGATGGCCGCCCCGGCCGCGACCCTGACCCCACCCGTAGAAACCCGCGCCAGCCGCGGCCTGTGGGGCGATGCGCTGCGTCGCCTGATGCGCAACAAGCCGGCCCTGCTCGGTCTGTTCTTCATCGCAGTCTTCGTCATCGCCGCGGTCTTCGCGTCCGTCCTGGCGCCGTACGGACCGCTCGAAGGCACGCTCGTGGATCGCCTGCAGCCGCCATCGCAGGCGCACCTCATGGGGACGGATGCCCAGGGTCGCGACGAGTTCAGCCGTGTCCTGTATGGCGCCCAGGTCAGCCTGGTGGCGGGGGTCGCATCGGTCGTCATGGGCGTCTTCATCGGTGGCACGATGGGCGCGCTGGCGGGGGGTATCGGCGGCAAGGTGGACTCGGTCCTGATGCGGGTCGTGGACGTCATGCTCGCGATCCCGGGCATCCTGCTCGCCATCGGCATCGTCGCCTGGCTGGATCGGGGCCTGCCGCAGATCATGTTCGCTGTCGCCATCGTCAACGTCCCTATCTTCGCCCGGATCCTGCGTGGCACCCTGCTGTCCCTGCGCGAATCCGACTACGTGACGGCTTCGCGGTCGCTCGGTGCGACGGGCTCGCGACTGCTCTTCCGCCACATGCTCCCGAATTCCCTGACGCCGCTCATCGTCGCGGCCACGCTCGCCCTCGCGACCGCCATCATCGATGTCGCCGGTCTCGGGTTCCTTGGCCTCGGCCCGCCGGATCCAAGGACGCCCGAGTGGGGCACCATGCTGACCGAGTCGACGAAGTTCCTTCGGGTCGCCGTCTGGCTGCTGATCTTCCCTGGCGGCGCCATCGTGGTGAGCGCCATCGGGTTCAACCTCCTCGGCGACGGGATGCGTGAATCACTCGATCCGCGGATGCGTCGATGACGCTTGCTGAGCCGCTCCTGTCGGTCGAGGACCTCGTTGTCCGGTTTCGAACCCACGAGGGGACGATCCACGCCGTCAACGGCGTCACGTTCCAACTGGCCGAGGGCGAGCGGCTGGGCCTTGTCGGGGAGTCCGGCTGCGGCAAGAGCGTCACGAACCTTGCCCTCATCCAGCTCCTGCCCAAACCGGCCGGCCGGATCGAGGGCGGACGGGTCCTGTTCGATGGCCAGAACCTGACGGCGCTCCGCGAGGACGAGCTTCGGGCCATCCGCGGCCGCGACATCGCGATGATCTTCCAGGACCCGATGACCAGCCTGAATCCGGTCCTGACCATCGAGGAGCAGATGGTCGAGACGATCCAGGCGCACAAGGACATCCCCAAGGCGGATGCGCGAGCCAGGGCGATCGAGCTGCTGTCCCTGGTGGGCATCCCAAAGCCGGAGACACGCCTCAAGAGCTTTCCGCACCAGTTCAGTGGCGGGATGCGCCAGCGCGTGATGATCGCCATGGCGCTGGCCTTGCAGCCGCGGTTGATGATCGCGGATGAGCCCACGACGGCCCTGGACGTGACGATCCAGGCCCAGGTCCTGGAGCTGCTGAAGGATCTCACCGAGGAGTTGCGGACCGCGATGATCCTCATCACCCACGACCTGGGCGTGGTGGCCGGGATGACCAATCGGATCAACGTCATGTACGCCGGCTTCATCGTTGAATCGGCCACGACCCTGGACCTGTTCGCCGAACCATCTCACCCGTACACCGTCGGGCTGCTGCACTCCATCCCGCGCCTGGATGCGGAAGAGGACGAGCCGCTGCTGCCGATCGAGGGCCGGCCACCGGACATGCGTCATGCGCCCACCGGCTGTACGTTCGCGCCGCGTTGCCGCTGGCGCCTGGAGACATGCTGGTCGCAGAACCCGACGCTCCTGCCGATGGTCCCCGGGACTCCGGTCGTCATGACCGGGCCGACGGCGACCCACCAGATCGCCTGCCACAACCAGCCGACCGCCGAGGAGCGGGTGGCAGGACGTCCCTTGCGGCCCGGCTTCGCCCGGGCGGCCGCCCCACCTGGCGTCATCGACGAAGTCGGGGCCGGTCATCTTGGAGGGACGCCGGACGGCTTCGAGGGCCTCGTGCAGTCGGTCCAGGCAGAGGAGGGGCCGATCTCCATGGCGCCGTCCGCCGGCGCCCTGCCGCTGCCGCCCGAGGGCGAGCACCACAACGACGGTGTGTTCCATGACCAGTGACGCGTCCGCCGTGACCGGCAGCGCGGCGCCTGGGGTGTCGCCCGCGTCGCGCGTGCCGCTGGTCCGGATCGAGGAGCTCAAGGTCTACTTCCCGATCCGTGACGGACTCATCCGGGACCGCCATGTCGGCGACGTGCGAGCGGTGGACGACGTGACCCTGGAGGTCGCCCCGGGGGAGACGCTGGGCCTCGTGGGTGAATCCGGCTGCGGCAAGAGCACGACCGGCCGGGCGATCATCCGCCTGACCGAACCGACGGCCGGTCGCGTCATCTTCGATGGCAAGGACATCACGAAGATCAAGGGCACTGAACTTCGCGCCGTGCGCCGCCGCGTGCAGATGATCTTCCAGGACCCGTATGCCAGCCTGGACCCGCGGATGACCGCCGGTGCGATCATCTCGGAGCCGCTCGAGATCCACTCGATCGGCAGCACGGCGGACCGCCGTGCTCGCGTCCACGACCTGCTTTCGACCGTCGGTTTGAACCCCGACTACGCCTCGCGCTATCCGCACGAATTCTCCGGCGGGCAGCGCCAGCGTATCGGCGTCGCGCGGGCGCTTGCGCTCGAACCGGACCTCATCGTGGCCGATGAACCGATCAGTGCCCTCGATGTCTCCATCCAGGCTCAGATCATCAACCTCCTGGAGCGCCTCCAGGGCGAGATGGGTCTGACGTTCCTGTTCATCGCCCACGACCTGAGCGTGGTTCGCCACATCAGTGACCGGATCGCGGTGATGTACCTGGGCCGGGTGGTGGAGACCGCCCTGTCGCGTGACCTCAACACGAAGCCCCTGCACCCGTACACGGTCGCGCTCCTGTCGGCGATCCCGGTCCCGGACCCGGTGGTGGAGTCCAAGCGACGGCGGATCATCCTCAAGGGCGATGTCCCGTCACCCGCCAACCCGCCCTCCGGTTGTCGCTTCCATACCCGATGCTGGCTGCGTGAACGGCTCGGCAACCCGGAACGTTGCACGACCGAGGATCCGATCCTCCGGATCCTCGACACGCGCCACGACGTGGCGTGCCACTTCGCGGAAGAGGTCGAGAGCTCGACCGAACGCGCCCTGGCGACGGGCAAGCCCGTCCCGACGGCGTCCACCGCACCGAACGCGCCTGCTGTGATGGTCGGCGCCGGCGACGCCGTCGCGCGGCCGCGGGCGATCCCGCCGACGGCCCCACCGGCCTGAGCTCAGGTCTGAGCCCGGGTCTGGGCAGGATCCGGACCCGGCGAGGGCTCGCGGGCGGCCGTCGAGCGGCTAGACTCGAGCCGTGACCGTGCGTATCGCTCTCGCCCAGATCGCGCCGCGGCTCGGCGACCTGGAGGCAAACCTGGCCCGCCACCACCTGCTGCTGGAGACCGCCCGGGCGGACGGAGCCGCGCTGGTCGTCTTTCCCGAGCTTGGCTTGACCGGCTACCTGCTCCAGGATCTCGCGTCAGAGGTGGCGATGCGCCTCGACGACCCGCGCCTGGCGGAGCTGGCGGCGGCGACGCGGGGCCTCTCTGCGGTCGTCTCATTCGTCGAGGAATCGATCGATCACCGCCTGTTCATCGCGGCTGCTCTGCTCGAGGACGGCCAGATCCGGCACGTCCACCGCAAGCTCTTCCTGCCGACCTACGGGCTGTTCGACGAACGCCGGTTCTTCGCCGCGGGGGATGTCCTGCGGGCCGTGCCATCGCGCCTGGGCTTCGGCGTCGGGCTGGCGGTATGCGAGGACTTCTGGCACCTGACGGTGCCCCAGATCCTGGCCCTCGATGGCGCCCAGATCCTGATCAACGTGTCATCGTCACCCGGCAAGGACCTGGCCGCCACGAACGAGGTCGGCCTGGGAACGGCCACGTCGTGGCGACTCCTGATGCGGACCTACGCCCAGCTGACGACCTCGTTCGTCGTCTTCTGCAACCGGGTCGGCGTGGACGAGTCGATCTCGTTCTGGGGCGGCTCGGAGGTCATCGCGCCGACCGGCGCCCCGGTCTTCAGCGCGCCGCTCTACGACGAAGGCCTGTTCTGCGTGGACATCAACCCGGCGGACATCAGGCGCGAGCGGATCGGGCTGCCGCTCCTGCGCGACGAGCGTCCGGAATTCCAGTTGCGCGAACTGGGCCGGATCGTGGCGGAGCGGGCCGGCCTGGCGGAGGACACCACGGACCCGGGAGCGACAAGGTGACCGGACAGACGCCGCCCTTCGAACTGCCGCCAGAACTGGCGATCGACACGGACGTCGCGCGTCGCGTCATCGGTGGGTTCATCCGCGGGCAACTGCAGCAGGCGGGGTTCGAGCGTGTCGTGCTGGGACTCTCGGGTGGGGTCGATTCGGCCCTCGTCGCCTACCTCGTCGCGGAGGCGGTCGGCCCGCAGGCTCTGCTGTGCGTCCTGATGCCCTATCGAACCTCCTCGCCGGATTCCAGGACGGACGCCGAGGCGGTCGCGGCCGATATCCGGTGTGCCAGCGAGTCGGTGGATATCAGCCCGATCGTCGACGGCTACTTCGATAGCGCGGGTGTCGCGGGTGGCGCGGGTGGTGTCGACGCCAGCGCGCTCCGGCGCGGCAACTTCATGGCCAGGGCGCGGATGGCGGTGTTGTACGACCGGTCGGTCACCTGGCGCGGCCTCGTCGTCGGGACCGGCAACAAGACCGAATCGCTCATCGGCTACACCACGATCTTCGGCGACAACGCCTGCGCGTTCAACCCGGTCGGCGACCTATACAAGAGCCAGGTCCGTCAGCTGGCGCTCGCGGTCGGGGTGCCGGAGTCGATCGTGCGCAAGGCGCCCTCGGCGGACCTGTGGCCCGGTCAGACCGACGAGATGGAGGGTGGTTTCAGCTACCCGCTCCTGGACCGCCTGCTGTTCTGGCGGGTGGACAAGCGGCGCTCCACGGAGGAGCTCGTGGAGCTCGGTTTCGATCTCGGCCTGGTGGAGCGAGTGGACCGCATGGTGGCCGGGGCCGAGTTCAAACGGCAGGTGCCGCCCATCGCCAAGCTGGGACCACGGACGGCCGGCGTGGATTACCTCTACCCGCGGCGACGGCCCGGATCCACAGCGCGGTGACGGACGTTCCCGAGGTCGCCGGCGGCGGCACCTTGTTCGTGGTGGCCACCCCGATCGGGAACCTGGCCGACATCACCCTGCGCGCGATCGAGACGCTGCGGGCCGTCCCGCTCATCGCCGCCGAGGACACCCGCCACAGCCACCGACTGCTGGCGCGTCACGCGATCGCCACCCGCACGATGAGCTTTCACGCGCAGAGCGGCCCCGGGCGGCTGGAGACGCTGCTGCGCCACCTGCGCGACGGGCACGACCTGGCCCTCGTGACCGACGCCGGGACGCCGGCGGTCAGCGACCCGGGCGCGGACCTGGTGACGGCGTGGGCCAGTGAGGGCGGCACGGTCGTGCCGATCCCCGGCGCCTCGGCCGTGCTGGCCGCCGTCGTGGGCTCCGGGCTGGCCGGACCGCGCTGGGGGTTCGACGGCTTTCTCCCACGGAGTGGACGGGACCGTCGCGAGCGGCTGGCGCGTATCGCCGCGGACGAACGGGCGACGATCGTCTTCGAGGCGCCTGGTCGGGTCGCAGCCACGCTCCGGGATCTCGCCGCGGCGTGCGGGCCGGAGCGGCCGGGTGCGGTCTGCCGCGAGTTGACCAAGGTCCACGAGACGATCGTGCGCGGAAGCCTTGTCGAACTGGCCCTGGCCGCGGCGGACGGCACGATCCCGGCACGAGGTGAGTTCGTGGTCGTTGTCGGCTATGCCCACGGCGGAACGGTCAGTCCCGCGGTGGTGGCTGCGGAGGCGACGGACGCCGTTGCGGCAGCGCGGGTCGACGTCGAACGATTGGTGACGTCCGGCATCGCTCGCGGCGAGGCCGCCCGACGGGTCGCGGCCGCCACGGGGCTGCCTCGACGGCGCCTCTACGCGGCCGAGACGCTCGACTAGCATCCCGGCATGACGACGACCGCCCATCCGCCGTCGCGATCCCGTCTGCCGATCCTCGGTCCACTATCCATGATCGGGCGGATCGCGATCCTTGTGACCGTCGTCATGAGCCTTCTCGCGATCGTGCTGGACTTCGGCCTGCACGCCGATCCGACCGTCGTGTTCGTGGTGGCAGCACTGGCCATCCTGGGCCTGGCCTGGGTCGTGGGCCTGTCCACGGAGCGGCTGGGTTCGCTGACCGGCCCCCAGGTCGGCGGCATCCTCAACGCGACCTTCGGCAACATCGCGGAGCTGATCATCGCGTTCTTCGCCCTCCAGGCCGGCCTGATCGAGGTGGTCAAGGCATCGCTGACCGGCTCGATCATCGGCAACCTGCTGCTGGTCATGGGGGCCTCCGTGCTCATCGGCGGCCTGCGCCACGGCACGCAGCGATTCAGCGCACGGATCGCCGGGGCGAATGCCGCCCTCCTGCTACTGGCCCTCGTTGGCCTGTTCATCCCGGCCGTGTTCGCCTACACGACCAGCGACCCGTCCCGCAGCTCGTTGACCGAGGAGTCCGTCTTCGTGTCCATCGCCCTGATGGCCGGCTACGTCATCTCGTTGATCTACCAGTTCACGAACCCGCGGGAGACCCTGGGCGGTCAGGGCGAGCCGGAGGGACACGCCGGACCGGCCTGGAGCGGGAAGGTCGCGATCCTGGTCCTCCTCGGGGCCGCGGCGTTGCTGGCCGTGCTGTCGGAGATCCTCGTGGGCGCCATCGAGCCGTTCATCGACTCGTTCGGGTTGAGCGCGTTCTTCGTCGGCGTCGTCCTGATCCCGACCATCGGCAACCTGGCCGAACACCTGGTGTCCGTCCAGCTGGCCGCCAAGGATAAGATGGAATTCGCGATGGCGGTCACCTTCGGGTCCAGCCTCCAGGTCGCCCTGTTCGTGGCGCCGGTCCTGGTCCTCCTGGGGGTGCTGATCGGGCAGCCGATGGACCTGGTCTTCACCCCGCTGGAGATCGCCGCGGTGGCGGCGGCGGTGGCGATCAGCACGCTCATCGCGCTCGATGGCGAGTCGAACTGGCTGGAGGGCGCCCTGTTGATGCTCGTCTACGCGATCCTGGCGGTGTCGTTCTACGAGTTCGTGTAGCGGCGAACTCCGCGTGGGTCGTTGACATGGGGTGCTCGGGTCTTGCCGAGCGCGACTTCGCGCGGCTGGATCTCGCCCGGTGTTGCGGCCCACAGAACAAAACGGCCGGATCTGGGGCTTCAACGACCGAATGCCCCTGCTCGGGGTCGGATTCGGGCTGCTTGGGCTCGGTAGCGAACGGGGTCTGGCGTCGACCACGCTCGACTCAGGCCGGCGCGAGGCTGGGCGAAGGCGTCCGAACCCGGAAAGCCGCCTGGCGAGGCGATTCGCGTGACTTTGTCCTTTCCTGCGCAACGCTGGCGATGTCCGGCGGCCCTGAGCCCGGCGGCCCTGAGCCGAGCGGCTCTGAGCCCAGCCACCAAGGCGGGCGTGCGAGGGGAGTGCGTCACCGGGATGAGGGTGCGGCGGCGCGGGAGGGGACACGCGCCGCCGCGGGAGATGCGGGGGGGAGGGTCAGGCGGCGGCCTCGTCGGCCTCGTCGGCCTCGTCGGCCTCCAGCTCGTCATCGTCGTCGTCAGCGTCGTCTGACGATCCGGGATCGAAGTCGGCCGTCTCCGGGATGGGATCTTCGGCAGGAGCCTCACCGAGCGCCGTGGCCTGTGCCGCCAGCGAGTCGGCGGCCTGCTCCGCCTCGTAGTCCTTCTTCTTGCGCCCGGACAGCATCTCGACGTGCGAAGCGACGACCTCGGTCTTCCAATGCCGCGCGCCGCGATCGTCATCCCAGGAGCGGGTCTGGAGGCGACCCTCGATGGCCACCTGCTGGCCCTTCCCGAGGTACCGTCCGGCGATCTCCGCGAGGCGATCCCAGGTCACCACCGGATGGTATTCGGCCTTCTCCTTGCCGCCTCCGATGAATTCGTTGGATGCCACCGTGAAGGTGGTGACGTGCTTGCCACTGGCAAGACTGCGCATCTCCGGGTCACGCGTCAGGCGTCCCGTGAGCAGGACCTTGTTCATCGGTCCGATCTCCTTCCCGGTCGGCCGGATGCTCCGGTCTCGACCCTGCGTCTCCGGCGGGATGACGGCGTCAAGCTAGCAAGGAGGGCTTGCCTGGCACGTATCTCGGGATGCACCGCTGCTCATCCGGGTCCTGGGTTCCCGCCGTTCGGCCGAAGTTCGCCCTTGTCCCGTCACCCCAGCCCTCGTATCGTCCGCCCAACGTGGCAGCAGCACGGTGGGTGCAGACGTGACGTTCATCGGCTTCGACCTGTCAGCATCCCGCCCGACGCCCAAGGCGTCAGGCGACGGGTGACGCGGCAGGCAGGTCGCTCACCCGCGGGACGTTTGAGGGTCGAGCGGCATCTACTTGACATGAAGGCCTACGAGGGAGTCGACACCACAGCACCGGCCGAGCTGCTCGCTCGGGCGCGGACCGGCGAGCGCGAGGCCTTCACGGAGCTCGTCGAACGGCATCACCCCGAACTGGTGCGCATCGCCTATGCCATTACCGGCGATCTCGATGCGGCGCGCGATTCGGCGCAGCTCGCGTGGATCAAGGCATGGCAACGACTGCCCAGCGTCCGCGAGCCCGAGCGCCTTCGGGCGTGGCTGATCGCCATCGCGGCCAACGAAGCGCGCCAGCACCTTCGCGCCCAGCGGCGTCGCCACGTGCGCGAGATCGCGCCATCGACCGAGGACGACCTACCCGGGCCGAACACGGTCACGTCGGCCGACCGGCTTGACCTCGGCGCTGCGCTGGTCCGGCTCGAACCCGCCGACCGAGGGCTCCTAGCGATGCGCTATCTGGCTGGCCTGAGCGCCGACGAGATCGGCCAGGCGACCGGGCTGACCGCGTCGGGAGTGCGCAGCCGCCTCTCCCGACTCATGACTCGACTGCGCGAGGACCTCGACCATGACTGAACGATCGACCTTCGACTTGTTCGAGCAGCACATCGCCGCCGAGCTCGAGCGCTTCGTCGCGCCGGCGACCGATCCGAAGCCGGCATCCGATATCGCGGCGGTGGCGATGCGACCGCGCCATCTCGTGGTCCACGCCCGGAATGTCTCCCAGCCGCGTCGCCTGCTCCTGCTCGGGCTGGCAGCTGCGCTCCTCGTGCCCGCGGCCTACATCGGCGCCAGCAACGTCCGCCCGCCTGCACCGGACCAGGCTGTCTTGGTACGCCCGTCGCCAACGGTTGACCCGCGCCCGACGGCCGTGCCGAGCGCCCGCGTGGCGTCCGGCTACGTCCCGATCTTGGTGCGCCGCACCGTCGGTCCCGAGCCGGGTATCTCGATCTTCGCCGTGCGACCCGATGGAGGCGAGGTGTTGGTCCGCAATGTGCCCGACTCGATCGTTCCGCGCGGCACATTGGGGGAGTGGGGCACGGTCTCGGAGTCGGGTTGGCTTGCCCTGGGCGTGGAAGCCAACGGTGGCCCGTGGCCGATGATCCTGATCGACCTGGCCGACGAGCAGGCGGAGCCATGGTTGATCGATGAGGCGAACCTTGGTGGGATCGGGCCGCGTTGGGGGCCCACTGGGCTCGTCGCAGCCAACGCCGGTGGGAACGGGGGCAGCGTGGTCATCGCCGATCCGGAGACCCATGCGACGCGCATCGTATCGATGCGGGGCGGACTGGTGGGTGGCGGTCCGTCGATCATCTGGGCTGCGGACGGGAGCGGGATCGTCGGTTCGACGAGGAACGGGACGTACGACATCGTCCCACTCGACGGCGGCGACCCTCGCCCGGGCGTGGCAGAAGTCTTCGACTCGCGCAGACACTTCGGCCCCGGACTGGCCGAGTTGCGCATCTGTGAGCCGTTCACGAAGTGCCCGGGCGTTGCTAACGGCCGCCTCGAACGCGTCGAGCTCGATGGATCGGCCATGACGATCTGGCAGCAGGAGGGCGACGACCGGGCGCTCGCCGCCAGCTTCGGCAGCAGCGCGGATGAGTATTGGCTCAGTGTGGATCACGGCAACGGCCGGCAAGTCGCGCTCATCCACGTGCTGGGCGAGCGCCAGGACGTCGTCGCGACGGTCAACCGGATCGCGGACTGGTCGGGCGTTGATGCCCCGCAGATGGCCCCCGACGGGTCAATGCTCCTGGTCTGGATCGACAATGGTGCCAAGCCGGCCGCGGTGATCGTGCCGCTCACAGGCGCCCCGCCGACCTTCCATACCGGCAACTTCGCCGGCTTCGTCGACAGCGCCGCGTTGGCTGCCTCTGCCACCGGGGAGCCCGGCACGCCGGCGCAGACCATGCCGGCCGTGGGCGAGACCTATGCCCTGCCGTCGCTCGACGAGCTGATCTCGGCCGAACTGAGACTGAACCCGGGTCGCAGGGTGCTGAGCAAGGCGTCGCGCGACGGCGTCGACGGCGACACAGGACGCCGCGCATTTGAGGTCGCCCGAGACCATCCTGGCGGCGGCGCGCAGCTCGACTGCCTTGGGCCGTCGAGCGTGACCGTCACGTCCGGCTCCGACTCGATCACCAGTCCCTGCCTTCGGGCGGGCGCGTACGAGTTCACGATCGGCGCGAGCGGACCGATCACCGTCTCTGCATCGGGCGACACCGCCTGGCGCGTGGTCATCTACTCACAGTAGAACGCCTTCGCGCACGACCCTTGGAGTGTCTGTGGTCGTCCTGCTCAGCAACGACCGAGAGGTCGACGCCATCGCCGGCATGCGGGACCTGGTCCGTGCTATCGGTGAAAGCGGCGATCACCGGGAACGTGACGCCGCCGGGGCGGAGGGACAGCGATCGCGTTGGGCCAGCAGCGGCGGCGGCCATCGCGGCCGACAGTCCCGCGACCCACATGAGCTTCGTCGACCCCGACGGCTCGAACCTCCGGGTGCTCTCTGGGCAGGACGCCGCGCACCTTGGCCTGTGACTGACATGGTAAGCCGCCCGGGATGCCCTCCCGCCGGCGTGCGCGAAGCTCGGCTCCCGGACACGATCGGCGCCTTCGACTACCTCATTCATCTTGACGACGCCACCGGTCCCCTGGACCTCCATGGCCCTGGGCTCGTTGCTGTCGACTTGGTGCAGTGAAGCCGATCGGACGGGGGCGTCTGGCCGGACGCCCGCTCCGCCGTCCTTGGCTTGCTTCCTGTCCGGCCATCCAGCCGCACGATGATCGCCAGGCAGTCCGAGGAGCGCTGGGCAGTCCGATGATCGCCAGGTGTGCATGCGTGGCGGTTCACTTGGCATTCGAGTAGGCGTACGGTGTTTGGACCGGCCGTCAGGCCGTGCGAGGGGCCGAATTGCATGGCTCATGTGCACGGACAGCCCATCGGGGCGACATGCCGACCCATCGATCCTGGAGTCTCCTGAATGAACATGGAAGGTGCACCGCCTGACTCACGGCCCCGCCCGTGGCCCCGCCCCGCGGAACCACTGACCCGCACGCGATCTGCGCCGAGGCCTCAGCCGGTTGCGGTGCCCCGGGATCTCGGTCGCGCACGGGCTGGCGTTTCCACGGCGGCGATCGGTGCCGTCGCCGGGGCGGCGATCGGTGGCACTCCGATGGCGCCGATCTCAAGCAAGCCGGCACCGGCTGCGGCCATGGTGGTCCCGGGTACTTCAGCCCGGGCAACCCGGCTCGGTCGGGACACGGCAGCCGCGTGGCGCTCCGGCAGGACGATCGGCCCAGCCGGCGCACCGTGCGCGCCGCGGCTCGCGACCATCGCGAGGACCGCCGGGTCCGGCTCCGGGGCGGTGGTGGCGTACAGGTCGCAGAACAGGCCGACCAGTTCCGGATCGAACTGGGTCCCGGCATGCCGACGGAGCTCCTCGATCGCGTTCTCGTGGGAGATGGCGCGCTTGTAGGGCCGGTCGTTGGTCATCGCGTCGTACGCGTCCGCGATGGCCACGATCCGCGCACCCAGTGGGATCTCGTTGGCGCGCAGGCCGTACGGGTAGCCGTGCCCGCCGTAGCGCTCGTGGTGATGGAGGATGATCGGCACGGCCTCCTTGAGTGAGGCGGCCTGCTCCAGGATGACCTGGCCGATGCGCGGATGCTGGACGACCGTCCGCCATTCGGCCGACGTCAGCGCGGCCGGCTTCTCGAGGATCTCGGCCGGAACGGCGATCTTGCCGACGTCGTGCAAGAGTGCGGCCATCCGGATCCGGTCCACCTCCGACTCGGGCAGTTCGAGTTGTCTGGCTAGCGCGACGACGATGGACGCGATGAGCGCGGACGGCTGCCCGCGGTAGCCAGGCAGCGGACTCAGCACGGATGTCAGAGCCACGGTCGCTGCCTCGCGCGCCTGCCGACCGACCGCCACGGCGTGAGCTCGACCGGCAGCCGAGATCGGGGCGCGCGGCACCCGGGCGTCATCGTCGGGCTCCTCGAAGATGTAGGTCTGGTTGCGCCCCAGGGACTTGGCCGAGTACATCGCGGCATCGGCATCGCGCACCAGGGTATCCATCCTGAGTTGTGGACCGGTCCCGCCGGCGACGCCGATCGAGACCGTCACGCTGAGGTTCGGGTTGCCGTCCACGGCGAAGCGCTGGCGCTGCACGAGCGTGCGCAGTTTCTCGCTCAGGACGGCGCTCTCCTCGACGTCCGTCTCGGTCAGGATCAGCATGAATTCCTCGCCACCAAACCGCCCGATCAGGTCCGAGGCGCGCAGGTTCGCCGCGATGGTCTGAGCCACGCCACGCAGGACGAGGTCGCCCGCAGCATGCCCATACGAGTCGTTCACGGCCTTGAAGTGGTCGATGTCCACGAACGCCACTGACAAGGCCCGGTCGTAGCGGCCGGCGCGCTCCACTTCCGTGAACAGGTCGCCCAGGAGCGCCTGACGGTTAGCCACTCCGGTCAGCCGGTCCACCGTTGCCCTGTCGTGGGTATCGGCGAGGGCCAGGCTGATCGAGTTGATGGAGCGTGCCAGACGCCCGTCCAGGCCACCACCTCGGGCCGCCACTGTCACCGTGTAGTCGCCCTTTGCGATCCGCTCGGTCGCCGCGACCAACCCGCGCAGTTTGAACTGTGAGCGGAGGTACAGGACGCCGGCCGTCAAGGCGATGCCGGCGATCGCGGCGGCCACGGATGAGATGGCCAAGAGCGTCTGGTCCCCCGTGATGGACTCAGCCAGATCTGGCACCACGAGGAAGAGCGTCCCGACCGCGAACACTGCCGCGAGCGCGAGGACGCCGAAGAGGCGTTTCACTCCCGAAGCGTAGAGGCGGACCGGTGCCGCCAGGCACGGGCAGGAGGTACCACGACCGCCGGCCAGTGGTACGGCCGGCGATACGGCCCGGCGGGTTGCAAGCGGGTTGCGCGGGAAGGCCCCTGCTATACTCCGCCCGTCCTCACCAGCAGCGGCCGATGCCGCGGATCAGGAGGTCAGCGATCGCGCTTTCATGGCGCATCGGCCGTCCCGTGAGGCGGTCG
>Ga0315271_10001437_pt1 | contig 14366 bp, 12 predicted proteins | sample C3_top_MG_FD_204664 | JGI IMG/M metagenome (GOLD analysis project Ga0315271, IMG submission 204664) | Sediment microbial communities from Yellowstone Lake, YNP, Wyoming, USA - C3_top | ecosystem: Environmental > Aquatic > Freshwater > Lake > Sediment | place: USA: Wyoming | collected 2017-08-01 | reverse complement strand
CGCCATGAAATTCCGCCGCACCAGTCGGGCGCGTTCCGCCTCGCCCATGTCGGGAAAACACAGACGCAGATTGATCGTTGCCACATTGCGGCGCTCTTTGGCCACCAGATAGAGCAACTCACCCAGAACGTTACCCAACGTCGCCAGCAATGACAGCGGCAGGAAATGCAGCAGCCACAGCAGAAAAATACCTAACCGTATCATCCTTGCTCTTTAATTTCTGCCGCGGGGGTAACACCTGCGGGCACTTTGTAACGGTTGTAGCTCCACAAATATTGCGCGGGGCTGGTGAGCACTATTTTTTCAAGTGCGACATTGATCTGCGCGGTGAGTGGAATCTCCGCGTTAATGACCAGCGGTTCGATGCGAATAATAAAACCCTGACCGCGAGGCAGGCGCTCGGCATAGCACATCAGCACGGTTGCGCCGCTGGATTCCAGCAGACGGCCTATCAGCGTCATAGTGTAGGCGGGACGACCAAAGAAACTCGCCCACTCGCCATCTCCCCTTCCAGGCACCTGATCCGGCAGCACGCCGATCAGTTCGCCGCGTTTCAGCGCCTTGTACAGGGTGCGTATCCCGCCGACATCGGCACGCGCCAGATGCATCTGCCCACGCTGGCGCCCACTGCGCATCACCTCATCCAGCCACGCCTGTTTGGGTACGCTATACATGCTGGTTATAGGCAGATGGGTTGAGATATACAGGGCGATAACTTCGAAGCAGCCCATGTGCGGCGTCAGCATGATCACACCCTTGCCCGCTGCATGTGCGGCTGCTACATGCTCCCATCCGTGACACTCTCGGACTTTGACGAGCACCTCTGCAACCGACCGCCGCCAGACCCAAGGCAATTCAGCCATGCTCTTGCCGGCTTCCGCCACGGTGGCTTTTAACACCTGATTGAATTCCGCTGCGGGGCGGCCCTCCAGCCCATGCGCAAGATTCTCGCGCAAACGTTTGGCGTAGGTGCCCGACAACCAATAAGACGCCCAACCCATTGCCGCGCCTAAGCGATGCAGGACGCTCAACGGTAGATAGGCCAGCGAATTAAATAGCCAGACGATGAAGGAAGAGCTCATGGGTAGAAAAAGTAGAAAAAACCGATTATTTGTTATAATGCCGCCCTTTTCATCCTAGCCGAAAGCGTGCGGAGTGCCATGAGCGAATATTTCTTTACATCCGAATCAGTATCCGAAGGCCATCCAGACAAAGTTGCGGATCAGATTTCAGATGCCATTCTGGACGCCATTCTAGCGCAGGATCCCTATGCGCGTGTAGCGGCAGAGACTCTGGTCAACACTGGTCTCGTGGTATTGGCCGGTGAAATCACCACTACCGCGAACGTCGACTACATCCACACCGCGCGCGACACGATCAAGCGCATCGGCTACGACAACACAGAATACGGCATCGACTACAAGGGCTGCGCAGTGCTGGTTGCCTACGACAAGCAAAGCCCCGACATCGCCCAGGGCGTGGATCGCGCGTCCGACGACTTTCTCAATCAGGGCGCGGGCGACCAGGGCCTGATGTTCGGTTACGCCTGCGACGAAACCGACACGCTGATGCCGCTGCCGATTTATCTGGCGCACCGTGTGGTCGAACGCCAGTCGCAATTGCGCCGCGACGGTCGCCTGAACTGGCTGCGTCCGGATGCAAAATCACAAGTCACGATCAAATATGTGGATGGCAAGCCGCACTCCATCGACACCGTGGTGCTGTCCACCCAGCACGCGCCGGAGATGACGCTGGAAGCCATACGCGAAGCGGCCATTGAGGAAATCATCAAGCCGATTCTGCCGAAGGAATTAATCAAGGGTGACATCAAATTTCTGGTTAACCCCACCGGCCGTTTCGTCATCGGCGGCCCGCAGGGCGATTGCGGCCTGACCGGGCGCAAGATCATTGTTGACACCTACGGCGGTGCTGCACCGCACGGCGGCGGTGCATTTTCCGGCAAGGACCCGTCCAAGGTGGACCGTTCCGCTGCCTACGCTGGCCGCTATGTGGCGAAGAACATCGTCGCCGCCGGACTAGCCAGCAAGTGTTTGATCCAGATTTCCTACGCCATCGGCGTGGCCCAGCCGACCAGCGTGTGGGTCACCACTTACGGCACCGGCAAAGTCTCCGACGAGAAGATTGCGGAGCTGGTGAAGCGCCACTTCGACCTGCGTCCGAAAGGCATTGTGCAGATGCTTGACCTGCTGCGCCCGATCTATGAGAACACCGCCGCATATGGCCACTTCGGCCGCGAAGAGCCGGGGTTCACTTGGGAAGCAACTGACAAGGCAGCAGCCCTGCGCGCAGACGCCGGACTCTAACAACGGTGACGAGTAATGGGTGACAGGTGACTATCACCCATCACTTATCACCCGTCACGTTTTACCCACGATAATGTAGGTTGGGTTAGCAGTTTTATCGCGTAACCCAACATTGAGGTTTACATTTGTAACGATGGGTTACGGCTTTGCCTAACCCATCCTACAAAATCACCACCCTCCGAGGGGTGCTGCAGCGGGGCTGGCACAGTCCCCCGTCAGGCTCGGAGCCAGTGGTTTTCACGTTTCAACTGCACCCATTCATTAACCACTTATGAATGGAGTTTAAGATGAACGCTGTTGCAAACGGATTTACCGACTTCAAAGTTGCCGATATGTCCCTGGCTGCATGGGGCCGCAAGGAACTGGCGATCGCCGAAATTGAAATGCCCGGCCTGATGGCGATCCGCAATGAATACGCCGCGGTGAAACCGCTTAAGGGCGCGCGCATCACGGGCAGTTTGCACATGACCATCCAGACCGGCGTACTGATCGAGACACTGACCGCATTGGGCGCCGAAGTGCGCTGGGCATCGTGCAACATCTACTCCACTCAGGATCATGCTGCCGCCGCGATTGCCGCGACTGGCACGCCGGTGTTTGCCTACAAGGGTGAGACGCTGACCGAATACTGGGATTACACACACCGCATTTTCGAATGGACGGACGGCGGCTACTCCAACATGATCCTGGACGATGGCGGCGATGCCACGCTGTTGCTGCATCTGGGCGCGCGCGCCGAAAAAGATGCAACGCTGCTGAACAATCCCGGCTCGGAAGAAGAGACCTGCTTGTTCGCGTCGATCAAGGCCAAACTGGCCAACGACAAGACCTGGTATTCCACCCGTCTCGCCGCAATCAAAGGCGTGACCGAGGAAACCACCACTGGCGTGCACCGCCTGTATCAGATGCACGAGCGTGGCGAGCTGAAATTCCCCGCGATCAACGTAAACGATTCCGTCACCAAATCCAAGTTCGACAACCTGTATGGCTGCCGCGAATCGCTGGTGGACGGCATTAAGCGCGCCACCGACGTGATGATCGCGGGCAAGATCGCCGTGATCGCCGGTTATGGCGACGTGGGCAAGGGCTCGGCACAAGCCATGCGTGCGCTTTCGGCGCAAGTGTGGGTGACCGAGATCGATCCGATCTGCGCGCTGCAGGCGGCGATGGAAGGCTACCGCGTGGTGACCATGGATTACGCCTGCGAACACGGCGACATTTTTGTCACCACCACCGGCAACTACCATGTGATCACGCACGACCACATGAAGAAGATGAAGAACCAGGCCATCGTATGCAACATCGGCCACTTCGACAACGAGATCGATGTCGCCTCGCTCAAGCAATACCAGTGGGAAAATATCAAGCCGCAGGTCGACCACGTGATCTTCCCCGACGGCAAGCGCATCCTGCTGCTGGCTGAAGGTCGCCTGGTGAATCTGGGTTGCGGCACCGGCCATCCTTCATACGTGATGTCTTCTTCGTTTGCCAACCAGACCATCGCACAGATCGAGCTGTTCACACGCACCAAGGAATATCCGATCGGTGTGTACACCCTGCCCAAGCATCTGGACGAGAAGGTCGCGCGCCTGCAATTGACTACACTGAACGCGCAGTTGAGCGTACTGACCGACCAGCAAGCCGCTTACATCGGCGTGCCCAAGGAAGGTCCGTACAAGGCGAACCATTACCGCTATTAAGTGTTAAACCCCTCCCCCGCCTCCCCACTTCAGGGGAGGAGCTGATAGCCCCTCCCCTGAAGTGGGGCAAGCAGGCAATCCGCGAAGCGGATGCTCGCACAAGGGGAGGTTGGGAGGGGTTGGAGATTTCCATGCGACTCATACTGATCTGGTTCTGCAATGCACTGGCACTGCTGGCGGTGGCGTATTTTCTGCCCGGCGTGCGCGTGGAGGGCTTCGGCTCGGCGCTGATTGCCGCTGTGGCGCTCGGCCTGATCAACACTTTGCTGCGTCCATTGTTGATCCTGCTGACCTTACCGGTCACCGTGCTGACACTGGGGCTGTTCATGCTGGTCATCAACGGCCTGCTGTTCTGGCTGGCCGGTTCGGTATTGCGTGGTTTCGAAGTCAGCGGCTTCTGGACCGGCGTGGGCGGCGCAGTGCTTTACAGCATTCTTTCCTATTTATTCTCGCTGCTGATTCCGAAACGAACGGCTCAGTAGCCAGAACCAATAACCTTCGATCATGACAAACTCCCATGACAAATAATAAATCATTCAGCTTTGAATTCTTCCCGCCGCAAACGCCGGAAGGTGTAGAAAAACTCACCGCCACGCGCAAGCAACTGGCGATGCTCAAGCCGGAATTTTTCTCCGTCACTTTCGGCGCGGGCGGCTCCACCCAAGACCGCACCATGGACACCATCCGCCAGATCAAGGCCGAGGGCTACAACGCCGCACCTCACCTGTCGTGCGTCGGTGCCACGCGCGACAACATCCGCACCATGTTGGACGCTTACAAGGAAATGGGTATCAAGCGCATCGTCGCACTGCGCGGTGATCTGCCATCCGGCATGGGCAGCATCGGCGAATTTCAGTATGCAAACGAACTGGTGTCGTTCATCCGCGCGCACAGCGGCGAACACTTCCACATCGAAGTGGCGGCTTATCCCGAGTTTCATCCGCAAGCGAAATCGCCGCGCGACGACCTGCTCAATTTCAAACGCAAAGTCGTGGCCGGGGCAAACTCCGCGCTCACGCAATACTTCTACAACGCCGACAGCTACTTCCGCTTCGTGGAAGAAAGCCGCAAGATGGGCGTCACCATCCCCATCGTGCCCGGCATCATGCCCATCATGAAATTCTCGCAACTGGCGCGCTTCTCCGACATGTGCGGCGCCGAAATTCCGCGCTGGATGCGCAAGACGCTGGAAAGCTATGGCGACGACAGCGCTTCGGTGCAGGCCTTCGGCCTCGATGTGGTGACGCAGCTATGCGAGAAGCTGCTCGCGGGAGGTGCGCCGGGCTTGCATTTCTACACGCTGAACCAGGCTGCGCCGGCGCTGGAAATATGGAAGCGACTGGGACTGTCACGATGAAAGCGCCGGAGCTTCTTCTGCCCGCAGGCACCTTGGACAAAATGCGCGCTGCCTACGCCTTCGGTGCGGACGCAGTGTATGCCGGCCAGCCGCGCTATTCCTTGCGCGCGCGCAACAACGAATTCCAGCTGGAAGAGTTGCAGATTGGAATACAGGAAGCGCATGCGCTCGGCAAAAAGCTGTTCGTCGCCAGCAATCTGATGCCGCACAACGCCAAGGTAAAAACCTACATGGCGGACATGGAACCGGTGATCGCGATGAAGCCGGACGCGCTGATCATGGCCGACCCCGGCCTGATCGCGATGGTGCGCGAGCGCTGGCCGGAAGTGGATGTTCATTTGTCGGTGCAGGCCAACACGGTGAATTACGCGGCGGTGAAATTCTGGAAATCGCTGGGACTCACGCGCGTGATCCTGTCGCGCGAATTGTCGCTGGACGAAATCGAGGAAATCCGCCAGCAGTGTCCGGACATGGAGCTGGAAGTGTTCGTGCACGGCGCGTTGTGCATCGCCTATTCCGGGCGCTGTTTGCTGTCTGGCTACTTCAACCACCGCGATGCCAATCAGGGCACCTGCACCAACTCCTGCCGCTGGGATTACAAGGTGGACAGCGCTGCGGAAGACGGCACCGGCGACATTCAAAAGATTGAATTTGATTTTGATAAAGCATTGAGTGAAAGCGCTCTGTCCGATTGCGGTTCGCAGCCGCGCCATCCGCTGGCCGACAACGTTTACGTGATCTCGCGCAAGGATCATCCGGGCGAACTGATGCCGGTGCTGGAAGACGAGCATGGCACCTACATCATGAACTCGAAAGACCTGCGCGCGGTGGAGCATGTCGAGCGGCTGGCCAAGATCGGCATCGACTCGCTCAAGGTCGAAGGCCGCACCAAATCGATCTACTACGTGGCGCGCACCGCACAGGTGTATCGCCAGGCAATCGACGATGCGGTGACCGGACGCCCGTTCAACTACAGCCTGCTGGGCGCATTGGATGCACTCGCCAGCCGTGGCTACACCGACGGTTTCTACGAACGCCACCACACGCACGAACAGCAAAATTACATGCTCGGCCATTCGGTCAGCACGCGTCAGCAATACGTCGGCGACATTGTGAGTTGCGCGAACGGTATCGCCGAGATCGACGTGAAAAATAAATTTCAGGTCGGCGACAAACTGGAAATCATTCACCCTTCAGGCAACCATATCGTCGATCTTGGCGAGATGAGCACTCTCGATGGCGCAGCAATGACCGTCGCCCCCGGCAGCGGACATCGCGTGCGGATACCATTGCAGGGCGAGTTAGCCAAAGGCATGGTGGCGAGGTTTATATAATTGCAACTTGGTTTTTCTAACGGACATGGCGAGTATCCGCCCCTGATTATGAAACCCGCTATGCCCGTTCCCCTCTCTCCAGCTCTCTGATTGAAACAACTAGCCACTCGACTAAGCCCAGTAAAACCGATGGGCAAGTCGCTGGTTATCGTTATGCGATTTTGACGTTAATGGTGCCAGATGAATATGCAGAAGCTGATGATTTTGATGTGTGCTCTTCTATGGCCGGGCCTGACCATGGCCGGTCTCAATGAAGGGCTCGAAGCGTACCAAGTGCAAGACTACCCTGCTGCGCTGAAGGAGTTTATCCCCCTTGCGAACGAAGGTAATGCGACAGCACAGCTTCGTCTGGGTGTGATGAACGAACTGGGCCAGGGCACAGCGCAAAACCCCAGGAGAGCAGCAGTGCGCTATCGACAGGCCGCCGAACAGGGAAATGCAGAGGCGCAATATCATCTGGGCGAGCTGTATCGTCTTGGGCAAGGCGTTCCGCAAAGCACAAAGATAGCGGCAGAGTGGTATCGCAAATCGGCTGCGCAAGGTTATGCGGAGGCACAGTCCAAACTTAAAGATGAAGCCGAACCCGAAGCGCAGGCTGAAGAAGAGGCGCACGCAACCAGGCAGTCACCGATAGAAGCGAAAGCCCAGCCAGCAGCCCCAGCTGGCTTGGAAGCAGGCCTCGCAGCGTACCAAGTGCAAGACTACCCTGCCGCGCTGAAAGAATTTATTCCCCTTGCAAACGAAGGCAATGCGACAGCACAGCTTCGTCTTGGCATGATGAATGAACTGGGTCAGGGTACCCCGCAGAACGCCAAGAGAGCGGCGGTGCGCTATCGTCAAGCGGCCGAACAAAGAAATTCGGAGGCGCAATATCGTCTTGGCGAACTGTACAACCTTGGGCAAGGCGTTCCACAAAACAAAAAAACAGCAGCTGAGTGGTATCGCAAATCGGCTGAGCAAGGCTATGCGGAGGCACAGGCCAAATTTAAAACCGAACCCGAAGCGCAGGCTGCAGAGGCACACGCAGCCAAACCGTCACCGATAGAAGCGAAAGCCCAGCCAGCAACCCCAGCTGGCTTGGAAGCAGGCCTCGCAGCGTACCAAGTGCAAGACTACCCTGCCGCGCTGAAGGAATTTGTTCAGCTTGCGAACAAAGGCGATGCGACAGCACAGCTTCGTCTTGGCGTGATGAACGAACTGGGCCAGGGCACCCCGCAGAACGCAAAAAGAGCGGCGGTACGATATCGTCAAGCGGCCGAACAGGGAAACGCAGAGGCGCAATATCGTCTTGGCGAACTGTACAACCTTGGGCAAGGCGTTCCACAAAACAAAAAAACAGCAGCAGAGTGGTATCGCAAATCGGCTGCGCTGGGATATGCGGAGGCACTGGCCAAATTTAAAGAAGAAGCCGATGCCCAAGCGAAGGCTGAAGAAGAAGCACGTGTAGCCAAGCAGGCGCAGTTAGACGCGCAGGCAAAATCCAAGGCCGAGGCAGATGCGCAGAAGGCGGAGCAAGCCAAACTGAAGGCCGAAGCCAAGGTTGCGGAACAGCTCAGGGCTGCGGAAGAAACGAAGCGGAAAGCCGAAACCAAAGCGCAGGCTGAAGAAGAAGCACGCGCTGCCAAGCAGGCGCAGCTAGCAACGGAGGCGAAAGTCAAGGCCGAGGCAGATGCGAAGAAGGTAGAACAAGCCAGGCTGAAGGCTGAAGCCAAGGCTGCGGAACAACTCAGGGCCGCGGAAGAAGCGAAACGAAAAGCCGAGGCCAAAGCGCAGGCTGAAGAAGAAGCACGCGCTGCCAAGCAGGCGCAGCTAGCAGCAGAAGCGAAAGCCAAGGCCGAGGCGGATGCGAAGAAAGCTGAGCAGGCCAGACTGCAGGCCGTTGCCAAAGCTGCGGAACAGGCCAGAGCTGTTGAAGAAGCACATCGAAAAGCAGAGGCCCAAGCGAAAACGGAAGAAGAGGCACGTGCAACCAAACAGGCGCAGCTAGCAGCGGAGGCAAAAGCCAAGGCAGAGGCGGATGCGAAGAAAGCTGAGCAAGTCAGACTGCAGGCCGCAGAACAGGCCAAAGCTGAGGAAGCCGCGCAGCGCAAAGCAGCGGCCAAAGCACAGGCTGAAGCAGAGGCACGTGCGTCCAAGCAGGCACAGATCGAAGCACAAGCGAAAGCCAAGGCCGAAGCCAATGCGAAGAAGGCGGAACAAGCCAGACTGCAGGCCGTTGCCAAGGCTGCGGAACAGGCCAGAGCTGTTGAAGAAGCACATCGAAAAGCAGAGGCCCAAGCGAAAACGGAAGAAGAGGCACGTGCAGCCAAACAGGCGCAGATCGAAGCACAAGCGAAAACCAAGGCCGAAGCCGATGCGAAGAAGGCGGAACAAGCCAGACTGAAAGCCGAAGCCAAGGCCGCAGAACAGGCCAAGGCTGAGGAAGCCGCGCAGCGCAAAGCAGCTGCCAAAGCACAGGCTGAAACAGAAGCGCGTGCAATTAAACAAGCGCAGTTAGAAGCGCAAGCAATTAGGCAAGCGCAGTTAGAAGCGCAGGCTGAAGAAAAAGCACGCGCAGCCAGACAGGCGCAGGTCGCAGCGAAGGCGAAGGCAAAAGCCAAGGCCGAGGCTCAGAACGCAGAACAAGCCAGAGCTGCAGCAGATGCGAAGATGGAAGAGCAAGCCAGACTGCAGGCTGAGCCAAATTCTGCAGTACAGGGCAACAACCAGGAGCGTCAGAAAATCATCGAGCGCGTTGCGCTTCTAGAAAAAAATGCCAACAATATGCAGCGTTTAATTGCGCTCAAGGCCCAAACCTTGGCCCAAGCTCAGGCCGAAGAAAAAGCCAGCAGAACCAGACAATCGAAGATAGACGCAAAGGCACATAAAGAGTCCAAGGCAGAGGCCGAAGAAAACACATGCGTAACCAATCTGATCGTCGGCAAAAATCAAGATGCCCGCAAAGGTGATGCAGTGTTAAAAATAGCCAATGAATGGGCTTCGGCATGGTCTGCCAAAAACGTGAAGCGCTATCTGACTTTTTATGCTGACGATTTTAAGACACCGGGCGGAGAAAATCGTAACACTTGGAACGCACGTCGCAATGAACGTATCTCTGCGCCAAAATTTATTCATGTGCGTGTCTGTAACCCTGAGGTCGCATTCAAAGATGACCATCACGCCAGCCTGTCTTTCAAGCAGCTCTATCAATCGAGCGATATGCTGGAAGCTTCCAACAAATCACTGATGCTTGTGGAATCCAGTAACCACTGGCTGATACAAGAAGAGCATTCAGGTAAATAGCGCATGGGCGGGGGTGCATACAGATGAAATGTCATAATGGGAAATGTGGTCCCAAGACTCATGCGCGATATAAAATATCATCTCGGAGGAGCACTTGATGTTATTGATTGATACAAATGGAATTGTCATTAATTCCCGCATCAACCGCGCACTTCGGCCAACAATTGAGCGTGGCCACATGAAAGCAGTTCACGGCATCATCGTCCATCAAACAGGTGGAGCAACGGCACAATCTGCGTTCGAGAGCTATAAAAATCCATCTGCAAATGGAGCACATTTCCTTATCGATCGCGATGGAACTATTTTATCAAACTGCCTCAGTTTATAAACAAACGTGGCACATAGGAAAACTAAAAGCGCGTTGTGTTTCAGAAAACCGGTGTACACCTACGGAGTTAAAGGCATTGCAACGCTTTAATCCAGGCAAGGAAAATAAACGTGAGATGGCAAAAAAAGTTCCGGCCCGATTCCCATCTAACGAAGACAGCATTGGCATTGAATTGGTAGGCGAGGCATTGCCTCGCGGAAGCAACGTTGCCCCCTACTTGGCACTGGCACCTGGATGGGGAGTGATACTTGCGCCCGAATATGAGGACGTGTGGTTTGACGAAGGATTTTTGCAGTGAGTACCACGCGTAACATGTCATCTGTGATACGGGCACGCAAGCGTGCCGGTTAACTTGAAGTTGACCGTCCGAATTCTGGAAAGTTAACTAGCTGGTTTGGGGTCGTGAACAGCATGTCACGAAATGCAGCTTCGATCAGCGCAAAATCAAAATACATAATAGTAGTGCTGCAATCTGGCAGTTTATATCCACTCAATTTTGAGCTGCTACAATTCAAACATTCACAACAAAAATGTAGAGCCACCCTACGTTCAACCCAAGTTACTTTTTGAAGAGCAAACTAAAATGATTTTCTCCACCCTCCCCCAATCCGACCGTTACGCCCCACTGCATCCGCTGTTCGCGCGCGCGTTCGAGTTCATCCGCAACACCGACCTGCGCGCACTCGCACCGGGGCACTATCCCATCGTCGGCGATGTTTTGTTCGCCATCGTCGAGTATGTTTCCGGGCGTAGCCGAGAAGTTGCGCAGCTGGAATGTCATCGGCGTTACATCGACATTCAACTGGTGCTGGAAGGCGTGGACGAGATGGGCTGGAAGCCGTTGGGTGAATGCCGTGAGCCGGTGGCGGATTACAGTGCGGAACGCGACATCCAGTTTTTCCGCGATGCGCCGGCCAGCTGGATTGCCACACCGCCCGGTGCGTTCTGCATTTTCTTCCCGGAAGATGCGCACGCGCCGCTGGTAAGTACCGGAGAAATCCGCAAGGTGATATTCAAGATTGCGGCGGATTACGGTGGCTGATTAAAAATCAACGCTGGACGCTATGTGTAGGCTGGGGTGAGCTTGCGAACCCCAGCATCATCTAACCTAGAATCGCTGGGGTTCGTGCCTCACCCCAGCCTACTGAAAGCATTAGCGGGGTTTATTTTTTGATATTGGCGGCTTTGGGCTTGGCCGCTGGTTTGATTTTTTCCTCTGCTTGGGCAAGTTTGTCGTTCAGGATTTTTAGCTGCCCATCTTTTTCGGCGAGCTGAGTTTCCTGCGCTGCAAGCTGTGCTATTTTCTCGGCTAGCTGCGCATCCTTCTGGCTGAGCTGGGCGATTTTCTCTGCAAGCTGCGCGTCTTTTTCAGCAAGTTGCAGCGTCGTCTTCTCATTCAGCTGCACCATTTTTTCAGCGAGCTGTGCATCTTTCTGGCTGAGCTGGGTGGATTTTTCGGTGAGCTGCACATCCTTTGCGCCCGATTGCGCAGTCACCTCCTTCAGGTGATTTTCCAACTCCTGTACCTGCTTGTTCGTGGACATCAAGCTTTGTTCCGACAGCTGCTGCTTGTCCTTGGACTGCGCAAATTCACCTGCCAACTTAGCAATCTCCGCAACCTGCTTTTCCATGGGCTGGTCGCGCAGATCCTTGTGGGCCAGGGCCGTGGAAATGCTGAGCAGCTGATCTTCTTCCTGCAGCACCACCTTTTCCACCGACACCTTGAACTGAGTTTGCAGTGTCGCCATGTGCTCGCTCGCATATTTTGCATGGCGTGCGGCAAACAACGCATCGTTGCCTGCGCGCTTCACTGCTTCCTCATCATGCGGTGCTTGTGCGATCCGCGCCAAAGCATCCTGATAAACTCGCAGCGCCTCGGCCAGGGTCGCGGCGGCCTGCTTGTCGCTGTCCTTTTTGCGGGTCTCTTCGTTGATCACATCGCTATCATGCAGCGCGGTGTATTGCACGGTTTTGACATCCAGCGCCTGCATGACTTTGATCAACTCGATCTTGTCCTTGTCGATCTTGTCGCCCTTTTCCAGCTCGACTTTCTCGATCAGACCGGACAGCACGCCTATGGTCTTTTCATATTCCCTCGGATAAATCTTGTCCGCGTTTTCTTTATCCAGTTGTTCTTTCAGCTTGAGCTCGTCGCTGAAAGTTTTTTGCACGTTGGCCATGATGACCAAGCCCTTTTCGAGGATGGCATCGCCTTTGGCAATGTCATTGATCAATTCGTTCTTGGGTTTTTTCTGTAACGCGTTTTGACTATCGATCAGTATCTTGTCCGCCTCGCGGAAATAATTGGGCGCAAGAAATGGCATGTTTCTGTTGATCGCGTCATAGATGCGTTTGTCGAATTCAGTGACGGCAGCCTGCGCGCTAAGCGTGCTGTATTTGGCCACGCGTTCTTCCGAAACATTGACGGACTTGCCCACATTGGCAGCGCAGCCTGCCACCAACAAACCGAATAAACCCGCGGTTGCCAGTTTCCAAATTTGATGTTTTTGCACACGCATAATATCGCTCCAGAATTGTGCTTTAAGTAAGGACGTCAAACACGCTATACGCCGCCATGCTACTCATCGAACGCCACATCACCCTCATCCACTTTTGCGCCCATCTGGATATTCTTGAAATCGAACAGGCTGCCGTCCATCAGGTGCGATGGCTTGACGTTCTGCATGGCGGTGAAGATGGTCTGCGAGCGTCCCGGGTACTGCTGCTCCCACTCGGCCAGCATGTGCTTGATGTTCTGGCGCTGCAGGTTTTCCTGCGCGCCGCATAGGTTGCACGGGATGATGGGGAATTCCATGCCGCGCGCAAATTTGGCGATGTCTTTTTCCGCGCAATAGGCCAGCGGGCGGATCACGATGTGGTCGCCCTTGTCGGTGACCAGCTTGGGCGGCATGGCTTTCAGTTTGCCGCCGAAGAACATGTTCAGGAACAGCGTCTCTATCATGTCGTCGCGGTGGTGCCCCAGCGCGATTTTGTTCGCGCCCAGTTCGCTGGCCACGCGGTAGATGATGCCACGGCGCAGACGCGAGCAGAGGGAGCAGGTGGTTTTTCCTTCGGGGATTTTTTCCTTGACGATGGAATAAGTGTCCTGCGTTTCGATGCGGTATTCCACGCCTATGGATTTGAAATATTCGGGCAGTATATGGTCGGGGAAGCCCGGCTGCTTCTGGTCCAGATTCATCGCAATCAGACGGAAATCGATCGGTGCGCGTTTCTGCAATGCGCGCAGAATTTCCAGCATCGTGTACGAGTCTTTCCCGCCGGACATGCACACCATCACGGTGTCGCCTTCCTCGATCATGTTGAAATCGCCGATGGCGCGTCCGACCTGGTGTTCCAGGCGTCCGCGCAGGCGATTGAAGTTGCTGGAGTGATGCTCGAAATGGATGGGTTGGGTGACTGCGTTCATGTTTTCAATTTCAAAAATTATTGCTGCTTGTGGCGGACGTATTCCATACGTGGCTGGGCGTATTGCCATACGCCCCTACGGACGTTGATACTTTCAATTTCAAATATTTATGCTTCTGCCACCATCTACGGCGATGATCTGCCCGGTGATGTAAGGGGCATCGTACAGCAGAAATTGCACGGTCTTGGCGATGTCGTCCGGCTCGCCCTCGCGCTTGAGCAGCGTGTGCGCGACGATCTTGCGGCGCTGTTCTTCGTCCACCCAGTCCGCGCTTTCCGGCCAGATGATCACGCCGGGCGCGACCGCATTCACGCGCACCTGCGGCGCCAGCTCCTGCGCCAGGCCGCGCGTCAACGCCGACAGCCCTGCCTTCGCCACGCTGTACAGCAGGTGGCCATGCATCGGACGCTCTGCGTGTATGTCGACGATATTGACGATGGCGCCGTGGTTGCGGCGCAGTTCGGGCGCGGCCGCCTGCGCCAGCAGCAGCGGCGCTTTGAGGTTGGTGCCGATCAGGTCGAGCCAGTGCTGCTCGGCAATATCGGCCAGCGGCATCGCATAAAAGCTGGAGGCGTTGTTGATCAGCGCGTCGAGGCGGCCGAAATGCTGCACGG
>Ga0315271_10001436_pt1 | contig 14373 bp, 9 predicted proteins | sample C3_top_MG_FD_204664 | JGI IMG/M metagenome (GOLD analysis project Ga0315271, IMG submission 204664) | Sediment microbial communities from Yellowstone Lake, YNP, Wyoming, USA - C3_top | ecosystem: Environmental > Aquatic > Freshwater > Lake > Sediment | place: USA: Wyoming | collected 2017-08-01 | reverse complement strand
GGAGGGGAAGAACGCCATCTGGTCGCTGGCCCGCTTCGTCGACCTGGCCCAGCGGCTCACCGACTACCCGCGCGGCGTCACCGTCAGCGTCGGCACCATCCGCGGCGGCAGCTCCAAGAACACCGTGCCGGAGCGGGCCGAGTGCGAGGTCGACCTGCGCTTCCTCGCCGACGCCGACGGCGAGCGGCTGGTCGAGTCGCTGCGGGCCGCCTGCGCCGAGGCGGCCGTGGAGGGGACGCGGCTCGAGCTCGAACGCACCTCCTGGCGCGCGCCGCTGGCGCCGACCCCGGCCACGGCGGCGCTGGCCGAGGCCTACGGCGCCTGCCAGCGGACGTGCGGCCTCTCCGCGGGCGAGGCGCCGCTGGTCGGCGGCGGCTCCGACGCCTGCACCACCGGCGCCATCGGCGTCCCCTCGATCGACGGCCTCGGTCCGCGCGGCTCGGGCTTCCACACCCGCGACGAGCGCGTGGAGCTCGACTCGCTGGTCCCCAAGGCGCAGGCGCTGCTGCGGTACCTCGCGACCCTGGCCGGCTGAACGCCGTCGCGCTCAGGGCGTGACGCGGGCCCGCCCCCAGCAGCCGAGGATCTTCCGCCCCGCCTCGGCCCTCGCCGGCTCGTCACCCTCCTCCCAGGTGGCCAGCGTAAAGCGCGGCGAGCGGGCCGGCGCCTGATGGAAGGCGGGATCGACCGCCACCCACCCCTCGCCGACCCGCACCTCGGCCCAGGCGTGCCAGGACCAGGCGGCGCCCGACCAGGCCACGCCGACGGCGGTCCGGCCCTTCCACCCTGCGGCGCGGGCCCGGGCCAGCCAGTCGGCCACCTGCTCGCGGCAGTTCGCGCCGGCCGCCTCCAGCGCCGGCAGCTCGCCGGTCGGCGCCGATGGCTGCGCATCCCGCCGCACGCCACAGAAGCTGGCGCCCTGCTCGGGCCGGGCCGGGCCGGCCACCTCCACGCCGAAGAGTGGCGGCGGCGTGACCGGGACCTCGGCCCGCGGGTCGCGCAGGAAGCGGATCCGCTGGGCCGGCAGGACCACCTCGTCGGCGAAGCCGTCGGCCCCCGGCTTGACCCACTCCAGCTCGGTCCCGAGATCGATCCGCAGCCGCCCCGCCTCGCTCCGGCCGCAGGCCCGCACCGCGGCGCCGCTCCACTCGTCGACGGCGTCGAGGCAGGCCTCCGGCGACTCGCGCAGCCGCCCGGCCAGCAGCGGCTCGAGCAGGAGCGCCGGCACCGCGCCGGCCGGCAGCCGCACCTCCTTCTCCGCGCCGCCCTCGGCCCGCCGCGCCGGCCCGAGCGCCCGCCCCCCGGCGTCGACCTCGAGCGCCACGCGCCGCTCCTGGATCCCGCCCCCGGCCTCGGCCGGGAGCCGCTGCCGAGACAGCCAGTTCACCCGGCAGGCGACGCCGGGGCAGCGGACCTCGAGCGCCACCAGCCCGACCGCCTGGCCGGAGAGCTCCATGCGGTAGACGGCCCGCCCCTGCGGCAGGGCGCCGAGCGCCAGCGCCAGCAGCAGGCCGGTCACGGCCTCCTCCGCCGCCGCTTCCAGAGGGCGCCGACCAGCAGGGCCACCAGCACCAGGCCGACCAGCGTCCCGGCCAGCCGGGTGTACCGGTCCACCAGCAGCACCAGCTCGCCGAGGTTGCTGGTGAGCGCCGCCCCGGCCGCCAGCAGCAGGCCGTTCCAGACCGCCGCCGAGATGCCGCCGAGCACCATGGCCCGCCCCACCGGGATCCCCGAGGCGCCGGCGGCCAGGAAGAGGAAGCCGCGCACGCCGGGGAAGAAGCGGTTGAGGAGGAGCAGCCAGAAGCCCCAGCGCCGGTAGGCCTCCTCGAACTGCGCCAGCTGGGCCGGGCTGAGGAGGCGGGCCGCCATGGGGCTGTGCTCCAGCCTGGCCCCGAGCCAGGTGCCGGCCTGGTGGTCCACCCAGGCGCCGAAGACGGCCCCGGCGGTGACGGCGCCGTAGACCACCGGCCAGGAGAGCTCGCCGTGGACCGCGTACCAGGCGCCCAGCACCACCAGCAGGTCGCCCGGGAAGGGCGGGAAGACGTACTCGACGAAGGCCGCCCCGAAGAGCAGCAGCGGCGCCCAGGGGCCGGTCGCCTCGATGGCGCGCTGCAGGGCACTGGTCACTTCGACGAGCGAGGGCACCGGGCCATGTTACCGCGCGGCTCGCCCGGGCGCTCCCGTGCGACATCTCCTCGCTACCCGCGCGCCGGCGCTTCGTGGGAGGCTTTCTCGATGCGGATCCCCGGCGCTGCGATGCTGCTACTCGTGCTGGCGCTCCCGGTCTCGGCCGCCCCCCAGGTCGACGAGATCCCGGCCGCACCGGCGCCAGACCTGACCGTCAACCTGACCACTGCGGCGATCGTCACCGGCAGCGAGCTGGTCCTGATCGCCACGGGCATGGCGCAGAAGGGCAGGCTGGTGCCGGACGAGTGCCGCTGGTGCGTTCCTCCGCAGCTCGACACCTGGGCGCGGCAACTCCTGGTGTGGCCGGACACCGCGCCCGCCGAGAAGGGATCCAACGCCCTGCAGCTGGTCATCCCGGTCGGCGCCGTGACCACGCTCTGGATCTGGGCGGCTCCACACGGGAACCGGCAGGTGGCCGAGGACCTGCTGGTCCTCACCGAGGCGGCCACCACGACCATGCTCCTGACGATGGTGAGCAAGGTCGCCACCGCTCGCCTGCGACCATTCGCCTTGGCGTCGAGCGATCCGAACCCCCCGTACAACATCATGTCCTTCTGGTCGGGGCACACCTCGTTCGCGTTCGCGGTGGCCGGGGCCTCGACCCAGGTCGCGAGGCTGCGCGGGCGCAGCGGCTGGAAGTGGCTGGCGGTCGCCACGTTCGCGGGCGCGGCCTTGACCGGCTACCTGCGGATCGCCGCCGACCAGCACTGGCTCACCGACGTGGTGACGGGCGCCGCCGTCGGGACCGCCGTGGGACTTGCCGTGCCGGTGCTGGTCATGCGGCCGGCCGAGGGCCAGCGCCCGGCCGTGACCCTGGCGCCGGCGCCGGGTGGGCTGGGGCTTTACTTCTGAGGGCGCGCCCTCGGCACCACCCGCTCGCCCCGGGGGCGAGGCGAGGGAGAGGGCCTTGCGCGGGCTCCCGCCGCTGCGCTGGCGAGAGGCGCTGACCTCGCCGCCAGCGTGCTACCGTTCCGCGGCGAGACCATGGCCCGCCGCGTCCGCCTCGCCGTCACCGCCCTCTGCCTGCTCTGGCTGGCCCTCGGGCTCGCCAACGTGGCCCGCGGGCTGGGCGCCGTCGGGCCCGACTACTGGCGCTGGGCCTTCGCCCACCAGAGCTACAGCGATCTCCTCACCCTCTACTCACCGCGCTACCTCGGCGGCGCCCACCCGCTCCCCTACGTCGCCGACCGGATCGAGTACCCGCCGCTGCTCGGTCTCACGCTCTGGCTCCCCGCCCTGGTGCCGGGCGGGCCGGCCATGTACCTGGCGCTGAGCGCGCTCCTCCTCGCCGCCTGCCTCGGCCTCGCGCTCCGCTCGCTCTCCCTCCTCCCCGACGCCAGGCCCTGGTGGCTGGCGGCCACCCCGGCGCTCGCCTACTACGCCTTCCTCAACTGGGACCTGCTCCCCATCGCGCTCATCGCCGGCGCGCTGCTGGCGCTGGAGCGGGGCCGCACCGCCCGCTCGGGGGCGCTGGCCGCCCTCGGTGTCGCCGCCAAGCTCTTCCCGGCGGCGCTGGCCCCGGCCGCCCTCGGCGCGCTGGCCGCCTCGGGGCGGAGGCCGCTGCTGCGCTGGGCCGCCGCGGCCGCCGGGCTGCTGCTCGCCGTCAACCTGCCGCTGGCCCTGCTCGCCTGGGACGGCTGGAGCTGGTTCTTCCGCTTCAACGCCGCGCGCGGCGCCGAGAACTCGGTCTGGCACGCGCTGGGCGGCCCGGCCGGCCGCGCCCTCGATCTCGCCTCGCTCGGCCCGGTGGCGCTGGCCGGCCTCCTCTCGCTCTTCGCCTGCTGGAGCGCCGGCCGCCGCGGCGGCGACGCCTCGCGCGCCGTCCGGCTCGGCACCGCCTTCACCCTGGTGACCTGGATCGCGCTCAACAAGGTCTGGAGCCCGCAGTACGCCCTCTACGGCTTCCTGGCCGGGGCCCTGGCCGCCGCGCCCGGCTGGCTCTTCGCCGCGCTCACGTTCGCCTCGATCGCCGACTACCACCTCGAGTTCGCGGTGCGGGCGCGCGACTGGGATCCCTGGTTCGTCGAGACCCTGGTGAAGCCGAGCGAGCTGGTCCGGACCGGCCTCTGGCTGCTGCTGGCCGCCTGGATCGCCGCCGCGCTCTGGCGCGAGGCCGCCGGCGGCCGGCTCAGTAGTCCTTCTGCCAGATGACCGAGGCCCCTCCGGCGCCGGCGTTGCCGTAGCGCGTCTCCAGGGTCCAGCGCCTGGTCATGTGGTACTGCACGCGCACCTCGTCGACGTTCTCGCCCTTGTCGGGCCGGGCGTCGAAGCGGCGGATGTAGCTGACCAGGATCCGGTCGGTGAGCTGCTTGGCGGCCGTGACGGCGCTGGAGTCGAGCGTCAGCGAGTCGACCGGCATCTTCTCACCGAGCTGCTCCTCGAAGACCTTGTTGGCCATGGCCATGGCCGCCGCCATGCCGGCATCCTGCGCCGAGAAGGCCGAGCCCTGGGTCCCGCCGACCGTCACCTCGGCGCGCCCGGTGACGATCAGCATGGCCAGCGAGGCCTCGTCGAGCGGCGGCTCGGAGGTGAGGCGCAGGTTCGGCTTCTCGAGCGTCCCGCTCACCGTGGCGTGGACCTTGGCCGAGGGGTTCTCGTAGTCGGCGGCCATGTCGAGCTGGGCGTCCATGAGCTTCGAGCCCGGGAATGCGATCCGGCCGCGGACCACCTTGAAGAGCCGCCCGGCGAGCGGCTCGAAGTTGCCCTGGTAGGCCTCGAGCGACCCGGCCACCTGGAGCGGCGAGGCCGTCACCTCCCAGGTCGAGTCGGTGCGCAGCGCCACGTTGACGCGCGGCTGGTCGCTCTTGAGCAGCAGCTCCTCGCCGCGCACCCGGATGATCACGGCCAGCGTGGGCCGCGTCACCACGGCGACCGGCTCCCCGGCGCCGTTCACGCCCGCCGCGCCATTGGCCGACCGGGCCGGCGCCTCGCCCATGCCGATGACGATGTCGGGCCGATCCTCGATCGGCTGCAGCGTTCGCGGCGCCTTTCGCGGCAGGCGCACCGTGCCACCGCGCTCGATGGTCACCTCGACCTCGAGCCGCTCCTCCCGGTAGCGGCCGCCCAGCGCGGCGCGGGCGTCGATGGTGGCGACGTCCATGCCGCCGCGGGCCAGGCTGAAGCCGGTGACCTGGAGGGCGCCGCCCAGCCGCGCCTCGGCGCCGTCGATCCCATCGACCTGGAGCTCTCCCTCCACCCGCCCGGCGCCGCGCCGGAGCGTCAGCCCCTGCAGCCGGATCCGCTTCGGGTCGAAGGCGGCCTCGAAGCCGATGCCGGTGAAGGTCCCCCAGCCCGGGAGGGTCAGCTGTCCGCCCGCCAGCGCCAGCGTACCGGCCAGGTGCGGCGCGCGCGGACTGCCAGTCACCGAGAGGCTGGCCTGCACGGACCCGCTCACCGAGCGGACGCGGCCGGGGAGGAGCGATGGCAGGAACCCGGCGCCCAGGTCGTGACCGGTCACCTCGAGCCTGAGCGGCGCGGCGAGCAGCGCCGCGACCGGCGACTGGATCCCGGGGGCCGCGCCGATCGACCCTTCGAGGCGGAGCGTCCCGCCCTCGGCCGGCGCCAGGGTCAGGTCGACCAGGGTCGCCTCGCCGGCGGTCCGCGCCGTCCCCTTCAGGTCGCCGAACGGGAGACCACCGAGCTTCAGCCCGGTGGCGTCGATCGCGACCGTGGCCCGCGGCGCCGCCAGCGTCCCGGTCGCCTCCAGCGTCATGGCCAGCAGCCCCGACAGGCTCCAGCGCTTGCCTGGCCGCTCCGGCAACGTCAACCCGGGGATCGAGCCGGTGACGGCCAGCGCCGCGCGCCGCTGGACACCGGCGTCGCCGAGCTGCTCGACCGGTGCGGCCAGCGCCGCGGCCAGTCGCAGGGCGCTGGTCCCGCCGCTCTCCAGCGCCGCCGTGACCGAGGTCCGCCCCTCCTCCAGAGCGAAGGAGACCGGCCCGCTCAGCGCCGGGTAGCCGGCCCACCCCACCCCGTCCAGCACCAGCGAGCCGGTGCCTCGCGGCGCCAGCGGCGTGCCGGTCAAGGCCACCTCGCCGGAGAGCTTCCCGGAGAGTCCGGCCGGCACCCCGATCTTTCCGGACAGCGAGGCCAGGTCGACGCCGACCACCTGCAGGCTGGTGGTCCAGGGAACCTGGTGGAGCCGCCCCACCACCTGGAGCGGGTGCGCCAGCAGCGCGCCCCGCTGGTACGGCAGCTCGATCCGGGCACGGACCACCGGGCTCCCGGCCAGCTTGAGCTCCACGGCGGTGCCCAAGGTGGCGCCAGGCCCTTCCAGCGCGACCGAGAGCTCGAGCGAGGAGAGGTCGGCCCAGCGCCCATCCGAGAGGTCCGCCCGACCCTGCAGGTGCGGCGCCCCGGCCGACCCGGTCAGCGTGAACTGGCCGCCCAGGCGCCCCTCGGCAGGGAGATCCAGGCCGGCCGCGGCCAGCAGCGGCTGGAGCTGCCAGCCGGTCGCCGCCAGCCGGCCCGAGACCGCCTGGCCGGGCGCCGCCCCGGCGACGGGCCACGGCAGGTCGGCCGCCAGCTCGAGCGCCCCGGCCCCTGCACTCCGGAGCGACCCCTCCAGCCGGGCCCGGCCGGTCTCGGCCCTCCACGCCAGCTCACCCTTCACGGTGAGGCCGGTGAACGTACGGAGAGCTCCGCCGGCCACCGCCACGCGGGCGTCGAGCGTCCGACGCCCCGGCCGACCGGCCAGGTGGAGCGATCCGCCGGCCGCTCCGGCCAGGCCGAGAGACGCCGGCACCAGGGCCGGCGGCAGCCGGGCGAGATCGACCGCCTCGGCCTCGACCCGGAACTCGACCAACCCAGCGGCGTCGGAGCCGCCGGTGATCGCCAGGTGCTCTGCTCCCGACCTGAAGTCGGCGCGATCGACGCGCGGCCCGTCGAAGCGAACCGTGGCCGGGGCGTCGAGCGTCCAGGCCTGCCCGGCCAGCCCGAGCTCGAGCCGCTCCACTCGTGCTCCGAGCCAGCCTGGCGACAGGGTGGCGGCGCCGCGCGCGCTCGCCTGGGCGCCATCGAGCGCGCCGAACCCGGTCGACGCCGCCAGTTCCAGCTCGGCCCCCGCCAGCCGCGCATCGACGAGCCCCTCCGTGAGCTCCAGCCTGGCCACCCGGCAGCGCGGCGCGCGGACCGCCAGCGTCAGCTCAGGAGTGGCCGCCGACCCGGCCAGCCCCAGCTCGGCCTCGGCGCTCCCGGAGAGTTCGGGCAGCCTCACGCCGAGCAACGCGGCCACGGCCGGCCCGGCCTGCGCCAGGTCGGGGAGTTGGAGCCGGAGCGCACCGGCCATGGCGCCGGCGTCGCGCCAGCGCCCCTCACCAGAGAGCGCCAGGCCGGGGAGGCGGACGTCGAGCCGGTCGACGGTGACGTGGCCGCGGCTGAAGGGGCCCGGCCCGGGGAGCGGCCAGGAGACCGCCCCGCGTGCCGCCACCGTGAGCCGCCCGCGCGGGGCCCGGGACAGCACCCGCGACGGATCGAGCCCGGCGAGGGAGACGTCGAACCCGAAGGTGCGCGGCGACGAGCCGCCCGGCCTGAACTCGAGCGCCACCCGGCCTCCCCCGCTGCCGCCGCGCGGTGGGGTGAGATCGAGGGCCGCGGTGAGGCGCTGGCCATCCGACTCGGCGTAGAGCTTCCCTTCCAGGTCGCCTCCGGTGACCCGCTGGCCGGCCAGGGCGGTGACGTCCGCCTCGGCCAGCGCCAGGCGCGTCGCCGCCGCGCGGAAGGTCTCGCGCTCCCAGTCCAGCTCGCCGAAGGCCTCGAGCCGGCTGCCGGCCGCGCCCAGGATGAGGCGGGGGACGGTGAGGCGGGTCCCCTCGATCCGCACCGCCAGGTCGATGGAGAGCGGTCCTTCCAGCGGGACCTGCAGCGTCCCGGCCGCTTCGAGCGCGGCCAAGACGCCGTCCGTCCCGAGGCTCCCCGCGCCTCCGACGTCGATCGCCTCGGCCTCCAGCCAGGTCCGCCCGCCGTCGCCCCGCCAGTGCACCGCGGCCTGGCGCAGGTCGAGCCGGCCGATGCGGATGGTCCAGCCATGCCAGGGGTCGGCGCGGGCGGACGTCGTCGGTGCCGGCTCGGCCACCGGGGAGACGAAGGCGTCGATGATGGTGAGCCGGCCGCGCTCGCCCGGCTCCAGCCAGACCTCGGGCCGATCCAGCTCGAGCTCGACCCCCACGCTCCTGCGCCCCAGCCCGGCCAGATCGAGCCGGACTCGCCCCAGCGCCACGCGGATGACCGTGTGGCCGGCCGGGTCGGTGATCTCCAGGTCGCGCAGCTCGATGGCGCCGCCCGGTCTCAGGAAGAGTCCGCCGAGCCTGAAGTGGCCGGCCACCACCCCGTCGAGCGCCGCGCCGACCCAGGAGGCGACCGGGCGCGAGCCGGGACCTGTCGCGGCCAGCAGTCCGGCGGCGGCCAGCGCCACGCCGATGGCCGCGTTCAAGCCGAGCAGGAGGTAGCAGGCGGTGCGCGCCAGCTGGCCGAGGCGGGACCTCACTCAGTAGGCCTCGCCGAGCGTCAGGTGGAGCGCCATGATCGGCTCGCGGTGGCCGGAGTCACCGGGCACGGCCGGGAACCGGTCGGAGAAGGCGACCCCGGGGTTGAAGTTGGTGGGCAGGCGCACCCCGACGTCGAGCCGGACCGGACCGAACGGCGAACGGTAGCGCAGGCCGAGCCCGGCGGTCGGCTGGAGCGATCCGACCGCGAGCGCCTGCTTCCACTCGCTGGGGCTGCCGGAGGCGGGCGAGACGTTGCCGACGTCGAGGAAGACCACCCCGCCGAGCGCGCCGGCCAGCCGCTGCCGCAGCTCGAGCGAGAACTCGACCAGGCCGTTGCCGCCGGTCGAGACCCAGTGGCCGTCCTGCAGCGCCATGGGCGAGAGCCGCTGGTAGCCGTAGCCACGGGTCGAGGTGGCGCCGCCGGCGGTGAAGAGGGCGACGATCGAGGCGGGGCCGGACTCGTTGACGGGGACCAGCCCGCCGACGCGGAGCCGGCCGGCCAGCACGCTGCGCCAGCCGAGCGGCACGTAGAAGCTCACCTCGGGCGAGACCCGGAAGTAGTTGTAGCCGTTGCTGCCGATGCGGAACCCCTCTTGCACCACCAGCGCCGCCGCCAGGCCGCTGCGGGTGTCGACCGGGTCGTCGCGGCCGTCCCAGGCGATGCGCTGCTCCAGGTAGGAGAGGAGGCAGATGCGGTTGGCGTTGCAGGCCTGCAGCTGCGGCGGGATGGTGCCGTCGGCCGGGTCGTAACCGGCGTCGACCCAGTAGTTCTCCAGGTTGTAGGAGGGGACGAAGGTCCAGCGCGAGGCGAGGCGCAGCGGCGTAGCCACCCGGGCCCGCACCGCCCAGTAGGCGTAGCTGGTCTCGATGCTGCGCTCCCCGCCCAGCTTGAGGGCCAGGTCGACCTGCCGACCGAGCGCGCTGGGCTGGTCCATGGCGGCGGAGAGCAGGCCGACCAGCCCCTGCCGCTCGGGGCTGTACGGCGTCGGGATCCAGGCGTAGCCGGCGCGGGCCTCGAGCACCAGCTTGCGCAGGTCACCGAGGAAGTTGCGGTGCGTCCAGCTGCTCACGCCCTGCACCTCCCAGCGGCTCGACTGGAAGGCGATCCCCGGGCCGATCCGGAGGGTCTGGAAGGGGGCCTCCTGCACCGTGACCAGCACCGGCAGCTCGCCGCGCTCCAGGTCCGGCTCACCGGTGCTGACGCGGGTGCCGCCGAAGACCCCCAGGTTGAAGACGCGGGTCTGGGCCCGGCCCAGGGCCCGCTCGTCGAAGATGGCCCCCTGGGCCAGGTCGAGCGAGAGCTGGTCGGCGACCTTGGCGGGCGGGACGTGCACGGTGCCCTTGACCTGGATGGGCCCGAACCGGAAGCGCCGGCCCGGCTTGACCGCGTAGGTCACCTCGACCTGCTCGAGGCCCGGGTCGACGCGGGCCTGCTGCGCCACCTCGGCGAGGGCCCAGCCGGTGCCGCGGAGCGCGCCGAGCAGCTGGGCCCGCATGCCATCGTAGGCCTCGACGGTGAAGAGGCTGCCGGCCTTGAGGGCCGGACGTTTCAGCTCCCTGGCCGCCTCGGGCGCGTCCTCGAGGCCAGGCGTCATCACCCGGCTCACCAGGGCCGGCGGTCCCTCGTTGACGATGATGCGGACCCGCACCCGCCCCTCGCCGTCCTCGCTCACCACCGGCTCGGGCACGTCGACGCGGTAGCGCCCGCGCTCGCGGTAGAAGGCGGCGATGCGCGCCACGTCGTCGACCAGCTCCTCCCGGTCGAGGCGGGCCACGTCGCAGCCGATGAAGCAGGTCGAGGAGCGGGTGGCCAGCCTGTCGGCCAGCTGGGCCCGGTCGACGCTGCGGACGCCGATCAGCTCCACCTTGGTGACCACCGGCGCGTCGGGCGTGCCCCGGGCCATGAGGCAACCCGCAGCGGCGAGCAGGAGGAGCGGGGCACAGCGGCGCATCGGCGCATGATGCCATGCCCACCCGCGGCGCGGGTCCCGGTGGCGGCGGGCTCAGCGATCCGGGGAGGAGAGGAGCAGGCGCAGGTTCTGCTTCTCCCACTCGCGCGAGCGCTGGAAGTCGACGTAGGCGCGCTCGCGGCGGCGGAACTCGGCGCCGTGGACGACGCGCCGGCCGTTCCGCTCGTGGACCGGCACCACCTGGTGGAGCATCTCGTGGAAGACCACCGCCGCCACGTAGTACTCGGGCACCTCGGGGCGATCGAGCGTCGGGTGGATGCGGATGACCCTGGCGTCGTGAAGGTAGACGCCGGTCTTCACGGTGCGGCGCCGCTCACCGGGCCGGACTGCGCCCCAGCCGATGCGGGCCTCGACCACGCCCTCGAACTGGCTGGCGTTGAGCCGCTCGAAGATTGCGGCGAGGTCGTGGATCCGGCCGCGCGGCTGCAGCCGTCCCACCCGCGGCGCGCCGATGCGGTCGCGCTGGGCCCGCACGAACTGGTCGATGCGCCGGCTCGCCTCGCGCCGGCGTGCCCCTGCCCCGCGCGCCGTGCCGGCGAAGGCGCCGAGGGCCCGCAGCACCTCCCCCGGCGCGTCGAGGAACATGTGGTGGACGCGGAACTGCAAGCCGCCCCCGGAGCGCCGGAAGGAGACCATGGTGGAGCGGTTGTCGTGGACCGTCAGCTTGACCGGCTCGCCCAGCTGCCCGGAGAGCTCGTCGGCCATCCGCCGCGCCACCGCCAGCCGCTCCTCGCGGCCGAGCTGGCGGGTGTCGAAGAGGTGGAGCTGCCGGTTCACGGCGCCTCCTCGGCCAGCAGCCGGGCCAGCCGGGCCGGCTCGGTGCGGAGGTGGAGCATCCGCTCCTGGCTGTAGGTGACGGCGCCGGGCGCGGCGCCGCGCCCCTTCTTCACGTACTTGGCCCGGGTGCAGGCCACCTCCGCCTGCGGCTCGCCGCGGGCGTCGGAGAAGTGGACGGCGAGGGTGGCGGCGTCGAGCAGCGAGTCCTGGTCGGCCTCCTTGCCGCCGAGCCGGATGACCACGTGGGCACCGGTCTGGCCGCGCACGTGGAGCCAGAGATCGTTGCCCCGGGCCACCCGCGTGGTGAGGGCGTCGTTCTCGGCGGCGCCCCGTCCGACCAGCAGCGCCAGCCCGGCCACCGAGCGGAAGGACCGGTAGGGCAGCGCCGGCTCGTCGCGCTTGCGGCGGGGCTTCTGTGCCGGCCTGGGCCCGGCCCCCAGCCGCCTCGCCTCACGCTCCAGGGGCGCCAGGTCGTCGAGCGGCGCGGCGTCGACCCGGACCCGCAGGGCCTCCAGGGCTGCCTGCCGGCTCCGCACCTCGGCGGCCCGGGCCGCCACGCGCGCCGCGCTCTCGCTGATGCGCTTGAAGCGCTTGTAGCAGCGCTCCATGTTCTGGCGGGGCGTGAGCGCCGGGTCGAGGGCCACGCGGACCTCGACCGGCCCGGCCTCGGTCCACTCGGTGAGCGTCACCTCGCGGGCGCCGCGCGCCACCGCCTGCAGGTTGGACTTGAGCAGGTCGCCGGCGCGCCGGTCGGCCTCGGCGGCCGGGACGCGGGCCTCCTCCTCGGCCAGCTTCTCCAGGGCGCGCCTGCCGCGGGCCAGGGCGGCGCGCAGCGGCTCGCGCAGCCGGCGGCGCCCCTCCAGCAACGAGCGCTCCGCCTCGATGGCCGCGTAGCGATGCTCCACGGCGGCCGACCAGGGGAAGGCGGCGCCGGCCACCGCCCCGAAGCGCGGCGCGGCCGGGTGCTCGCCGCCATGGTGCGGGGCCGGAGGCGTCCAGGGGAAGCCGACGCCGAGCCGGCGCCCCGGGGTCGCGGCGCGCGACGCCATGGCCCTGACCGTGCCCTCGGCGTCGACGAGGAGCAGGTTGCCTTGCCGGCCGGTCAGCTCGGCCTTGAGCTCGAGCGGCCCGCCGGCGCGGGCGAAGCGGAGCGTCACCACCCGGTCGCCCGGCTGCAGGGTGAGGGCCTCGAGCCGCGCCCCCTCCAGCGCCTGGCGCAGCGGCGCCTGCCAGCCGTGCGGCGTCTCGGGCTGGGGCGGGCGCGAGGTGGCCAGGTGGAGCCGGGTCAGCTCGGGCTCGGCGGAGAGGAGCAGCAGCGCGCTCTCGCTGCGGCCGTGCAGTTCCAGCGTCAGCGCCAGCTCGGCGTGGACGCGCACCGCGTCGACGCGCGCGCCCAGCAGCACCTGCAGCTCCGCCACCACCTGCTCCAGCTCCACCGCCGTCAGCGACATGCGGCTCCCAAAAAGCTGCGGCCGCCCGAAGGCGGCCGCGGCACCACTCAGCTGTTGATGCGGTTGTTACTTCTTCTTCTTGGCGGTCTTCTTCTTCGCAACCTTCTTCACGGCCTTCTTCTTGGCAGCCATAGTTCCCTCCTCGGAACGTCCATTCACTTCGTGAACTTCATTCGAATGGACAATGTGAGAACACGTTAGCAACGTGAGATCGATCCCGTCAAGGAAGCGTGATCGAAATTCGATCACTCCGATCCGTGCTCCCCCCAGTCAGATCCGAACGGGTACAACGCCTCGGAGGGTCGAATTTTCACGGAGCGTGATCAAGTCGACCGGTTGATCTCACTGCGCGTGTGAGTGCGCGGCGCCGCCGAGCAGCGCCGCACCCACCACGCCGGCGTCGTCGCCGAGCTCGGCGCGACGCACCTCGAAGTCGCGGCGGGCCGCGCGAAGCGTGCGGTCCGCGATGGTGGCGCGCACGATCCGCTCGAGGTGGGCGCAGCCCAGCAGGATGCCGCCGCCGAGCACCAGCCGCAGCGGGTTGAGCAGCGTCACCAGGTTGGCGCTGGCGGTGCCGATCAGCTCACCCACCTCGGACCAGAGCTCCCTGGCGTAGAGGTCGCCGTCGGCGTAGGCCGCCTCGACCGCCGAGGCCGAGAGCCGGCCGGGATCGCCGCCGGCCGCCTGCAGCACCGCGCCGGCCTTCCCGGCGGCCACGTCCTCGCGCAGCCGCGCCGCCAGGTTCATCCCGCCGGCGTAGGCCTCGAGGCAGCCCCACTCGCCGCACCCGCAGAGCCGCGGCGTGGTCCCGCGCGCCGCCACCTTGATGTGGCCGAGCTCGCCCGCCACCCCTCGGCCGCCCCCGTGGAGCCTCCCCCCGAGGATGAGGCCGGAGCCGATGCCGGACCCGGCGAAGACCAGGGCCACGTCGTCGACGCCGCGCGCCGCCCCGAAGCTGCGCTCGCCCCAGGCGGCCGCCGAGAGATCGTTGACGATGCGCACCTCGAGGCCGAGCGCACCGGCCAGCAGCTCCCCGAGCGGGATGTCGCGCCACCCGAGGTTGGGGGCGTTGAGCACCGTGCCGGTGCTGCCCAGGCACTGGCCGGCCACGCCGATGCCGGCGGTGCCGAGGACGCGGGGATCGACGCCGGCCAGGCGGGCCGCCTCTCCGACCGCGGCGGCGATGGTCGCCACCACGGCGGCCGGCGTCCGCTCGGCGTGGGTCCGCTTGTTGGCCGACACCACCCGGCCGGTGGCGATGTCGATCAGCGCGGCGCGGGCGTTGGTGCCGCCGAGGTCGACGCCGAGGGCGAGGGTCGCGGTCACGGGCCACCGAGCTCGCTGATGAGGGCAGAGACGCGGTCCTCGACCAGCTTGCGGATCTCGGCGAGCCGGGGCTCGGTGGTGGCCTCGAAGCGGAGCACCAGGATGGGCTGCGTGTTGGAGGCCCGCACCAGCCCCCAGCCGTCGGGGAAGACCACCCGCACGCCGTCCACGGTGATG
>Ga0315271_10001434_pt1 | contig 14378 bp, 14 predicted proteins | sample C3_top_MG_FD_204664 | JGI IMG/M metagenome (GOLD analysis project Ga0315271, IMG submission 204664) | Sediment microbial communities from Yellowstone Lake, YNP, Wyoming, USA - C3_top | ecosystem: Environmental > Aquatic > Freshwater > Lake > Sediment | place: USA: Wyoming | collected 2017-08-01 | reverse complement strand
AGTTGCCGGCGAGGTTTTGTGGGCAACACGCGCAGCTTTTCGATCGCAATAGGAAATCGCGGTGTGGGCATAGCCCACACCGCGATTTCGCTGACGGGGCTTGTGGATGCTCAGCCCCGCCATAGCGATGGCCGCTGGCCTGTCGCTGCTTGTCGGCTCAGCCGGCAGGCCGGACGCTGGGAACCTGCAGTCGTATCGAGTGATTTCCCACTCCGACCAAACCAGGGAAGTCAGGGTTCTCATCATGGGCAGGCCCAGTGGGGCAAAGCCGATCAACTGGCGTCCCCTGGATACCCGCAAGCTGACCCCGGCGGGGGTGGAGCCGCAGGCGGTGCTTCATCTGCAACTGGACACGGCTGCCAAAGCTGAGGTTCAGGCCGAGGTGGCAGCGGAATATCCCGACTACAAGATCGAATGGATCAATCCTGCCAACCTCGAAGTGAAGGCGCGAGTGATCGATGAGAGATCTGGCCGCGTCATCAAAGAGTTGCAACGAAACCAGCCGGGAGGCGCTTCCTTTATCTTCAACGAATCCGGTTACGATTTTAATTTTGTGCTCAGCGACAAAGACCTGAGCATGGGTGCTCCGATCCATGATGATAGAAAAGGGCAGCGGATTTTTGACCGTCTGGCTGCCGCCAAGGGTGCTGTGGGCATGAGCATCGAAGTTGCGGCGTATCTGCAGGGCCGAGGTGTTGGTTCGGAGGCAAAATTTGCCCTGGACGTCAAGAAGCTGGGTCAGGCTTTGAAGGGGGCTGCTGAATGGGAGGAAGCAAAGCTGATCGAGCAGCTTTGGAACTCCCAAGCGCTGACGCCTCCAAGAACAGAACTTACTGAGAAACTCGTTGCCGCTGTGGAAGCCGCCGTCGTTGCCAGGATGCAAGCGCTTGGCCTGATCGAATCCGAAAAAGAGGGAACAGCTACCCGCTATAAAGTCAAAGCCGGCCTCGAAAACCTGGGGATGACTCTGCAGGGGTCTGTCATGGCGGGAGTTTCGGAAACCATCCGATTTTCTTTGGATTCGTTGCTATGACGAGTTCAATTCACCGGGGTCCAGGCCCCATCTCTGGTCGCCAATGATTTCCAGACTTCGTTTCGGCCGCAGCGCTCCGAAGTCCGGAAGTCTCCTGCTGTTGATCTGCGCAGTCCTGGCGATGACCCTGACGGTCGTGGCGAGCGCATCAGAAGGGCAGCCCTACCTGCGCGGTCCATTCGGAGGCGAAGCGACTTACGCCAGCGGACCCCTGGGCGGAGCGGCCACCTATTGGGTGCCCGGGAGGATGCGGGTCGCCGTAGGTAAAGGCGCACCGGAATTTTCCCTGGTGAAGTACATTGCCATCGAAACAGGTGACGAAAACGTCAAAGGATTTGAGCAAGGCTACCTTGCGATGGGCGGTTTTGTCGCCTTCGCAGTGGAGCCGGTACTTCCGCCGCCAGAGGCAGGCAGGGATCTCAACCGCCGGGCGGCAATCCTGTGGAAGGGGCTCGAAATTGTGCTTCCAGGGCCGGCGGGCGTAAACAATGGTCCAAGAATCCTGACCGCAGATGGTGACATCGGCGGCCTGTGGAACCTCAACCTCGTTTTGGAGCAGTCATCATTTGATCCGCTCTGGCAGGATGCCCAGACGTCCCTGGCTGACACCGGGGACGGGCGGAAGCGGCAGCACCAGTTGGGCCCCATCATGGCCTGCACGCTGGTCTATCGTAATTATCGCCAGATCGAAGCTAACGAGCGTCGCAGCTACTCGGTCAAGGCGAGCCGCTTTCGCGAGGTCTTTGCCAGCACGCAGCAGGATGGGGGCGGGCAGTTGGCCGTGGCGTTGAACGGAACAACCGCCATCGTCGGGATGATGCGTGCCATGATCGAACAGGGCGTCATTGAGGGCATTGATGCCGGGGAGAGCGCAACGGTTTCCGAGCCTCTCCTGCTGGGCCTCTTCAGCGCGATCCGGCAACACTGGCTGGTATACGATCTGAAAGTGGCAAAGAGTTCGCAGCAGGTTGGCTTGTGGGCCCGGCTGCGCGAGGACACCGAAAAGATGGATAGCGCACTGGATTTTTCGCCAGGCGAATGGGCCCCAGTGGAGGAGTACCGGCGCATTGAAGTGGAAATTGAAGGGGGCGCCTGCGAAGTCAAATCCATCAATCCCCACGGGTTCCGCCGGGAAACCAAACTCAACCTGGAATTTGTCCGCTTCGGGGAATTTGATCCCGAAATCACTCGTGTGAAAATGATTTATGAAATCCGCACCCCGGATGAAGTGCCGGGTCGCGGCTTCAAAGTGCTGGATCGTGGATTCAAGGACGTTGACATGAAGGTTGACGATCCCCAGGTAGTGGAGGTCAAGAGTCTGGACAAGCAGGATGTCAGCGTGCGCTGCAAGGCGACCGGATACTGGCGAACAGGCAGTGACCAGGGAGAGAAATTTGTTTCACTCAAATCTTCCGAGTGGATCGAAGCAAAGGCCGGTGTGCGCAGCCATTTTTTCAATATCCTTGCCAAGCAGCTGCAGGGATCGGAATCTGGCGATCAGAAAGCGACGGAGTAACGAGTGCTGTGAAAACCGCAACTGTGCCAAACAAGCACCCGCTCCTGCTGCTCCTTGCGGCGTGCCTGGCTATCGCCTGGCAAACCGAGGTTGTACGGGCGCAGGACAGTTCTGGCTTGAACCAGCTGCAGGGCATACCCGAGAGGGCCTATTCGAAGGTCATTCGTAGTGCTGACGCCGTGGTTGAGCCGAAATTCTCTCCGGAGAATCTTCGGGCCAAGACCTTCATCTATCCGCAGGTGCTGCTGGGCGCGCACCACTCCCTCGTGTTCGTGGAGCAGACCCGGTCAGACAATGGCACTCGACTGCGGCCTGATAGCGCCCAGCCTGGAGTTCGCATTGTGGAGATCAGGTTCGGAGCAAAAGGCGCTGAATCCCGGGAATTATGGAAGAACGTGGGCGAGTTGGCCACCGCCCGTGGTCTCAAACTCCGTCCCTTTCCCCCTCGACTGGAATTGAATTACTTTGACAATGAACTCACCTCGAGCGGGCAGTCCCTGCTGGTTCGCTACAATAGCGAGGATGCCCGTTTTCTCCTCGAAGAGGGCGCCGATGATTCCGGTAATACTCCGGACCAAATCTCCTCGAAGGCATGGACGGTAACTCAACCAGTCGCCGGAGAATTACTGATCCAATCGACCCAGCGTGCCGACTTGGGCTGCTGTCGCCGCGAGTACCGCATCCATCTAACTGAAGACAAGCAATTCGAGATCCTGGGGTCGATTGACGCAGGCTTTGGCACGGCATGGAGCAATCACATCGAATTGTCGGTGCCGTTGCCTGTGTCGGACGAGGCCAAAATGCTCAGCGCTGCCTTGCAAAACCTGCCAGTTCAGCCGCCGGCAAGCGCTGGCATCAGTGCCACCGATGGCATGCTCTTCATCCCGTTCCCGCTGCCGCCCGATTCCAGCGGACGCGATCCACGGGAATTGAATGCCGTGGCCGGCATCGCCATCGACATGGAATACCTTGAGTTGCGCTTTCTCTCGACACTCATCAACAATCTGATGGACCAGGTCCGGGAGATCGAGAAAAGGACAACCGGGGGAATCGGCGACGACAAAGTTCTCAAGTTGTTCAGGGATGCGGATGCTGGCCTCACCCTGGCGAAGTCCTTTGCAGCACTGCAACAGCAGACCGTCAATGACCGGAAAGTCCTGGATGGAATCACCGATACCCAGGCCAAGTTGTCGAGCCTGGTTTTTCAGTTTCCCTTTGACTACGAGGCAAAGAAATACGCGGTGTCCTATGCACCCGGCAGCGACGCCATGTTCCTGAGCGTGGATGGGGCCAGATGGACCAATGGCAACGAAACTGCACAACCTCTGCAGTTCAAAGCGCCCAATGCGACGCTGGTGTTCGCAATGCAGTTTAGTGAGGCCGAATCCGTTAGCCTGAGCGAAGCGCAGGAGCGCGAGCTGTGCTCTATAATGGCGGCATCATTCGGCGTGAGTAGTCTGGAGAAGGCGATCGTAATGACCCGGTTGCCACCGGGCCGTCTCGATGTCGAAGTTCGGGAGGACGGCAGTGACGCCAGCAAGATTAGCTCGCTGAAAATGCGCACCGCCCGAATTGACTCTAACGGCCGCATGATTTTGATCTTTTCCGCCACGGAGGCCGATAGCTTCTCGCTGCTCACCCTGCACCTGCAGAACACGGGGCTGCCCGTGGCCTACGACGTGCGCAAGTTCCTGACTCCGGAAGGGGTTGCCGTGCAACCCGCTACCAGGAAATATGACCCCGTCAGGGTAGAGAGCAAGATCAGGGATGAAAAGAAATTCGAGGTTGTGGTCGAGGCGAAATCAACCATTGAGGTGAAGGTCACGGTCCCCGCGGCGGTCTTTAGCCAGTTGAACCAGAACGTCGTCACCGTGAAGCTTCGCTATCCCGATGACCTGGCAGTGAAATACTCCGTTGAGGTCAGCAGTGAAAAGGGCAAGGGCGGTGTGGCCAGCGTCGAGATGGCGACGCGTTTCTCGCGCTCTGCAGATGGTTCGGCGGAACTGGCACCTGGAGTCAGCTACAGCCTCGATGGCCAAAACTGGAAACTTTCCGAGTACGGGCTCTACGGGAGCGTTTATGTAGAGAACTAAGTCAGCTGCTCGTGCTCCTCTCGGAAATCAACCAACGAAGGTATGAAAAGATGATTCGTCAAAATAACTGTCTGCGAGCCATTACCGGTGTTCTGTTTTTGATCGTTGCCGCCGTGCTCGGCAACAGCAGCTCAGCGGAAGAAGCAAAGAAACTGCCTTTGGCCGTCGCGATGTTCAATGACATCCCCAAGGGCATTGAGGATGTGATCAGCAAGGGGAATTTCGACAATAAGCTGCGTGCTGCCGCCAGCCGGAGCATCGTGTTTGAAATCCTGCCCGGCAACGTTTTTACGAAGGGAGCCATTGCAGAAGCAGGGGACCTCGCCGGCAAACTCTACGGTGGCAAGACGGCCGAGTATTTCTTGGTCAATTGCGCCATTTCGGGCAAGCCTGACTCCTTAACGGCGACCGGACTGCTCGTGACGGTCAAAGACAATGATCTGGAGGAAATCGGGACCGTCGTCGCTGCGGCCAATAACGTGGATCAGTTGATGTCGCGCTTTTGGCAGAACGTGGACCGGCCAATCGAAGCTTTTCAGACTGCTCCGGACCTTGACGGTCGATGGAAATTCGAGTCGGGGCACGATCCGGAAGCGGAGAAGGATTTCATTGTTGAATTACATGGGAACCCGATAGCGGTTTCCTTGTGGGACTACAAAGCGAATGCTTGGCGCAAACCGGCCTTCAATCTCAGTTGGAATCCCGCCGGATATTTTGAGGGAAGCTTCTGGGACTCGAAGAACGCAGCCCATCAAGTCAACGTCAGGATTAGTCGCGGCGAAGGCGGCAGAAGAGAGATGGCCATCAAAGGAGATGGTCTAGATATGCGTGCCACCAATCAAGCGTCCAACATTGATGAAATGCAGTGGACTTGGCAGACGGAGCAAATCCCCGCTGTCACCGCCGATGAGGACACCCGCAGCGAAGCGGAAAAGCAGAACTCCGGCCAGTTTGCGAAAAGCGTCGCCGATATGTTGACATTTCCAAAAACGACACGCGACACGGTCAAGGTCGTATGGCAGGGAGCCGACAGAGCCACGATCTCTGCCGCCAATATCGGCGTCGACTGGAGCACCATTGAAGTATTCATAATCGATCAAAAATGGCATATGTATTTCATGAAGAAAAATGCCAAAGGAAAGATGGACCTTTTTGATCGGGAGGTGTTTACGCCGTTCATGAGTCCGGTCATTAATCAATCAAACACGAAGCGTTTGAGCCAGGAATCGCCGGGAATGATTTATTGGGGGATCGTCTCATTGCCTGTGCGGCCTCTGACAGGCAATCCCGCGATGATGTTGAAGGAGCGTCTGTGGTACGGGTCGGTCAATGAAAACGAACCCGGACGTGAAGATTTGAACCTCCAGTGGTGAGGTGGATTTGTGCTTTCGCAGATTACCCAGGGTAGAGAGATTTCGCTGCGCATGAGCACGCGACAACTCTTTAGGACGCTAGGGCTGGCGGGACTGGCCACCGGCTGGATAGCCTCCGCGATGGCCGAACAGCCACTCAAGGATTTGGTGGCGTTCGAACCGCAGCGGCTCGAGCTCAGGCGGAACCCGAGCGACGAACTCATGTACGTCTACGTGCCCGCGGGACGTTTCCTGATGGGCTGCTCGACCGGCGATGGGATCTGTCGCTCCTGGGACCACAGCGGTGCCCAGCCGACCAGCATTGGCAAGGGTTTCTGGATCGGTCAAACGGAGGTGACGCAGGCAGCGTATCAGCGGCTGATGCACCTGAACCCGAGCAAATACCAGGGGCCACACCTGCCCGTGGACGGTGTCAACTGGCAGCAGGCCTCGGCCTACTGCGCTGCTGCGGGCTTGCGGCTGCCGACCGAAGCTGAATGGGAGTACGCCGCGCGCGCGGGCACCGACTCGCCCGCTGATTTAAGCGGTGCGCTGGGTGAGTTCGCCTGGTACGCCAAGAACGCGCAATACCAGACCCACGAGGTGGCCCAGAAGTCGCCGAATGCGTGGCAGCTATTCGATATGCTGGGCAACGTGTGGGAGTGGACGGTCGGGAAATATCCCACGAATATCGCTATTCGGCGCGGCGGCAGCTGGGGAGAAACGCGCCCCTATATGTCCTCCATTCAGTATGAAGCCTGCTCGGATGCCAACTCTCATCCCGTGAATTGCAGTCCGGATACGGCGTGGTACGGGTTTCGCTGTGGCGGGGAGTCGCTGCCAGTTCCGGCCGCAATCCCAAATTCCTGAGGGCTGCGGCTGCCGCTGGCGTTCACTGGAATATTGTCAGCAGACGCTTATCGAGCGGCCGGGTCTTGCGGGTATTGTCGTGCGGGAAGAGCTTCCTGAAAGCGTCGATCTGCGTGGGCGACATCGTGATCGTGTCTGAGAGCACCACCCAGCTGACGTTTTCAGGCAGAGTTTCACTCGCCAGCTGATGCTCCACATCGCCTTCAGGTTCGACGCAGCTTGGGAAAGCTGCGGGCGCAGTCAATGACCCGCTATACCGCCAGGAGCCTTTCAGGCTGCCCAGAACGTTGCCAAGGTTGAAGTTGGCAACCGTAAGGTGCGCCGCCGCGGAATTTTCCGGCAGCTTCGGCTGATCGAAGATCTTGCCGAGCTCCACGTTGCTGGCGCCAGATTCGATACGCGCACCGATCACCAGCAGCGCATCGGGACTGCGCCCGCAGGGAGCCGAGCCCTCAAGCAGGAAGACAAAGTGGACTTCCATGGCCGTATGCGCGCCATTGACGGTGTGCTCGGAAGGCGCGTGAAAATGAAACTGCAGGAGATGGTACTTGCGGCCGTCCACTTCGACATAAGAGCCTGCGGGAACTTCTGCCTTGAGTGTTGCCCATTCCTGTTCGACAGTGCCGGTAGCGTTGAAGGTATTCAGCACCTCGAGAGTCGCAGCGGCGGCGAGGTTGGGCACAATGGGCAGATCCGCAGTCGCCTTGACAGCAGTATCGACCTGAATGTCGACCGGCGACTGTCTTAGCCCCTCAGCGTGGGCTCCGGCGCTGAGCACGACCGCAGCGGCGAGGAACGCGGCTTTGATAACGAGGCAAAGGCCGGCTTGCTGGAAAACTTTCATTCGCTCTACTCCTGTCATGGCGTGTAGGTGCTCTTGTAGCCGGGGTTCTCCGCCGGGCGCAGCGCATTGGGATAGTTGATGTCCGCCTTGACGTCCATCATCGCCTTCTTGGCCAGCTTGAAAACCGTATACGGATCGTCAATACCGACGAAATTATCAAACACCGTAGCTCCCCGCCGGCCGGTGCGACCGCTATCGATGCGCAGCGTGCCGCAGTTGATCAGGTTCTCGACCGGACCCACGTTGACCTCGATCTGATTGACCTGATCGAACTCGATTGTCTTGAAGTCGGTACCCAGGAATCCACTGCGCAGCATGAAGCGCTTGTCGGTCACGGCGTAGAAGGTGTTGCCATGGACCAGCAGCAACCTCAGCATATTGAGCACGCTGCCCCACGCTGGAAACGAATGCAGCAGGAAAAACGGTGTCAGCAAAAGCCCCTGGTCAGCCCCTTGTCGTTGAACACCGAGAGCAGCAGGTACCAATCGAGGGCGCCCCACACCAGCCCCACCGCAAGAAAGGCGGCACCGGTCAGCATGAACGGCAGGATGTGCGGCTTGCTGATCCAAATCACATTTTCGCCGCTATCCAGTACTCCGGCAAATTTGGGGGGCAGCAGGCTGTCGGTGGTTTTCATCGGTCTTCTCCTGCGAGGCTGCCTGCGACTGGGGCGGCAGCCATGCTAACGCAGTGGCGATGATCTCACTAATTTCAGGCGTCTACCTGCCAAGGAGCCGCATCGTCGAGATCGGCTGCGGCACCCGTTGCCAGGTGTTCTGGGCCGTGGACCTGATCAGCGGTGCCGTCCAATCGCTGCTTACCGCGAGCTACGGCGCCGCCTTCCGGCCTGACAGTCGACTGATCGTGGCAAACGATCCCGCGGAGTACGAAGTCATGCTCAGGGAATCTACTATTGCAGAGGTCGAGTCCATGATGGCCACCTACGGGCCGCGGCAGTTCTGGCTCGAAGAAGCAGGCAAATTCAGGCGTATCGGTCCTGACAAGCTGCGTATCGACCCAGTAAGCCGCAATATTGTGGCTGCGCCTCCGGGAAATTAAGCGCCGGGCCTCTAACCCTTGACGCTGACCTTCACCGGCGTACACTCGATGGCCACAAGAAATCCAAGAATCAAGTCTGGGGACTACAAAATGAAGATTGAGCGTATTGCCAGAATCACCTGCGGCGCATTGGTATGTTTAATGACACTGGGGTTGCCTACCATAGTCGCGGCGGCGGATTGCCCTGCGGGGACGACTGAAAAGGCCGCAAAGACGATGGGCTGTACCTACGTTCCGCTGCCGGATTGCCCTGCGGGGACGGCCGCGAAGGCTGCAAAATTGCAGAATTGCAAGCTACCCGTTTGTCCCGCTGGCACCGCGGAAAAGGCTGCAGAACAGCTCGGTTGCACGATCGCACAGCAATAGACCCATCTGTGACCCGCGACGGTGAGTCCGGCCGCCGGCTCCCGGTTCGGATCAGTGTGTCGGGTGTTGCCACTTATGAGGGACATCATGCATAGCAATGAATCGTTGCTGCTCATTGCTCTGTTCGTTGCTGGCACCGCCGGCGCCGAGGCCGTCAATGTCGTTGCCTCCAGGGGCACCGTCGTGCTGCGCGTCGAGCCGCTGGCCGAGGGCCCGCTGGCAGCTGAGATGCAGGCGGACCTCGAGGCGCTCAAGACTGCGGGTGTTGCCGATCGTGAGGCCGCTGACCAGGCCTGCGACGACATGGTCGATATGTCGTTCACCGCAGCCAATGACCCAAACGTGCAGGTTCTAAATATCAGGACGCTGAAGGCGCGCCGCGAGTGGGCCCGGAAGGTCGACGATGTTCTCCAGCGACTCAAGGGCGCAGTGCAGCTCTCGGTGACCTTTCCGGAAAGCGACGCCAGGAACCTGTTGATCGCCGAGCAGAACTGGCCAAACGTGAAGCGGGATCTCGCCACCGGCTCCAATAAGATCGGGCCACTCATCAAGTATCGCCGCCGCCTCACCGATGCGCTGCTCGCGGTCGAGTGGCTGCGCGTGCGCCAGCAATATGCCGATCAGACAGATCCTTTCATTGAGACCGAACCGGTGGGCAGCGTCACGCTCACCTCCGACCTCGACGTCACCACGGTCGGCTACAGCTGCGCACTCGCGGTCAAACATTTCAACGAAGACTTCCGCGGCTCTTTTTGCCTCGAGCCAGGCATCCTGCTCGACTCCAACGTCTATTGCGAGATCTTCAAGGTGCACCCGGCGGTGCCCGCGTCCATCGCCAGCCTGCGCGACACCCCCGACCAGCGCCCCTCGTTCCAGGACGAGATGGCGCTGACCAAGCTGCGCCGCTATATGCGCGAGGAGGAGTGGAGCCAGTTCAAGATTGCAGTGGTAAGCGGCCTGCCGCCACCCCTGCAAGCGGCGCATCAGGATCGCCTCAAGCGGGCCGAGGATCTCTACAATGAGTTCCTTGGCGGGCTCTATGCAAAGCTGCCCCAGCTGTCCGGAGTGACCGACTCTCAGCCCGGTCAAATTGCCAGTTATGTGGCCGAGTGCACGCGTCATGAGGAGAGCGAGGCCCGCGGCGATGGCGCCTGCGCTGCCGAGCGCGTGTGCAGCGCCAACGCGGTGATGAAGGCCTCCAATGATCTGTATGCCACCAGGCTGGCGCAGCTGCGCGATGAGCTCGCCAGCGCAACACAACCAGGCGTCAGTCAGGTTGCGGCGGATGTCGTCAAGTTTGATCAGGGCAAGGCGAACCTGTTCGCCAACGAGAGCTACAACTCGCAGGGGCCGCTGCTGCACATTCTCGGCGTGCAGCAGGAGAAGGATCCTGCTACCAAGCTACAAAATCTCAAGTCACTCACCTTCGAGCAGGTCCTGAACTCAGTGAACGAGCAATTCGGCGACGCCTTGAAAGATCTGCAGCATTACTCGGAAAATGGCGGCACGCTGGGCGAAGCGGCCTTCAAGAGTTCGAAGTACATTGACCGCTCTCTCGACGGCATCAGGGTGATGCGCGACAAGGCAGGTGCACGCAGCCCGGTGGTGGCGATGCCCGCCACGCTCATGGAAGCGTACTTCGGGGTGACCTACCCGCTGGCGGAACTTCTGAAGATGCGCAAGGGCGAGGGACAATACGGCGCCATGAACGACACGCAACGGGCGAATGCCGCCGATCCATTGATCAAGGCAGCGGGCATCGGCGATCTGGCAGGGCTGCGCGAGAAACTGCTACAGTCCGCGACTCAGTTCAATGTCATTGCGCGTCCGGCGAGCGCGCCCGATCCCTCAACATCACCCGATCTATAACTTTGCGGACGCAACGGCATGGGTAGCCGCGGTGAATGCACCCAAATTTGCCGGGCATAACGGTTGACGCCTGCCGGCAAATACCTAGTCGGACGCCGTTACGGATTCGCATTGCAAATTTAGGTCCTCGCCAGGAGCCAGCTGTCCTTGTCATTGGCACACATTGCAATTGTGCGCCGCACACCCCAAACGTCTGGTTACTCTCATTTGCATTCGAAAGGATGCGTTGCCTGAACAATGAGTCGACGCCGACACTTTCAATTTCTTGCATTGGGCGTGGTGGCTCTTATGGGTGCGCTTGCGCTCTTCGGCATCCGCGTCTGCACTGAGGGCGAAAATCGCCTGAGCTCGTCGGCAAGTCATCGTTCGGAAGCCGGCGCCCCATCCCTGATGCGTACCCGGGTTGATGACAGTGCTATTGGCGCCCAGCCCATGCACGGGACGCCACAAACCTTCGCTAACCGGCTGCGGTGCACGGGCTATCGCACTTTGTTCGGGTATCAGCTGCCTTCAGAGGCGCTGTCACTGATGTGCGATGGCAAGCTCCTCGAGGCTGTCAAGCTACTGTCTTCGATGGCGGAGGCAGGTGACAGGCGTGCGCTCTTCGGCTTGTCACTGCTCGGAAATGACGGCGGGTCGTGTGATGGGCCAAAGCCATCCCCGTCATTCCCGAGGTACGTGGACTCGACCATGAGGCGTGCACAAGAGAATGCGGCAACGAAACAGACGCTGCAGAGGCTTGACTCGGTGCTGGCGGAAGCGCAGGCAGGCCCCTCAGAGGACGAGCTCGAGGCCTGTCGCCAAAGCGCCATGGAGTTCAGGAAGATTCAGCCGGCATTTCTTGAGCAGTTCGTCAGTACCCTGGGCCGGTCGATTGATACGCTGCGTGGTGAGAACGCGGTCGATGTCGAGATCGAATACGACAGAAAAATGCTCCTGCCCGGGGATGCCGACGGCGAACTCGCGCTTGCGAATAAACTCCTGCACAAGGGGACCGCCGCTGGTCAGGAGGAGGCAATTGCGCTGCTTCGTCAGGCCGCCAGTACCTCGCTAGCGGCCAAGACCGAGCTCGCCCGCTGCCTGCTGAATGGTTGTCCGACTCCCGCGCCGGACCCAATGGAGGCCCGGCAGCTGATCACAGATGCGGCCCTTGGCGGAGATTTTGACGCGTTGATGTCGCTGTCCGGGGCAACCGACCCGCGGCACTTCGACCGTGCAGCGATCCTTTCAGGGCCTGAGCAATATGCCTGGAGCCAGTTCTGGGGTCGTTTGAACGAGGAAGGGTGCTTCGGGGCCACTCAGTACTTCGAATGGATCCGCTCTCCGAGTTCGACCCCGAACGCAATGGGGATGTCGCCAGTCGAGGCAACTGCCGCCGAAGCTCGCGCCGCTGAACTCGTTGCGATGCATTTGGAGAAGACCAGGGAGCGGCTGTTCTGCAATTGAGCAGGCATCCATGAGGGTCCGTCAGGCCTGGGTGGCAGCGCGGATCGATTCGCAAGCGAGGTGTTTCCTGATGTGAGACCATCGACCCGGTGAGTAACGTCCGATGCGTTGGGCTACTTTGGTTGCTCGTCATCCATGCGCTGTCTTTGATCTGGCCCGCCGCTGCGCCCGCCGCATCCGGCACGACCAGACAGATCATCGTCTATCTCGTGGCGCGTGGTGATGACGGTAAGCATGGCAGGAAAATCGGCTGCAACGACAGTCTCGTGGCCGTCAGCCGCACCGTGCGGGCGAGCGCATCGCCGCTGCGGGCCGCCGTGCAGGAACTCCTCTCGATACCGGCGGACTACACGGCCGGCGGGGAGCCCCTGGAGAACTTCTGGAAGGGGTCGGATTTGAGACTGGCAAAGGTATCGAGTGTCGGTACCCGCGCCACCCTATATATCACCGGCCGATTATCGGTCGCGGGAATTTGCGACGAGCCGCGGATCACGCAACAGATCGAGGAGACGGCACGCCAATTTCGTAGTGTGAGCCGGGTCGACGTCTTCATCAACGGCGTGCCGCTCGCCGAAGCGATCCGCTAGCGGTGGAGCATTTCTCTAGAGGTAAATGCATGAATCGTTTCTTTATTGTGCTGATTGGTATCACGGCAATGCTGCTGGGCTGCTCGCAGCGCGCCCAGCCCGAGGCGGTGGGCGCGCGCGGCGCGCCAGCCGCAATGACGGCGCAACCGGACCACGGTACCTTGAGCCGTGAGCACATGGTGAGTATCGATGTGCCAGAGGCGGCGCTGGCAGCCAGCTTTCGTCGTGTCTCCGATCGGTGCGAGTCAGACAGCGCGCACCACTGCACCGTCCTCGAGTCCACCCTGTCATCCGGAAAGTCGGTGTCCGGGCTGATCAGGGTTCGCATCGATACGGCGGCGGTGAACGACTTCGTCGCCTTTGCCTCGAGCATGGGGACGCTGCAGCACCGTGCGTCGAGGATCGAAGATATCGCGACCACGATCGCCGACACGCAGGCTCGGGTGGCGATGTTGACAACCTACCGCAGCCAGCTGCTGGCGTTGCGAGGCAAGGTTGGCAGCAACGTTGACGCCGCGATCAAGCTGGCCGCGGAACTTGCGCGGGTCCAGACGGATCTCGAGCAGGCGTCCGGAGAGGCCGCCTATCTTGCGGCGCGCACCAGCACCGATATTGTCGCGATCGAACTCGCTGCCGCCTCACAGCACGCATTCTGGCATGTCATCGGCGAGGCCCTGGAGGGCTTTGCGCAGAACCTGGCCTCCGGGATATCACAGGCCATCACGGCGACCGCCTACGTGGTTCCGTGGATGCTCGTGCTGGTGCCAGCGCTGTTCCTGTTGCGATCTCTCTGGCGCTGGCGCCGCCGCAGCGGCCGCTAAGGTTGAACCGAGCTGCTCGCCAACAAGATGGAGCTACCTGACCGAAACCCTTAACGTGTAGTGCGCCGTCGGATGAGCGACCACGTAGATGTAATAATCGCCGGTCTTGGGGATGGTGCCGCGCCATTGCTTTCCCTGGTGCGATTCGGCGCCAAAAATCACCGGCGTGCTGTCGAAGAAGTCCGGCGATTCGCGCACGGTGAACTCAGCCCGATTGTCAGCCACACGGCGCCAGGAGATTTGCACCGACAGCGTCTGACCTTTGCCAGCACGGATCACATAACTGTCATGCGACTCGCCACCAATGTAGCCGCTGACGGTCATCGGGCTCCGTAGCCGATGCCTGGTGGCGGTATCTTCCTGTGCCCAGCAGGCAGACGCGGCGAAAAATAGCAGTGCCTTCGCGACGAGCGGAACAGCGGTTCCCATCCGATTGGCCCGCAGCAGATTCATGATTGGTGGCGGAGAGAAATCCAGCCTCGCTCAGCCCCTGCTTCTGGACTTCTTATATTCGTCTTTGAG
>Ga0315271_10001430_pt1 | contig 14399 bp, 14 predicted proteins | sample C3_top_MG_FD_204664 | JGI IMG/M metagenome (GOLD analysis project Ga0315271, IMG submission 204664) | Sediment microbial communities from Yellowstone Lake, YNP, Wyoming, USA - C3_top | ecosystem: Environmental > Aquatic > Freshwater > Lake > Sediment | place: USA: Wyoming | collected 2017-08-01 | reverse complement strand
ACGCCGACCTCGATCAGGTCACCGTCAAGTCGCTTGGCGACGTCATCGCCGGCACCCCGGCCGCTTTATTGGCGGGCGACAATGCCATCGAAAAATACTTCAGCCTGAAAAACGCAGGCGAGGGCGGCGGCCTGGAATGGCTGGAAGCCACGCCCAAAAACCGCGACACCACTTTTGAGCGCATCCGCATGGGCTTCAAGGGCGACGTGCTGGTGCAGATGGAGCTGTTCGACTTCTTCGGCCAGCGCACCACGCTCAGGTTGTCGCGCTTTGCCCGCAACCCCGCCATCGCACCGTCGCGCTTCAAGTTCACCCCGCCGAAAGGAGCAGATGTCATCGGGGAGTGATCGATCAGGGCACACGACCGTTGCACCGTTCGCCCTGAGCCTGTCGAAGGGCGGGTTCGCTCAGGCAAATGGGCTTCGACAAGCTTAGCCCGAACGGTGGTAAGTTTCAGTTTCAAACGGAACCACCATGTGCCCTCAAGACCTTTTCCAAACTGACCCCCCCGAACCCGCGCGCGACGACCCCCATGCGCCGCTCGCCGAGCGCCTGCGTCCGCACACCCTGGCCGATGTCGTTGGGCAAACCCATCTGCTCGGCCCGGGCAAGCCGCTGCGCCTCGCGTTTGATTCCGGCAAGCTGCATTCGATGATTCTGTGGGGGCCGCCGGGGGTGGGCAAAACCACGCTGGCGCGGCTGACTGCACAGGCCTTCGGCGCCGATTTCATTGCCATTTCTGCCGTGCTCAGTGGCGTGAAGGACATCCGCGAAGCGGTCGAGCGCGCGCGCATGAACCAGTCCATTGCCCGCACCACCATCCTGTTTGTTGACGAAGTCCACCGTTTCAACAAGTCGCAGCAGGATGCCTTCTTGCCGCATGTCGAATCCGGGTTGTTCACCTTCATCGGCGCCACCACCGAAAACCCCTCGTTCGAAGTCGTCGGCGCGCTGCTGTCGCGCGCCCAGGTCTATGTGCTGAAATCGCTGACGCCCGACGAACTCGGCCAGCTGCTGCACCATGCGCTGCACGAACTGCCGCAATTGAAGCTGGCCGAGGGCGTCGGCCCGCTGCTGGCTGCCTACGCCGACGGCGACGCCCGCAAGCTATTGAACCTGCTGGAACAGCTCGACAGCGCCGCCCGCACGTCAGGCGTAAGCGAAGTCGATACCCCCTTTGTGGAAAACGCGCTGGCGCAATCGCTGCGCCGCTTCGACAAGGGCGGCGAAGCCTTCTACGACCAGATTTCCGCGCTGCACAAAAGCGTGCGCGGCAGCCACCCCGACGCCGCGCTGTACTGGCTGGTGCGCATGCTCGACGGCGGCGCCGACCCGCGCTATCTCGGTCGGCGCCTTATCCGCATGGCCAGCGAAGACATCGGCCTGGCCGACCCGCGCGCGCTCGGTATCACGCTCGACGCGGTCGCAACCTACGAACGCCTCGGCTCGCCCGAAGGCGAACTGGCGCTGGCTGAAGCCTGCCTGTATCTGGCCTGCGCGCCCAAGAGCAACGCCGCCTATGTCGCCTACAACGCCGCACGCGCGTTCGTTGCGTCCAACCCCTCCAACGATGTCCCCATCCACCTGCGCAACGCCCCCACCAAACTGATGAAGGAACTGGGCTACGGCCGCGCCTATCGCTACGCCCACGACGAGCCCGAAGCCTACGCCGCCGGCGAACGCTATTTCCCCGACGACCTGCAGGAACAGCAGTTCTACACGCCCACCCCGCGCGGACTCGAAGGCAAGATCGCCGAAAAACTCGCGCATCTGAAGAAGCTGGATGAAGAGGCGGGGAAGGACTGAGCCTGCCCCCGTGTTGGCTAATCGCCACATCATGCGAATTAAATAGACATTAAAACTCGCTTTATATGGCGAAATAATTACAATAAAGCGTAACTAATCGTCATAAGTGACGCTTTATGAAAATATCAAATCAGATTGTGGACGAGGTGATCCTGCGTGAACTGGGCGGGCGGCTGGCGCGCGTCCGGCTGGAGCGCAACCTGACCCAGGCCGGCTTGGCCGAGCAGGCCGGGGTGTCCAAACGCACGGTCGAGCGGATGGAAGCGGGCGGCGTCACGCAGCTGGTCAATCTGGTGCGCGTGTGCCGCGTGCTGGATCTGCTGGAGCGCTTCGAGGCGCTGATTCCCGAGCCGGTGGCCAGCCCGGTTGCGCAGCTGAAGCAGCGCGGCAAGGAAAGAAAGCGCGCCTCCTCGGCCAAAGCCACGACCGCGCGCGCCGGCAAATGGCAATGGGACGACAAGCCATGACCACGCTGGCCGAGGTCAAACTGTGGGGCCGCACCATCGGCGCGGTGTCGCTGGAAGACGGCGCCGATGTCGCGGCGTTTCAGTACACCCCGGATTTCGCGGCCAGCGGCATCGAGGTTTCTCCCATCGTCATGCCGCTCGGCAATCGGGTGCATCTCTTTCCCCTGCTTGCGCGCAACACCTTTCATGGCTTGCCGGGCCTGCTGGCGGATTCGCTGCCCGACAAATTCGGCAATGCCCTGATCGACGCCTGGCTGGCGACCCAGGGCCGCACCCCTGCCAACTTCAATGCCGTCGAGCGGCTGTGCTACACCGGCGCGCGCGGCATGGGCGCGCTCGAATTTGCCCCCGCCGCCGGGCCCGCGGTGCGACCCGCCGAAACAATCGAAATCGATGCGCTGGTGCAACTGGCTTCTGATGTGCTGACCCAGCGCAACCACCTGCAGGCCTCGTTCGCCGACGCCAGCCGCGCCGAATCCCTGCAGGACATTTTGCGCGTCGGCACCTCGGCCGGCGGCGCGCGCGCCAAGGCGGTGATCGCCTGGAACCGCGACACCCACGAAGTGCGCTCGGGACAAGTCGCGGCCGGCGAAGGCTTCGACTACTGGCTGCTCAAATTCGACGGCGTCGCCGGCAACAAGGACAAGGAACTCGACGACCCCAAGGGCTATGGCGCCATCGAATACGCCTATTTCCTGATGGCGCGGGACGCAGGCGTGACGATGAACGAATGCCGCCTGCTCGAAGAAAACGGCAGGCGCCATTTCATGACCCGGCGCTTCGACCGCCTGCCAGGCGGCGCCAAGCTGCACGCCCAGTCCCTGTGCGCGCTCGCGCATTTCGACTACAACGCTCCCGGCGCCTATGCCTATGAACAGGCGCTGCTCGTCATCCGCCAACTCGGGCTGCCGATGGCGGCGGTCGAACAGCAGTTTCGGCGCATGGCGTTCAACGTCATCGCGCGCAACCAGGACGACCACGTCAAGAACATCGCCTTTTTGATGGACCAGGCCGGCACCTGGTCGCTGTCGCCCGCCTTCGACATGACCTACAGCTACAACCCGCAAGGCACCTGGACCGCGCAACACCAGATGAGCCTCAACGGCAAACGCGACGGCTTCAGCCTGGAAGATTTTCGGGCGTGCGCCAAAAGTGCCCTGATGAAACGCGGCCGCGCCGAAACCATCGTCGACGAAGTGCGCGCAGCCGTGGCGAAATGGCCGGACTATGCCGACCAGGCGCGGGTGATGGAAACCTGGCGCGATCAGATCCAGCGCAACCTGCGCCTGAGCTTGCCGCGCAAGTGACCGGCGACACCGCGGCAACGTGCTGTTTCCCAAACAGATAGAAACAGGGGTTGAGCGTATTGCCTGATCGAGCTATTGTAAGGATTCCTTACTTTTCGCATCGGATAGATCATGCTCGCCAAGATGACCGCCAAGAACCAGCTCACCCTGCCCAAAAGCGTGACCAATGCCCTTGGCCAGGTTGAATACTTCGATGTGCAATCCAAAGGTGGGCAAATCATCCTCACCCCTGTACGCATCCAGCGCGCCGACGCGGTGCGCGCCAAACTGGCCGAACTCGACTTGCAAGAGAAGGACATCGCCGACGCCGTAGCCTGGGCGCGTCAACCCGCGGGCAAGCGTAAAAAATGAGCCGCCCGCCGCGGGTGGTGCTCGATACCAATCTGGTGCTTTCTGCTCTGGTGTTCGCCAATGGCCGGCTCGCGGCGTTGCGCCATGCCTGGCAAAACGGACACTGCGTGCCGCTTGTCTCCAAGGCCACCACGGCCGAACTGATCCGCGTGCTGGCTTATCCAAAGTTCAAGCTCAGTGATGAAGAACAACAGGAATTGCTGGCCGATTATCTGCCGTGGTGTGCCACCGTGCGCATCCCTAATCCTCCACCTGTTACCCCCGACTGTCGCGATCCATTCGATCAGCCGTTTCTGCAACTCGCGGTCGCAGGCAGGGCCGACTACCTCGTCAGCGGCGACCGGGATTTGTTGAGCCTGGCCGATCAGTTCGAGTGCCCCATCGTTACGGCCGAGCCGTTTTTGAAAGCCTTCGATTTGTGAACGTCTTAGCGCATAGAAGTGCCCGCACCTGCAAGTCCGGATAGGGATGCGTGGGTTGGGACGAGGCTAACTGGTTCGCCCATCCATCTGGATATGCGAAGATTCGACAGATAACAAACAAGGGGGCGTTTTGGCACCACAGCCGGAACAACAAGCGAGAGGGAATATCGACAGGCTGCTGAAGGCGGCAGGCTGGCACGTCTGCGACGCCGCCGCTGCCAATATCCATGCCGCGCGCGGCGTCGCCATCCGCGAATTTCCGCTGCCCGGCTACGGCTTCGCCGACTATCTCTTATATGTTGATGGCAAGGCGGCGGGGGTGATCGAAGCCAAGAAAGAGGGCGTCACCCTCACCGGCGTCGAAACCCAGTCCGACAAATACACCAAGGGCCTGCCTGCTGGTTTGCCGCGTTGGCACAATCCGCTGCCGTTCGCCTACCAGACCACTGGTGTCGAAACCCGCTTCACCAACGGCTTCGACCCCGTGCCGCGCTCTCGCCCGGTGTTTGCCTTCCACAAGCCCGAACTGCTGGCCGGCTGGCTGAGCTACGCACCCGCCGCGCAGCCGGGGGAGGGCAGCGCGGGAGAAACCGCCGCCACCTTCCTCGCCCGCCTGCAAGCCATGCCGCCGCTCAAGGAAGAAGGCCTGTGGCCCGCCCAGATCACGGCAATCCACAACCTGGAAAAATCCCTCAAGGAAAACCGCCCGCGCGCCCTGATCCAGATGGCGACCGGCTCGGGCAAGACCTTCACCTCGATTTCCTTCATCTACCGCTTGATCAAGTTTGCCGGGGCGCGGCGCATCCTGTTCCTGGTCGATCGCGGCAACCTCGCCGACCAGACCCTCAAGGAATTCCAGCAATACGTCTCGCCCTACAACAACTACAAGTTCAGCGAGGAATACATCGTCCAGCGCCTGCAGGGTAACCAGATCGACACCACCGCCCGCGTCTGCATCTGCACCATCCAGCGCATGTATTCCATGCTCAAGGGCCGCGACCTGCCGGCAGACCTCGAAGACGAATCGGTAGATCAGCTGGGCAAGCTGTTCAAGGAACCCGAGCCCATCGAATACAACCCGGCCATCCCCATCGAGACCTTCGACATCATCGTCACCGACGAGGCCCACCGCTCCATCTACAACCTGTGGGCGCAGGTGCTGGAATACTTCGACGCCTACCTCGTCGGCCTCACCGCCACGCCCGGCAAGCAGACCTTCGGCTTCTTCCACCAGAACCTGGTGATGGAATACAACCACGAAATGGCCGTGGCCGACGGCGTCAACGTCAACTACGACGTCTACCGCATCAAGACCGCCATCACCGAGGCCGGCTCCAGGGTCGAAGCCGGCTACTACGTCGAAAAGCAGGAACGCGACACCCGCAAAACCCGCTGGGAAGAACTCGACGACGACTTCGCCTACGACCCCAACCAACTCGACCGCGACGTCGTCACCCCGGACCAGATCCGCACCATCGTGCGCACCTTCCGTGACAAGCTGTTCAGCGAAATCTTTCCCGGCCGCACCGAAGTGCCCAAGACCCTCATCTTCGCCAAGGACGACAACCACGCCGAAAACATCGTCGAAATCCTGCGCGAGGAATTCGGCAAGGGCAACGAATTCGCCCAGAAGATCACCTACCGCACCACCGGCGCCACGCCCAAGGAACTGATCTCCGCCTTCCGCAACAGCTACCACCCCCGCGTCGCCGTCACCGTCGACATGATCGCCACCGGCACCGACATCAAGCCGGTGGAAATCGTCTTCTTCATGCGCGCCGTCAAATCGCGCGGCTTCTTCGAGCAGATGAAAGGCCGCGGCGTGCGCGTCATCAATCCCGACGACCTCAAGGCCGTCACTCCGGACGCCACGGCCAAGGACCACTTCGTCATCATCGACGCCGTCGGCGTATGCGAGCAGGACAAAACCGACGCCCGCCCCATGGAGAAAAAGCCCAGCGTCAGTTTCGAGCGCCTGCTGCAAGCCGTCGCCTTCGGCAACACCGAAGACGACGTCATCACCAGCATCGCCGGCCGCCTGGCCAGAATGGAACACCGCATCAGTGCCGAAGACGACGCCAAAATTCGCATCGCCAGCGGCGGCCTCGGCCTAAAAGACCTCGCCCACCAGCTAGTCGCATCCCTGGACCCCGACCTTAATGCCGTTCGCTTTGACCCCACCACCGTTCGCCCTGAGCCTGTCGAAGGGCTGCCCTCCGATACCGTTCGCCCTGAGCCCGTCGACTTCGCTCAGGACAGGCCCGTCGAAGGGCAAGCCAACCAAGCCCGCATCAACGCAGCCAAACCCCTCTGCGACCCCGCCCTGCGCCAGCTCATCCTCGACATCAAAGCCAAAAACGAACTCACCATCGACCACGTCAGCCAAGACCAGGTCATCGAAGCCGGCTTCAGCCAGGCCGCCCGCGACCGCGCCAAAGGCCTCGTGCAATCGTTCGAAAAATTCATCGCCGACCACAAAGACGAAATCACCGCCCTGCAAATCCTCTACGCCAAGCCCTACAAACAGCGCCTCACCTTCGAGGCGGTGAAAGAACTCGCTGACGCCATCGAAAAGCCGCCCTACCTGTGGAACGAATCCCAGCTTTGGCAAGCCTACGCCGCGCTGGAAGCGAGCAAGGTCAAAGGCGCCAGCGGCCGCCGCATCCTCACCGACCTGGTTTCGCTGGTGCGCTTCGCCATCCATCAGGACAACGAACTCGTTCCCTTCCCCGAACGGGTCAACGCCAACTTCAAGGCATGGCTGGCAACGCAACAACCATCCGTTCGCCCTGAGCCTGTCGAAGGGCAACAGCCAAAAACAGCTGTTCGTCCTGAGCCCGTCGAAGGGGAACAATCAAAAACAGCCGTTCGTCCTGAGCTTGTCGAAGGGCAACGACCAACATCACGCTTCACCCCCGAACAAATGAAATGGCTGGAAATGATCCGCGACCACATCGCCGCCAACCTCGGCATCGAGCCGGACGATTTCGAATACGCCCCTTTCGCCCAGGAAGGTGGATTGGGCAAGGTGTATCAGCTATTCGGCGATGAGTTGAGTGTGCTTATTGAGCAATTGAATGAGACGCTGGCAGCATGAGCGGAAAATCCGACGATGTCTTTGAGCCGGACCGGCCGGTGGTGCCAGAGGGATGGGATATTGTCCCGTTTACTCAAGCAGCCCAGGTCGTATCGGATCAAGGGAAGCGCATTAAGCAAAGCGCGTATTTGCCTAGCGGCAAGATTCCAGTCATTGATCAAGGGCAGGACTACATCGGGGGATACACCGACGACGAAGGGATGGTTATTGATGGCGAACTCCCTGTTGTTCTTTTTGGTGACCACACGCGCTCAATAAAGTACGTCGATAAACCATTCGCAGTTGGCGCTGAGGGCGTCAAAGTTTTGAAGCCCATGCAAGGTTTCGAACCGAAGTATTTTTATTACTTGCTTCGTTCCCTACGAATCCCTAGTCGCGGGTACAGCCGGCACTTCCAGTTCCTGAAGAAATTCCATTTGCCGAGAGCGCCAGAAGACCAACAAAAACACATCGTCGCGGAAATCGAAAAACAATTCTCCCGCCTCGACGAAGCCGTCGCCAGCCTCAAGCGCGTCAAGGCCAACCTAAAGCGCTACAAAGCCGCCGTCCTCAAAGCCGCCGTCGAAGGCAAGCTCACCGAAGCTTGGCGCAAACAACACCCCGACACCGAACCCGCCAGCGAACTCCTCCAACGCATCCTCGTCGAACGCCGCGCCAAATGGGAACAAGCTGAACTCGCCAAGATGCAGGCCATGGGCAAAATCCCCAAGGACGACACCTGGAAAAAGAAATACTCCGAACCCACCAATCTAGACACTACTGAACTGCCTGAGTTACCGACGGGGTGGGCGTGGGCGACTTTGGACATGATCGGACAAGAAGGACGACCAATAATCTACGGCATTATCAAACCTGGTCCCCACGTGCCTGATGGTGTGCCCTACGTCCGTGTTACAGAAATGAAAGATGGACGTATTGATGTTGAAGGTTTGCGGCGTACTGCACCTGAGCGTGCAGCTAAATTTGCTCGTGCGACTTTGCAGCCTGGCGATATTCTCATTTCAAAGGATGGGACGATTGGAAGGGTCGCGGTGGTGCCGCCAGAACTCGCTGGTGGAAATATCACCCAGCATGTGATGCGTGCACCGGTGCATGAATGGGTGTGGCGTGATTTTGTTGTATGGGCAATTCGATCTGACTGGTGCCAACGCTGGCTCACGGGTGAGACCAAGGGCGTCGCGCTCCGTGGTGTCAACGTTGAGGACTTCAGGCGGCTTCCAATACCGATTCCGCCAGTAGCAGAACAGATATCCATAGATGAGGAAGTTGAGCGCTGTCTCTCCATCACTGACGAAGCCGAAGCACAGGTCAACGCAAACCTCCAGCGCGCCGAACGCCTGCGTCAATCTATATTGGCCACCGCATTCACCCCACCCGTTAAAGAATTCGCCGAACCAACTCTTTACGCAAACCGTGAACAAAGAGCTGCAAGTTGATCTCTTCGAGAGTAAATGGTGGTGAGGAGAAAGTGTTTCGCGACAAGGTCAAGGAACACCGTGGAAAGTATTACGTGAGTTATCAGCCTGCTGATGCCCGTTTTCCCTTTGCCATTATTCAGCTTACCTTTCTCGAGAACGGTTCAGATGTTGCCGTAGTGAAAAGCGCAATGGAACACGAGCTTGAAAATTGGCTGTCGCGATTCCGCGTTCCAGTGATGGTGTCTTCCTTCAACGCCAAAGATGACCTCATTCGTATCGCTGCTGAATCTGATCAATCCCATCTTATGGGCTACGTCGATCTGCAGACGGGTGAAATGATTCAGCGGTGGGGTTTGCTTAAAGACAATGAACTGCCATCCGAACAGAGGGATGCGGGATATTTGGCGCGTGTTTATGAAGGGCTGCCGTTTCGTTTGCAAGAAACGGTTCGTCAAAACGCCATGCGCGAAGCTCGCTCGATGGGTAGAAGCATCCGCATGATTGTTTTTCTGCTGGCCGGTGTTCCGCTGCTTATTGAGATTGTGAGCTTGGGCGTAGCCTGGGTTGGATATGTTCTGGCAGGCATCAGCATCACAGCGGGTCTCTACAAACTTGCCAAGACGATGGGTTGGCTGAAGCCTACGCAACGGGCGAAAGAGAAAGCAGAGAAAGACCTCAGGATGAAACACTATTTCTATCACTGTGAACGAAACCCCGAAGGGTTCAACCGCCTGAAGATTGAGAATTTTGAACGCGAGGCAATCAACCAAAATCACCTAGAGGCGGCTCAGATTCGTAACAAGCATGAAAAATAAAGACGTATGAACACGGCAACCATCGTCCAAATACTCTGGAACTACTGCAACGTCCTGCGCGACGACGGCATGAGCTACGGCGACTATGTCGAGCAGCTTACCTATCTGCTGTTCCTGAAGATGGCCGACGAGCGCAGCCGGCCGCCGCATAGCCAGGCCAGCCCGGTGCTCGCCGGCTACGACTGGCCGAGCCTGCTGAAGAAGGACGGCGACGAGCTGCTCGACCACTACCGCCACACGCTGGAGGAACTGGGCAAGCAGAAAGGTTTGCTCGGCCTGATCTTCACCAAGTCGCAGAACAAGTTCCAGGACCCGGCCAAGCTGCGGCGGCTGATCGTGGACCTGATCGACAAGGAAACCTGGGTGTCGATGAGCGCCGACGTGAAGGGCGACGCCTACGAGGGCCTGCTGGAGAAGAACGCGCAGGACACCAAGTCCGGCGCGGGCCAGTACTTCACGCCGCGCCCGTCATCATCATGGTCGGCAACATGCCCGGCATGATCATGGTCATGGTCACCACCACCACCACCGCCATCATCATCATCATGATGATCACCACCATGGCGGCCATCCGGGTGATGATGATCTGCGGTACGCTGTCTTGCGACACCTATAAAAATGGGGGCGCGAAGATAGCGGTGCGGCAGATATGTGGCGTGCGCAATATTTCCTCGAATAGCTGAACTATCGCGTACTCGATATATTTTCTCTGTTACGCACCGGGCGTTGCGCCAGGTTTAAGTTGGGTCAATTTTGCAAACCCTGGGTTTGCATCTATTTGAATATCCAAACCATCTGTTGCAGCGGAGGGTTATGTGGCTGTTTTGAATTTGTTTAGTCTGCTGTAATTCATTGACTTTCAATAACATTATTCATATATTCGCTATTCGAGAATAGCGAACGAAGGCGATGCCCAAAGCAAAATCCAACCCTCAGGTAGTGCTCCGTCCCCAGGATCTGGTGGTTCTGTTGCGGCTGTCGATCGAGAAGGGGCCAGCGCCAACCTATGCTGTGCTGGCATCGGAGTTGAGCCTGACGGCTTCGGAAATCCATGCGGGGGTAGAGCGGGCGGTTCTTGCCCAGTTGGCGCGCAAGGACCAGGCCGGCAAGGCAGCGGTGGTGCGCGAGGCTTTGCGCCAGTTCGCGCTGAACGGGGCGCGTTATGCGTTTCCCGCTACCCGCGGCGGCATGTCGCGCGGCATGCCGACGGGATATGCGGCAGCGCCGCTGGTCGACAAGATCATGCAGCCCAACGAACCCGCTCCGGTGTGGCCGCACAAGAACGGGACGGCGCGCGGCGAGGCGTTTTTCCCGCTTTACCCCACGGTGCCCGAGGCTGCGGGTCGCAATCCTGCGCTTTATGAATTGCTGGTGCTGTTCGACGCGGTGCGCGGCGGCAGCCCGCGCGAGCGGGCCCTGGCGCTGCCGCTGCTGGACGAGCGGCTGGCGGGATGAATCCCAACGACATCAATGTGCTGATGCTGGAATCGGTCGCCCAGCGGCTGGGTGACGATCTGCTGGGCGAACTGGTGTTCGTTGGTGGCGCGGTCGCTGGCTTGCTGATTACCGACCCGGCCATGCCGGCGATCCGTCCCACGGAGGATGTGGACCTGCTGGTTCAGGCGCTGACGCTGGCGGACTACCATCGTGTCGAGAAAACCCTGGCTGCGCGGGGATTCGCGCATGACATGAGCCCGGATGCGCCGATCTGCCGTTGGCGGGTGGGCGGCGTGGCGGTGGATGTGATGCCGGCGCTGGAAGGCATTCTCGGTTTTTCCAATCCCTGGTACCCGTTGGCGCTCGATACCGCCGAGCCCCTGACCTTGCCAAGCGGCACGGTAATCCGCCTGGTGGCGGCGCCGGTTTTTCTGGCCACCAAACTGGAGGCTTTTTCCGGACGTGGCAGGGGCGATTATTTGTTCAGCCATGATCTAGGCGATTTCCTGGCCGTGATCGACGGGCGGGACAGCTTGGTCGACGAATGTCGGACGAGCCGTGCCGAGCTCAGGGCGTATCTGGGTGAGTGGGCTGCCGGCTTGCTCGCCACGCCGGCTTTTATCGACGCCCTGCCGGGCCATTTACCGGGAGATGCCGCCAGTCAGGCGCGTCTGCCCGACCTTGAAGACAAACTGCGTGCGCTGGCACGTTTGGACAAACAATGAACTCCGCAACCATCGTCCAGAAACTCTGGAACTACTGCAACGTCCTGCGCGACGATGGCATGAGCTACGGCGACTACGTCGAGCAACTCACCTATCTGCTGTTCCTGAAGATGGCTGACGAGCGCAGCCGGCCGCCCTATAACCAGGCCAGCCCGGTGCTCGCCGGCTATGACTGGCCCAGCCTGGTGAAGAAGGACGGCGATGAACTGTTCGACCACTATCGCCACACGCTGGAGGAACTGGGCAAGCAGAAGGGCCTGCTCGGCCTGATCTTCACCAAGTCGCAGAACAAGTTCCAGGATCCGGCCAAGCTGCGGCGGCTGATCGTGGACCTGATCGACAAGGAAACCTGGGTGTCGATGAGCGCCGACGTAAAGGGCGACGCCTACGAGGGACTGCTGGAGAAGAACGCGCAGGACACCAAGTCCGGCGCGGGCCAGTACTTCACGCCGCGCCCGTTGATCCAGGCGATTGTCGATGCCATGGCGCCCCGGCCCGGCGAGACCATCTCCGACCCGGCCTGCGGCACCGGTGGCTTTTTGCTGGCGGCGCACGACTATGTGGTGAAGCACTACCCCAACATGACGTCGGCGGAGAAGAAGAAACTGCGCGGCGAAAGCTTCAAGGGCTGGGAACTGGTGCAGGCCACCGCCCGGCTGTGCGCGATGAACATGCTGCTGCACGGCATCGGCAGCCAGGTGTTCGAGCCGATTGCGGTAGGTGATTCGCTGGCCGCCGACCCCGGCGAGCGCTTCGACGTGGTGCTGACCAATCCGCCCTTCGGCAAGAAGAGCAGCACGACCATCGTCGGCGAGGAGGGCAAAGTCAGCAAGGAACGCGACAGCGTCGAGCGCGACGACTTCTGGGCCACTACATCGAACAAGCAGCTCAACTTCGTCCAGCACGTGAAGACGTTGCTGAAGCAGAACGGCCGCGCCGCGCTGGTACTGCCGGACAACGTGCTGTTCGAAGGCGGCGCGGGCGAGACGATACGCAGGCGGTTATTGCACGACTGCGACGTGCACACCCTGCTGCGCCTGCCCACCGGCCTGTTCTACGCCCAGGGCGTGAAGGCGAACGTGCTGTTCTTCGACAAGAAGCCCGCCGCCGAAACTGCGTGGACCCGCAAGCTGTGGATCTACGACTTGCGCACCAACATGCACTTCACCCTGAAGACCAGCACGCTGAAGCGGGAGGATTTGGATGAGTTCGTGCAGTGCTACCACCCGGGAAACCGGCATGACCGCAAGCCGACGTGGAGTGCTGAGGCCGTAAGCCCTTCGACTTGCGCTGGCCCTTCGACAGGCTCAGGGCGAACGGATTTGGGGACAGCGGCAACTGGGCCGGATGGCCGCTGGCGTGCCTATGACTACGAAGACCTGATCAACCGCGACAAGGCCAGCCTGGATATTTTTTGGCTGCGGGATGAATCACTGTCGGATTCCGACAACCTGCCTGCGCCGGAGGTGATCGCGGCTGAGATTGTTGAAGACCTGGAGGCGGCGCTGGAACAGTTCAGGGAGATATTGGGGGATATGGGGCAGGAGGAGGTTGAGACGGCGGGGTAAAACTTACCCCCTCAACCGCACCCGCCTCTCCACTGTCAGCACATCGCCTGCCGCATCCACCACCGCATACAGCCTGGGCTTCGGGCTGCTGCCCCAGGTCGGGCTAGGGGTGGGGCTGTCCAGGTACACCACCTGCGCGCCGTCGAACTGCTTTTCGACTTGGCCGTGGGTGAGCAGATGGGTGAGGGCGTCGATGGAAATCCCGCGCTGCTTCATGCGGCTAAAGGCGAGGGGACTGATCTTTCCGAGTTTCATCATGGGGTTCTCCTGTTTGTGTGTGGTGGGCATGGCCGTTGAGCAAGTACTTCGACAGGCTCCCTTCGACAGGCTCAGGGCGAACGGCAAGTTGTTGTTCAACATTTCCATAGGGCAAGTACATCGAGCATTGGCTTTTCCGGATTCGGTATTTATACTGTATGCATATACAACTGTACATGCATACAGCATTTTGAGGAAGCCCCATGCGAGAACTCACCCCCCGCCAGGAAGAAATCCTGAACCTGATCAAAGAATGGATCGAAACCACCGGCCTGCCGCCCACGCGCGTAGAGATCGCGCAGCACTTCGGCTTTAGCTCGCCCAACGCGGCCGAACAGCATCTCAAGGTGCTGGCGAAGAAGGGTGTGCTGGATCTGGTGCCGGGGACGTCACGCGGCATCCGGCTCAAGGGCGGCGGCGGGGTGCCACTGGTGGGCCAGGTGGCTGCGGGCAGCCCGATCCTGGCGCAGGAGAATATCGAGCGGCACTATCAGTTCGATGCCGCGATGTTTTCGCCGCGCGCGGACTACCTGCTCAAGGTGCGTGGCATGAGCATGAAGGACGCCGGCATCCTCGACGGCGACCTGCTCGCGGTGCATCGCAGCGCCGAGGCGAAGGCCGGGCAGGTGGTGGTGGCGCGGATCGGCGACGAGGTCACGGTCAAGCGCTTCCAGCAGCGCGGCCACACCGTGCGGCTGATGCCGGAAAACCCCGACTTCGAGCCGATC
>Ga0315271_10001429_pt1 | contig 14400 bp, 7 predicted proteins | sample C3_top_MG_FD_204664 | JGI IMG/M metagenome (GOLD analysis project Ga0315271, IMG submission 204664) | Sediment microbial communities from Yellowstone Lake, YNP, Wyoming, USA - C3_top | ecosystem: Environmental > Aquatic > Freshwater > Lake > Sediment | place: USA: Wyoming | collected 2017-08-01 | reverse complement strand
ATCGACGACCAGTGGCCGTCGGGGGCCTACCGGGAGAAGGCCGACGCCGTCGAGAAGGCGCTCGCTGCGAAGGACCTCGCCGCGGCCTCCAAGGCGATCGGCGAGCTCGGCCTCGAGCTCAAGAAGACGCCCTACGTCGCGTTCCAGGCCCGGCTCCTGGGCTACCAACGGGCCTACGAGGAGCAGGGGCGCGGGCTCATCGAGGACGCCCGCAAGCTGGTCGAGGCCGACCCGCTGGCGTCGGTGGACCAGATGGAGGCCGCCCTGAAGGCCCTGAAGGGCCAGAAGCCGCTGGAGGACGAGGCGAACAAGGCCCTGGCGGCGCTCAAGAAGACCCCGGCGGTCGTGGAAGCGCTCCGGAAGAAGGAGGCGGAAGCCCAGGCCTCGTCGTACATGGAGAAGGCGTCGAAGCTCGAGGCCAAGGGCGACCTGGCCAAGGCGCTCGAGGCCTACAAGAAGGCGGCGGCGCTCGACTCGTCTCAGAAGGAAGCAGCCCAGAAGAAGGTCGCGGAACTCGAACCCAAGGTCGGCGGCGGCTAGCCCTCCCGGAGGAGGGCCCGGCCGTCCCGGCGGCTCGGAGACCCTCATGGCGGTTTCGAAGGATGGCGGCACCCTGATCATCGTCTCGGGCGCGCGCACGCCCATGGCCGAGTACTCCGGCACGAAGGGGTACGGGCGCCTGAAGGACGTCACGGCGATCGACCTCGCCGTGGTCGCCGCGAAGGCGGCGATGGAGCGCGGCAACGTCCCGGCGTCGAAGATCGACCAGGCGATCTTCGGCAACGCGACGCAGTCGAGCAACGACGCGCTCTACGGCGCCCGCCACGTGCTGCTCAAGGCCGGCTGCCCCGACACCGTCCCGGGCCTGACGGTCAACCGCATCTGCGGCTCCGGCCTCCAGAGCGTCGTCTCGGGCGCCGAGCAGATCCTGCTCGGGCGCGCGAAGACCACGCTGTGCGGCGGCATGGAGAACATGTCGCAGGTCCCGTTCGTGATCCACGGGATGCGCGAGGGCTTCCGCCTCGGCCAGAACATGGCGGCCGAGGACCTGCTGTTCGCGGCGCTCCTCGACCCGTTCTGCGGCTTCTTCATGGCGCAGACCGCCGAGAACGTCGCGAAGGACTACGGCATCACGCGCCAGGAACAGGACGAGTACGCGCTCCGCAGCCACCAGCTCGGCGCCGCGGCCGTCAAGAGCGGCAAGTTCGGCGAGGAGATCGTGCCGGTCCCGGTGATGCGCAACGGCAAGGTCGTCGACACGGTGACGACCGACGACCACATCAAGCCCGACACGACGCTCGAGGGCCTCGCGGCCCTGCGCCCGGCGTTCGGCAAGGACGGGACCGTCACCGCGGGCAACGCGTCGGGCATCGTCGACGGCGCCGCCGCGGTCGTCGTGACGACGCGCGCGACCGCCGACGCCGAGGGCTGGCCCCGCCTCGCCGAGATCGTCGACTGGGAGATCTCGGGCGTCGCGCCGCGCATCATGGGCATCGGCCCGGTGCCGGCGATCGAGGGCGTGTGCCGGCGCGCCGGGATCCGGGTCCAGGACGTCGACCTGATCGAGATCAACGAGGCGTTCTCGGCCCAGTACCTGGGCTGCGAGAAGCTGCTCAAGCTCGACCGCGCGCGCGTCAACGTCAACGGCGGCGCGATCGCGCTCGGCCACCCGCTCGGCGCCACGGGCACCCGCATCCTCTACTCGGTGGCGCGCGAGCTGAAGGCACGCGGCGCCAAGTACGGGATCGCCTCCGCCTGCATCGGCGGCGGGCAGGGCATCGCCGTGCTGGTCAGGAACCCGGGCGCATAGCCGCATCGCATGCGACCCGCCGACCCCGTCCGGCTCACCCCCGGCAAGCGCGTCCTCTTCCTCACCAAGGACCCGGAGCTCATCCGGCGCCAGCTCGCGCGCACGCTCGACCTGACCATGGCCGACGTGCGCGTCGAGGACCTCCTCGACGACGTCAACACCGACGCGATGACGCCGGCGTGGGTGTGCTTCCGCCACCGCCCGGAAGACTTGGCACTCGACGCCTACGCGGGCCTCGTCGTCGAGGGCAAGCGGCTGTTCCCGACGCGCGCGCTCCTCGACGGCGGCTTCGAGGTCATCGTCTCGGGCCTGCGCAAGGGCACGGGGTCGTCCCGGGAGACGGCGGTCCAGGCCGAGAAGTGGTCGGGCATCCGCATCGCGATCGCGGCGTCGTTCGCGCCCATCCACGCGCGAAACAACGTCAACCAGGGCGTCCTGATGGGCGACCACGACGTGCTGGCGCGCCTGCAGCGGGGGGAGGCGGTCCCCCTCGCGACGTTCGAGAAGGGCTGGGACCCGGTCACGAAGCTGATGATCCGCGAGGGCGGGCTCTTCCCTTTCACGAAGGCGCTGCGCGAGAAGCGCGTGGCGGTCCCGCCGCGCGACACCGCCGCGCGCCCGATGACGATGAGCGAGAAGATCTACGCCGCGCACCTCGTCGGCGAGGGCTCGCGCTTCGTCAAACCCGGCGACTCGGTGGTGGTGCGGGTCGACGGCGGGTACTCGCACGAGTTCACGACCGCGCAGGTCGACTACTTCCTCGCGCAGGAGTACGGGCCCGACTACACGGTGGTCGACCCGAAGAAGTTCGCCGTCTTCGAGGACCACCTGATCTACGCGACCGGCGTCCCGCGGATGGCGCCGTTCGCCGCCCAGATCGAGACGCTGCGCCGGCTCCAGCGCGAGTTCCAGCAGAAGACCGGCGTGCGCGACTACGGCGCGCGCGACGGCGTCTCACCCGGCATCTGCCACCAGGTCGCGCGCGAGCGGTTCATCGAGCCCGGCGACCTCATCCTCGCGACCGACAGCCACACGTGCATGGGTGGCGGCAACAATGCGCTCGCGTACGGGGTCGGCGCCACGGAGTACGCGGAGATCGTGCACTCGGGGCTCGCCTTCACGGAGATCCCGGAGTCCATCCGCTTCGAGCTCCACGGGCGCCTGCGGCCCGGCGTGATGGCGAAGGACGTGATCCTGGAGATCCTCGCCACGCACGCGAAGGCCCAGGCCACGCTCGATCGGGTCATGGAGATCGGCGGACCGGGCCTCGCGTCGCTCTCGATGGACGAGCGCGCGACCCTCGCCAACATGGCGACCGAGTGCACGGCGAAGGCCGGCGTCGTCGAGGGCGACGAGGCGACGGTCGAGTGGATCGCGGCGCGCCGGCCCGACCTCACGAAGGAGAAGCTCCGGGCGCGGCTCGTGCGCCCCGACCCGGGGGCCGTCTACGCGGGCGGCGTCCACCGGATCGACCTCGACCGGATCGCGCCGATGGTCGCGACGCCGGGCGACCCCGACCGCGGCATCCCGTCCGACCCCACCAACGGGGCGCTCGTGGCCGACCTGCCCGACGTCAAGATCGACATCGCGTACGGCGGGTCGTGCACGGCCGGCAAGATCGACGACGTCGACGCCTACGCGGCGGTGTTCCAGGAGGCGCTCGGGGCGGGCCGGAAGGTGGCCCCGGGGGTCCGGTTCTTCCTGCAGTTCGGTTCGGAGGAGGTCGAGGCGTACGCACGTACCAAGGGCTACCTCGAGGTCTTCCAGGCGGTCGGCGCCGAGGTGATCCACCCCGGCTGCGGGGCCTGCATCGGCTGCGGTCCGGGGGTGTCCGAGACCGAGGGCCAGGTGACCGTCTCGGCGATCAACCGCAACTTCAAGGGACGCTCGGGCCCGGGGCGGCTCTACCTCGCCTCCCCCTCCACCGTGGCCGCCTCGGCCGTCGTCGGGCACATCTCCGCCTGGCGCCCCGGGATGTTCCAGGCGTAGTGTTGCGTCCCGGAAGTTTCGCGGCTGGGGCCCTGCGGCCGCCTCGGGCACCAGGCGCATCCTGGAGGCGGCGAACGCCCCGGAACGGCGTCCAACCCCGCGGCGAAACTTGCGGGACGGGGACCTGGCCCGGCCAGGGGTCGCGCACGGGCTAGAGTGGGCTCGTAGCAGAGGTGTCCGAGGAGACGCGGTGGACCCGGTGCCGATCCCGCAGCCCGATGCCTTGGACGAGGCGCGCGAGATCCTCGCCGTCGTCGAGTCGCTGAACGCCGTCGAGGACCTCCAGGAGCTCCTCGACCGCCTCGCGGAGGCCACCGCGCTCGTCGCGGGCTGGAGGACCTCGGTCCTCTCGGTCTACCTGCCCGAGGGGGCGCTGCTCGGGAGCCACAACCTCCCCGACGACGAGCGCAGCCTCTTCCTGAGGTCGATGGAGCGCACGCCCTTCGAGCGGCGGGCGGCGAAGCGGGCCCAGATCCGCGCCCATGCCTTCCCCGGGACCGCCATCGCCTACGTGCCGTGGACCGACGGGCTCGCGCGCAGCGCCGCCTTCTGCCCGAGCCGCCCGCTCGGCGTCCCGGGCACGTGGCACCCGGAGGACCGCCTCTTCATCCTGGTGCGCACCGGCACGGGCCAGGAGATCGGCGTCCTCTCCCTCGACGAGCCGATCGACGGCAACGCCCCCTCGCTCGAGACCCTCGGACCGCTGCGCCTCGTCGAACGCCTGCTCGAGCTGGGCGCCAGCTTCCTCCACGGCCGCGTGATGGCCCGCGACCTGAAGCGCCGAGAGGAGTCCTACCGCGCGCTCGTCGAGCAGGCCCCGGTCGGCATCTACCGCCGGACGAAGGAAGGGCACCTGCTCTCGGTCAACCCGCGCCTCGTCGAGATCTTCGGCTATCCCTCGCGCGAGGCGCTGCTCGCCGACGACGCGTTCACCGCTCTCTGCGACCCCGGCGACCGCCGGGCCATCCTCGCCCTGCTCGCACGGCACGGGGAGGCGCGTGACTTCGACATGCGCGCCCGGCGCATCGACGGGACGCCGATCCGCCTGCGGCTGACGGTCCGGAGCGAGCCGGACGGGCAGGTGCAGGGCATCGTCGAGGACGTCACCGAGTCGCGGCGCCTCGAGGAGCAGATCCAGCGCACGCAGCGCATCGAGGCCGTGGGCACGCTGGCGTCGGGCATCGCGCACGACTTCAACAACCTGCTGGCCGGCGTGCTCGGGTACTCGTCGCTCCTCGAGCAGCAGCTCGTGGGCAACGACGACCTGCGGGGCATGGCCCGGGCCATCCAGGACGCGGCGCAGCGCGCGGCCGACCTCACCCGCGGCCTCCTGGGGGTCACCCGCCCTTCGACCGGCGAGGCGGCGCGCGCCGACCCGACCCTGGTGCTCGGTGACTGCGCCCGGCTCGCCCGGGAGACCTTCGACCGTCGGATCACGACCGAGGTCGACGTGGCCCCCGGGACCCCGGCCGCGCGGGTGGCGCCGGGTGACCTCCACCGCGCGATCCTGAACCTCTGCATCAACGCGCGGGACGCCATGCCCGAGGGCGGGCGCCTCCTCCTCTCGGCCGTGCGGGACGCCGTGGGGCCCAAGGCCCCTCCCGAGGACAGCCGAGGCGGGCCCTGGGTGAGGGTCGAGGTCCGGGACACCGGCGTCGGGATGGACGACGCCGTGCGCGCCCGCATCTTCGAGCCCTTCTTCACGACGAAGCCGCGGGGCAAGGGCACGGGGCTCGGCCTCTACGGCTGCTACCAGATGCTCCACGCGGCGGGGGGCGCGGTCGAGGTCGACTCGAGGCCCGGTGGGGGCGCCTGCTTCCGCCTCTTCCTGCCCGTCGCACCCGACGTCGCCTCCGTGGAGGGCGCCTGCGCCGGGCCCGTGGCCGGCACCGCGCCTCGGGCGCGCATCCTCCTGGTGGAGGACGAGGAGAGCGTGCGCCGGCTCGCGCGGCGGATCCTCGTCGGGGCCGGGCACACGGTGGAGGACGCGCGCGACGGGGAGGAGGCGGTCGCCCGCTTCGCCGCCGACCCCTCGGCGTTCGACCTGCTCCTGCTCGACCTCGTGCTCCCCCGGATGGCCGGGGCGGAAGTCCTCCGGCGCTGCCTGGCCCTCCGCAAGGACCTCCGCGTCCTGCTCTCGAGCGGCAACGTCCACGAGGGCCTCGACGACCCCGCGGTACGGGCCGGCGTCGCCGGCGTGCTGCCCAAGCCCTACCTTCCCACCGAGCTCCTGGAGGCCGTCAACCGCGCCCTCCTGCGGCCTGCCGTGCACGGCCTTGGGATGCGCGCTCCCGCGTGATTCCTTAGGGCCCTCCCGCGGGCGATTCCGCCCCTGGAGGACGTGCCCCGCGGGAGGTTTGCCATGGCGAAGCCGATCGTTGCCAAGGATGCGGTCCAGGGTGCGGGTGCGTCCGCGAAGAACGGATCGGTGACCGCGAAGTCCCCGGCGCCCAAGGCCGCTCCCGCCGCGAAACCCGCCCCGGTCGCGAAACCCGCCCCGGTCGCGAAGGCCGCCCCCGCCGCGAAGCCCGCTCTCGCCACCAAGCCCGCCGCCGCGCCCGCGCCCAAGGCGTCGCGCCCGCCGGCGACCGCAAAGGCCCGTTCCTCCTCCAAGGCCGCCGGACGCCGGCACTCGATCTCGGTCCTCGCCGGCGACGGCATCGGCGAGGAAGTCATCCGCGAGGGCCTGAAGGTCCTCGACGCGGTCGCCGAGATCGAGGGCTTCGTCCTCGACCGGAAAATGCTCCCCTACGGGGCCGACCACTACCTGAAGACGAAGGAGGCGATGCCCGCCGCCGCGCTCGAGGAGATGGGCAAGTCCGACGCGATCTACCTCGGCGCCATCGGCGACCCGCGCGTCGAGACCGGCTTCCTCGAGCGCCAGATCATCTGGGGCGTGCGCCAGACGTTCGACCTGTTCGTCAACCTCCGCCCGATCCGCCTCTATCACGAGGACCTCTGTCCGCTGAAGGACAAGAAGCCGGCCGACGTCGACATGATCGTCGTGCGCGAGAACACCGAGGACGCCTACGCGGGCCTCGGCGGCATCCACCGCAAGGGGACGCCGTGGGAGGTCGCGGTCGCCGAGATGATCTACACGCGCCAGGGCGTCGAGCGCGTCGTGCGCTACGCGTACGAGCTCTGCAAGAAGCGCAACAAGAAGCGGCGCCTGACGCTCGTCGACAAGGCGAACGCCATCCGCGCCCAGGACATCTGGACCCGCACGTTCGCCGAGGTGGGCAAGGAGTTCCCCGAGGTCGAGCAGGACCACGCCTACATCGACGCCGCGTGCATGTGGATGGTCAAGAACCCGGAGTGGTTCGACGTCGTCGTCACGCCGAACCTCTTCGGCGACATCCTCACGGACATCGGCGCCATGATCCAGGGCGGCCTCGGCATCGCCGCCTCGGGCAACATCCATCCCGGCAAGGTCTCCATGTTCGAGCCCATCCACGGCTCGGCCCCGAAGTACCGCGGGCTGAACTCCGCGAACCCGGTCGCCGCCATCGAGGCCGGCAAGATGATGCTCGACCACCTCGGCGAGACGAAGGCGGCCCGCCGCATCGAGTCGGCCGTCCGCAACGCCATCGAGACCAAGCGCATCCGGTCGCTCAAGGCCGGCGCCTACAAGTGCGACGAGGTCGGCGACATGATCCGCGAGGGGGTGCGAACGGGCGCGGGGATGTAGCCGGACCGGGCCCCGGCGCTCGTCACGAGCGCCCGGGGTCGCGTAGGATCCGCTCGTGCTGATCCCCATCGGAGACGAGCCGAACGCCCACGAGACGCCGTGGGTGACGTACGCCCTCATCGCAGCGAACGTGCTCGTGTTCCTGCTGCACCAGGGCGGGGGGCGCGGGGCCGCCTACGAAGCGTCGGTCGAGGGCGGGGCCTACGTGCCCTCGGCGCCCTCGCTCCAGACCGCGCTGACGAGCATGTTCCTCCACGGCTCGATGATGCACCTGGTCGGGAACATGCTCTTCCTCTGGATCTTCGGCGACAACGTCGAGGCGCACCTCGGCCGCCTCGGCTTCCTCGCCGCCTACCTCGCGACGGGCTTGGCCGCCACGTGGATGCACGGCCTGGCCGACCCGACGTCGGGCGTCCCGAGCCTGGGCGCCTCCGGCGCGATCAGCGGCGTGGAGGGGCTCTACCTCGTCGCATTCCCGCGCAACCGCGTGAAGATGCTGATCTGGATGTTCGTGTACGTGAACGTGTTCCTGGTCCCGGCCCCCGTGCTGATCGTGCTGTGGTTCGTCCTGAACGACCTCTTCCCGTTCCTCTCCGACGGTGCAGGGCTCGGCGGCGTCGCGCACGCGGCGCACCTCGGCGGCTTCGCGGCGGGCGTCCTGCTCTGCCTGTGCCTCAAGCCGCTGCTGCGGCGCGCCGCATTCGCCGGGTTCTCGGGGCGGTCCTCCGACGCCGGGTACGCCCCGTCCGGGCGTCGCGACTCCCTCTACGCGCCGGCCAGCGACCCGCGCACCTTCGCGGGCCTCTCCCATTCCGGCCCCGCGCGTCCCCCGGCCATCGACGAGACGCAGCTCCTGGGCCTGTGGCGCGCGGGCCGCTTCGAGGCCGCCGCCGACGGGCTCGCGCGCGCCCTGTCGGTCGGTGCGCACCCGACGCTGCCGGAGTCCGACTTCCTGCAGATGGCCTGCTGGCTCGAGCAGCACGGTCGCCTCGAGGACGCGCGCCGCGCGTTCCACGCCTTCCTCGCCGCCTATCCCGCGAGCCGCGAAGCCGGCTTCGTCGCCTTCGGCCTCGGCCTCATCGCGATCCACCACGATCACAACCCCGGCGCCGCCCGCACATGGCTCGACCGCGCCGCGGCGACGGCCACCGACCCCGCCGTCCGTGAGGCGGCGATCCGGGAGCGCGCGAAGCTGTAGGGCGGGGCGAACGCCCCGGGCCACCGCGAACCGCGCAAGGGATCCCTCGAGAGAGCCCTGCATTCGTCCCGATCGGAGACCCGTGCACAGGTCGCGCGTCGGACTCAGAGCAGAGCGTCGAGGGTGCGAGTCCCCACGGTCGGTCCGCGCTACAGCAGGCTGCGGAACAGCGCGTCGAGCCTCGCCATGCCCTTGACGATCGCCTCGTCGGCGCAGGCATAGGAGAGGCGGATGGCGTGGGGGGCGCCGAAGGGCTCGCCGGAGACGACCGCGACCTTGGCGACGTCGAGGATGGCCTCGGCGAGCGTGGAGACGTCGTCGCAGCGGCGGCCGCCGATGGAGCGGCCCAGGAACCGCTTCACGGTGGGGAGCGCGTAGAACGCACCGTCGGGGATCGGGCACTCGACGCCGGGGATGTTCTTCAGCGCGTCGACCATGAGGTGTCGGCGGCGGTCGAAGGCCTCGCGCATCGCGAGGATCGGCTCCTTCGGGCCCGTCAGCGCGGCGAGCGCCGCCTTCTGGCAGAAGCCGGGAGGTCCGCTCGTCGCGTGCCCCTGGAGCCGGATCATCCGGTCGATCAGGTCGCTCGGGCCGCCCGCGTAGCCGATGCGCCAGCCGGTCATCGAGTAGGCCTTCGAGACCCCGTTCGCGATCAGCGTCAGGTCGCGGGCCTCGGGGCAGAGGCGCGCGAACGACGTGAAGCGCGCCGGGGCGTAGGCGAGCTGCTCGTAGATCTCGTCCGAGATGACCACGATGCCGTGCTTCGCCGCGATGAGCCCGATCTCGCGCTGCACCGCGTCGGGCTGGACGGTCCCCGTGGGGTTGCCCGGCGAGTTGAGGACGACGGCCTTCGTGCGCGGCGTCACCGCGGCGGCGAAGCGCGCGGGGTCGATGACGTAGTTGTCGGAAGCTTCCGTCTCGACGACGACGGTCTTGGCGCCGGTGCTCGCGACCATCTCCGGGTACGAGAGCCAGTACGGGGCGAACAGGACGACCTCGTCGCCCTCCTCGCACAGCACGGTGATCGCGTCGAAGAGGACGCTCTTGGCGCCCACGCCGACGATCGTCTGCTCGGCGGTCAGGCCCTCGAGGCCGTCGGCCTCGAGCTTCTTCGCGATCGCCGCGCGCAGCTCGGGGATGCCGGCCGCAGGCGTGTACTTCGTGAAGCCCGCCTTGATGGCGGCGATCGCCGCGTCCTTGACGTGGTCGGGGGTGTCGAAATCGGGCTCGCCGGCGCCGAAGGAGACGACGTCCTCGCCCGCCGCCTTCATCTGCTTCGCCTTCCCGATGAGGCGCATGGTCGCGGACTCGGTGAGATGGCCGGCGTGGCGCGCGTAGGCGGGCATGAGAGCGGGGGAGCCTAGCACGGGGCCGCGTAGGTCCGCGCAGGGAGACCCGTGCCCTGCCGACGGGCGGCCTCGCGAGGTGGATGGACGGAAGGCGGGAGGCCGCCGCGGCATCGAAGGAGGGTGCCCCGCCTCCGCCCCGGACCCGGCCGTGCCCCCCCTCCGGGGCCCGGACCTGCCCTCGCGGGGCGCAGTGCCCGGGGTAGGGTGGGGCGCGTGAAACCGGTCTCGCGCTACGCCCTCCCGCCCGCCCGTCGGGCGGCGACTCCGGCCCAGTCCGGGCGCCGGGGGATGCGGATCCTGAGACGCATCCTCGTCGCCGTGGTCCTGCTCGGGGCGATCGGGCTCGCGGCGTTCACCTGGTTCGCCTACTGGCCGCTCGAGGGGAAGGTCGACCAGGTCGAGTCGCTCGTGCCGGCGGACGTCGACTTCCTCTACCGGACCTCCTGGGCCGAGCTCGAGAGGGGCGGGTGGGTCCGCCGCAACGTCTGGGACGACCCCCTGCTGCCGGCGCTCGACCCGAAGACGCTGGTCGTCGACGACAAGGGCACCACCCTGGCGCAGAGCCTCGAGCGCATCCCCGAGACCGAGGCCGAGATCAACGAGTCGGTCCCCGGGGTGCTGCACGTGCTCCAGGGGCTGGCCTTCGGCTCGAAGGAGTTCCGGGTCGCCAAGGACCTGTTCCCCGGCGAGATCGTGGCGGCCGGTCGCTGGTGCGGTGGCGGGAGCCCTGCAGAGGGGCCTCCGCAGTGGCGAGAGCTCCTCGTCCTGACGCGCGTCTCCCCCCTGATGAAGTTCGTCTTCGAGGCGGTGAAGCACGACTTCGTCCGGGAGCGCGCGATCCCCGCCGGCCAGCTGGACGTGCAGGTCCTGGAGGGCGGTCTGCTCCGCATCGAGCTGCGCAACATGCGTCCTCCCCGCCGCAAGGTCACCTGCGAAGGCGGTTTCGAGATGGGGTCCATGACCGTGTGGTGGGCGGTGCGCGTGAAGGACGTGCTCGCCTTCACGAACTCCGAGGACCTGGCCCGGCGCACGCTCGACGTCGCGAAGGGGGGCGACGAGCGGGCCGTCGACCGACCCGGGTTCGACATCGAGCGCCCCGAGGGCGGGGTCGCGGCCTCGCTCGACCTCACGGGGTTGCGCTCCTACCTCAACCGGTTCCTCAGCTCGGGCGACGGCTCGCAGCGCTTCGGGGCGTTCCTCGGGAAGTTCGTGGCCGTCGAAGCGCTCGACCGCATGGGGGCGACCGTCACGCCGCTGCCCGACGGGGTCGTGGCGCGCGCCGACGTCTTGTACTCCGACGACCGCCTGCGCAACTTCCGCGACGTTCTCGCCACGTACGAGCTCTCGCCCACCTCCGTCGCGGACGGCATCGCACGGCTCCTCCCGGCCAAGGACACCGCGATCGTCGTCCAGCTGAAGACGCCGCCGCGAGCGCTGCTCCACGCGATGTTCGAGTCGTTCGGGAAGGTCGAGCAGAAGCTGATCGAGGACAACGTGAAGGAGCTCGGGGAAGCCCACAAGCGGGAAGGCAAGCCCGCGTACGACAACGTCGGAGCGCTCCTGGACGAGATCGGCGGCGAGCTCGGCACCGACACGGGCGTCGCCGTCGCCCGCATCTCGTCGATCTTCGACGACGTGAAGTACGCCGAGTGGTACTCGGACAAGGATCCCGCGCCCCTCGCGACGCTCGCCGTCATGTGCAAGATCCGGCCCGGGGCGAAGCAGGAGGAGGTCGACGAGTTCCTCGCCGACCGCGTGGGCGCGATGGGGTTCGGGCGGCCGGTGCCGGTGACCTCGCCCGAGGGCATCACCTACAGCCGCCTGGAGCTCCAGAAGACGACGCGCGACTACGAGAACGTCCACCCGGCGTTCAAGGTGCACGACGGCTACTGGATCCTCGCGACGCGCGAGGACTACCTGCTCGAGATCCTCAAGACCATGCGCGGGGGCCCGGGCGCGCCGCCGACCGTCGCGGCGTCCACCGAGTTCCGGTCGGTGATGGCCTCGCTTCCGCCCGAGGCCACGCTCGCCGTGCACGTCAACGTGGCGAACCTGCGTGCGCTGGCCTGGGACTACCGCAACGAGTGGGTCCACCGCAACCACGACGACGGCCAGTATGCGAACACGTTTCGCGCCAAGCGCCACGCCGAGATCACCCGCGCGGGAGGCAAGGTCGACCTGAAGCAGGTGAACGACGAGGTCGACCTGGAGCTGGCCCGGTATCGCAAGGAGGAGTACGGCCGCTTCGTCGAGGAGCTCCGCACGTCGCTCGACGGCTGGAAGCGTGTGTCGGGGCTCGGGTTCGTCCTCGCGGCCGACCGGGGCAACTCGAAGGTCGTGGCCGCGGCCCGCGCGCTGTTCACCGGCGGCAAGCCGGCCGGCGACTAGGCGCGGGTCGGGCGCCGGCCGCCGACAGGAGCGGCTCGCCTTGACACGCGGGGGGGCGTGGATACCGTTGCGCCCCTGCTGTCCACTTGCCGGGATGGCGGAATTGGCAGACGCGCCAGGTTGAGGGCCTGGTGACCCTAACACGGTCTTTCGGGTTCAAGTCCCGATCCCGGCACCATTTGCAGAGTCTCTGGCGCGCCGCGGTGAGCCGCAGCGCCCGGGCTCTCTGGGGCGCGCGTTCGTGCGGGCCGCCCGTTCGGCGCGGCGTCGGCGGATCGGCGTGGCGCACCCCCGCGCTCCCGGCCATCCTGACCGCATGCGGCGGACGGCGGCGCTCCCGTGGATCTCGCTCGCGCTCGCGGTCCTTGCCGTCCGCAGCGCCCCCGCCGAGGAGTCCCCCGTGTCCGCACCCAAGGCCGCCGCCCCGAAGCACGTCAACGCGCTCGCGTCCGCGCGCAGCCCGTACCTGCGCCAGCACGCCCACAACCCGGTGGACTGGTTGCCCTGGGGCCCCGAGGCGTTCGCGGCGGCCAAGGCCGCCGACAAGCCGATCTTCCTCTCGATCGGCTACGCCGCCTGCCACTGGTGCCACGTGATGGCGCACGAGTCGTTCGAGGACGACGCGACCGCCGCCGTGCTGAACGACGTCTTCGTCTGCGTCAAGGTCGACCGCGAGGAGCGCCCCGACGTCGACGACGTCTACATGGCCGCCGTCACCATGACGACCGGGCACGGCGGCTGGCCGATGACGTGTTTCCTGCTGCCCGACGGCCGCCCGTTCCTGGCCCGCACGTACCTCCGCCGGGGCGACGTCGTCGCCGTCGCGAAGAAGCTGCAGGCCATGTGGCGCGACGAGCGCCCCCGCCTCGAGGGGGCCGCCGAGGAGATCGCGAAGGCGGTGCGCGAGCACGCGGCGGGGCCCGCGCTGCCCCCCTTCGCGGGGAGCGACGCCGACCTCGTGCGGGCGGCCGTCGACCACGCCTCCGCCGAGTTCGACCGTGCGCGCGGCGGTTTCGACCGCGTGCCGAAGTTCCCGCCCCACGGTCACCTGCTCTTCTTCCTCGACCGGCACGGGACCGCCGGCGGCGAGGCGGGGCTCGCGATGGCGCGCAAGACGCTCGACGCGATGGCCGACGGCGGCGTCCACGACCAGGTCGGCGGGGGCTTCCACCGCTACAGCACCGACGCCGACTGGCTGGTGCCGCACTTCGAGAAGATGCTCTACGACAACGCGCTGCTCGCGCAGGCCTACGCGGCTGCCTCGGCCGTGACGAAGGAGCGCCGGTACGGGGAGGTCGCGCGGGACGTGCTCGCCTGGGTCGTGCGCGAGATGTCGGTCGAGGGCGGGGGGTATGCCTCGAGCCTCGACGCCGACACCGAGGGGCACGAAGGCGTGACCTACGTGTGGACGCCGGCAGAGCTCGAGGCGGTGCTCGGCGCCGACGACGCGGGCTTCGCGTCCCGCGTGTACGGCGTCACCCCCGCCGGCAACTACCACGAGGAGGCCAGCGGGCGGCCCACGGGCAGCAACATCCTCCACCGCGTGGAGACCGTCGAGGAGACCGCGAAGCGGGAGGGGCGGTCCGTCGCGGAGGTCGAGGCCCGGCTCGACGCCGTGCGCACGCGGTTGCGCGCGGCGCGCGCGCGGCGTCCGCAGCCCGGGCGCGACGGCAAGGTGATCACGGCGTGGAACGGGCTCCTCCTCTCGGCGTTCGCCCTCGCGGGGCGCGACCTCGCCGACGCGCCGCTGCTCGAGCGCGGCCGCGCGCTCGCGCGGTTCCTCCTCGAGAAGCCCTGGGCCGAGGGGCGGCTGCTGCGCTTCCCGAAGGACTCGGGGCCCGCCATCCCCGGGTTCCTCGACGACCACGTCCACCTGGCCGAGGGCCTTCTCGACCTCGCCGACGCGACCGGCGAGTCGTCCTGGGCCGACGCCGCTCGGAGGATCATGGCCGACGTCCTGGAGCGGTTCCGGGACGCC
>Ga0315271_10001428_pt1 | contig 14401 bp, 9 predicted proteins | sample C3_top_MG_FD_204664 | JGI IMG/M metagenome (GOLD analysis project Ga0315271, IMG submission 204664) | Sediment microbial communities from Yellowstone Lake, YNP, Wyoming, USA - C3_top | ecosystem: Environmental > Aquatic > Freshwater > Lake > Sediment | place: USA: Wyoming | collected 2017-08-01 | reverse complement strand
TCGCCGCCGAACTTGGTGGACAGCACCTTGGTCAGGGCCGCGGTCAGCGTGGTCTTGCCGTGGTCCACATGGCCGATGGTGCCCACGTTCAGGTGGGGCTTGGTGCGTTCAAATTTTCCCTTGGACATCGTCTGCCTCGTCTAGCTCAGAGAATAAATAAAAGTGATTAGCCGGCTTTCTTCAGCACGGATTCGGCGACATTTGCCGGCACCGGCGCATACTTCTTGAATTCCATGGTGTAGGTTGCGCGACCCTGGGTCGCGGAACGCAGCGACGTGGAATAACCAAACATGTTGGCCAGCGGCACCTCGGCACGCACCATTTTCACCCCGCCATGGCCATCTTCCTGGCTCATGATGATGCCACGGCGCGAGTTCAGGTCGCCCATCACGTTGCCCAGATAATCGGGCGGCGACGTCACTTCCACGTCCATGATCGGCTCCAGCAGGATCGGATCGGCCTTCACACCGGCTTCCTTCCAGCACATGATGGCCGCCATCTTGAAGGCGTTTTCGTTCGAGTCGACATCGTGGTAGGAGCCGAAGTGCAGGGTCGCCTTCACGTCCACCACCGGGTAACCGAACTTGATGCCGCGCGCCATGGCCTCATCGACGCCCTTCTTCACCGCCGGAATGAATTCGCGCGGGATCACGCCACCCTTGATGGCATCCACGAATTCGAAGCCCTTGCCCTCTTCGGATTGCGGCTCAAACTTGATGTACACATGGCCATACTGGCCGCGACCGCCGGACTGCTTGACGAAGCGGTATTCCTGGTCGATCGGCTTGCGAATGGTCTCGCGATACGCCACCTGCGGCTTGCCGACATTCGCCTCCACGCTGAATTCGCGCTTCATACGATCGACGATAATCTCGAGATGCAGCTCGCCCATGCCGGAGATAATGGTCTGGCCGGATTCCTCATCGGTGTGCACGCGGAACGACGGATCTTCCTGGGCGAGACGGTTCAGCGCCATGCCCATCTTTTCCTGGTCGGCCTTGGTCTTGGGTTCGACGGCCTGCGAAATCACCGGCTCCGGGAACTCCATGCGCTCCAGGGTGATGATCTTGGTCGGGTCGCACAGGGTTTCACCGGTGGTGACTTCCTTGAGACCGACGCAGGCGGCGATGTCGCCGGCGCGCACTTCCTTGATTTCTTCACGCTGGTTGGCGTGCATCTGCAGCAGGCGGCCAATGCGTTCTTTCTTGCCCTTCACCGGGTTGTACACGGTGTCGCCTGAGTTGAGCACACCGGAATAGACCCGGATAAAGGTCAGCGCACCGACGAACGGATCGGTGGCAATCTTGAAAGCTAGCGCCGAGAACGGCTCGGCGTCGTCGGCGTGGCGCTCGCCTTCGCTGCCGGCGGCGTCATCCAGATGGCCCTTGATGGCCGGGCGCTCATTCGGCGCGGGCAACAGGTCGACCACAGCGTCGAGCGCTGCCTGCACGCCCTTGTTCTTGAAGGCGCTGCCGCACAGTACCGGCACGATTTCCAGCTTCAGGTTGCGTTCACGCAGACCCTGCTTGATTTCCGCGGTGGTCAGCGCTTCACCGGCCAGATATTTCTCCGAGAGGGTATCGTTGGCCTCAGCGGCCGCTTCAACCATCTTGTCGTGGTATTCCTTGCACTGCGCCAGCATGTCAGCCGGGATTTCCTTCTCCTCGAACTTCATGCCCTGGGTGGAATCGTCCCAGTAAATGGCCTTCATCTTGATCAGGTCGACCACACCCAGGAATTTCTCTTCGGCGCCGATCGGCAGCTGCAGGGGCACGGCATTCGCGCCGAGACGTTCTTTAAGCTGGCTGACGACGTTCAGGAAGTTGGCGCCGGCACGATCCATCTTGTTGACGAAGGCGATACGCGGCACGCCGTAACGGTTGGCCTGACGCCACACGGTTTCGGACTGCGGCTGCACACCGCCCACGGCACACAGTACGAACATCGCGCCGTCCAGCACGCGCAGCGAACGCTCTACTTCGATGGTGAAGTCGACGTGGCCCGGGGTATCGATAATGTTAAAGCGGTGTTCCGGCAGCGTGCCGTCCATGCCTTTCCAGAAGCAGGTCGTGGCGGCGGAGGTAATGGTGATGCCGCGCTCCTGTTCCTGCTCCATCCAGTCCATGACAGCCGTGCCTTCGTGGACTTCGCCGATTTTGTGCGACACACCGGTGTAGAACAGGATGCGTTCTGAGGTCGTGGTCTTGCCCGCATCAATGTGCGCCATGATGCCAATGTTGCGATAGCGATTGATGGGTGTTGAACGGGCCACGACTCTATTCCTCGAATACGAACTTTAGAAACGGTAATGCGAAAAGGCCTTGTTGGCCTCGGCCATGCGATGCACGTCGTCGCGCTTCTTCATGGCGGTGCCACGGCGTTCGGCGGCTTCCATGAGTTCGGCGGCGAGCCGCGCGCCCATGGACTTCTCACCGCGCGCACGCGCGGCTTCGGTGACCCAACGCATGGCCAGTGCCGCCTGGCGCGCCGGGCGCACTTCAATCGGCACCTGGTAGGTGGCACCACCAACACGGCGACTCTTCACCTCGACCAGCGGACGGACGTTTTCAATCGCGGTCTTGTAGACCTCGAGCGGATCGGACTTACTGCGCTCGGCAATCAGGGTGAGCGCGCCGTAGACGATCTTCTCCGCCGTGGACTTCTTGCCACTGCGCATCAAGACGTTGATGAACTTTGCCAGCGACTCGCTGCCGAATTTCGGATCCGGCGTGACTTCGCGCTTGGGTGCTTCTTTTCTTCTGGCCATAAGCCCGACCTGCCTCGTTTGAAACCAGTCCAAATTTTTTAAGAAACAAAATGCCGCACATAACCCCGTGCGACGTTTCCTGTCTTCGTTTTTTACGCTGTCTTGGGGCGCTTGGCACCGTACTTAGAGCGACTCTGGCGGCGATCATTTACGCCGGCCGTATCCAAGGCACCACGCACTGTGTGGTAACGCACACCGGGAAGATCCTTGACGCGGCCGCCACGAATCAGCACCACCGAATGCTCCTGGAGGTTGTGGCCTTCGCCACCTATATAGGTAATAACCTCAAAACCGTTGGTAAGACGTACCTTGGCGACCTTACGCAGCGCCGAATTCGGCTTTTTCGGGGTGGTGGTGTACACACGCGTACACACCCCGCGCTTCTGCGGGCAGGCCTGCATGGCCGGTACGTTGGTCTTCTTGATCGCTCGGGTGCGCGGCTTGCGCACCAGCTGGTTAATCGTCGGCATTCCGTAAACTCCCAACCACAAAAACGAACAACAGGCCGAACCCGTAGACACTACAGGTTCGGCCTGTCTCAGAGGGGCGCGATTCTAGGGAAGCGCCCCGTATGTGTCAAGCCAAATCAGGTCAGAAACCGGCCGGATTAAAGGAAAATCCGGCCGGTTTCTGGTTCCGCTTATCAGCCGGTGGCCGCCTCGCTGCCAGCGGCGGTTTTCGGCTTGGTTGTCAGAGATTCCTTCAGGGCAACCTCCTCGTCACGCTGGTCCTTGCGCTTGCGGCGGCGGTCTTCATGGAAGGCCAGACCGGTGCCGGCCGGGATCAGACGGCCAACGATGACGTTCTCCTTGAGGCCACGCAGGTGGTCGCTCTTGCCGGTGATGGCGGCTTCCGTCAGCACACGGGTGGTTTCCTGGAAAGACGCGGCCGAAATGAACGACTCGGTCGAGAGCGAGGCCTTGGTAATGCCGAGCAATACGCGCTCGTAAGTCGCCAGACGCTTGCCGTCACGCTCGATCTGCTCGTTGTCCTCCAGCAGACGCGAACGCTCCACCTGTTCGCCGGGCAGGAAGGTGGTGTCACCGGCATCCTCGATCTTCACCTTGCGCAGCATCTGGCGCACGATGACTTCGATGTGCTTGTCGTTGATTTTCACACCCTGCAGGCGATACACGTCCTGCACCTCGTCCACGATGTAGTTGGCCAGTGCCTCGATGCCGAGCAGGCGCAGGATGTCGGCCGAAACTGGCGCGCCGTCCACGATCACCTCGCCCTGCTCCACAGTTTCGCCCTCGAACACGGTAATGTGGCGACCCTTCGGAATCAGGTATTCGTGCTCCTTGCCTTCCTTGTCGGTGATCACCAAGCGCAGCTTGCCCTTGGTCTCCTTGCCGAACGAGATGATGCCGCTGGTCTCGGCGAGCAATGCGTGGTCCTTGGCCTTGCGCGCCTCGAACAGCTCGGCCACACGCGGCAGACCGCCGGTGATGTCGCGCGTCTTGGAGGTTTCCTGCGGGATGCGTGCGAGCACATCGCCAACGCCGATGATGGCGCCATCGTTTACCACGATGATGGCGCCCGGCGGCAGCATGTAACGTGCCGGAATCTCGGTGCCAGCCAGGTTCAGCGGCTTGCCGGTACTCGGATGCATCAGGCTGATCATCGGCCGGATGTTCTTGGCACCGCTGCGCTGCTTCGGATCGAGCACCACGTAGGTCGACAGGCCGGTGAGTTCATCGGTCTGGCGATTCACGGTCACGCCGTCGATCATGTCGGTGAACGCGATCTTGCCCGCCACCTCGGTAATGATCGGGTGGGTATGCGGATCCCAGTTGGCCACGACCTTGCCGGCCTTGACCTTGTCACCGTTGCTCACCGACAGCACGGCGCCGTACGGGATCTTGTAACGCTCGCGGTCACGACCCTGTTCGTCCTGAATGACCAGTTCGCCGGAGCGCGACACCGCCACGTTGTTGCCGCTCGCGTGCTTCACGAGCTTGATGTTGTTGAGACGCACGTTACCGGTGGTCTTGACTTCGATGCCGCTCACCGTGGTGGCACGTGATGCCGCGCCACCGATATGGAAGGTGCGCATGGTGAGCTGCGTGCCCGGCTCACCGATCGATTGTGCGGCGATTACGCCCACTGCCTCGCCCTGATTGATGAGATGACCGCGACCGAGGTCGCGTCCATAACACTTGGCGCAGATACCGTAGCGGGTGTCGCAAGTCACCGGCGAACGTGTCAGTACCTGATCGACGTTCTTTTCCTCGAGCATTGCCACCAGACTTTCGTCCAGCAAGGTACCACTCGGCACCAGCACCTGATTGGTCGCCGGATCGCGCACGTCCTCCAGCACCACACGGCCGAGGATGCGGTCACGCAGCGCCACCACGATCTCGCCGCCTTCAACGAGTGCGGACTTCACGATGCCCTTGGTCGTACCACAGTCCACCGTGGTGACCACGAGATCCTGGCAAACGTCCACCAGGCGGCGTGTCAGATAACCGGAGTTCGCGGTCTTGAGAGCGGTGTCGGCCAGGCCCTTGCGCGCGCCGTGCGTGGAAATAAAGTACTGCAGCACATTCAGGCCTTCGCGGAAGTTGGCGGTGATCGGCGTTTCAATGATCGAGCCATCCGGCTTGGCCATCAGGCCGCGCATGCCGGCGAGCTGACGGATCTGGGCGGCGCTGCCGCGCGCACCCGAGTCGGCCATCATGAAGATCGAGTTGAACGAGTCTTGCATGACCTTGTTGCCCTTGGCATCTGTAACCTCTTCCTTGCCGAGCTTGTCCATCATGGTCTTGGCAACCTTCTCGGAGGTGCGCGTCCAGATGTCCACCACCTTGTTGTAGCGCTCACCGTCGGTCAGCAGGCCGGAGGAATACTGGCTCTGAATCGCCTTCACCTCGGCCTCGGACTCGGCAATGATGCCGGCCTTCTCGGCCGGCGCCACCATGTCGTCCACGCCGATCGAAATACCGGCGCGCGCCGCATAGGCGAAGCCGGTGTACATCAGCTGGTCGGCGAAAATTACCGTGGCCTTGAGACCGATGCGGCGATAACAGGCATTGATGAGCTCGGAGATCGCCTTCTTCTTGAGGTCGCGGTTGATGAGCTCGAACGGCAGGCCTTCGGGCAGGATTTCGGACAACAAAGCCCGGCCGACGGTCGTGTCGTACAGCTTGTGGGTCTCGGTGTTGGCGCCATCCGTCTTGAGTTGCACCTCGCGGATGCGCACCTTGACGTGTGCATTGAGCGACACCTGGCGCGTTTCATAGGCGCGGTGTACTTCGGCGATATCGGAAAACGCCTTGCCCTCGCCCTTGTCGTTAATACGCGAACGGGTCATGTAATAAAGACCCAGCACGATATCCTGCGACGGCACGATGATCGGGTCGCCGTTGGCCGGTGACAGCACGTTGTTCGTGGACATCATCAGGGCACGGGCTTCGAGCTGCGCTTCCAGCGACAGCGGAATATGCACCGCCATCTGGTCACCATCGAAGTCGGCGTTGTACGCGGCGCACACCAGCGGATGCAGCTGGATGGCCTTGCCTTCAATGAGTACCGGCTCGAACGCCTGGATGCCGAGGCGATGCAGCGTCGGCGCGCGGTTGAGCATCACCGGATGCTCGCGGATCACCTCTTCCAGGATGTCCCAGACTTCGGGGCTGGCCTGCTCGACCATCTTCTTGGCGAGCTTGATGGTGGTGGCGAGGCCCTTGGATTCGAGCTTGCTGAAAATGAACGGCTTGAACAACTCGAGCGCCATTTTCTTCGGCAGACCGCACTGGTGCAGCTTGAGCGTCGGACCGACGACGATGACCGAACGTCCGGAGTAGTCGACGCGCTTGCCGAGCAGGTTCTGGCGGAAACGGCCTTGCTTGCCCTTGATCATGTCGGCCAGCGACTTCAGCTGGCGCTTGTTGGCACCGGTGATCGCCTTGCCGCGCCGGCCGTTGTCGAGCAACGCATCCACGGCTTCTTGCAGCATGCGCTTTTCGTTGCGCACGATGATATCGGGCGCATTCAGATCGAGCAGGCGCTTGAGACGGTTATTGCGGTTGATGACGCGGCGATACAGGTCGTTCAGGTCCGAGGTCGCGAAACGGCCACCGTCGAGCGGCACCAGCGGACGCAGTTCCGGCGGCAGCACCGGCAGGATTTCGAGCACCATCCATTCCGGCTTGTTGCCGGAATGCAGGAACGCCTCGATCACCTTGAGGCGCTTGGCAAATTTCTTGATCTTGGTCTCGGAGGTGGTACCGGCCAGCTCCTCGCGCAGCTTGGTCGCCTCTTCCTCAAGGTTGATGGCCTTGAGCAGGTCGCGTACCGCTTCCGCGCCCATGCGCGCGTCGAACTCGTCGCCGTACTGTTCGACGGCATTGAGATAGGCCTCTTCGTTCAGCAGCGAGCTGCGCTCGAGCGGCGTCATGCCCGGATCGACCACCACGTAGGCTTCGAAATAGAGTACGCGTTCGATGTCGCGCAGCGTCATGTCGAGAATCAGGCCCATGCGCGACGGCAGCGACTTGAGGAACCAGATATGCGCCACCGGCGAGGCCAGCTCAATGTGGCCCATGCGCTCGCGGCGCACCTTGGAGAGCGTCACTTCGACGCCGCACTTTTCGCAGATCACGCCACGGTGCTTGAGACGCTTGTACTTGCCGCACAGGCACTCGTAGTCCTTGATCGGGCCGAAGATCTTGGCGCAGAACAGTCCGTCCCGTTCGGGTTTGAAAGTACGATAGTTAATCGTCTCCGGCTTCTTCACTTCGCCGAACGACCACGACCGGATCTTCTCCGGCGACGCCAGACCGATGCGGATGGCGTCGAAGTCTTCGCTCTTGCCAGCCTGCTTGAAGAGGTTAAATAGGTCTTTCATCTCATCTCCTGCCGAAAAATATGTCGGGACGGTTGTCGCGCTGCTCGCTGCGGGTTCAGTGCCACCTGGCTCAGTCCTGTTCCAGCTCGATGTCGATACCGAGCGACCGGATTTCCTTGATCAAGACATTGAAGGACTCGGGCATACCGGCCTCCATGCGATGGTCGCCCTTGACGATGTTCTCGAACATCTTGGTGCGTCCGGTCACGTCGTCCGATTTCACGGTCAGCATTTCCTGCAACGTGTAAGCCGCGCCGTACGCCTCAAGCGCCCAGACTTCCATTTCGCCGAAGCGCTGGCCGCCGAACTGCGCCTTGCCGCCGAGCGGTTGCTGGGTGACGAGACTGTACGGACCAGTCGAACGCGCGTGCATCTTGTCGTCCACCAGATGGTTGAGCTTCAGAATGTACATGTAGCCCACAGTCACCTGGCGTTCGAACGCCTCGCCGGTGCGACCGTCGAACAGCGTGGTCTGGCCGGAACGTGGCAGACCGGCGAGCTCGAGCATGTCCTTGATCTCCTCCTCGGTTCCACCATCGAACACCGGGGTGGCCATCGGCACGCCCTGCGACAGATTGTGCGCCAACTCGGTGATCTCATCGTCGGTGAGTGACTTGAGATCCTCCTTCTTGCCGCTGTGGTTGTAGATCTTGTCGAGGAACTTGCGCAGTTCCTCGATCTTGGCCTCGCGCTTGATCATCGCTTCGATCTTGTGGCCCAGACCGCGTGCCGCCCAGCCGAGGTGCGTCTCCAGCACCTGACCGACGTTCATGCGCGACGGCACGCCGAGCGGGTTGAGCACGATGTCCACCGGCGTACCGTCCGCCATGTGCGGCATGTCCTCGATCGGGACAATGCGCGAGATCACACCCTTGTTGCCGTGCCGACCGGCCATTTTGTCGCCCGGCTGCAGGCGGCGCTTCACGGCGACATACACCTTCACCATCTTGAGTACGCCCGGCGGCAGGTCGTCGCCGGAAGTAATCTTGATGCGCTTTTCCTCGAGCAGGTGGTCGAACGTTTGCTTCTGGTTGGTGAGCTGCGTACGGATCTGCTCGAGCGCCTCGTTCACTTCCTCGGAGCGGAAGCGGATATCGAACCACTTCGAGCGCAGCAAATCGGCGAGATAGGTCTTGGTGACCTTGTCGCCGGCCTTGAGACCGCTCGGCCCGCCATCCGCGGTACGGCCGACGATCAAACGCTCGATGCGCGCGTAGGCATCGTCTTCAACGATGCGGTACTGGTCATGCAGATCCTTTTTGACGCGCGCCAGTTCGGCCTGTTCGTTGGCCTTGGCGCGGGCATCCTTCTCGACGCCGTCGCGCGTGAACACCTGCACGTCGATCACCGTGCCGGACATGCCGGACGGCAGGCGCAGCGAGGTGTCCTTCACGTCCGAGGCCTTCTCGCCGAAGATCGCGCGCAACAGTTTTTCTTCCGGCGTGAGCTGGGTCTCGCCCTTGGGCGTGACCTTGCCCACCAGGATGTCGCCCGGGTTCACCTCGGCGCCGATGTAGACAATGCCGCTCTCGTCCAGCTTGGCGAGCGCCGCTTCACCGACATTCGGGATATCGCGCGTGATTTCCTCGGAACCGAGCTTGGTGTCGCGCGAAACGTTATTCAGCTCTTCGATGTGGATGGTGGTGAAGGTATCCCGCTCCACCACACGCTCGGAGATCAGGATCGAGTCCTCGAAGTTGTAGCCGTTCCACGGCATGAACGCGACCAGGATGTTGCGCCCGAGTGCGAGTTCGCCGAGATCGGTCGAGGGGCCGTCGGCCAGCACGTCACCGCTCATGATCTGGTCGTTGACCTTCACCAGCGGCCGCTGATTGATGTTGGTGTTCTGGTTGGAGCGCGTGTACTTGGTCAGGTTGTAGATATCGACACCCGCCTCACCCGGCCGGGCCTCGTTGTCGTTCACGCGCACCACAATGCGCGAGGCGTCCACCGAATCCACCGTACCACCGCGGCGCGCGACCACGGTCACGCCCGAGTCGATGGCGACGATGCCTTCGATACCGGTGCCCACCAGTGGCTTCTCCGACCGCAGGGTCGGCACCGCCTGGCGTTGCATGTTCGAACCCATGAGCGCGCGGTTCGCGTCATCGTGCTCGAGGAACGGGATGAGCGACGCGGCGACCGACACAATCTGCGACGGTGCCACATCGATGTAATCGATCTTGTCCGGCGTCGAGAGCACGAACTCGTTTTTGGAACGGCAGGACACGAGTTCATCGCTCAGGCGACCGTGGCCATCGACCGCGGCGTTCGCCTGGGCGATGACAAACTTGCCTTCTTCAATCGCCGACAGGTAATCCACCTGATCGGTCACCTTGCTGTTCTCCACCTTGCGATACGGGGTCTCGAGGAAACCGTACTCGTTGGTGCGCGCGTACACAGCCAGTGAGTTGATCAGGCCGATGTTCGGGCCTTCCGGAGTTTCGATCGGGCACACCCGTCCGTAATGCGTCGGGTGCACGTCGCGCACTTCAAAACCGGCACGCTCACGCGTCAGGCCGCCTGGTCCAAGTGCCGAAACACGGCGCTTGTGGGTAACCTCGGAAAGCGGATTGGTCTGATCCATGAACTGCGACAGCTGTGACGAGCCGAAGAACTCCTTGATCACTGCCGATACCGGCTTGGCGTTGATCAGCTCCTGCGGCATCAGGCCTTCGCTCTCGGCCAGTGACAGACGCTCCTTCACGGCGCGCTCGACGCGCACCAGGCCGACACGGAACTGGTTCTCGGCCAGCTCGCCGACCGAACGTACGCGCCGGTTGCCGAGGTGATCGATGTCATCGATTTCGCCGCGACCATTCTTGAGGTCGATCAGCACCTTCATGACATCGACGATGTCTTCCTTGCTGAGCGTACCCGGACCTTCGTCGGTGCCACGATTCAGGCGGCGGTTGAACTTCATGCGACCGACCGCCGACAGATCGTAGCGATCGAGGCTGAAGAACAGACCGTTGAACAGATTCTGGGCGGCGTCGCGAGTCGGCGGCTCACCCGGGCGCATCATGCGGTAAATCTCGATCTGCGCCTCGAGTGCATCGCGCGACGCATCGATACGCAGGGTCTCGGAGACATACGGACCGTGGTCAAGGTCGTTGGTGTACAGGGTCATGAGATCGGTAACGCCAGCCGCCATCAGCTTCTCGATGACTTCCGCGGTCACGACCTCGTTGGCCTGGGCAATAATCTCGCCGGTGTTCTTGTCAATCATGTCCTCGGCCAGCGCACGACCGATGAGGAAGGTCTGCGGCACGTCCAGGTGTTTGAGGCGGCTCTTGTCCAGCTCGCGCACGTGACGTGCGGTGATACGGCGGCCGGCCTCGACCAGCACGTCGCCCTTCGGGGTTTTGATGTCGAAGTCCACCTGCTCGCCGCGCAGACGCGACGGCACGAGCTCCATGCGCACGCCGTCCTTGCCCAGCTGCCAGTGGTCGTTCTCGAAGAACGTGGCCAGCATTTCCTGCGTGGTCATGCCGAGAGAGCGCAACAAGATCGTGGCCGGCAGTTTGCGGCGGCGGTCGATGCGCACATACAGAAAATCTTTTGGATCGAATTCGAAGTCCAGCCATGAGCCGCGGTAGGGAATCACGCGGGCCGAATACAGCAGCTTGCCAGAGGAATGGGTCTTGCCGTAGTCGTGATCGAAGAACACACCAGGCGAACGATGCAGCTGCGACACCACAACACGTTCGGTGCCGTTGATGACGAAAGTGCCGTTCTCGGTCATGAGCGGAATCTCGCCCATGTACACTTCCTGTTCCTTGATGTCGCGCACGGTCTTGGTGGCGGACGTCTCGTCCTTGTTGAAGGTCACGAGACGTAGCAGCACGCGCAGCGGTGCGGCGTAGATCAAGCCACGCTGCATGCACTCCTTCACGTCGAACGGCGGAATGCCGAGGCGATAGCTCACAAATTCGAGGGCAACCGAGCCGTCATAGCTTTCAATCGGGAAAACCGATTTAAACGCGGCCTGCAGGCCAAGGTCGATGCGCTGCTCTGCCGGCACGTCGGCCTGCAGAAACTTGCGGTACGAATCTTTTTGGGTAGCCAGCAAGTTGGGTACGCGCAGAATGCTCGGGCGCTTGCCGAAACTCTTGCGGATACGTTTCTTTTCGGTGAATGAGTACGTCATCGTTTTCCTCGGCTCTTGAGATCCACGGACTGCACACCCGGTTACGACACCGGGGCTTTACTACTACTTAGAATGCAGGAAGCGGCACGAGGCCAGTGACTTGCGCCACCAGCCCCGCCCCGTTTTCTTGTTCAACCAGCGGGCGTGACAACCGCCCGCTGGCCGCATCGTGCAGCAATGCGTTGTTACTTGAGTTCGACCTTCGCGCCGGCAGCTTCCAGCTCCTTCTTCATCTTCTCGGCTTCTTCCTTGTTCGCGCCTTCCTTCACGGTGGCGGGAGCGGATTCCACGAGATCCTTGGCTTCCTTCAGGCCGAGGCTGGTCACGGCACGCACGGCCTTGATGACTTCCACCTTCTTCTCGCCGGCGGCAACCAGGATCACGTTGAACTCGGTCTTGGCTTCAGCGGCCGGGGCAGCGCCAGCGGCCGGGGCAGCAACGGCCACGGCGGCGGCGGCGGCGGACACGCCGAACTTGTCTTCCATGGCCTTGATGAGCTCGGACAGGTCGAGCACCGACATGGCGGCAACGGCGTCAAGGATCTGGTCTTTGTTTAATGCGGACATGATTGCTATCTCCTGAATCGATCTTTAAATGGAATAAGTTAGGTTTACGCAGCGGCCTGTTTCTGGTCGCGGACAGCGGCGAGCCCGCGTACGAACTTCGTCGGCACCTCGTTGAGGGTCGCAACGAACTTCTGTACCGGTGCCAGCATCGTGCCCATGAGTTGCGACAGCAGCACATCGCGGCTGGGGAGGCTGGCCAAGGCCTTCATCTCCGCCAGCGAGATGAGCTTGCCGCTCATGCTGCCGGCCATGATGCGAAACTTCTCGTTGTCCTTGGCAAACTCCACGACCACTTTGGCTGCCGCCACCGGATCCTTGCCCGCCACGAACGCCAGCGGACCAGTGAGGTGGTCCTGCAGGCATGCGAACGGCGATCCGTCTACTGCGCGTCGCACCAGCGTGTTCTTGACCACACGCACATACACACCGCCCGCACGCGCCTTGTTGCGCAGGGTGGTCATCTGTGCCACGGTCAAACCGCGGTACTCGGCCAGAATCGCTGCCTGGGCGTCCGCAACGACCTTGGACACTTCGGCGACGACGGCCTGCTTCTGCTCTAAATTAAGACTCACTCGAGTCACCTCCTGTTGCTGTGGCGACCCTACTTCAGGACACGTCCTGTTTCGGAGTCACCGTCTGCGCGGGCCGGCACCGTGCCATTAAGCCGTGACCGACGGTCGTGTCGACCCGTCTGCCCCGGCACCTGCGGTCTTTGACCTCCGGCGGGGATATCCCGCCGGCCCAAAGTTCCGTTACTACAAAATCTTCTTCCGACCCCCTCCCGCGCTAGCGGGAGGGGGTCGGAAACCGTTGTTACGCCGCCAGCGACGACGCGTCCACCACGACTCCTGGACCCATGGTCGTGGACAGGGTCAGTTTCTTTATATAGATGCCCTTGGCGGTCGCGGGCTTGGCCTTGTGCAGGGCCGCCATGAGTGCCACCAGGTTTTCCTTGAGCGCATCCGCACCGAACGACGCCTTGCCGATTGAGCAGTGCACGATGCCACCCTTGTCGATGCGGAACTGCACCTGACCGGCCTTGGCGTTTTCAACCGCTTTGGCCACGTTCGGGGTCACCGTACCAACCTTCGGATTCGGCATCAGGCCACGCGGGCCGAGAATCTGACCGAGCTGGCCGACCACGCGCATCGCATCCGGCGATGCAATGACCACATCGAAATCCATGACGCCGGCCTTGATCTGGTCGGCCAAGTCCTGGAAACCGACGATGTCGGCGCCGGCCTTCTTCGCGGCCTCGGCGGCAGCGCCTTCCGCGAACACTGCGACGCGCACGGTCTTGCCGGTGCCGCGCGGCAGCACGGCGGAACCGCGCACGTTCTGCTCGGACTTCTTGGCATCGATGCCAAGGTTCACGGCGACGTCCACGGACTCGTCGAACTTGGCGCTGGCAGTCTGCTTGACCAGGTTCAATGCCTCATCCAGCGGATAGTTCTTGCCGCTCTGGATCTTGCCCTCAAGGGCCTTCATACGTTTGCTGAGATTGGCCATGTCAGACGACTCCCTCGGTCTCGATGCCCATGCTGCGGGCGCTGCCGGCGATCAGGCGCACGGCGGCGTCCAGGTCATGGCAGTTGAGGTCCTGCATCTTGATCTTGGCAATCTCCTCAAGCTGCTTGCGCGTCACCTTGCCCACCTTGTGGGTGTGCGGCGTCTTGCTGCCGCTCTGGATGCCTGCCGCCTTCTTGAGAAGGATCGAGGCCGGCGGCGTCTTGGTGACGAAGGTAAAGCTCTTGTCGCTGAAACAGGTGATGATCACCGGGATCGGCGTGCCAGCCTCCATCTCCTTGGTGCGCGCGTTGAACTGCTTGCAGAACTCCATGATGTTGAGGCCGCGCTGGCCGAGTGCCGGGCCAACCGGGGGACTGGGGTTCGCCTGTCCGGCTGCCACCTGCAGCTTGATGTAGGCGTCGATCTTCTTTGCCATGTTGACTCCTGTGGGTGCAAGCGCCTGTTGTCAGGCTCCCCGGTTGTAGCTCACGGGCGCGGCTGCGCCCGCACAAAAAACTGGTTTACGCCTTCTCTACCTGACCAAAATCGAGCTCGACGGG
>Ga0315271_10001427_pt1 | contig 14402 bp, 16 predicted proteins | sample C3_top_MG_FD_204664 | JGI IMG/M metagenome (GOLD analysis project Ga0315271, IMG submission 204664) | Sediment microbial communities from Yellowstone Lake, YNP, Wyoming, USA - C3_top | ecosystem: Environmental > Aquatic > Freshwater > Lake > Sediment | place: USA: Wyoming | collected 2017-08-01 | reverse complement strand
AGGCAGGCCCTGCAGCAGGTAGTCGCGCAGGCCGCCCTGGTACAGCCAGGCCTGCTTCTCGTCGTCGGTTCGGCCGCTCTTCTCTTGTGTCAGCGTCACGCTGACGCCGGGCATCAGCACCGCCTTGCTGCGCAACAGATGCGTCAGTTCGGCACGCGGCAGCTCGGCGCTGTCGAAGTACTTGGCGTCGGGCCAGACACGCACCGTGGTGCCCTGCTTGCGGTCGGCCGCATTCGCCTTGCGCACGACCTGCTTTTCGACCACCTCGCCACCCGAGAACGCCATCGTCGCGACCTGGCCTTCGCGGTACGTCGTCACCGCCAGGCGCTTGGCCAGCGCGTTGGTGACGCTGACGCCCACGCCGTGCAAGCCGCCGGAGAAGCTGTAGGCGCCGCCGCCGCCCTTGTCGAACTTGCCGCCGGCGTGCAGCCGCGTGAAGACGATCTCGACCACCGGCACACCCTCTTCCGGGTGCATGCCGAACGGGATGCCGCGGCCGTCGTCCTCGACGCTGACCGAGCCGTCGGCGTGCAACGTCAGCGCGATGCGTTGGCCGAATCCGGCCAACGCCTCGTCGGCCGCGTTGTCGATGACCTCCTGGATGACGTGCAGCGGGCTTTCGGTGCGGGTGTACATGCCCGGGCGCTGCTTGACGGGCTCGAGCCCTTTCAGCACGCGGATCGAGGCTTCGGCGTATTTGGCGGTCTTGGTCGGCATGGCGGTCGATTCTAGGAGGCACCCCGGCGCCGGCCGCGATTGGCCAGTGCCGCGGCATCGGCTTGGATGCGCGCCAACAGGGCCTCGAGGCCGAGCTCATAAGTCGCTGCCCAATGCGCTCGCTCGAAGAAGGGTGCGCAGGCAGCGAGCAGCGGACAATGTTCGGCGACATAGCCGTCGCTGACCGGATCGGCGGCCGACGGGCCGCGCGCGTAGCCCGAGGTCTCGTCGAGTGCCGCGCCGGTGATGTAGTAGCCCACGGCGCGGAAGTGCCGGGCCGTCAGCTCGGCGTCGGGCAGCACGTCGGAGATGAGCCCGAGCGCCGATTCGATCAGGCGCACGCCTGTGGGCGTGTTCAGCCGGTGCACCGCCAGCAGTGGGTAGAACGCCGCGAAGCGATTCGCCATCGCACGGTAATCGTGCAGGAAGCGGCGCAGGCGATCGATCGGTGCGAGCTCGGCCGGCGGCAGCCCGATCGTCGCGATCGCGTGATCGACCATCGCGTCGAGCAGGTGGTGCTTGCTCGGGAAATGGTGATAGATGCTCATCGCCTCGCAGCCCAGGCGATCGCCGAGCTTGCGCGTGCTGAACGCGGCCAGGCCTTCGGCGGCCACCAGCTCGAAAGCCACGGCCACGATGCGCTCGCGCGACAGCGCGCCAGCATTGCCTGACGGGCGGGTTTTCCTGGGGGTCGCCATCGCTTGCAATCTTACAGCGTAAAGCTTATCTTTAATTATGGACTTACGATGTAAGTCCATGCCGTGCTTGAACGACCCATGCCGTGCGCGCCGCGTGCCGCCGGCGGCGCGAGAGAAGGAGCCTTGGCAATGGAAACGATCGATCTCGTCGGATTGCTGATCCCGCTCACGTACTTCACGCTGCTGGCCATCGAGACCCTTTGGCCGGCGCGCGCCTTCCCGCCGCGCCGCGGTTGGCGCTGGCTCGGTGTCGTGTTCCTGCTGCTCATCGCCACCATCGGCGCGGTCGTGCCGCTGCTGCTGCCGCTCGATTGGATGGCCGCGCACCGCTGGATGGACGGCACCCGCCTGGGCGTGGCCGGCGGGACGCTGGTCGGTTGGGTGGTCCTCTCTGGCTTCGCTTATGGCTACCACCGCATGGTGCATTCGTTCGCGCCCTTGTGGCGACTGACGCACCAGATTCACCACAGCCCACAGCGGGTGGACATCTCCGGTTCGGCGCTGTTCCACCCGGTCGAAATGATGCTGCAGACGCTGCTGCAGTTGTTCGTCACCGTCGTCGTGCTCGGCCTCGAGCCCCTCGCCGCCGCGCTGGTCGGCGTGGTGGCGGCGTTCTACGGCATGTTCCAGCATTGGAACGTGCGCACCCCGCAATGGTTGGGCTACCTCATTCAGCGGCCCGAGGCCCATTGCGTGCACCACCGGCGCGGCGTACATGCCTACAACTACGGCGACCTGCCGCTGTGGGACCTGCTGCTGGGTACCTTTCGCAACCCGCGCGAGTACCACGGCGACTGCGGTTTCGAGGCCCCTGCCGATCGGCGCGTGGCCGCGATGCTGGCATTGCAGGACGTGAACCAACCGCTGTACGGCGCAGGCAGTCGAGGTGCAAGACCCCACGCCGCGCCGGCCTGACGGGCGCACCGCGCGGCGGCCGGCCGCCACCATTGGGTATTCGATGGCCGCGACAGGCCCCATGCCGGCGCGGTCTTCGCATACTGGCTACAGTGCCGAAATGAACACATCCCCGATGCCGGCGCGACCACTGTCGATGGCCCAGGTGCTGGTCTGCGGGGCTGCGATCGTGACCCTTTCGATGGGTATCCGACATGGCTTCGGCCTTTGGCTGCAGCCGATCACGGTGGAGCGCGGCTGGACGCGCGAGACCTTCGCCTTCGCGCTGGCGGTGCAGAACCTGGCCTGGGGCCTCACCGGCCCGTTCGTCGGCGCACTGGCCGATCGCTTCGGCGCCTTCAAGGTGTTGATCGGCTCGACGCTGCTGTACGCCGCCGGCCTGGTTGGCATGGCCTTGGCGTCCACCGGACTGGCCTTCACTGGCAGCGCCGGCATCCTGATCGGCGCGGCCCAGGCCGGCTGCACCTATGCCGTCGTCTACGGTGTGATCGGCCGCAACCTGCCGGCGGAGAAGCGCTCGTGGGCGATGGGCATCACCGCCGCGGCCGGTTCCTTCGGCCAGTTCCTGATGGTGCCGGTGTCGAGCGGCCTGATCGGCCTCTTCGGCTGGCAGCAGGCGCTGATCATCCTGGGCGTCGGCGTGCTGGCAATCCTGCCGCTGTCGTTCGGCCTGAAGGAGCGCGCGCGACCGGCCGCCGCGGCGGGCGAGCACCAGAGCATCCCGACCGCACTGCGCGAGGCCTTCGGCCACCGCAGCTTCCAGCTCCTGACGGCGGGCTACTTTGTCTGCGGCTTCCAAGTGGTCTTCATCGGCATTCACCTGCCGAGCTACCTCAAGGACCACGGCCTCACGCCACAGGTGGCCACCATGGCGCTGGCCCTGATCGGGCTGTTCAACGTGATCGGCACTTATGCGGCGGGTGCGCTCGGCCAGCGCATGCCCAAGCGGCACATCCTGTCGGGCATCTACGCGCTGCGCTCGCTGGTGATCGTGGCTTTTCTGGCTGCGCCGCTGACGCCGATGGCGGTCTACCTGTTCGCGAGCGCGATGGGTGTGTTGTGGTTGTCCACGGTGCCGCCGACCAACGCGGTGGTGGCGCAGATTTTCGGCGTGCGCCACTTCTCGATGCTCAGCGGCTTTGTCTTCCTCAGCCACCAACTCGGTTCGTTCCTGGGTGCCTGGCTCGGCGGCAAGCTGTACGATGCCACCGGCAGCTACGACGTGGTCTGGGCCATCGCAGTGGCACTGGGCGTGTTTGCGGCCCTGATCAACCTGCCGGTGCGCGAGACGCCGGTCCAGCGGCCATCGTTGGCGCCGGCATGAACCGACCGGTCAGCCCCTGGTACCGGTCGCGCGCGGTGTGGACCGTGGCCTCGCTGCTGGCGCTGGGCGGCGTCTTTGTCTCGTACCTGCGCCCCGACCTGATGCTCGATCTGGCCAATCTGGTGTGGAGTTGCTTTTGACGGCGCACGCCGGCGCCGAGGCGTCGGCCTGGGTCAGGCGCTGGTCGCATCTTCTAGCCGCCGACGCCAGCGTGCTCGACGTGGCCTGCGGCAGCGGACGCCACCTGCGCTGGTTCGCCGAGCGCGGGGCCCGCGTCACCGGGCTTGATCGTGACGCCGCGGCCGTGGCCGCGTCGCAGGGGCTGGGCCGCGTGCTGGTGGCCGACCTCGAACGCGGCCCCTGGCCGCTGGCCGGCGAACGTTTCGACGCGGTGGTCGTGACCAACTACCTGTGGCGGCCGCTGATGCCCTCGCTGCTGGCCAGCCTGGCCGACGGCGGCGTGTTGATCTACGAGACCTTCGCACTCGGCAACGAGGCATTTGGCAGGCCGTCGAATCCCGACTTTCTGCTGCGCCCGGGCGAGCTGCTCGACGTCTGCCGTGGCCTGCACGTGGTGGCCTACGAAGACGGCGTGGAGGGCGCACCGTTGCGCCGCGTGCAGCGCATCGTCGCGATGAACTCGGCCGCTGCGGACGCGCGCCACCGGCTGTAGGCGGCCGCTTCCGCCAGCGCGGCTAAAATCTGCCGCTTGCAGGCAACACCACTCCCCATGTACCCGATTGTTGGCAGCATCGTTGCACTGGTCACGCCGATGCTGGACGACGGCAGCGTCGACTACCCGACGCTGCGCCGCCTGATCGACTGGCACATCACCGAAGGCACGGCCTGCATCGGCGTGGTCGGCACGACCGGCGAGTCGCCGACCGTCAGCATCGAAGAGAACTGCGAAGTCATCCGTGTCGCCGTCGAGCACGCGGCTGGGCGGGTCCCGATCATGGCCGGCGCCGGCGCGAACTCCACCGCCGAGGCGCTGGAGATGACGCGCTTCGCCAAGAAGGTCGGCGCCAACTGCACGCTGCAGGTGGTGCCCTACTACAACAAGCCGACGCAGGAAGGCATCTACCGCCACTTTCGCGCCATCGCCGAGGGCGTGGACCTGCCGGTGATCCTCTACAACGTTCCCGGCCGCACGGTGGCCGATATGGCCAACGACACGGTGATGCGGCTGACCCAGGTGCCCGGCATCGTCGGCATCAAGGACGCCACCGGCAACGTCGACCGCGGTGCCTGGCTGATCAAGCAGGCGCCGAAGGGCTTCTCGATCTACTCCGGCGACGACCAGAGCGCGATCGCTTTGATGCTGCTCGGCGGCCAGGGCAACGTCAGCGTCACGGCCAACGTGGCCCCGCGGGCGATGGCCGAACTGTGCCGCGCCGCGATCGCCGGCGATGCCAAACAGGCGCGCGAGATCCACTTCAAGCTGCTGGCCTTGCACCGGCAGCTCTTTGCCGAGGCCAACCCGATCCCGGTCAAGTGGGCGCTGGCGCGCCTGGGCCGATGCGGCCCGGCGCTGCGGTTGCCGCTGGTGGGCCTGTCCGAGGCCCTGCACGCGCCGCTCGAACAGGCGCTGCGCGAGGCCGGCCTGCTGTAGTCCTGGACCGTCCACGAAACGTTCTTTTCCGCCCGAGTCCCTTTCCTTCCAGAACGCCGGCCGCCGCGAGGCGCCGCCCCACCGATGCATCCTGTGAACGCTACCTCGCCATTGCTGCTTCGCTTGGCCCTGCTCTTGGCCACGGCGGGCGCACTGGGCGCCTGTTCGTCCACCGACGGCCTGCTATCGGGCGACAAGATCGACTACAAGAGCCAGGGCGTGAAGACCGCGCCGCTCGACATCCCACCCGATCTGACCCAGCTCCAGCGCGATTCCCGCTATCAACCGCAAAGTGGTGGCGCTGTCAGCGCCAGTACGTACGGTTCCGCGGCAGCGGCGGCTGTAACGCCGACTTCGACACCGACCGCGACACCGACTGCGACACCGACTGCGACACCGACTTCGACACCGACCGCGACACCGACTGCGACGCCGACTGCAACACCGACGACAACGGCGGCCACGACGCGTCCGGCCAGCACCGTGGCACCGGCCAGCATCGGCGAGGTGCGCATCATGCGCGAGGGCAACCAGCGCTGGCTGTCGGTGCCGATCCCGCCCGAGCAGTTGTGGCCGCAGTTGCGCGCGTTCTGGCAGGAGCGCGGCCTTGCGTTGGTGGTCGACAACCCCGACACCGGTGTGATGGAAACCGACTGGGCCGAGAACCGCGCCAAACTCCCGCTGGACGCGATCCGACGCACGCTGGGCCGTGCACTCGATACGCTGTACGACACCGGTGAACGCGACCGCTTCCGCACACGCGTCGAGCGCAGCGCCGGCGGCAGCGACGTCTTTATCACCCACCGCGGCATGGTCGAGATCTACACCAACGAGCGCAAGGACTTCCAGTCGACGATGTGGACCCAACGGCCGAGCGACCCGGAACTCGAAGCCGAAATGCTGGCGCGCCTGCTGGTCAAGCTCGGCGCCAAGGAAGAAGTGGCGCGCGCAACAGTCGCCACCAAGCCACCAACCGCGGCCCCGCGTGCGCGCGCCCTCGAAGGGCTGCCGGCCGCGACGCTGCAGGTCGACGAAGGCTTCGACCGCGCGTGGCGCCGTGTCGGCCTCACGCTCGACCGCAGCGGCTTCACGGTCGAAGATCGCGACCGCGCAGGCGGCCTGTACTTCGTGCGCTACGTCGATCCGAAGGATGCGGCCAGCGCAGCAGAACCCGGCTTCTTCGCCAAGATGCTCAACCTCGGCAAGTCCGATACGGGGCAGGCGCCGGGCCGCTACCGCATCATCGTCAAGGCTGATGGCGCGGAGCGCACCCAGGTTTCGGTGCAAGATGCGCAGGGCGCGCCAGAAAACGGCGAGGTCGGCAAGCGCATCGTCGCCCTGCTGGTCGACGACCTGAAGTAGCCCAGCGCTGCGGGCCTGCCGTGCTGCGCTTCACCAGCCTGGGCAGCGGCAGCAGCGGCAACGCCACCGTGGTCGAGGCCCGGCCGCACGATGGCCTGCGGCCCACACGCCTGCTCGTCGACTGCGGGTTGCCGCCACGTCAATTGGCCGCCCGATTGGCTGCGCGCGGCCTGGCGCTCGCAGACATCGACGCAGTCTTCGTGACCCACGAGCACAGTGATCACGTCTGCGGCGTCCTGGCCCTGCAGCGACGGCACGCCACGGCGGTCTGGGCCAGTGCGGGTACCTGGGCGCGGGTCAACGCCAACGTCGAACCGACGCCGGATTGCCACATTGCCCGCGATGGCGAGGCGATCGTGGTTGGCAGCCTGACGATCCGGCCGTTCGTGGTCCCTCACGATGCGGCGGAACCACTGCAATTGACCTGCTGCGACGGTCAGCGCCGCATCGGCATCCTGACCGACATCGGCGAACCGACCGACGCCGCCGTGCGCGCACTGCAGGGTTGCGACGCCCTGCTGCTCGAGACCAACCACGACCCGGCCTTGCTGGCGGCCAGTGCCTACCCGGCATGGCTCAAGCGCCGCATCGCCGGCCATCACGGCCACCTGGCCAACGCCCAGTCGGCAACCCTGCTCGACGCCTGCCGCCACAGCGGCCTTCGCCATGTGGTTGCGGCCCACCTCAGCCGACAGAACAACCGGCCCGAGATGGCGCTTGCGGCACTGGGCGCTGCGCTCGGCACGGCGCAGACACAGCTTTCGGTGGCCGATGCCGCCAGCGGCTGCCCGTGGGTGGTCGCCGGCTGAACCGGCGGCCCACACGCGCGAGCGCGCTACGCAGCAGAAAAGCAGAAGCCGCCCGAAGGCGGCTTCCTTGATGCAATCGGCTGGCCGATTACTTGGACGCTGCCGAAGCGGCCGGCGCTGCTGCCATGGCTGGAGCCGAGGCGGCATCAGCCATCGCGCCAGAGGCCGGGGCCGCAGGGGCAGCAACGGCGGCCGGCGCCGGCGCGGGGGCGGCAGGCGCAGCTTCTTCCTTCTTGCCGCAGGCGGCCAGGACAATGACAGCGACCAGGGAGGCCAACAGGAGCGACTTGTTCATGGGGAAATTCCTTGAAGTTCAGTGAGGCGAACGATTACCGGTAATTGTTGGATTCGTCAGAATCCGCTTCGATCGAGGACAAGAGGCGCCCGAGACGCCCTTGAACCCAGCCCGTAATTGTAGCGTTACTAGGTGCTTGCCCTATAGACCGAGCATATTGGCCGGGAAGTCGGGCTCCGAACGTTGCATAAGTACATCAACCACTTCGCGCCAAGCGCTGATCTGGCTGTCGTCATCGAGCCAATGGCCGCGCCACCGCAGCCTATCGGCCAGGTGCAGACTCTGCGTGCCAGCCAGCAGCAGGGTCGGGATTTGCGAGGCCTCGACCTCGGTCGCGTGGCAGGCGATCACATGCGCCCAGTCCCGGCGCCAAGCCGTGAAGCGGGGGCAGCGCCGCGGCAACTCGTCGAAACGGCCGGCGACGATCAGCAACTGCCGCTTGGGCAGGCGCGCCCAGGACGTCAGCGAACCCAGGACCTGCGGGTCTTCCAGCGGCCAGGACTCGAAGTCGGCATCGACGAAGACCAGTTCGCGCGCCCCGCCGGATGCGGCCTCCGACAACGCCAGCCGCACGGCAGCCCTGAACTCACTGCGCCCGTCGATGAGTGCCGCACTTGGAGAAGCATCCGGTGTCACAGCCGCCTCCGTGTGGTCCAGGGTCAGTCGGCCGGCCGCAGCCAGCCGTTGGCCAGCCATTCGTCGATCAGCGCCTTTGCCGCGGCGCTGGCCGCACCCACGGTCCGGGCATCGAGCCGGCGTTGATCGGCCAGCATATGCATCAGCCGCGCGTCGCGCCCGCTGGCGCGCAGCGACTCGCCGTTGATGAAGACTTGCCGTGCGTCGTAGGCCATTCGCGAGCGTCGATCAAGTTGCACACCACGCCCGGCATTTTGCATCGCCGTGCCGGCGACCTCGAACCAGACCTGGGCCTTGGGCTCGGTCAGCCACTCGCCGAGCGTGCGCTCTATCGCCCCCGGTTCGGCCAGCGCGCAACGCACGGCGTCACGTGCAAAGCGCAGCAAGGCCTCTGGCAAGGCCGCTGGCGTGGTGGTCGCGGCCTGCGCCGGGTCGCGGTAGCGCGGCGCCCGCCGGGCCTCAGCGGGCGCATCGGCCAGGCGTGCCAGCAAGGCCTGCGCAAGCTCGTCGGCGCGCGGCGCGCGAAAACCGATCGAGGCCGTCATACAGTCGCCGCCGACGGCAACCCCGTCATGGGCCCAGTCGGGTGGCAGGTAAAGCATGTCGCCGGCCTCGAGCATCCACTCCTGTGCCGGCTCGAAGTGCGCCAGCATCTTCAGCGGCACGTCGTCGCGCAAGGCCATAGGGCCCCGCTCAGGGCCCTGGCCGACGCGCCAGCGCCGCCGGCCCTGCACCTGCAACAGGAACACGTCGTAGGAATCGATGTGCGGGCCCACGCCGCCGCCGTCGCTGGCATATGACAGCATCACGTCGTCCAGGCGCGCGGCGGGAATGAAGCGAAAGCGCGACATCAGCGCGTGCGCCGCATCGGCATGCAGGTCCAGCCCCTGCACCAGCAGCGTCCAGCCGGGTTGCGCCAGCGACGGCAAGGCACGCCGCGGTAGCGGGCCATGGCGCAGTCGCCAGCGGTCGTCCGCACCTCGCTGTATCAGGCGGGACTCGACATCGTCGCGCGCGGCCAGCGCGAACATCTGGGACCGCGGCACGGTGGGTTGCACGCCTTCGATGGCCCGGCGCACCAGCAGCGGCTTCTTGTGCCAGTGGCGGTGCATGAATTGCCTCGGCGACAGGCCTCCGAGCAGCGATTGGCCTTGGTCGACGTCCATCGATTGATTGTCGTGCTGTGCCATCATTGCCCGATGTTGATCGAAAAACCCTGCGTCGTCGCCCTTACCTGGCGGCTGTCGGACGCACAGAGCCAGGCCATCGACGAGCTGGCCGATCCAATCGAGTTCTTCTTCGGCGGCGACGACCTGTTGCCCAAGGTCGAGGAAGCGCTGGCCGGGCAGGACGTCGGCTTCGAAACCCACCTGCACCTCGAGCCCGAGCACGCGTTCGGCGAGTACGTCAGCACATTGGTGTGTTTCGAGGACCGCGCCTTGTTTCCAACCGAGGTGGCGCCGGGCATGCAATTCGAGGGCCTGCCCGCGGGGAGCGTCACGCCGGGCATGCCACGCGACGCGCTCTACACCGTGACCGAGGTCTTCCCGCAACACGTGGTGCTCGACGGCAACCACCCACTGGCCGGCATGGCGCTGCGCCTGCACCTGACGGTGCGCGATGTGCGCGAGGCCACGGCGGCAGAGATCGAGGCCGGCAGCGTCGGCAGCAGCGTGGTCGATGTGCTCGACGTCCTGCCCACCGCACACGGCATCCACTAGGGCCCCGGGCCCCGGCAGTTCAGCGCTTGCCGGTCGAGCCGAAACCGCCCTCGCCGCGCTCCGAGGTCGAGAACGAATCGACACGGCGGAACACCGCCTGCACCACCGGCACGATCACCATCTGTGCGATGCGTTCCATCGGCTCGATGGTGAACGGCGCGTTGCCGCGGTTCCAGCAACTGACCATCAACGGCCCCTGGTAGTCGCTGTCGATCAGGCCGACCAGGTTGCCGAGCACGATGCCATGCTTGTGCCCGAGTCCCGAGCGCGGCAACAGCATCGCGGCGAACCCAGGATCGCCGATGTGAATCGACAGGCCGGTCGGTATCAGCTGCGTCTGCCCGGGGGCCAGCACCAGCGCCTCGTCGAGGCACGCGCGCAGGTCCAGGCCGGCACTGCCCGGCGTGGCGTAATGCGGCAGTTGCGCCGCCATGCGCGAGTCGAGCACCTTGATGTCGATCGTCGTCATGCGCCGAGCCGATAGGCAATTTCGGCGACCAGTTGGCGCGCCAGCGCCAGCTTGTCGGCGCGCTGCCCGGCGCCGGGTAGTTCGAGCTCGCCGTGTGCGTCGACGAGCAGCAGCGAGTTGTCGTCCTGCGCGAAGGTGGCGGGCCCGATGTTGGCGACGATCAGCGCCAGCTTCTTGCGCTCGAGTTTGTCGCGCGCGTTGCGGGCCAGGTCGCTGGTCTCGGCGGCAAACCCGACGCAGAACGGCGGCTTCGGCAAGGCCGCCACCGCCGCCAGGATGTCGGGGTTTTCGGTCAGCGCGAGGTTCGGCACCACCCGCTCGGCGCCCTTCTTGATCTTTTGTGTCACTGCCTGGTCGGGCCGCCAGTCGGCGACGGCCGCGGTGGCGACGAAGATGTCGTGCCCGGCGGCCAATGGCAGCACCGCGTCGTGCATCTGTTGCGCACTGCGTACGTCGATGCGTCGCACACCACGCGGTGTGGCCAGCGCCACCGGGCCGGCGACAAGCGTCACGCGTGCGCCGGCTTGGGCAGCCGCGCGAGCCACGGCGAAGCCCATCTTGCCGCTGGACAGGTTAGTGATGCCGCGCACTGGGTCGATCGCTTCATACGTCGGCCCGGCAGTCACCAGCATCGAGCGCCCGGCAAGGTGCTTGGGCTGGAACAGCGCAATCAGTTCGTCGCGCAACTCCGCGGCTTCGAGCATGCGGCCATCGCCGACCTCGCCGCAGGCCTGATCGCCTGCATCGGGGCCGAGCAGGGTCGCACCGTCGGCGACGATCTGCGCGACATTGCGCTGCGTGGCCGGGTGGGCCCACATCTCACGGTTCATTGCGGGCGCCACCAGCAGCGGGCATCGTGCGAGCGGCCGCGCAAGGCAGGCCAGGCTCAGCAACTCGTCGGCGCACCCCGTCGCCAGCTTGGCGATGAAGTCGGCGCTGGCCGGCGCCACCAGCAACGCGTCGGCCTGCCGCGTGACGTTGATGTGGGCCATGTTGTTGGCCTCGCTGGCGTCCCATTGGCTGGTGAATACCGGCCGGTTCGTCAGCGCCTGCATCGTCGTCGCGCCGATGAAATGCTCAGCCGCCTCGGTCATCATTACCTGCACGGTCGCGCCGGCCTTGACAAGCTCGCGGGCCAGCTCGGCGGACTTGTAGCAGGCGATGCCGCCGGTCAGGCCGAGGACGATGTGCCGGCCTTGCAGGTCGAGTGGTGGCGCCATGGCGCGCACTCTAGCAGGGGAATATGATGAATTCGATGGACGCGCTCATCCTGGCCCGCATGCAGTTCGCCGCGAACATCACGTTCCACATCCTGTTCCCGGCGATTTCGATCGCGCTCGGCTGGCTGCTGCTGTACTTCCGCCTGCGCTGGCTGGCCTCGCGCGACGCGGGCTGGCTGGCCGCCTACCGCTTCTGGACCAAGGTCTTCGCGCTGACTTTCGCGCTGGGCGTGGTCAGTGGCATCACGATGAGCTTCCAGTTCGGCACCAACTGGCCCGGCTTCATGGAACGGGTGGGCAACATCGCCGGCCCGCTGCTCGGCTTCGAGGTGCTGACCGCGTTCTTCCTCGAAGCTGCCTTCCTCGGCATCATGCTGTTCGGTCATGACCGCGTCGGCGAACGCGTGCACCTGCTTGCCACCTTCCTGGTCGCCTTCGGCACCACGGTCAGCGCGTTCTGGATCCTGGCGCTCAACTCCTGGCTGCACACCCCCGCGGGCTATCGCATCGAGAACAGCGAGTTCTTCGTCACCTCCTGGCTGGAGATCCTCTTCAATCCGTCGTTCCCGTACCGCTTCGTGCACATGCTGCTGGCCTCGACCTTGACGGTCGCCTTCCTGCTGACGGGCCTGGCCGCGTGGCAACTGCTCAAGGCCCGCGCCAACACCTCCACGCCCAAGGTGCTGAAAACCGGCCTGACGCTGGCGGCCCTGGTGATCCCGCTGCAGATCTTCGTCGGCGACCTGCACGGCCTGAACACGCTCGAACACCAGCCGCAGAAAATCGCCGCGATGGAAGGCATCTGGCACACCGAGCGCGGCGCGCCGTTGCTGCTCTTCGCCTGGCCCGACGCCGCGCTGCAGCGCAACCACGCTGAAGTCGCCATTCCCCGACTGGCGAGCCTGATCCTGCGCCACGACGCCGATGCCGAGTTGAAAGGCATCGACGCCTTCCCCGACGCACATCCGCCGGTGGCGCCGCTGTTCTTCGCCTTCCGCGCCATGGTCGGCGTGGGCGTGCTGATGTTGGCGTCGAGCTGGGCCGGCTGGTGGCTGATGCACCGCCGCGGCTGGGCCGTGGAGCGCGCACCGCGCACGCTGCTGTGGCTGCTGGCAGCGATGACCTTCTCGGGTTGGGTGGCCACCGTGGCCGGCTGGTACGTGACCGAGATCGGGCGCCAGCCCTTCATCGTGTTCGGGCTGCTGCGCACGGCCGAGGTGGCCTCGAACGTACCCGCACCGACGATCGCGCTGACGCTGGCGATGTACGTGGCGCTGTACCTGGCGCTGATCACGGCTTACGTCGGTGTACTCAAGTACATGACGGAGAAGCCGCTCGACGAGCCCGCGGTGCCGCGCGCCACAAGCGAGGCCGCCGCATGAACTGGGCCCAGGCGCTGCCAGTGGTCTTTCTCGGCCTGATGGGCCTGTCGATGTTCGTCTACGTCGTGCTCGACGGCTTCGACCTCGGTGTGGGCATGCTGCTGCCGCGGGCTGGCGAGGCGCAGAAGGACATGATGATCGCCTCGATCGGCCCCTTCTGGGACGCCAACGAAACCTGGCTGGTGTTGGGAATCGGTATCCTGCTGATCGCGTTTCCGAAGGCGCACGGCGTGGTCATGACCGCGCTGTACCTGCCGATCGCGCTGATGCTGGTGGGCCTGACGCTGCGCGGCGTGGCATTCGACTTCCGCGTCAAGGCCAAGGACGCGCACAAGGCGTTGTGGAACCGGGCCTTCTTCGCCGGCTCGATGCTCGCGTCGCTGGCGCAGGGCTGGATGCTCGGGCGTTACATCACTGGCTTCGCGCAGGGCGAACACTTCGCGCTCTTCGCCGCCGCGATCGCGCTGTGCCTGCCCGCCGCCTACACGCTGATCGGCGCCTGCTGGCTGGTGATGAAGACCGATGGTGAACTGCAAGCCAGCGCCGCGCGCTGGGCCCGGCAGGCCTGGCTGCCGGTGGCGCTGGGGCTGGCGCTGATCTCGCTGGCCACGCCCTGGGTCAGCCCCACCGTGTTCGAGCGCTGGTTCGCCTTCCCGCAACTGATTGCCCTGTCGGCGATTCCGCTGATGAGCGTAATCTGCCTCGTCGCCACGCTGGCCGTGCTGCGATCGAATCAAGTGCTGGGGGCGCTCTGCTGGCTGCCCTTCGCCTTCGTCGTCACGGTCTTCACGCTGGGTGGCATCGGCCTGGCGTACAGCCTGTATCCCTACGTGGTGATCGACCGCATGACGATCTGGCAGGCCGCCAGCGCCACCGAATCACTGGCCGTGATCCTGATCGGCTGCGCGATCACGGTGCCGGCGATCGCGCTGTACACGCTGTATGCGTACCGCGTGTTCTGGGGCAAGGCACGGGCACTCGACTATGCGTGATGCGTTGGTCGGCGCATGTCTGAGGCCAACGGCAACGTATGACTCACGCGGCCGCGACATTGGGTAGCGCGCCGGCAGGCACGCTACCCCAGGCGGGCGGTCAATCCGATCCGTTCGCTGCAACCTCGACGCGCTCACCGCGTTGGCGTGCAATGCGGATCACACGCTGTGCGAAATCTGGCGAATGGGCCAGCTGCTGGTACTTGGCCTGTGCAGCCATGTACTCGACGCTACTCGGGTCGATGTCGGT
>Ga0315271_10001426_pt1 | contig 14409 bp, 8 predicted proteins | sample C3_top_MG_FD_204664 | JGI IMG/M metagenome (GOLD analysis project Ga0315271, IMG submission 204664) | Sediment microbial communities from Yellowstone Lake, YNP, Wyoming, USA - C3_top | ecosystem: Environmental > Aquatic > Freshwater > Lake > Sediment | place: USA: Wyoming | collected 2017-08-01 | reverse complement strand
CATCGAGCTGAACGGACCCCTTTCGCCGGGCGTCTTCCGGCCGGCCGACGGACGTGACTACACGCACGTCGTGATGCCGGTCCGGACGACCTCCTAGGCAGATCCCGGGAGGCCGGGCCCCCAGCCCGGCATCGCCGTGCTCACTGGGCTGCGCCTCGCCGGGTTTCGCGCGTACGACGCGCTCGAGGCGTCGTTCGGCCCCGGCCCCCACCTGGTCTGGGGGCAGAACGCGGCGGGCAAGACCAGCCTCCTCGAATCGATCGTCCTGCTGTCCCGCGGGTCGTCGCACCGGACGGGCGCCGACGCCGAGATGATCCGCTGGGCCGCCCCGTTCGCCCGCGTGGACGGGCGCCGCGGCGGCGAACGCGGAGCAGCCGAGGTCGACGTGACACTGGTGCGCGACGGACCGTCCGGGGGCCGGAAGCGGATCCGCGTCAACGGCGTGCCGCGCCGGGGCAGCGCGCTGGTCGGGGTCCTGCGGACGGTCGTCTTCGCGCCCGAGGAGATGCTCCTCGTCGTTGGTGCTCCCAGCCTGCGCCGGGCGGCCCTCGACGCCCTGGCGACCCAGCGGTTCCCGGCCTACGCCGCCGACCTCTCCACCTACGGGCGGGCGCTGACCCAGCGCAACCACCTGCTCCGCGCCATCCGCGAGGAGCAGGCGTCCCGCGACCAGCTCCCCTTCTGGGACACGAAGCTCCTGGAGTCGGGAGCCGCGATCCTTGCCGCCCGCCATCTCCTGCTGGACGAGCTGGCCGCCCCACTGGCAGGCGCCCACGCCGAGATTGCCCCCGACGAGGGCCGGCTCGGACTGTCGTACGTGACGAACGCCCCGGCACAGGAGGGCGAGTCGCCCGCCGCCGCCCTGGCCCGCCGCCTGCGCGAGACGGCCGAGAAGGAGCTCTGGAACGGCACGACCCTCGTGGGCCCGCATCGCGACGACCTCGCCTTCGCGCTGGACGGCCGCGAGCTCTCCTCGTTCGCCTCGCGCGGCCAGCAGCGGACGGCGATCCTCGCCCTCAAGCTCGCCGAGCTGGACCTCCTGGCCGCGCTCGACGGCACGCCACCGCTCCTCCTGCTCGACGACGTCTTCTCGGAGCTCGACCCCGCCCGCCGGGCGCACCTTGTCCGGCGCATCGCGGCGCTGCCCCAGGCGTTCGTGACCACGACCACGCTCGACGATCTCGACCCCGGCCTCCGTGCCGCCGGGACCGCGTGGCGCGTCGACGGAGCGCCGGGGCCAGGGGCGGCCGGCCCGGGCGCCCACCTGGTCGAGGCCTCGGCGTGAGCCCGGCGCGCTCCTTTGACGATCCCCGACGGCCCACGCGCCGTCCCGTCCGCCGCATCGGCGAGCTCCTCCCCGAGGCCGCCCGGGAGCTCGGGATCACGGAGCAGCTGCGCTGGGCGCTCGCAGGCGCGGCCTGGGACGACGTGATTGCCGGGCGGGTTCCCGGTGCGGTCGGGGAGTCGCGGCCGGTGCGCGTCGAGGGACACGGGACCCTGGTGGTCGAAGCGGCGTCGCCCGTCGTCGGGCAGGAGCTGCAGATCCGCTCGGAAGAGCTCCTCGAGGCGTTCGGCGAACGGCCCGGCGGGATCCGGGCCGAGCGGCTACGGGTGGTGGTGGGCCGGGGTATGATCCGCTCGCCCTAGGCCCGACGAGCCACCCACCCATGGCTCGAACTGGCCGGCCGGCGTCACGCCGGCCACCCCTCCACCGTCGTGTGAGCCGATGGCCGTCCGATTGCAGATGAAACTCGGCGTCGTCGCCGAGGCGGAACGCCGAGAGGACTCCCCGGATACGGTCGCCGTCGTCGAGCCGACGATCGGGGCGACGACGCGATCCAAGGGGAGCCTCTACGTCGTCGTTTCCGGCACGGGACGCGCCCGTCGCCTCCAAGAGGCAACGAGGCTCGTCGCGGACACCGTCCAGGGCGAGTACTACTACGACGAGTCGGCCGGGCTGATCGCCTGCCTCGAGAAGGCGATCAGGACGGCCAACCGGAAGCTCGCCGCGAGCAGCGACCACCTCGGCCTCGGGGGCGACGGGTCGCTCGGGCTGGGCGTCGCCGTCGTGCGCGGGAGCGAGCTCTACGTGACGACGGCAGGGCCCGTGGACGCCTACCTCGTCCACCAGGCGCACCTGCTGACGCTTCCCGGACCCAACGCCGACGTCGCCCTGCCCGCGGACGACCTCGCGCCGCACATCTGGCGCGGCGAGGTGGCGGCCGGCGACACGCTCGTCCTCGTCTCGCGGAACGTCACGACGGTGCTCGGCACGGACGAGCTGAAGGACGCCCTCAACACGCTGCACCCGCAGGCGGCGATGGAGCGGGTCCACGGGCGCTTCACGGCCGCCGGAGGCACCGGCAGCGACGGGGCGATCGCCATCGAGGCGGTCGAGGTCTCGTCGACCAGCCAGCGAGGGCGCCTGGTGCCCGTCCGGCCGCCCGAGCCGCTGGCCGGCGCCCCCGACCGCTCACCGATCCCGTTGGCCGATTCGGTCGGGGGCGGCGTGGCGGCGGTCAGCTCGGGGGCCAGCCGCGCCCGCTCCGCTGCCGGGCATGCGGCCGGCGGCGCCATCACCCGCCTCCAGGACCTCCTTCCACGGCGCGGGCCCCGGTACCGACGGGTCACCCCCGCGGCGACGCGCCGGGAATCCCAGCGCCGGGCGGCCGTCGCCGTGCTGGCCGTCATCGCGATCGCGGCCACCCTCGGCATGGTCCTCTGGGCTGTCGGGGGCTCCGACAAGGGCGGTGTCATCAACGACGTGACCGCGGGCGAGAAGGCTCTCGGGCTTGCCCGCGAGGACCTCCGGCTCGTCTTCCACAACGGCGCCGACCTCGTGGTCGACGATCCCGCGAAGGCCGAGGAGCTGCTGCGGGACGCCCATGCGCAGCTCGACGCGGCCGCCGCCAACGGCGTCCCGGCCGCCACGCTCCGCCCACTTCGCGCGGAGGTCATCGCCGGCCTCGACGATCTCTATGGCGTCGTCGACGTGGCCCCGCGGACAGCCTTCTCGTTCGAGGGCCAGGACCAGGCGTTCGACCTCGCCGCGATGGTGCTGGGGCCGGACGGCGTCCCCTACGTGCTCGACCGCACCACGAAGACCGTCTACCGGGTCGACCTGCGGGCCAAGAAGGCCACCGCGGTCGTGCGCTCGGGCGCAACCGCCGCGGGCACGACCGTCGGCGACCCGAAGCTCCTCGCCACCGGCGGGCCGGACGTCGTGGTGCTCGACTCCAGGAACGCGCTGTGGCGGTGGCGACCGGCTGACGCCAAGGGAAAGGGGACGCTGGCGCGCATCCGGGTCGCCGAGTCGGCCACGTGGGGCGCCGACATCCTCGCCGTCGGGACCTACGTGCGGAACGCCGACGACGGCCTCTACAATCTCTACGTCCTCGACCCGTCGGAGCAGCAGATCCTGCGCTACTCGCCGGCCCAGGACGGCAGCGGCTACCCTGCCCCCGCCTCCGGCTACCTCACGACGCCCCAGGACGTGTCGGGTGTCACCTCGATGTACATCGATGGCGAGGTCTACCTCGCGGACGGCGGGATCGTCGAGCGGTTCGTCGCGGGCCGGAGCGGCAGCTGGAGCCCCCAAGCGCCGCCCGACGACCTGCTGCGGCCCGCGCCGGCCTACCGGCTGATCACGTCGCCGGGGGCCCGCGGCGAGGGGACCATGTACGCATTTGATCCCGGCACCGACCGGATCATCGCCTTCGACAAGGCCAGCGGGAAGTACCAGGCCCAGTTCCGCATCGCGGGGCAGGGCAAGGACTGGGCCGACATCCGGGCCTTCTTCGTCGTGAACCGGGCGAGCGGACAGGCCCCGATCCTGTACTGGATCGATGCGCAACGCGTCGGCGTGGCGACGCTGCAGGACATCTCGACGCCGCCGACGCCGCCGCCCGCCGCCTCCGGCAGCCCCGGCGCGTCGCCGGCCGGTTCGTCGAAGCCGAGCGCGAAGCCGAGCGCGAAGCCGACCGCGAAGCCCAGGCCGACCGCGACGCCGGCTCCATAGCGGCTCCCTTGGGCGGTCGTCCGCCGGTCCTCGGCCGTCCGCTGGTCCTCGCTCGATCGCGCGTGGGATAATCGGCCCATGGCCGGGCGCATGGTGGAGATGGCCGTCGAGAGCGTGCGGGTGCACATGCTCTCGACCCAGCACGTCGTGATCCTCAAGGACCTCGAGCGCCCCCGCTTCCTGCCGATCTGGATCGGGCCCTGGGAGGCGAACGCGATCGCGATGAAGCTCCAGGGGCTCTCCCCCGAGCGGCCGCTCACCCATGACCTGTTCGCGGGCGTCCTGGCGGAGCTGGGGGCCACGATCCGCCAAGTCGTCATCGCCGACCTGGCCGACGAAACCTTCCATGCCCGGATCCTGCTGGAGACGGCGGACCGGGTGGTCGAGGTCGACTCGCGGCCGTCCGACGCCCTCGCCCTCGCCGTGCGGACGGGCGTGCGCATCTTCGCGACCGAGGAGGTCCTCGACCGGGCCGGCGTGGAGAGCGACCGGGTCGACGACGACGAATCCCCCGACGAGGAGCGCCTCTCGATCTTCCGTGACTTCGTGAACTCGCTCGACGCGGAGCCGGGGACCAGCGGGCCCCGCGAGGGGCCGCCCCTCGAATAGGCTGCGCCGGGAGTGGGTGCCGCGGGCGTCAGGCCCCCGGCGCGGAGACCACGATTGCCTCGCCCCGGCGCAGCGCACGCGCCCGGTTGGACCACATGCGCAGCCGCAGGCCCCAGAAGTCCTTCACCGCGCGCCAGATGACGGAGGGCCGCGCGCCCGTCGGGGAGCCGGCCGTTCGCGGGTAGTGGGGCACTCCCACCTCGACGAGCTCTCGACCGGCGGCGCGCATCTTGATGAGCAGCTCGGCCGAGAAGAAGGCGCCGCCCGATTCGACGCGGACGCCCTCGAGCGCGGTCCTCCGGAAGAGCTTGCAGGCGCAGTCCACGTCGCGCACCCGCAGGCCGAAGAAGATGCGGTTGGCGAGCTTGTACAGGCGGGCGTAGAGGGTCCGGATCGGTGGATCCGCCCGCCGGATGCGGTGGCCGACGACGGCGTCCGGGGCATCGGCCGCGCCGATCCGGCCAACCAGCGGGCCCAGGTCGGAGACCCGGAACTGGCGGTCGCCGTCGGTGAAGCAGACGAGGTCGAAGCGGGCCGCGCGGAAGCCCGAGCGGAGCGCCGCGCCGTACCCGAGGTTGGTGGCGTGATGGATGGCCCGGACGACGTCCGGGTGCGCATCGGCGAGGCGGTCCGCGATCGCGCGGGTCGCGTCCTTCGAGCCGTCGTCGACGGCGATGATCTCGAAGCGGTCCGCGAGTGCCGGCAGGGCGGCCAGGGCCTCCCCCACGAGGGCCTCGAGGTTGGCCTCCTCGTTGTGGGCCGGGAAGAAGTAGGAGAGGGCGGGTACGCGAACAGGCGTGTCGAGGCTCATGGCGTCATCGTAGCGGGCCGGGCCGCGCGGGCGTCCGGCTGCTGCCGGGCACCCCCAGGGATGACCCACCCTGACGCCGGCCGCGGGCCGACCACCCGGTAGAGCGGCTCGATGCCCTGTGGGTCCGGGACGACCTTCAGGATCCAGGTCGCCTCGAGGGCGCTGATCTCCGCGGAGTTGCGCACGAGGAAGACCGGCCGCAGCGCGATGTTCGCCCGGATGACGTCGTCCACGGTCCCCAGGTTCTCGTCGAGGCGGTCGCGGTCGTCGACGACCTCGACGTCGGGCCGCTCGCCGAGGACGACAGTCCGGTACCAGAGCGGCGTCGAGAAGCTCCACCACGAGACCACGACCGCGTCGGCGCCCATGCTCCCGAGCGCCCAGCCGCTCCAGTCCGCCGCCCGCGCGTCATGCGACATGTCGACGCGCGACGCGGTCGCCGGCGCGGCCACGGCCGCCGGCAGCACCAGCGCGACGGCCAGGCCCGCCGCGAGGACCCGTGCGCCCAGGCGAGCCCGTCCGTCCCCGCCGGGCACGATGGCCTCCACGAGGAGGCCGGAGGCCACGCCCAGCCACGCGATCACGATGAGTACAGGACCCAGGTAGTAGCGGTCGATCGCGGCGTTGGTGTACGAGGCGGCGAACCAGCAGATGACGACGAGCCACGTCGCGGTGAGAAGGGCGAACCGCGGGCGCCGGAGGGCCGTCAGCAGAAACGCCGCCGGGACCGCGACCGCCAGGATCCCGAGCTGGACGTCGGCGACCTTCACGAGATCGGCGACCTTGCGCCCGAGATCACCGAACGGGTCCACCAGGTCCCCGCGGAACTGCTCGCCCAGGACGACGTACCAGAAGCCGTCCCAGGTGTCGGGATGCCCGTACACGAGGGGCGCGCCCATGGCCGCGCGGATCGGAAGCTCCAGGTAGAGGGCCACCGTCGTGCCGACCAGCGCACCCGCACAGAGGGCCAGCAGGCGAGGGCTGCGGAGGATCCGCCGGTCGACGGCCAGCACGAAGAGGGCGATGCCGGGGGCGAGGAGGATCGTCAGCGTGTGGTTCCCCAGCATGACGCCGTACAGGGCGGCGGAGGCCACGAGCCAACGGTCGGCCCGGGGCGAGCCCGCGCGCCGTCCCCGTTCCCAGCCCACGAGCAGGACCAGCAGGCCCGCCATGAGCGCAAGGTGCAGGGTGTGGGGGTCGGCGAAGCCGCCCATCCGCCACGGGATGGGCGTGAGCGCGAGGAGGAGCCCGGCGCCGACCGCGACGCTGGTCCGGCCCGACAGCTGGCGCACCAGGACGACCGTGAGGCCGGCCGCGGCCGCGAAAAGGAGTGCCGACAGCAGGTTCATCCGCAGGGCGGCCTCGCCGACCGGCGTCAGGGCGAGCGTCGCGAGCCAGCCCAGGATGACGTAGCTGGGATAGCCGGTCGGGTGGGCCGTTCCCAGGACCGGCGGAACCGACTGGAACTCGCCGGTGTCCCAGAACCCCTGGCCGGGCAGGAGGATGCTCCGGGCGAGGCCGAGGGCTACGAACCCCACCAGGGCCGGAGCGGCCGCGGCCGCCAGCCACGCCCAGCGCGGCGCCCCGGTCCTCGTGCCCGCGGTGGAGTCGCTCACCACCCGAGCGTCCGGGCCCAGGCGATTCCCCAGGCTTCGATGGCGACGGACGCGGCCACGAGGCCGGCCACGACGGCAAGGCGCCCGGTGCGACGCTCCTCGCGCGGGCCCAGGAACCTCTCGGCCCCGAGGGCCACGGCCACCAGGAGGAACGGGGCGAAGTCCAGGCTGAACCGATACCCGAACTGGACCCAGCCCTGGCTGAAGTGCATCAGGTTGACGGTCGCGATCGCCGCGGTCGCGACAAACGCGCCAACGACTCGCCGGTCGCGCAGCAGCCCCAGGGCCGGGAGCGCGAGCAGGTAGGCGGGGCTGGCCAGGAGGAAGCTCATGCCCCGTTGCCCCGGGATCACCCACGAGCAGCCAGCCGCGCTCCACGGCGTGCGCGCGACGCCGGGATCACAGGGCGGCAGGAACGTGGGCAGGCCGGCCAGCATGATCCCGAGATTCTGGGGGATGTAGCGAATGTCCTGGAGGGACCACGCAGCCTGGTAGCCGAGGTCGGGGTAGGCGCCGACCTCGTACCGGTAGAGCCCCTCGTAGACGGGGTTGAAGAGCGTTCCCGTTGCCGCCAGGTTGTAGGCGAGGAGCCCGAGGATCGGGAGCGCCATGCCGATCGCCGCGGACGATCCGCGGCCGCGCCACCCACCACCCCCGACGAGCACCAGGAACGGGAACCCGAACGCGACCGTGAGGCGGCTGGTCGCCGCGAGCCCGAGCAGGAAGCCGGCCGCCACCTGGCGGCCGTCGATCCATCGCCAGGGGGCCGTCCAGCTCCCCGCGTCCAGCTCCCCGCCCCGCCCAGCCCCCCGTCTCCCGCCCAGCGCCTCCGCGCGTGTCTGCGCGCGCGCCTCGCCGTCGAGCGCGACGCCGACGGCGCCGAGGGTGAGGCCGACGGCCACGACGTGGGCGAAGTACCAGGTGGAGCCGAGCGACGCCGCATACCAGAGCGCCGCGCCGGCCCCGACGAAGACCGTCAGCAGGTTGCGGACGGCCGGACGCACGGGCAACCGGCCGAGGAGCCAGAACGCGACGCCCACGTCGAGGGCGCCGATCACGATGGCCAGGAACGTCTGGTCGATGGCCAGGCCGAACAGCGCGACGAACGGGAGGAGCACGAGGGCCGGGAGCGGCGGGAACGGGATCATTCCGCGCCCGGTCGGCGCGCCACTTTCGTCCAGGACGGCGATCACGTCGTTGAAGTAGGCGTTGCCGGGCCCGTCGGCCGATTCGACGACGGGAAACCGGATCGAGAACTGGCCGTCGAGCCATCCCTCGGCCTGCCACGCGAAGTGGTTGTAGACGGCCTGGTAGGCGGGCCGCGTGAGCTGGTAGAGGGCGAAACAGGCCAGCACGAGCCCGAGGCCGACGACCAGCGCGGTCCGGGCCCGTGGGGCAGCCGTCCGGGCGAGGGCGCCCCCGGGATCGGGCGGCAGGCCCTGGGCTATACTCCGGTCCACCTCAGCGCTCGTTTCAGGAGGCCGTACCAAACCCGTGCCAGGCCCCGCTGCGGGCGAGAGCGCGCGGGCCGGCGAGCAGGCCCGGGTTCGCATGCGGGACGCGATCGTCCCGCTCGCGGTCCTTCTTGCGCTCGGCCTCGCCCTTCGACTCATCATCGCATACGTCCTGCTGCCCGGCTCCGGGTTCAAGGTCGATCTCGGCAGCTTCGGCGGCTGGGCCATGGAGCTCGCCGCCCACGGGCCGTGGGGCCTCTACGACCGCCCCATCTTCGTCGACTACACGCCGGGCTACCTGTACGTCCTGTGGGCCCTGGGGCTCGTCTCGCAGGCGCTCGCCATCCCGATCGGCGAGCTGCTCAAGCTGCCCGCGATCGTCGCCGACCTCGCCCTGGCGCTCGTGATCTTCTCCCTCGCCGCCGAGCTCGGGGCCAGCCGCCGGGGCGCCATCACGGCCGCCGGCGTCTTCCTCCTCGTGCCCGTCACCTGGTTCGACAGCGCCATCTGGGCCCAGGTCGACTCCGTGGGGACGCTCTTCCTCCTCCTGGCGGTGCGGGAGCTGTGGCGCGGCCGGTCGGAGCGGGCCGCGATCCTGACCACGATCGCGGCGATCATCAAGCCGCAGTTCGGGATCCTGATCCCGCTCGCCGCGGTGGTGATCATCCGCCGCCACTGGGTGGAGCGTCCGGACGACGGCAGCCGGCTGGGCGGCGGCCCGGTCCGGATCGCGACCACGACGATTGCCGGCCTCGTGACCGCCACGCTCGTCTGCCTGCCCTTCGGGCTCACGATCGTCGGCCTGCTGCAGCAGATCCTCGAGACGGCCGCCGGCTACCCGTACCTCACCGTGAACGCGTACAACCCGTGGGCCCTCGTCACGATGGATGGCGCCGGGCTGGCCTCGGCGGGGACCTGGATCCGCGACGCGGCCAACCCGGCGAACCCCGCGGATCCGTACTTCGCGCCCCTGGGCATCCCGGCGGTCCTGGTGGGGGGCGGCTTCATCGCCGCTGCGATCGTCGCGCTCATGGTCGTCCTCTGGCGCCGCCACGACGACCGGCGGGCGCTGCTCGTCACCCTGGCCGTGATGGCGGTCGCCTTCTTCGTCCTCCCCACGCGGGTCCACGAGCGCTACCTCTACCCGTTCTTCGCCCTCGGGGCGATCCTGCTGGTGCTGCGCCCGCGCTGGGCGGCGGCCTACGCGGTCCTGGCGGCCGCCAACGTCGCCAACCTGTACGGCATCCTCACCCTGCCCTTCTACGACAACCCGGGCCTTGGGCCGATGCTCAACGCGTTCGGCGGCCTCGGGGCCCGGCTGGGGGACGCGATTCGCTCGCCGGGCGGCGTCTGGGTCATCTCGCTCGCCCACGCTGGGGGCTTCGCGGCCGTGGCGGCCTTCCTGGCCCGGCCGGTCGCCGGCGAGACGGAGCGCCCGCTCGAAGCCGACGATGGCGAGGCCGACGAAGCGCCCGCGGTAACCGCCGCCGCCGCGGCAGTGGCGCCCACCGCGCCCGCGCCCGCTGCCGCCGCGTCGCCCACGCCCCCTGCAGCCGCGCCGCCACCTGTCGCCGCGCTCCGGGCGACCGTGCCGCGCGAGCCGGAGGAGCGCGCCCCCTTCGACCGGTCGCCCGCGATCGCCCGCGAGGGCGGCGGCCGCCTGGGCCGCCTCGACCTGTGGTTCCTGGTCGTCCTCGTCGTGGCGGCGCTCTTCCTGCGGACGTTCCGCCTCGGCGAGCCCGTGCGCATGCACTTCGACGAGGTCTACCACGCGCGGACGGCAATCGAGTTCCTCCAGCACTGGAAATACGGCGAGCCGCACTCCATCTACGAGTACACGCATCCTCATCTCGCGAAGTACGCGATGGCCGTGGGAATCGAGCTCCTCGGGAACAACCACGTCGTCGCGGAGGGCAACCTCGGGACCGGGGTCGCCGACGCGGCCGTCGAACCGCGCTGGGACGATCCCGCCGGGACCGGCGCGGCCGCCATGACGCGCGGCGGGGAGCGCCTCTACGTGGCGACCGCCGACGGGCTGGAGGTGCACGACCTGCGCACGCGCGCCCTCGTCGTCCGCTACGCCGTTCCGGGCGCCCGGTCGGTCGCCGTGGATCCGGGCTCGCACGTGGCGTATGTGGGGACGGCGGGCGGCGAGATCCTGGCCTTCGCGACGGACGTCACCGCAGACGAGCTGCATACTGCCGCGGCCGCCCACGCGCCGGTGCCGCTCGCCGCGGTCGGCGCGCCCGTCGAGCGGCTGTGGGCGGTGGGCGACGGCGAATACCTGGTGGCGGGGACGCCGGAAGGCGGCCTCGTCACGCTCGACGCTGCGAGCGGCGCGGAGCTCTCGCGGACCACCCTGGACGGGCGCGCCGAGATCGTCGACGCGGGGCGCGTCGCCGCCCTCGTCGCCACGCCCGCGGAGGTCCCCGACCCGGCCGCGGCCGCGGCCCAGGTTGCCAGCCTGGTCGGCGGTGACGAGGCCGCCTACCGCGACCTGCTGAAGCAGGACCTGCCCCGCGTGGTCGTAACCGCGGACGTCGCGCCCAACCGCGAGGCGATCGACGCCGCAATCGCGGACGGGGCGCTGCCCGGCTTCGCCGTGGAGGACGTGCCGCGAGTCGCCGTCGCCGACGCCGCCGGCATCACGTTCCTCGAGCCCGCAACGGGGGGTGTGACGGGGACGGTGGCGCTCGCCGACCCCGCCACCGGCCTCGTGGCCGTGAAGGGCCTCGACGCCCCCACCCTCTACGCGGCGACGGGGAGCACGCTCTCCGTCGTGGAGATCCCCACGGGCGACACCGCGGCCACGCTCAAGCAGACCGTCTGGATGCCGGGGGCCGTCGAGCGGATCGCCTTCAACGACGCGACCCAGCTCGTCCACGTCCTGGGCCGGACGCCGGACGGCGCCGCGAGCACGGTCTACGTGGTCGAGCCGCGCGGGAACTCCGTCTTCGCCGACGCGGTCCTCCCCTTCGCCCCCGTCGCCTGGGCCATGGACACGGCCGCGGCCTACCCGAGCGACGACCGCCAGCAGCTCCTCCTCTTCGCCGCGGACGGCGCGAGCGCGACGGTGGGCGTGGGCCAGAACGCCTTCGCGTGGCGCGTCCCGGGCATGGTCGCCGGCGCCCTGATGGCAGGGCTGCTCTTCCTGCTGGCCCGCGTCCTCTTCCGGCGGCGCTCGATCGCGGTGATCGCCGGCCTCCTGGTCCTCGCGGACGGGATGCTCTTCGCGCAGTCACGGATCGCCATGAACGACGCCTACGTGGCGTTCTTCATCATGGCCGCGCTGGCGGTCTTCGCCCCGATCTGGACCGGCGCCTGGCGCTGGCGCGGGGCCTTCTGGGTGGGCCTGCCGCTGGTCGGCCTCCTCCTCGGCCTGGCCCTGGCCTCGAAGTGGGTGGGCCTCTACGCGATCGGCGGGATCGCCCTCCTGGTCCTGCTTCGATCCGCCCTGGGTCGAGCCCTCATCGTGGTGGGCCTCGCGGCGATCGCGGCGAGCCTGGGCTACATGGGCATCTCCACCGGTCCCGAAGCCACGAACGGCGGCAACCTGGCCTTCCTCGTCCTCATGGTCGCCCTCACGATGGTCGCCTCGGCGGTGGCGGTCCTCCATCCGGTGGCCTGGACCGCGGAGGAGGTCCGGATTGCCGTGGGCGGCCCGGCCGTGGCGGGAGCGCTGCTCGGGCTGGCGTCGATCCCGCTGGGCCTCGGAGCGTCCGCGCAGGCCGCCGCCGTCGGCCTGATGGCCATCGGAGGCGCCGCGGCGGGGGCGTTCTGGCTGGCTGGTCGCCTGGGCATAGGGCCGCTGGCCCCACCGCCGGCGCCGGACGACCCCGCCACTCTGCTCGAGCCAGCGGAGCCCGCCCCGGACGGCTGGCTGCGCCCGGGCTGGCTGGCGGGCCTGCCGATCGCCTGGGCGGCGGTCTGCCTGCTCGGGATTCCTGTGATCGTGTACGTCGTTTCCTACCTGCCGTGGGCCGCCCTGGGGAACCAGATCGTGACCGGGTGGCCGCCCGGGCACGACGGGCAGACGCTCGCCGACCTCACTCGCGGGATGTACGACTACCACAACAACCTGCGGGCGACCCACGCCGCGGCGTCGCCGTGGTGGGCCTGGCCGGCCAACCTGAAGCCGGTCTGGTTCTACCAGGATTCCTTCGCCGGCAACACCGTCGCGGCGATCTACGACAGCGGCAACCTCGTGTCCTGGTGGCTCTCGATCCCGGCCTTCGCCTTCGCAGCGTGGCAGGCCTTCCGGCGGCGGAGCCTCGCCCTCGCCTTCGTGACAATCATGTTCGCGTCGCTCTGGCTCCCCTGGGCGCGCATCGACCGGGCCACCTTCCAGTACCACTACTACACGGCACTGCCCTTCGTGCTCCTCGCGCTCGCCTACTTCGCGGCCGAGGTCTGGCACGGGCCGAGCCGCCGGACGTGGCGCCTGGCCCGCGGAGCCGCGGCGGGCGCGTTCCTGGCGCCGGTCGTGATGTGGCTCTTCCGCGGGCCGCTCTGCGCCCTGATCGACGTGGAGAAGGCAAACCCCGGGTCCCAGGCCTGCACGCAGGCGGCCGCGCTGCCCATCTCCCTGACCCAGCAGGCGGTCGGGCTGATCCTGGTCATCGCCGTCGCCGGCATCGCCCTCGTCTGGCAGCTCCTCCGGGTGGACCGCGCGGTGCGCCGCGGGGCGGGGCCCGACGAGACGCGCCGGGCTCTCGGGCGGATCTGGCTCACCGTCGCGGGCGGGGTCGCGGCGCTCGTCGTCGCGGCCGTCCTCCTGCCGGCGACGCCGCTCGTCGAGACCGCGAGCATCCCGGGCGAGCTCCTCGCGCTGCTCCTCCTGGGGATCCTCGGTCCGCTCGCCTGGGTTGCCTGGCGAGCGACGTCACCGCGCCGTTTCGCCGTGGGCATCGTCCTCGCGGCCGGCTTCGTCTTCGTGCTCTTCTACCCGAACGTGGCGGGCCTGCCGCTTCCGGGCGCCGTCTACAACTGGTACCAGGGTCTGCTGCCGACCTGGCTCTACCCGTTCCAGTTCCCGGTCAACACGGACCCGGCGGTGAGCGTCTCGCTCCTGAGCCCGTGGCCGTTCATCCTCTTCGTTGCCGTGCTGATGGCCGCGGCCGTCGTGGCCTACTCGGCGTGGGTCTGGCGACTGGCGCTCGCGGAGCGGGCGGCGGAGGACGCGGGCGGCGACCCGGAGGCGTCCGGGGCCTGAGGTCAGCCGAACGGGCGCCGGTCCGCGGGGACCTCGGCCGTGAAATGGTCCGGGAGCGCCCCCTGCGCGGCGAGGCGCCGCACGACGAACCCGTAGTAGGACTCGACGCGGGCGGCAATCCGGTCCCAGCCGAACTCCTGGACGCGGACGAGGCCGCTCTCCCGCATCCGCTCCCGGAGGTCCGCGTCGCCGAGCAGGCGGAGGATCGCCTCGGCGAGCTCCCGGTGGTCACCCGGCGGCACGAGGAGGGCCTGCTCGCCGCGCTTCACCACGCCCTTGTAGCCGTGGATGTCGCTGCAGACGATGGCAGTGCCGGCCGCCATCGCTTCGAGCAGGACGATCCCGAAGCTCTCCCGCCCGGTCGCCGGCGAGACGTAGACGTCGGCCGTCTTGTAGAGCTGGATCTTCTCTTGGTCGGAGACGCGCCCCAGGAACTCCACGCCCGCGAGGCGGCGGGTCATCACGTAGCGGCGCGCCTCACGCTCGAGCGGCCCGGAGCCGACCACCAGGAGGCGAGCGTCGCTGCCCGTCCGGCGGACCATCCGGAACGCCTTGAGGAGGTGCAGGAGGCCCTTGCGCGGCTCCATGCGGCCCACGAAGAGGATGTTCGGGCGGCCGTCCTGCCAGCGGGCCAGCGGGACCGCGTGGTCGAACAGGCGGAGGTCCACGCCGTTCGGGATCACCTTGTA
>Ga0315271_10001423_pt1 | contig 14417 bp, 19 predicted proteins | sample C3_top_MG_FD_204664 | JGI IMG/M metagenome (GOLD analysis project Ga0315271, IMG submission 204664) | Sediment microbial communities from Yellowstone Lake, YNP, Wyoming, USA - C3_top | ecosystem: Environmental > Aquatic > Freshwater > Lake > Sediment | place: USA: Wyoming | collected 2017-08-01 | reverse complement strand
CGTTAGGCGCACTTCCATCCGGTTCCCGACCCGTCCGAGTCCCCCGGCGTCCCGTCTTGCGCTCCCCACCGCAATGCAGTACTGTTAGACGTACATCTAACAGGTGCTACCTCCAATGCCGAAGATCCCCGACATCATCCCCATTACCGATCTCCGCCAGGATGCCGCTGGGGCGCTCGACCGGGTTCGCCGGTCCCGCGAGCCGGTGGTCATTACCCAACGCGGCCGAGCGGCGGCCGTAATGCTCAGCATGGAAGCGTATGAGCTCGGGGAGCGGGAACGACAGATCCTCCGCATCCTCGCCGCTGGCGAACGGGAGATCTCGAAGGGCAAGGGCCGGGAGCTCGCCGCGGTCTTGGCGGAAGCCGACCAGATGCTGAGGGATGTCAACGCGTGAAAGTGCGTTTCACCCCTACGGGCGATCGGCAGTTCCTCGACGTCATCGCCTACATCCTGGCGGAGCGGCCGGCGGCCGCCCGTCGCTTCTACACGCGGGCCCTCAAGAGTCTCAGCCGGCTGGGGAAGTTCCCCGAGTCCGGACGCCGCATTCCGGAGTTCCGAGGCCTCCCCTACCGCGAGGTCCTCGTGCGGCCCTATCGGTTCTTCTATCGAGTGCAGGGCACTACCGTCTGGGTGGTCGGGGTGTGGCACAGCGCCCAGTTGGCGGCAGAGCCAGAGGCAACGGTGAGCAACCGGGGACATGAGTGACAGAATGTCCGGGGACATGGTTAACACTTGTCCTTGAGGGAGGGAGCCCCGGTAATCGTGTGAGTGTGTTCGTCGAAGCGGCCTAAGAGCGTGTCGTAATAGATGAGATTCCAGACGCCGTCCTGCACTTCTTCCAGCCCGATGTATTCGTCGTTGAGCGCCTGACTCAGGAAGTATTGGCCGGAGTGGAGGCGGAAGGTGCCCGCGCGGCTGACGCGCCGGACCTCGAAGTGGCCTGGATACTCGGGCGGGGTGAGGCGCTCCGGATAGGCGCGCGCGGAGGGCGCCCAGCGCGACGCTGGCGTCTCGTCGTTCAGGGCCTCATGCGGGCGCAGCTCGTTGTAGGTGTACTGAAAGCGATTGAAGACCCGCTGTTGGATGTTGAGGTTGGCCGCCGCCGGCCGGGTGGCCTGCGCCTTGAGGGTCTTGTGCGGGCGCTCGTGGGCCCCGTTCTCCTGCGGGCTGCCCGGCGTGATGCGCTGGTGCGTGATCCCGAGCTGCAACCACCAGACGTTGAGGCGGTTGAGCCCGTGGATCCCGGTGGAGGCGAAGGGCGCCCCATTGTCACTGCGGATCGCCGCCGGATGTGATTGATGGAAGCATGCGACGGCCGCATCTGGCCTCGCGGCCGAAGCGCAGGTCGTTCGCCAGTCCACTCAAGCCGATAGACAGGGGGTTCCGTTGGTAGATAGTCCTCCGCCAGACGCGCGGCTCGCCTCCCCAACCGGCCCGACGTGTGCCCAGTCCTCGCTCTCGCCTGGCGTACGCTTGGGCCTCACGTTCGGCGTGCTCTTCGGCCTGAAGTGGGCCCTCCCCGTACTGCACGTGCCGCCGACCGCGCAGGTGCTGATTCTGCTGGTCACGGCGACCGCCTTCATTTGGCGCTTCTGGTGGCACTGCAGCCCGAACCATCAAGGTGCGCTGCTCATGGCTGCATTGCTTTGGGCGGCCGGAGCGCTGAAGCTGGTGCTCCAGTCGCGATAGAGGTGGTGAGGGGAGCGCGCTTACGCTCACTGAATGCGCCCAACATGGCCCATCACGGTCGAGTTCGGTCGCGGAATCAGGCAGACCAATCAGTGAAGCGCTGCCTACAGAGGAGCAGCACTCCAATCAGGGGGCGGCGGGCGTGCTGGGCAGCGTCTGCCCCCCGGTGCGGAGGTAGTCCGCGAAGGCATCGGGCAGGTCGCTCTCGCGGATGCCCTGCATCGCCCGCTCGATATCGTACTCCACCCGGATGAATTCCACCGCCACCGGGCCATCCCCGATTGACAGTCGCACGTAGCCGGCACGGGCTTCGCCGTCCTTGGGCCGGCCCACGCTTCCCGTATTGACAAGGTGGACGCCGCCGACCTCCCGGTGCCACGGCTTGTGGGTGTGCCCGAAGGCGATCACGTCACCGGCCTTCGCCGCCGCATGACCGGCCATCGTGAGGCAGAAGTCGTCCGGGCGATCCTCGGTCCAGTACAGCGTATTGAGGGTGGGCGTGCCGTGCACCAGGATGACCCGAGATCCGGTCTGGTGACCACCTCCCGGCCGGAGATCTATGCGGAAGGGCAACCCCGCCAGGAAGGCTTTCGTCCCGGCGCTGACGTGTGCACGCGTCCATGCATAACTCAGATGGCTCAGGGCTTCCTGTGCCTGGTCCTCGTACCTGCAGCCGCAATGCTTGTAGTCGGTCCCCACGGTCGAGTCGTAATTCCCGGCGACGCCGGAGATGGCACGGTCCTGGATCATCGCGACCGTGGCGTCCGGCCACGGGGCGTAACCCACCAGGTCTCCCAGGTGATAAACGGCGTCGATATCAGACCGGCGATCGATGTCCGCCAGCACCGCTTCCAGCGCGGGCAGGTTGGCGTGCACATCGGAAATCAGTGCGTAGCGCATGGCGCCTCACTCACAGCACTTCGCGGAGAGCACCGGCCCCCGCTTCGTGGACCGAAGCCGCTCCAGCACCGCCTCCAGTTCCTCAAGCGCCTCCACCCGCAGCGCGTAATGCACCCACCGCCCCTCACGCCGGTCGGTGACCAGCCCGGCATCCTTGAGCGTGCGAAGGTGGAACGACAGGCGGGACTGGGCCGCATCAAGCTGCTCGGTAAGATCGCACACGCAGCACTCACCCCGGCGCAGGAGATCGAGGATCTGCAGCCGCGTCACATCCGACAGGGCGTGAAAGCCCAAGGCCAGCATTCCCGGATCCGCAGTGGGAACTCTCATGGTGTCAAGATATCAATATATATTGATAGGTCAAGCGTCGCGACACCGGACAGCGTGGACCGACTTTCAGAGCAGGTTCACCTTGCACATATCAATATTTATTGATATTATACCCCATTCGGCGGTCGCATCCCGCTGACCACCACGCTCTTTCGACGAGGTAACACCATGAAACCGCTCGCGATGGCTGGACCATCAGGCACCGTACCCTCGAATCCGCTTACCGGCCTCATTCAGGTGTTTGATCCCGCCATGTGTTGCCCCACCGGACTCTGCGGCCCGGGTGTTGACCCCGTGCTGCTGGGGATCGCGCGGGATCTGCGATCTCTGGCAGCCCAGGGCGCCACGGTCCAGCGCCAGGGTCTGTCGCAGGAGCCGGGCGCGTTCGCCGCGAACCCGCGCATCGCCGGCCTCATGCAGGCATTCGGGGACGGCGCCCTCCCCGCCACGCTGGTCAACGGCGAGGTGCTGGTCTATGGCCGCTACCCGACCCGGGAGGAACTGGTCGCGGCGTTGACGCGCCAGGGCGCCACCGACGCCCGCGACGTCGGCGGCTGTGTACCGGGTTCCGGGTGCTGCTGAGGAGATCGCCATGACTCCCTCTCAGCAGTTCGCCGCTGCGGCATCGCTCCCCGCCATCCAATGGGACGACTGGTCCACGCGGTTTCTCTTCTTCACCGGCAAGGGCGGGGTGGGGAAAACGACGGTCGCCAGCACGATTGCGCTCCGGCTCGCGGAGTCGGGGCGGCAGGTGCTCCTGGTCAGCACCGACCCGGCCTCGAATCTCGATGATGTCTTCGAACTGAACGCGGGCCCGGAGCCCACCGCCGTCCCAGGCGTCCCTCGGCTCGCGCTGATGAACCTCGATCCTGAGGCCGCAGCCCTGGCCTATCGCGAACGCGTCGTCGGTCCCTATCGCGGTGTGCTGCCATCGGCGGCTATCCGCAGCATGGAGGAGCAACTCTCCGGCGCCTGCACCGTCGAGATTGCCGCCTTCAACGAGTTCACCGGGTTGCTGACCGACCCCGAGCTCCTTGGCCGGTTCGATACGGTCATCTTCGACACCGCTCCGACCGGACACACGCTGCGGCTGCTGTCGCTGCCGAAGGCCTGGTCCGGCTTCATCGAGACCTCGAGTCAAGGCGCCAGTTGCCTGGGACCTCTCGCCGGCCTCGAGGCCCAGCATGATCGATATGCGGCCACCGTGAAGGCCCTCGCCGATTCCACTCTGACGACGCTGGTGCTGGTCAGCCGACCCGATCTCGGGGCGCTGCGCGAAGCCGCCCGAGCCGGATCGGAACTCCGCGCCCTCGGGATCCACAACCAGCGGCTGATCGTCAACGGGGTCCTCGACGCGCCGGACGGCGACCGGGTGGCGGAGGCGATGGCACGGGTCCAGCAGGCGGCGCTGCGCTCCCTGCCGCCGAGCCTGCGCGACGTTCCCTTGGTTGCGGTGCCGCTGGTGCCGAGCGGACTCACTGGATTGGGGGCGCTGCGGCAGCTCTCGGTGGGAGGGTGGACCACGGCCGCTGTTGTCGACCCGGAACGGCCCACCGACCTTCCCGGCCTCGAGCGGCTGGTCGAGGATCTGGCCAATACCGGCCAAGGGGTAGTTATGACGATGGGCAAGGGAGGGGTCGGCAAGACGAGCCTCGCCGTCGCCCTGGCCGTGGCGCTCTCCCGTGCCGGGCATCCGGTACACCTCTCGACCACCGATCCGGCGGCGGACCTGCTGCAGGTGCTGGGCACCGACCGACCCGAGGGACTCACCGTCAGCGCCATCGACCCCGCCACCGAGACGAGCCGATACGCCGAGGACGTCCTGGCTGCCGCGGGAGAGCTCGACCCGGAAGGGCGGGCGCTCCTCGAGGAAGACTTGCGTTCCCCCTGCACCGAGGAGATCGCGGTGTTTCGCGCGTTCGCGCGGACCGTCGACCAGGCGGGGGGCGGATTCGTGGTGCTGGACACCGCCCCCACGGGTCACACCCTGCTGCTGCTCGATGCGGCGGAGAGTTATCACCGTGAGGTGGCCCGGACCGCCGGCGAGATTCCTGCCGCCGTTCGGGCCCTGCTTCCGCGACTGCGGGATCCCGAGTACACCAGGATGCTGCTGGTGACGCTCGCCCAGACGACGCCGGTGCTGGAAGCGGAACGACTGCAGGCTGACCTCCGCCGGGCGGGCATCGAGCCCTATGGCTGGATCATCAACGCCAGCCTCGCGGCGAGCGGGACCCGGCACCCCGTGCTGGCGCGGCGGGCGGCGCTCGAACAACCGCAGATCCGCCGGGTCGCGGACGAACTCGCCGCCCGGTGCTGGCTGGTGCCATGGCGTGCCTCCCGGGAATCAACCAGCACCATTGAGGGGACAGGGCGCGCCGTTTCCCTGACACACGCAATCGACCTGGAGCCTTCCCATGGCTGAATCCGTCTCCCGACGCCTCTCCTTTCTGGACCGCTATCTGACGCTGTGGATCTTCCTCGCCATGGCGGTCGGTGTTGCCCTCGGCTTTCTCGTCCCTGGCGTCGTGGGCTTCATCAACCAGTTTCAGGTCGGTACAACGAACATCCCGATCGCCATCGGCCTGATCCTCATGATGTACCCGCCCCTGGCCAAGGTCCGCTACGAAGAGATCGGTGATGTGTTCCGTAACTGGCGGGTGCTCGGCCTGTCGCTGGTGCAGAACTGGGTGATTGGCCCGATCCTCATGTTTGCGCTCGCGGTGATCTTCCTGCGGGGCTATCCGGAATACATGGTCGGCCTGATCATGATCGGACTGGCACGCTGCATCGCGATGGTGATCGTCTGGAATGAACTCGCCGAAGGCGATACCGAGTACGCGGCCGGCCTGGTGGCGTTCAACTCGGTGTTCCAGGTGCTGTTCTACGGCGCGTACGCCTACGTGTTCATCACGGTGCTGCCGACCTGGTTTGGGCTGGAGGGCAGCATCGTCGCCGTGTCGATGAGCCAGATTTTCGAGAGCGTCGCCATCTACCTGGGCATACCATTCGCCGCCGGAATGCTCACCCGCTTCGTGCTGCTCCGGGCGAAAGGACGGGAGTGGTACGAGCGGCAGTTCATTCCGCGCATCAGCCCCCTGACGCTGACGGCGCTGCTCTTCACGATACTCGTGATGTTTGCGCTCAAGGGCGAGATGATCGTGCAGCTGCCGCTCGACGTCCTGCGGATCGCCGTGCCGCTGGTCATCTACTTCGTGGTCATGTTCCTGGTCAGCTTCTATCTGGGCCACAGAATCGGCGCGGACTACGCGAAGACCACCACGCTGAGCTTCACTGCGGCGAGCAACAACTTCGAGCTCGCCATCGCGGTGGCCATCGCGGTCTTCGGGATCAACTCCGGGGTGGCGTTCGCCGCAGTCATCGGGCCGCTGGTCGAGGTTCCCGTGCTGCTCGGCCTGGTGCACGTGTCGCTCTGGTTCCAGCGAAAGTATTTCGGGCGGGTGCTGTCCCCGGCCGCGATCGCGATGCCGGGTGACATCTGCCCCACGGAGATCCGGGTGCCGAGTCCGGCCTCCGGGCGCCGTGGCGGCGGTCCGGATTCGCAGGCCGGAACTGGAGTCGTATGAGCAGCGCCCCCCTCCCAGTGCAGACGACCACGCCGCTCCCGGCGCCCCCCCCAGAACACCGGATGCTGTGGGGAGCGGCGGGGATCGTCCTCTGGGTGGCGCTCTACCGCCAGACGGCATCGGCGGCCCACTGGCTCACCTACAACTTGTTCGGCATTGGCGAAGGGACCCGGCTGGGCGAGTCGGTGGCCTTTTTTCTCTACGATGTGCCGAAAGTGCTCCTGCTCCTCGTGGCAGTCGTCTTTGCCGTGGGTGTGATCCGGAGCTTCGTGACTCCGGAGCGGACCCGACAGATCTTGGCGGGGAAGCGCGAGAGTATCGGCAACGTCCTCGCCGGGGGCTTGGGGATCGTCACCCCATTCTGTTCCTGTTCCGCAGTCCCGCTGTTCATCGGATTCGTGAAGAGCGGTGTGCCGCTGGGCGTAACCTTCTCTTTCCTTATTGCGGCGCCGATGGTGAACGAAGTGGCGCTTGTGCTGCTCGCGGGGCTCTTTGGACCGTGGGTCGCACTCTTGTACCTCGGCACCGGGCTCACCATCGCGATCGTTGCCGGATGGGTAATCGGGCGGCTCCACTTGGAGGGGTGGGTGGAACCGTGGGTCACAGCCATGCCGGCAATGCGCGCTGGAGAGGTGGTGCCCAACCGCCTCGGCTGGGGCGATCGAGTGCAGGCTGGCCGCGAGGCGGTCGCGGAGATCGTCGGGAACGTCTGGCCATGGGTCGTTGCCGGCATCGCCGTGGGGGCGGTGATTCACGGCTATGTCCCCACCGGCTCGATGGCGAGCCTGCTGGGGGCTGGGCGGTGGTGGTCGGTGCCGCTGGCAGTCGTGCTCGGTGTGCCCATGTACTCCAACGCGGCAGGAATCATTCCGATCGTGCAGGCCTTGATGGAGAAGGGGGCGCCGCTTGGCTCGGTGCTCGCCTTCATGATGTCGGTCATCGCGCTTTCGTTCCCGGAAATGGTGATTCTCCGGAAGGTGCTGCAGCCACGGCTCATCGCGGTCTTCGTCGGAGTCGTGACCGTGGGGATTGTCCTCGTCGGCTTCCTGTTCAACGCGGTGCTTTGAGGTGGACACATGCGAATCGAGATTCTCGGCACCGGGTGCGCCCGGTGCCAGCAGTTGATCCAGAATGTGCGGACGGCGCTGGCGCATCTGGGATCGGACGCCGAGGTGCACAAGGTCGAGGACATCCAGCAGATCATGACCTACGGCGTCATGAGCACGCCCGCGCTGGTGGTGGATGGGCAGCTGAAGTTCGCGGGGAAAGTCCCGGCCCCAAAGGAGCTGGAAGGGTATTTCCGCTAGATCGCGCAACTATTCAGGGAGAATGCCATGGCCAGCAAAGTGGTGATTCACATCTTTCACGATGACGAGAGCTCGCTTGGCACCTCGAGTCACGTTGCCGATCGCATCCGGCAGGTGAAGGAGGAACAGCATGTCGCCCTGGAGGTTTACGTCTTCGGGCCAGCCCAGAAGGCCTTGCTGACACCGGCTGGAGCGGCGTGTCGTGACACATTAATCGGGCTCGCCAAAGCTGGCGTTGCGGTAAGGACCTGTCGCAATACGGCCGAGGCCATGGGCACGGTCGCGACGCTCACGGAGCTGGGTTTCGGGCTGGAGTATGCCCGTGATGCCTTCGTGCGCTATGCCGTGGAAGGTGCCACGGTCATCAGCTTCTGATCCACGGGACATCATGACCGACAACACGCCGGAGTGGTTCTTTCCCGAATGGGCGGCAGCAGCGCCGGGAAGTGGCGCGATCCAGGTGCTCGACACGGACAGCGCCCTGGGGCGCTATTCCAGGGAGACAAAAGCCATCGAGTTGAAGGATCTTGCGCGCATGCACGGCCACCTTTGCGACGGGCTCGTCATCAGCTTCGTCGCGATCAAGGCTGTATTCGCGCGGCTCTTCCCATCGGGCGTCGTGGATCGCACGGATCTGCGGGCGGTCACCAAGAACGGACCGTGCTGGGTGGATGCGGTGGCGTTCATGACCGGCGCGCGCATCAACTTCCAGACGCTACGCCTCGACAACGCCGTCGGCGACGGGTTCATCATCCAGAGGATCTCGACGGGGGAGGCATACGCCGTCCATCTCAAGGCGGGAGTGTTCCCCAAGGCGCAGTTGGCACTCGAAACTCGGATACGCATGGCACGAACGCAAGGACTTCCTGTGTCGGCCGCAGACATTGACGCCAGCGAAGCCATGGCCAATGACCTGAGTCGACTGCTCCTCAATGCGCACCCCGAGGACGTGCTCGACGTCGAACGCTTGGAGGAGTATCGGTTTGTGCCGAATGACGGCCTCGGTGCTCGCGGCGATATCATCAACCGGAATGTGCCGCGAGGCTGATGAGTGCTGCGGCGAGCCAGTTCAGGGCTGACAGGGAGGAGCACATGATGGCGCTCAGCGACACCGAACGGCAGGCGCTGGAAGACACTCTTGATGATGAGTATCGGGCGCAAACGACATACGCGCAGGTGATCCGCGACTTGGGTGCGGTGCGTCCCTTCGTCAATATCGTCGATGCGGAAGCACGGCACGTCTCGGCGCTGCGCTCCCTCTTTGACAAGTATGGGATTCCGGCGCCGGGCAACCGATGGCTTGGGAACGTGCCGCGCTTTGCGAGTGTCCAGGAGGCCTGCGCGGCGGGCGTCCAGGGTGAAATCGACAACGTCTCCATCTACGATCGGGCACTCCCAACGACCGAGCGGGCGGACATCCTCGCTGTGTACCACGCGCTGCGCTCGGCATCATTGGAGCGGCATCTGCCGGCGTTCCAGCGGTGCGCCCAGCAGCCGTCCCGGGGCGGCCCGTCGTGAGCACGGGCACGGGAACGCTGCTCGCGGTCATGGATCAAGCCCCCCGATGAGCTCCACCCCCCTCCCGTCCCCCTCCGCTGCCCTCGCGGCCCTGGCGCGCGAAGTCCGACGGCTCCTGAGCCGATTTCTCCATGTACGCCATTTCCGCAAGGGCGCCCTGCTCTGGCGCGAGGGCGAATCGTCGGGCATGCTGGTGGCGATCCGGACCGGACGGGTGAAGATCTATCGGTTACTTCCCACCGGACGGGCGGTGACGCTGTTTCTGTTCGGGCCTGACGACGTCTTCGGCTTCCTCCCCTTTCTCGATGGAGGGACCTATCCGGCCTATGCCCAGGCGATCGAGGATGTGGAGGCGGAGGTCATGCCGCGCACCGCCCTGCTTCAAGCCCTGCGCGCCGAGCCGGACCTCGCCGCCACCCTCATCGCACTGCTCGGACAGCGCCTCCGCGTGGCGTTCGACCTCATTCAGGGCATGGCCACGCCCGGTGTCCGGGCGCGTGTGGCGGCCGCCCTGCTCCCGCTCCTGCCGGAGGGAGCCGCCCCCGCCGCCCCGATCCTCATCGAGCTTCCCGTCACGGCTCAGGAGTTCGCCGGCGCCATCGGCGTCGCCCCCGAGACGCTGTCGCGCGTCCTCAAGTCCCTGACCAGCGAGGGCATTCTTGCCCGGCAGGGCGCCCGGCGGTACCGGGTGCTCGACCGGGCTGCGCTGGAACGGGCCGCAGACCCTCCCCTCGACTGACCTCGACCGGCATCTTGACCCCGGTCAAGGCGCTCGCCCTCCTGATTCCCCAATGTTCCTGCGTGCTCGGCGGGGTCGCCGGGCCGATCAGGAAGCAACCCGGACGAACAGGAGCAGGCCATGGTTGACGCCAAGGTATTCCTTGAAGCAGGACTGAAGTTCCACGGTCACAAGTGCCCCGCGATGCCGCTGGGCCTCAGGGTGGGTGCCATCGCGATGAACCGGCTCGGCGTCGAGCGCTCCGGTGACAAGACGCTGCTCGCCTTGGTGGAGCTGGGGGATGACCACTGTGCCCACTGCTACGGCGACGGGATCCAGATGATCACCGGCTGCACCTTCGGCAAGGGCAACATCAAGCAGCTCGGATATGGGAAGTTCGGGCTGACGCTGGTGGATCGCACCTCGGGCCGCGCCGTCCGGGTAGTGCCCACGGCGGAGTCGCAGATGCAGATGAAGCGGACGCCGTTCTTCCAGGATTATCGGATGAAGGGGATCTCGCCATCGAAGGTGCCGGATGCGGTGGTGGATCCGCTTATCGAGAAGGTGCTGACCGCGCCGGCATCGGCGCTGTTCACCGTCAGCGAGGTGTTCGATTACACCGTGCCGAAGGCGGCGGAGAACTTCGATTCCTTCGTCTGCGATCGCTGCGGCGAGATGGTGGCCGAAGCCTACGGCCGAGTGGTCCACGACCGGAAGGTCTGCATTCCGTGCCAGCAGGAAATGCTGGCGACCCCGGTGGCGGCCTGAGCGAGCGGCGTTCCGTCCCGGGACCATGGATCGGCGGCACAAGCCCGTGCCTGCCGGTCCATGCCGGGGAGGAATGAAACCCCATGCTCTATGCAGCGGTGTTCGTGGTAGTTCTGGTCGCATCATTCCTGTTCGCCATGTTGGGGCTCGGGGGCGGGATGGTGTATGTCCCGGTCCTCGTCTGGGCCGGATTTCCCGTCAAGACGGTCGCCATCCCGCTCGGGCTCCTTCTCAACGGCCTCAATACCCTGCTGGCGCTCATTCCCTACGCCCGGAGCAAACTGGTCGACTGGAAGGGGGGACTCGCCATGGCGGCGGCGGCGTTCGTCCTCGCGCCGGCCGGCGCCTACACGGCGCAGTATGTGCCGGTCAGACAGCTGCTCATCCTGTTCGCCGCGCTGGTGCTGGTGGCGGCGGTGCGCATGCTGCGCTCCGCGGGCCACGCGGAGCCCACCCAGGTCATGCCGCTCGGACGACGGTCCGCGATCGGCGGCCTCGTGGGCGGGCTGGCCGGCTTCCTGGGTGGGATGCTGGGGCTTGGGGGCGGGTTCATCATCGCGCCCATCCTCATGTGGATGGGGTACCGCACCAAGGAGGCCGCAGCGACCACCGCCTTCGTGGTCACGTTCTCATCCCTCTCGGGCTACCTCGGCCATGTGGCCGGGGGGCACGTGAATTGGGCCCTGGGCGTGGTGCTGGTGGTGGCCGTGGTGCTGGGCTCTCAGCTCGGGGGTAGCTTTATGTCCAAGCGGGCCAAATCGGAGTGGGTCAAGCGGCTCTACGCGCTGGTGCTGGTGGCGATCGCCTTCAAGCTGATCCTGGACGTAGCGACAGGATGACAGCATAGGTCCTGTGATCAACGCGAAAGGAGTCGCGCGAGATGGAACCACCATTGGAGTTCAGGGTCACGGCCCGGCGACTCAGCGCCCAAGGGAGCGAGGCTGACTGCAAGGCCGCCACGCTGGTGCTCGACACGGCGCTGAGCGGCCGTGACGACGCATTCAACCCTGCCGAGTTGCTGTTGGCGGCCCTGGCCGCCTGCATCATCAAGGGCATCGAACGCGTGACACCGATGCTGCGGTTCAGCTTCACCGCCCTCGAGGTGCGCGTGCACGGCGTTCGCCAGGATGTGCCCCCGCGGCTGGAACGCATCGACTACGACATTGTGGTGGACACCGAGGAGCCGGACGCCCGACTCGCCCTGCTGCACGACAACGTCAAGAAGTACGGCACTGTGTTCAATACGGTCGCGCCGGGCACCTCGCTGCACGGAGTGCTCCGACGGCGGGGCGCTGGCGCATCGCCAGGCCAGGGCTCGCCGTGAGTGTGCCCCCGGTCCACCCGCATACCCCGAAGAACGCTGGTCGCCCGTTCGCGCTGGGGATCGCCCTGAACCTTGGCTTCGTCCTGGTCGAGGCGCTGTTCGGATGGCGGGCCGGGTCCCTCGCGCTTCTCGCCGATGCAGGCCACAACCTCAGTGATGTCGCTGGCCTGGTGCTGGCGTGGGCGGGGATGTTCGCGGTCCGGCTGCGTCCCGACGCCCGTCACACCTACGGCTGGCAGCGGGCCTCCATCCTGGCCAGCTTCGCGAACGCCGTGCTGCTCCTGGTGGTCATGGGCGCCTTGGCCCTTGAGGCGGTGCAACGCCTCGGCGCGCCCATCCCGGTCGCCGGGGGCACCGTCATGGTGGTGGCGGGCGTCGGCGTCCTGATCAATGGCACGACCGCCCTGCTGTTCATGTCCGGGCGTCAGCACGACCTGAACATGCGTGGGGCGTTCCTGCACATGGCCGCGGATACCCTGGTGTCCCTCGGGGTGGTCGCCTCCGGGGCGGTGTATCTCTGGACCCAGTGGACCTGGCTCGATCCGGTGGTGACTCTCCTGGTCGTGGCGGTCATCGTGCTGGGGACCTGGTCGCTGTTCCGGAAGTCCCTGCACCTGATGTTCGACGGGGTGCCCGAGGCGGTGGAGCTCGCCGAGGTGGATGGGTTCCTCCGCGCCTTGCCTGGCGTGGAGGACGTTCATGACCTGCACGTCTGGGCCATGAGCACGTCGCGCATCGCCCTCACCGCCCACCTGGTCCTCCGGCCGGGAGTTCCCGGGGACGCCCTGCTTGCCACGGTGGCACCCGAGCTTCGGAAGCGATTCCACATCTCCCATTCCACGATTCAGCTGGAAACAGCCTGCGTGGACGAGGGCTGTGCCCCGCCGGTGCCGAACCGGCGAGGGTAGTCGGTAGCGGCCTACCCCCTCAGAATCGGCAACTCCGCTCCGCCCCGTGTCCGCGCCGCGTGCACGACCTGCTCCGCAATGGCCGAGAGCGCCACCGCCGCCGGGCTCTCCGGACTCGCCACCACGATCGGCTTGCCCCGGTCGGCCAGGTCCGCCATCTCGGCCTGCATCGGAATCCGCCCCAGCACCGGCACGCCCAGTTCCTTGCTCAGCCGGTCGCCGCCGCCGGTGGGGAAGAGGTCGGTGTGCTCCCCGCAGTGCGGGCAGGTAAAGCCGCTCATGTTCTCCACGATGCCCAGCACCGGCACGTTCACCTTCTCGAACATCTTCCCGCCGCGGAGCGCGTCGCCCACCGACATTTCCTGCGGCGTGGTGACGATGACCGCCCCCGACACGGCGGTGGCCTGCACCAGGGAGAGCTGCGCGTCGCCGGTGCCGGGGGGCAGGTCCACGAGGAAGTAGTCGAGATCGCCCCAGTCCACGTCCCTGAGGAACTGGGTGACGATCTTCATGATGATCGGCCCGCGCCAGATGGCCGGCGCGTCCCGCTCCACGATGAACCCCAGCGACATCAGCTTGACGCCGTACGCCTCGAGCGGAATCATCCGCTTCTCGTGGGTGACCTGCGGCCGCTCGAAGACATTGAACATCCGCGGAATATTCGGCCCGTAGATGTCGCCGTCCATCAGCCCGACCTTGTGGCCCATCCTGGCCAGCGCGATCGCCAGGTTGGCGGCCACCGTGGACTTCCCCACCCCGCCCTTGCCGGAGGAAATCGCGATGACGCGACCCAGGTTGGGGAGCGCCATCTGCGCGGGCGGCGGTGGGACGGCCTGGCCCGGGGCGCCCGGCGCGGCGTGCGTCGCGGCCGCCGGCCCCGCCGGGTCCTTGATCTGGATCTTCGGGTCGGGAAGCCCGGCCGCCGAGAACGCCTGGCGGATCTGGCGCACCAGCGTGGCGGGGTCTTCTCGACGGAGGAGGAAGGTGAACGTCGGCCGGCCATCGTCGCCGATGACGAGGCCGTCCACCATCCCGGCGGTCAGGATGTCCTGGTTGACGCGGGGGTTATTGATGCCGGCCAGCACGTTCCGCGCGGCGGCGAGCGGGGTCGTCGTCATCAGATGGCCGTCACCAGCTTGACCTCGGGCACCGCCTGGCGGAGCCGCACCTCGATGCCCTGCTTCAGGGTGACGGTGCTGGCCGCGCAGCCGTGGCAGTGGCCGCCGAGGCGGAGGTAGAGTGTCCCCTCCGACTCGTCGAAGTCCACGACCTCCACCTGCCCCTTGTGGGAGGCGATGTAGGGCCGGAGCGTATCGAGCGTCGCCTCGATGCGGGCGAGGGTGTCCATCGTCGTCGTCATGGTCTGGT
>Ga0315271_10001422_pt1 | contig 14426 bp, 8 predicted proteins | sample C3_top_MG_FD_204664 | JGI IMG/M metagenome (GOLD analysis project Ga0315271, IMG submission 204664) | Sediment microbial communities from Yellowstone Lake, YNP, Wyoming, USA - C3_top | ecosystem: Environmental > Aquatic > Freshwater > Lake > Sediment | place: USA: Wyoming | collected 2017-08-01 | reverse complement strand
GGTTTCCCCCCGGGCTATCCCTGGGCCGGGTCACCCTCGATCGACCCGGCGAGACCCTGGTGCTCACCGCGGAGGACGTCAAGATTTCGTTCAACCCCTACGCAGTTCTTTTCGGCCGCGAGCGGTTTGGCCGGGTCGTGATCGTGCGCCCGCACCTCTTCGTGCGCGCCGCCGTCGCGCCTGCCGCGGGTCCTGCTGGCGCACCTGTTGCCGAACCGGCTGCGGGGGCGTCGGCGCCGGTGGGCGCGCCGGCAGCGGCCCCGCCGGGCGCCCCGCCGACCCCGAACGGCCTGGCCGCCCGGCTGCGCTCATTCCTGCGACCACCGTTTCCGCTGCGCGTCTTCGAAGTCGTCGACGGCAGGCTTGAGGTGTCCACGGGGCCCGGGGCCGGAGTTCACGCCACCGGGATCAATTTCTCGGTTCTCGTCTCAACCGGCAGCGCGCGCGCCGTGCTCAGCGCGGGGAGCCTGGTGATCGGGTCCGGCCAGCGGCAGGCCGATCTCGGACGCGTCGCCGCGGACGTCACGATCGAGGAGGGTCGGATCACGGTGCGCGAACTCTCTGCCGCGGGTGGGGTGGTCGCCGGAAGATTCCAGGGGACGGTCGGTACGGGCGGGGACCTCGCGCTCACGGGCGAACTGTCGGCGCGCCTCGAGAAATTGGCGGCGCTTCTCGGCCGGTCCACCGTTGCGGGCGCCGCGCGCTTCGAAGGCGGAATCTCCGGGACCTGGCGCCGCCCGGCCGGGTCCGGGACGGTCGCCATTCAGGAACTCCTCGTCGGGGGGCAGCGCTGGCCGTCGGCACAGGGCCAGTTCGCCTGGGGCGACAACCGACTCTCCTGGTCGCGGTTGCGCGTGCAGGTCGGGGAGGGCGACGTGATCTCGACCGGCGAGGTCGATCTCTCCGGCGGGGCGCCGCGTTACCGGATCGACGCCGAGGCGAGGGCCGTCGATCCCGGGCGGTTGCCCGCCGCGGCCGCGAACATTGCCGACCGGGTGCGCGGTCTCGCGGGCACGCTGCACTGGGAGGGGGCCGGGGCCGGGGCCGAGGCCTCCGGCAGCGGCCGTCTGGCCACGCGCTTCACGATCGACTCCTGGCCCGGCGAGGATGTCGTCTTCGATGCCGCCGCGTCGCTCGATCGTGGCCGGGTTTCGGTCACCTCCTTTCGCGGGGCGACGCGCTCGCTCGAGGTCACGGGCGCCGGAATCTGGAGCAGGGAGGAGGGCCTGTCCGGTCATCTCGACGGCACTGCGGGCGACCTGGCGCGCCTGCTGCCGCGCGGGAAGATCGCGTTCGGCGGCAGCGGCCGGTTCGTGGGGGATTTCGCCGCCGATGCGCTGGGGCCGCGCTTTCATGGTGTCGTGCACCTGTCGCAGGCGGCCGTCGGAGCCCTCCGGCGCATCGATGGCAGCGCCCGGCTCACCGTCGAGGCGGGCAGGGTGCGGCTCGACGATGGCGAGGTGGTCTGGCCGGGGGGGCGCGGGAGCGCCGGCGGGACGATCGAGATCCCCTCGGGGAGGCTCGATCTCGCAGCCGAGCTCCAGCAGCTCCCGCTCCAGGATGCTGCGCGCGTGCTCGGGATGGACACGCGGCTGTTCGCGGGGGCGCTCGCCGCGCGGCTGCGCCTGCGCGGGACGACCGGCGAACCGGAGATCGAGGGCGAGGTTTCCGGGAAGGAGCTTCGCTACCGCACGATCCTCATGGACGAAGCCTCGCTTTCGCTGACGTACGCGGCCCGCCGCTTGGGCATCAGTCGTCTGCGCCTGCGGCGCGGTTCGACGGATCTGACATTCCACGGGGCGCTGGGCGCGGAAGGGGAGCTGGAGGGGGAGTTCGAGAGCCCGGCGTTCTCCCTCGCCGACTTCGCGCCGTCCGGCGGCCTGGAACTCGCCGGTTCGATGCGTGGCAAGGTGCTCGGCCGGCTGGAAAGCCCTCAGGTCGAAACCACCGTGCGTGCCGAGCGGCTGCGCTACGCGGGTTTCGACTTCAAGGGCGGGGAGCTCTCGATCGGGTACCGCCGCGGGGCTATCGCCGTCGAGGGCTGGGTCGCGGCCCGGGAAAACCGGCTGCGCGTGGTGGTGGAGCCGGCCAGGGACTGGCGCTTCGAATCGGATCTCGAGCTGCGGCAGTTCGCGCCGGAATTGGTTCGCTCCGGACTCGGAGCGCTTCCCCCGGCGTTGGCCCAGGCTCTGGGGAGAGCGTCTTTTCTTGCCACCGGGAGGCTTCAGGGCGGAGGACGGCTGCTCGACCCCGCCTCGTTGCACGCCGATTTGCGGCTGGACACGCTGTGGCTCCAGGCCGCCGGGACATCGCTGCAGAATCTCTCGCCCGTGCGGATCTCCTGGCGGGACGGGGGGCTCGCGGTGGATGATTTCCGGCTGGCCAGCGAGCAATACCACCTGTCGGTGCGCGGGGGCGGGAGCGTCGGCGGCGGGTGGAACCTGCAGGCCGAAGGCGCCGTCAATCTCTCCGTCTTCAAGGAGTACTGGCGCGAGATTGAGGACGTCGACGGCCGCGGCGACCTGCTGCTGACCCTCGGCGGCCCGTGGTCGGCGCCGCAGCCGGAGGGCAGCCTCAGCATCCGCGAGGCGTTCGTCAGGGTCCGTTCGCTCCCCGAGCCGCTCGAGCATCTCGAGGGCCGGCTGGAGCTGCGCGGCCGGACGCTGACCGCCACCGGCCTCTCGGGGTCCATGAGCGGCGAGGTGTTCCGCGGCGGCGGGACCTATCAGTTCGCGCAGGATCGCCTCGAGGCTCAGATCGAGGGACGACTCGATCTGTCGCTGTTTCGCGCGCATATCCCCGCGGCTCGCGAGTTGCGCGGACCGGTCGAGGCCCGGCTGCAGCTGCTCGGGCCGCTCTCGGCACCGGCGATCTCGGGGCAGGTCGACATCCTCGACGCAGAGATGTTTGTGCGCCCGTTCCCCGCGAAAATCACGCATCTGCGGGGAAAAGTCCTCGTGGAGACCAAACGCGTGGAAGTGCGTGACCTGTCGGGGCAGACCGGTGGCGGCACCGTGCGCCTGAGCGGGACGATGGACTGGACGCGCGCGCCGGTCAGGGTGGACGCCGAACTCGACGGCACAGGGATCCTGATCTCTCTCGCCGGCGCACTCAAGGCCCAGAGCGACCTGCATCTGGCGCTCCATGGGGATTTCCAGGATCTGAAGCTCGCCGGCGAGGTGCACATTCTCAAGGCGCGTTACCTGCGCGAGTTCAACGAAAAGCTGCCCCCCCTGGATGGGGCGTCAGGCGCGACAGCCGCTGCCCGCGGCGGCGGCCCCGACCTTTCACGGATGGCGCTCGAGGTGAACGTGACGGCCGCCGACAATGTCTGGATTGCCAACAAGATGGCCAAGATCGAGACTGCCGTGGCGCTGCAGATCGGCGGCCGGCTGGGCGCACCGGTCGTGAGCGGCGAGATCACCGGCATTCAGGGTGAGGCCTTCTACCTTTCGCGGCAGTTCCGGCTCGAGAGCGGCTCGCTGCGTTTCGTGCCGCCGGCGAGGATTCCGCTGGTCGACGTGCAGGCCTCGACCACGGTCGGCGAGACCCAGATCCTTTTTCTCATGGATGGCCCGCTCAACAAACTCTCCTACCACCTGACCTCCCAGCCGTCGATGCGTCAGGAGGATCTGCTCACGCTGCTGACGGTCGGTGAGACGCGCAGCAGCCTCACGAGCCGGGGCGAGCGCGCGTCGATGGCGGGGGCTGCGGTCTTCGGCTCCGAGCCGCTGGTGAACGCCCTCGGGGACAGCGCGCGCAGCATCATCGGGCTGGACACGTTCCAGGTCGAACCGGTCGTCGGTGTCAACAATCAGGTCTCGGCGCGGGTCACCCTCGGGACGCACGTCTCGGATCGGCTTTTCGTGAGCTACTCGCAGAATCTCGGCGCCACGGAGGACCAGCAGGTCACCGTGCAGTACTCGCTGCTCGACTACCTCTCGCTCTGGGGGAAGGAGTTGCAGATGGGGGTCTACAGCCTCGACCTGGTCTTCCGGTTCGCTCTGAAATGAGCAGGTCGCCGAACAAGGCCCACCAACCCGTTCGACGGGCGTTTTCGTGCGCGGTGCCGCTGCTGTTCGGCGCGCTGCTCGCGCTCGCGACGCCCGCACTCGCCGCCGGGGTTCCCCGCGTGTCCGCGGTCGCCTTTGCGCCGTCGGACCGGATCGGGCCGTACCGCTACGCCGAACTGGTCTCGGTCCGGGTCGGCGATGAGCTGACCCCGAACCTGCTCGAGCGCAACCTGCGCCTGCTGCGCGCGACCGGCCTGTTCGTCGCGGTCGAAGGCCACCTGGCCGAACGCCCCGAGGGCACCGAGGTGCTCTTCACGCTGCAGCCGCACGAGCTGGTCAGGGACATCCGGATCAAGGGCAATTTCCTCATGCTCGAGAGCGAGCTGGCGCGCCTGCTGCGGCTGCGCTCCGCCGAGCCGTTCAGCGACGAGATCGTCCGCGGGGACGTCGAGCGGATGCTCCGTTACTACGAGGAGCTGGGCTACGAGGGCACCACGGTCGATCCGGAGATTTCCCGTGAGTCCGGCGAGGTGCGCGTGACCTACCGCATCGGCGAGGGGCGGCCGAGGGTGGTGCAGGAGGTTCTCCTGCGCGGCAGCCACGGGCTGGGCGAGAGCGAGATTCTCGGGGCGCTCGGGGTGAGCCGCAACTCGTTCTACCGCGGGTCCGACCTCCAGCGCGGGTTGGACAACCTGCGGGATTATTACCAGCGGCGCGGGTACCTCGACGTCCGGGTCGGCTCGCGCGTTGAGTCCAGCGAGGGGTCGGTCTCGGCCGTGGCCGTGCTGACCAATCCCCTCAGGGGGCTGCTCTCCCTCTTCCGCGGGGGCTATCGGCCCGTGACGATAACCGTGGAGATCGACGAGGGCCGCCGCTTCGAAGCGGCGTTTCGCGGCATCAGGGCCTTCAGCGAACGCGAGCTGCGGCCGCTGCTGACCTTTCAACGCTCCGGTTTCTTCGATGAAGAGGAGATCGCCGCGGGCCGTGAACGGATTCTCGCCTATTACCAGGAGCGGGGCTACTACCTCGCGGAGGTCGACGCCCGCGCGGACTACGAAGCCGGCCAGGTCGTCTACGAAGTGCGCGAGAACCGGCCGGTGCCGATCGCCGAGGTGCGCCTGGCCGGCTTCACCCACTTCGGCGCGGACTGGGTTCGCGAGCAGCTCGACACCCGGGCCTCCGGCGCCGAGGAGACGCGGCTGCTGCGCACGCCGCAGCTCGAGCGGGACCGGCTCAGGATCCAGTCCTTCTACCTCGCCGCGGGGTTTACCCGCGTCGAGGTCCCGCCGCCGGAGATCTGGCCGGAGGCCGGGCCGGGCGGCGCCGTCGTGATCTTCACCGTGCGCGAGGGGCCCCGTTCGCTGCTGCGTTCGGTCTCCTTCGCGGGTGCGGCGGCGCTGTCGGTGGAGCGGCTCCGCGCGGTCGCGGCGCTCGGCGTGGGCGGCCCCTACCGCGCCGCTGACCTCCCGTCCTCCGTCGATCGGGTGCGGGCAGCCTACGCGACAGCGGGGTATCCCCAGTGCGCCGTGACGGTGCGCCCCGATTTCGGGGTGGATCGTGCCTGGGTCGACGTGCGCTACACGGTGGAGGAGGGCCGGCAGCGGCGTCTCGGCAGCGTTGCCGTGACCGGGAACCGTCGCACCTCGCGCCGCGTGATCATGCGCGAGCTGTCGCTGTCGCCCGGGGACCCGTTCGACGCGAATGCGCTGGCGAAGGGCAAGAACGCGCTCTACGATCTCGGGCTCTTCCGGGAGGTGCGCTACCTGCTGCCCGAGCAGGTCTCGGCGCAGGAGCCGCAGGACCTGGTCATCGCCGTGCGCGAACGGCCGACGGGCTTCGTCGGTTTCGGCGTGGGCTATGCCAGCGACGAGCATTTCCGCGGTTTCGTCGAGGCCGGCGACCAGAGCCTCTTCGGCACCGGGCGGAGCCTGCGCTGGAAATCCAAGGTCAGCGAGATCGGCTACCGTCACGACCTGTTCTATCAGGAGCCCTGGCTGCTCAACTACCATCTCAAGGGTCAGGCCGACCTCTACCTGGAGAGTCAGGAGGAGCCCGGGTACAAGGTCCAGCGTCAGGGGTTGATGCTCGGGGTCAACCGGGAGTTCACGCCGCTGCTGCTGCTGAACCTGCGGTATCGCTACGAGCTCGTGGACTACTCGGACGTGGTGCCGGATCTCGCGGCCGAGGCCGGCCCGCTGGAGAATTTCAAAATCGGCAGCGTCATCCTGTCGCTCGACTACGACCATCGCGACAATCCGATCGCCCCGCGGCGCGGCTCCTTCCACCTCGTGAGCGTCGAGGTTGCGCGGCCGTTCTTTGGCGGGGACACCTCGTTCACCAAGTATCAGCTCGAGACCTCGTGGTATCTGCGACTCTGGCACGGCAGCGAACTCGCCCTCGGCGTGCGCGGCGGATTCACGCAGCTGGTTCTCAGCGCCGGGGACCTGCCGCTCTCGGAGCGCTTCTTCCTCGGCGGCGACCGCAGCGTGCGCGGCTACGACTACCGGGGCATCGGCCCGAAGGACGCTTCGGGCAACCCCCTCGGCGGCAACGTGTACGCCCAGGGGAACGCGGAGTTGCGGTTCGACTTGTACAAGAAACTGCGCGGCGTGTTCTTCTTCGACGCCGGAGAACTCTGGGCGGGTCAGGCCGGGCTGCCCGCCTCGGGGATCAAGACCGCGGTCGGGCTGGGACTGCGCTACGAAACCCTCGTCGGCCCGATCCGCCTGGACTGGGGGTACAAGCTCAAGCCTGAGCCGGGCGAATCGTTGTCCCGCTTTCACCTGACCATCGGCTACCCCTTCTGACCGTCGCCGCCGCCAGGGGGTCGTCCGTGGCGGGCACGTTTGAGTGTTGTCCGGCGTCCTGCTAGACTCGAATCATGGGCAGGGGGATCGGTTCGTGAAACAAAACCGTGTTCGATGCCGGACGGCCGGTGGCGCCTTGGCGGCCGCATGGCTGGCGTGTGCGCTCCTTGTTCCGGGCCGGGCTGCGGCGGCCGAGCCGACCACTGCTTCGGCGACACCCCCGGTCGCCGCGCTGCTGCGCTGCGTACAAACGCGCTACGGGGCTCTGCGCGATCTGACGGCCGCGTTTGCTCAAGAGAGCCGGGTTGCCAGCCTCGGGCGCACCCGCACCCGCGCCGGCCGCCTGTATTTTCAGGCGCCGGGGCGGATGCGCTGGGAGTACGATGCGCCCGAGCCGCAACTGATCGTCGCGGACGGCAAGCAACTCTGGTTCCACCGTCCGGAGCGCAACCAGGTGGTTGTTCAGCCCATGGACGCCGCCTTCACGCGTCAGACTCCGCTGCTGTTCCTGTTCGGGCGTGGCGATTTCGCCGCGGAATTCACCTGGGATGAGCGCGAACCGGCGCCGGGCGCCGGGGGGGTGCTGAGCATCGCGCTGCGGCCGCGCGTCGAGGCGCCGGACCTGTCGCGGCTGGTGCTCGAGATCGTGGGGCCGGAGTGCCGGCTTGCGGGAACGATCGTCGAGGATGCCTTCGGCAACGTCACGCATCTCGGCTTTTCCGCGGAGCGCGCCAACACCGGCCTCGCCGCGGGCCTGTTCCAGTTTTCGCCGCCCAAAGGCGCGGATGTCGTGCGGCCCTGACGCATTTTGGACACCTCATGAAACAGTCGGGTCGATCGAAAAGGTCCGGGGGGGAAGCGCGCGAGCATTCGAAGACCGGCGCGAACGGGCGGTGCGCCGCGGCGACGAGGGGTGAGCGCCCGGCGGCCTGCCGGAGGGACTGGCGGTGACCGAGGCGGCCCTGATCCTCGTCGTTGACGACGAGCCCGACATTCTGAGCCTCAACCGCCTCATTCTCGAGCGCGAGGGCTGGCAGGTCATCACCGCGGGCGACGGGGTCGACGCGATCCAGAAGGCGATCGACCGGACGCCCGACCTCATCGTCCTCGACGTCATGATGCCGCGCATGAACGGCTACCAGGTCTGCCGACTGCTCAAGAGCGACCAGCAGACCGCGGCCATCCCGATCGTCATCTGCACCGTGCGCTCGCTCGACAGCGAGAAGTTGTACGCCTACACCTCGGGCGCCGATCACTACCTCACGAAACCCTTCGATCCTTCCGAAATGGTGCGGCTGGTCCGCACCGTTCTCGCCTCCCGCGAGGAGACCCGGCCGCGGCGCCGGGCGGGTGTCATCGAGACGCGCCACTCGACGAGCACGGACAACATACTCTCCGATGTCAACCGGCTTCTCGACCGCCGCCTGATGGAGTTGACGATCCTCCAGCACGTGGCGGGCGCCATGGCCGGGACGCTGCATCTCGACGGGGTGCTCGGCATCGTGCTGCAGAGCATCGTCAACGATCTCGGATACCCCGGCGGGATGATCTTTCTTGTCGGCGAGCGCGCCATGCTCGAGGAGCGGGTGGCGCGCACCGAGCCCCTCGTGGTCGACACGGTGCGCCATCCGGTGTTCGGCAGGGCTCTGGGGGAGAACAAGGTCGTCATCCTCGGCGCCGAGGAGTTGCTCCACGACACCCCGGCGGATTTCTGTGCGCGCATCCACGCCACGACTGCCATCCTGGTGCCGATCCAGTCCAAGGGCCGGCCGATCGGCTTGCTGGTCGTCGAGAGCGGCGCACCCGTGGTCGACCGCGACCAGCGGGATTTTCTGCTGACGCTCGCCAACCAGTCCGGGTTGGCCATCGAAAACGCCAACCTCTATGCCCGCACCCTGCAGCTGTCGATCACCGACGGGCTGACCGGGATCTTCAACTACCGGCATTTCTGTGAACGGCTCGAGATGGAAATCTCCCGCTCGCGCCGCTACAACGTGCCGCTCGGGCTGCTGCTGATCGACATTGATCGCTTCAAGTCCTTCAACGACCGCTTCGGGCACCTGCTCGGCGACGAGGTGCTCAAGGCGGCGGCGCACACCATCCGCTCCAACACGCGCGACGTGGACGTGGTGGCTCGCTACGGCGGCGAGGAGTTCTGCGTGATTCTGCAGGAGATCGGCGGGGCGGAGATCGAGGCCTATGCCGAACGGGTCCGCGTCGCCGTGGCGACCGTGCGCGTCGCCGTGCCCGGGGGCACGCCCCAGGGAGTGACCGTGAGCATCGGGGCTGCGGTGAGCCAGGGCGGTGAACCGGACGCGCACGAGTTCCTGCGGCGGGCGGATTTGGCGCTCTACCGCGCGAAGGACTTCGGCCGCGACAGGGTCTGCGTCTGGGACGCGTCATCCGGGAGCAATGATCCGGCCGCTTCGCAAAATGGCGCTTGACTTGAGACCGAGCGCTTTGCTAGAAACCCTTATCAGGTCGTCCGCACCCGCGGATTGATGGGCGGGACCGGGCGCTGAAGCCTCGGCGCAAGGAGGGCGCGGGAAGATGTGCTGCGATTTGTGCGATTACTATTACAGTTGCGAGGAAGTGGAAAAAATGAAACTGACGTGCTGCACCAAATGCGACGAGTACACCGATTGTCACGGGGAGGCCAAGGCCGCCGGTCGGCGCGTTGAGGATGTCGATGAAGCCGACGACGACGACGAAGACGAAGAAGACGATGACCTCGACGACGACGAATTCGATGACGACCTCGACGACGACGAATTCGACGATGATTTCGAGGATGAGGACGAGGACGAGGAGTAACCCGCCGCGCGACGCCGCCGCGGTGCAGCCGGGAGGCTGTCTGCGGGCGTACGGTGGTTTCGAGCCCAATGACCGCCGGCTCGAGCGGTGTCGCGGTTGACGATTTTGCCGCGGCGATGATACAGTCGCTGCCATCAGTCGCATCGAGCGTGGGGTGTCCCGCAGGTACGTCCAGGGAGGGCGGAGCACGTGAGGAATAGTTCGCCGCGGATGAAAGCGCTCGCACTCGCCGTGCTCGTTCTCCTCGCCGGATATCCCGGTTTGAGCCACGCGGCAGGGAGCCGGGCAGGCGGGACCGGATTGTATCTGACGCAGAGCGCCGAAACGCTGGCTCCGGGCGCGTTCCGCATTGGCGCCTACGGATCGTACGTTCGCTATGTCGTCTCGGAGGATCCCGAGACCTGGGATTTTTCGCCGGAAATGGCCTGGGCGCCCGCCCGCGATCTGGAGGCGATGTTCGCCATGCCGCTGCTGCGCTACCAGGTCAGCCCGGATGGGAAGGAAACCGGCGTTGGCGATGGGGTCGTCGGCCTGAAGTACCGTTTGTTCCCGCATGTTGCGGCACTCGGCTACGTTTCAATCCCATTCGGGGATGAGAGCCGGTCCATGGGCACCGGCGGGACGGATGTCGGTTTTGCCGGAATTTTCTCGTTCCCGCTCGGAGGGGGTGTCGTTGCGGACCTCAACGCGGGCTACCAGTTCTCCGGCGTTACGGGGACGGACGGCGACGATTTTGTGTTTTACGGGCTCGGCGTTTCCGTTCCGGTCGGAGCGCGCACCAAGATCTTCGGCGAATTCGCCGGTCGCACGGTCTGGCAGGGACAGACACACGACAGCAACCAATTTGACCTGGGTCTTCGCCACCAGGTGAGCGAACGAATGACGGTGACGGTCGGCGGCGGGCGGGGGATCAGCGGCGACTGGGGCCGCGAGGACCCGGAGCTGCGGGTGTTTGCAGGTTTTGAATTCCTGTTTGGCGCGGCGTCTGCCGCTGTCGCTCCCGTGGCCCCTGCTCCGGTAGCGGTCGCTCCGAAGGCTGCCGCCCCGGCGGCTGTCCCGGCCGCCCCGGCCCCGGCAGCGGTCGCTCCGCTGGCCGAGGCCCCGGTGGTGGTCGCCGCCCCGGTAGCGCCCGTCCCGGTGGCGCCCGCCCCGGCGGCACCTGTCCCGGCAGCGCCTGTCCAAGCGGTTGCCGCCCCGGTGGTCGCCGCGGCTCCCGCTCACACCGCGCAGGAACTCGACGCGGCGAAGAAGCGCCTGGCGGCAGCGGAGATTCTTTTCGAATACGATCGCACGCGCCTGACCCCCGAGGGGGCCCGCGCACTCAAACAGATCACCGAGGACATGGCGAAGTTCTCTGAAATCAACTTCGTGATCGAAGGTCACGCGGACAGCCGCGGCACTTCGAGCTACAACAAGATCCTTGGTCTGCGACGCGCCGAAACGGTGATGCGCGCCATGGTGAAGGCCGGGGTCGCCTTCGAGCGGCTGAAAGTCGTCACCCAGGGCGAGATGAAGCCGAAGGTCCCGAACAAGGACGCGCGCGGCATGGCGCTCAATCGCCGCGTCGTCTTCTCGGCGCTGTAGCGCTCGTCACGCGGGCCGGGAGAACTGCCGGTGATCCGCGCGGGGCGTGCGTTGGCAGTCGTCATCGGGACCGGGTGCGGAACCGGCTTCTCGCCCATCGCGTCGGGCACGGTCGGGAGTCTCCTCGGCGTCGCGCTGTACCTGCCGCTTGCCGCGGCCGGACTGCCGGCCGTCGGCATTGCGGTGGCCCTTCTCTTCCCGGTTGGTGTCTGGGCCGCCGGTGTCTGCGGTCGGCGCTATGGGGCGCACGATCACGGGCGGATCGTCATCGACGAGATCGTCGGACAGCTCATCGCGCTGGCGGGATTCCCGACACGGGCGGGCTGGCTGCTCGCCGGTTTTCTGCTCTTCCGTCTCTTCGACATCTGGAAGCCGTTTCCCGCGGGCCGGATCGACGCCCGCTGGCGCACCCCGTTTGGCGTCATGGCTGACGACGTCGTCGCGGGAGTCTATGCGAATCTGACGCTCCAGGCCCTGCGGGTTTTCCTGGGCTCCTGATGTCCGCCCCCGACGCCCTCGCCGTCCGCGTCGGTCGTGCGCTGCTCGCGCGCGCCGCGCGACTGGCCATTGCCGAGTCCTGCACGGGGGGGCTCGTCGGCGCCAGGGTTACCGGCGTCCCCGGCAGTTCGCGCTACCTGCTCGGCGGGGTGGTGGCCTATCACAATCGTGCCAAGGTGGCGCTGCTGCGGGTGCCCGTCGGGATGCTGCGCCGTCACGGGGCGGTGAGCGCGCCGGTGGCCGCGGCGATGGCGCGCGGGGCACGCCGGATTTTTAGCGCCGAGGTTGCGGTCGGGGTCACCGGGATCGCCGGTCCTGGCGGTGCGAGTGCGGGCAAGCCGGTTGGCCTGGTCCACATCGCGGTCTGCGGGCTGGGTCGGACGCGCTGTCGGAGCGCCTGCTTTGCGGGCGACCGACGGCGGGTGCGCGAACAGGCCGCGGATCTGGCACTGAATATGCTTCTGAACCATCTCGAGGAGGAACCACCAGCGGCAATCCGCGGTGGACGCGCTCCCGGGGTCGCCGCTCGCAACAATCGGGGGTGCGCGGTGATCCCCGAGGAACACCGGCTTCGGCCACGTTGTTCCCCGCGGGTTCGAACGGTGGTATTCTGACCGCAACCAACCTGCCGGAAATCACGCGGCAGGGCAGATGGAGGAGTCGGGGCTGATGGCAGATGCGAAGGACGGAAAAGAGAAGGCGCTCGAACTGGCGATCCTCCAGATCGAGAAGGCGTACGGCAAGGGCTCGATCATGCGTCTCGGCGCCGGAGAGGCCCCGCCCGAAACGGGGGTCATCTCCACGGGCGCTCTCGGCATCGACATCGCCCTCGGAGTCGGCGGGGTCCCCCGCGGCCGGGTGGTGGAGATTTTCGGGCCGGAATCCTCGGGCAAGACGACCCTGGCGCTGCACATCGTCGCCGAGGCGCAGAAGACGGGGGGGATCGCGGCCTTCATCGACGCGGAGCACGCCCTCGACGTCACGTACGCCCGCGCGCTCGGCGTGCGTACGGACGACCTGCTGATCTCGCAGCCGGATACCGGCGAGCAGGCCCTGGAGATTGCCGAGGTGCTCGTGCGCAGCGGCGCCATCGACATCGTGGTCGTGGACTCGGTTGCCGCGCTGGTCCCCCGCGCCGAAATCGAGGGCGAGATGGGCGACGCGCACGTCGGGCTCCAGGCGCGGCTGATGTCGCAAGCGCTGCGCAAGCTCACGGCCGCGATCGCCCGCTCGAACACGACCGTGGTTTTCATCAACCAGATCCGCGAAAAGATCGGCGTCATGTTCGGCAGCCCCGAGACGACGCCGGGCGGCCGCGCGCTGAAGTTCTACGCCTCGGTGCGCATCGACATCCGCCGCATCGCCCAGATCAAGAAGGGACAGGACGTCGTCGGCAACCGCACCAAGGTCAAGATCGTCAAGAACAAGCTGGCGCCGCCGTTCAAGGAGTGCGAGCTGGACATCCTGTACGGCGAGGGGCTCTCGTACGAGGGCGACCTGATCGACCAGGGCGCCGCGCTGGAGATCGTCGAGAAGAGCGGCATGTGGTACTCCTTCGAAGGCGAGCGGATCGGCCAGGGCCGGGATGCGACGCGCCAATTCCTCAAGGAACACCCGGAGGTCACCGAACGGATCGACGTGAAGATCCGCGAGAAGGTCGGGATCAAGCCGCGCGTGGTGCGGCCGCCCGAGCCGGCCGCCGAGGAGAAGGGGGCAAGGAAGAAGTGACACAGCCTCCCGCGCCGACCGCCGGACGTCCGCCTGCCGCGCCGGCCGCCGCCGCGCCGGGTGCTGCTGCTGCGCCACGTCCCGCCGCCGCGCCGGTGCCGCCTGCGGCGGGAGCGCCGGCCGCTGCTGCAGGGGCCGGCAGTCGCGGGCAGCTCAACGAGTTGTTGCGCATCGCGACCGAACGCAAGGCGTCCGACCTGCACCTGAAGGTTGGCGCCTACCCCGTGCTGCGTCTCGACGGTCGGCTCATTCCCTTGCAGGAGCGCGAGCGCCTGAGCCGGGAGTGGATGACCGACACGCTGTTCGGCATCATGACGCCGGCCCAGAAGGAGCTCTTCAAGAAGAACACCGACCTGGACATGGCGTACAGCGTGCCCGGCCTCGGGCGGTTCCGCGTGAACATCTACCAGCAGCGCGGGACGATGGGGGCGGTGCTGCGCGTCATCCCCATGAAGATCCTCACCATCCGCGAACTGGGCCTGCCGCCGATCATCGAGCACCTCTCGCTCGAGCCGCGCGGTCTGATCCTCGTGACCGGGACCACGGGTAGCGGCAAATCCACATCCCTGGCCGCCATGGTGGACCACATCAACGCCACCCGCAACTGCCACATCATGACCATCGAGGACCCGATCGAGTATCTCCACCGCGACAAGTTGAGCCTGGTGAACCAGCGCGAGGTCGGTTTCGACGCGTCGACCTTCGCCAGCGCGCTGCGCGCCTCGCTGCGCCAGGACCCCGACGTGATCCTCGTCGGGGAAATGCGCGACTTCGAGACCGTCTCGACGGCGCTCGTCGCCGCCGAGACCGGACACCTCGTTCTCTCGACGCTGCACACCGCGGACGCCGCCGAAACCATCAACCGCGTGATCTCGGTCTTCCCGCCGCACCAGCAGCAGCAGATACGGCTTCAGCTTGCGACGGTGCTCCAGGGAATCGTCTCGATGCGCCTGATCCCCCGCGCCGACGGGACCGGCCGCAT
>Ga0315271_10001421_pt1 | contig 14451 bp, 11 predicted proteins | sample C3_top_MG_FD_204664 | JGI IMG/M metagenome (GOLD analysis project Ga0315271, IMG submission 204664) | Sediment microbial communities from Yellowstone Lake, YNP, Wyoming, USA - C3_top | ecosystem: Environmental > Aquatic > Freshwater > Lake > Sediment | place: USA: Wyoming | collected 2017-08-01 | reverse complement strand
GTCGTATGGCGACCAGCGCAAGCTCGAACTGGCGCGCGCACTGGCCACCGAGCCGAAGCTGCTGCTGCTCGACGAGCCGGTGGCCGGCATGAACACCGGCGAGAAGGTCGAACTGATGGCGCAGATCTCGCAGATCGCCAAACGTGGCTACACGATCTTCATGATCGAACACGACATGCGTTTCGTGATGGGGCTGTGCGAACGCATCGCGGTGCTGAACTTCGGCCGCATCATCGCCGAGGGTTCGCCGGACGAGATCAAGCGCAACCCCGACGTGATCGAGGCTTACCTCGGGCGTGAGGACGACGACGTGGGCGCTGCGGCGAATCCGGCATGAGCCCGCACAGCCGCCATGGGCCACGAAGAGGCCCACGTTCGTGGACCTTGGGCTCATACACCGCAGTGCGCAGCACGAAGGTACTCCAGTGAGCGCGCTGCTGGAGGTTCGTGGTCTGCAGGTGGCGTATGGCCACATCGAAGCGGTGCAGGGCATCGACTTCGAGGTCAACACCGGTGAGGTCCGTACGCTGGTCGGCGCGAACGGCGCGGGCAAGTCGACGACGCTGCTGGCCTTGTCGGGGCTGCTGCGGCCGAAGGCGGGGTCGATCCAGTTCGAGGGCGAGGAACTGACCCGCCTGCGAACCCACCAGATCGTCGAGCGCGGTCTCGTGCAGGTGGCCGAAGGCCGCGCGATCCTGACGACGTTGACGGTGCGGGAGAACCTCGAACTCGGTGCGTATCGGCGGCGCGACCGGGCTGCAATCGCCGCCGACATGGAGCGCGTGCTCGATTTGTTCCCGCGTCTTCATGAGCGCATCGATGGCATGGCCGGCAACCTGTCGGGCGGCGAGCAGCAGATGCTGGCCATCGGCCGCGCCTTGCTGGCCCGGCCGCGCCTGCTGCTGCTCGATGAGCCGTCGATGGGCTTGGCGCCCATCATCGTGCAAGACATCTTCAAGACCCTGCGGCGCATCAACCTCGAAGGCCTGACGATCCTGCTGGTCGAGCAGAACGTGCGCCAGGCGTTGAAGATCGCGCAGTACGGCTATGTGCTGGAAAGCGGCAGGATCGTGCTCCAGAACACCGGCCCCGAACTGCTGACGGACGAGCGGGTGCTGGCCGCCTACATGGGCGGCTAGCCGGTGATGACCCGCTGCCCGTTCAGGCCTGCTGCGCGGCGTTGAACAGCCGGGTCGAGCGGGCACCGGACCGGCAGAAGGCCAGCAGGGGTTTCGGCAGTTCCTGCAGCAGTTCTTTGAAGCGCGCGATTTCCTGCGGCGTGTGCACCGCGGGAGATACGGGCAGGTACGCGTAGCGCAGCCCGGCAGCCTTTGCTGCCGCCTCAATGGCGGCGCTGGTCGGTTGGTCGGGCCCGCCTTCGAAGTCGGGCCGATTGTTGACCACGCTCTTGAAGCCGGACTGAGCAGCCCATGCCATGGCGGCCGTGTCGAGCTGGCCAGCCACGCAAACATCATCGCTGACTGGCTGCACGGCGGGTGCGCTCATGGCGCGAGCGCCTTCTTGACAGCTGCCGAGACGATCCCCATGTCGGCCTTTCCAGCCAGCCGCGCCTTGACCGCGCCCATGACCTTGCCCATGTTGCCGGGGCCGCTCGCTCCCAGCTCCGCGACGATCTTCGCGACTTCGGCGGTTACTTCATCGGCGCCCAGGCGCTGCGGCAAGTAGGCCTCGAGGATCAGCAGCTCGGCGCTTTCCTTGTCGGCCAGGTCGGGCCGGTTGCCGGCGGTGAACTGCGTGATCGAGTCCTTGCGCTGCTTGACGAGCTTGTCGATGATGGCGACCACGGCCGCGTCATCGAGCACGATGCGCTCATCGACCTCGCGCTGCTTGCACGCCGCGAGCAGGCCGCGGATCGTGAGCAGGCGGTCGGCATCCTTCGCGCGCATGGCGGTCTTCATGTCTTCGGTGATCTGGTCTTTCAGACTCATGGAAACTCCCGTTCAAAAACGACAAAGCCCGCAGGAGCGGGCTTTCATGGCGAGGCCCGGTGAAGGGCCGGCGCCGAAGATCAGAACAGCTTCTTGGGCAGCTGCATGCTGCGAACGCGCTTGAAGTGGCGCTTCACGGCGGCCGCTTTCTTGCGCTTGCGTTCGGCCGTGGGCTTCTCGTAGAACTCACGGGCGCGCAGGTCGGTCAGCAGGCCGAGCTTTTCGATGGTGCGCTTGAAGCGGCGCAGTGCCACGTCGAACGGCTCGTTTTCTTTGACGCGAATCGTAGTCATGTAAAAGTTGGATCCTGAAATGGTTGCGCTCGGTGTCGTGCCGTGGGCTGAACTGAAGGGTCCGGAGTTCCAGACCAGCCCTCGGCACAATCGCAGCGCTGGGTTTTTGCCAGCAAAGACTATCGATTATAGCCCGATGGCCGGTATGTAGCAATGCCGGTCTCAGGCGCCGCCTGCGGCGGGTCGTTCCGATGCCGCCAGCGCCCTGGCACAGGCCGCCGCGCTGGACCAGGCCCACTGGAAGTTGTAGCCACCGAGCCAGCCGGTCACGTCCACCACCTCGCCGATGAAGAACAGGCCCTTCACGAGACTGCTTTCCATCGTCTGCGAGCTGAGTTCGCGGGTATCGACGCCTCCTGAGGTCACCTCCGCCTTCCGGTACCCCTCGGTCCCCTGGGGCTTGATCTGCCAATGGTGCAGCCTGTCGGCGAGGCCGGCCAGGTCCCGATCCCGCTGGTCGGCCATGGCCTTGGCGGCGAGCTCCGGCGTGGACGCCAGCCACGCGTCGGCAAGGCGGCGCGGGATCAATTCGGCAAGTTCGTTTCCCAGTTGGCGCTGCGAGCTGACCTTGGCCTGCGCCAGCGCATCGCGCAGGTCCAGCGTCGGAGACAGGTCGATGCGGATCGACTCGCCGAGCTGCCAATAGCTCGAGATCTGCAGCACGGCCGGGCCGCTCAAGCCCCGGTGGGTGAACAGCAGGTCTTCGACGAACTCGCCCCGGGTCTTTCCCTGGCCGGTGGCGACGCCGGCCTGCAACGACATCCCCGACAGTGCGGCGTAAGCCGCCCAACTGACCGGGTCGAAGGTCAGCGGCACCAGCGCGGGTCGGGTTGTCACGATGCGATGCCCGAACTGGCGCGCGAGCCGATAGCCGAAGTCGGTGGCGCCGATCTTCGGGATCGACAGCCCGCCGGTGGCCATGACCAGTTGCGCGGCGCTCACCCGGCCGCGGTCGGTGTCGATGTCGAAGCCGTCTGCGCCGACCTGGATGCCGACCACGCTGCACGGTTGCCAGCGCTGCACGCGTCCGCGCTCGCACTCGCGCACCAGCATGTCAATGACCTGTTCGCTGCTGTCGTCGCAGAACAGCTGCCCCTTGTGCTTCTCGTGCCAGGCGAGGCGGTGGCTTCGCAGGAGGTCGATGAAGTCCTGCGGTGTGTAGCGGGCCAGCGCCGAGCGACAAAAATGGGGGTTGGCCGAGAGGAAGTTCGCCGGCGAGGTGTCGATGTTCGTGAAGTTGCAGCGCCCGCCGCCTGAGATGCGGATCTTCTCGGCCAGCCTCTCGGCGTGGTCGATCAGCAGCACCTTCAGCCCGCGCTGCCCCGCGATGCCTGCGCAATGCAGGCCGGCCGCGCCCGCCCCGATGATCACCACGTCGAAGTTCAGGCTCGTTCCTTTTCGGCACCCTGCCCGTGGCAAGGGCCGCGGTTCGGCGCGCATTATCGGGCGACCGCGGCCAGGCGGCCCAAGGGTCGCCGGTGGATCAGGCCGCCTGGTGCGCCGGCGCGGCTGCGGCCACGCCGTGCAAGCCGCGCAGCACGTCGCCGACGACGATGATCGCCGGGCTGCCGATCTGCTCATTGGCCAGCGTCGTCGCCAGGGTCTGCAGGGTGCAGAGCGCGTGCCGCTGGGTCGACAGCGTCGCATGCTGAACCAGTGCCGCCGGGGTTCCGGGCGGCATCGACGCCAGCAGGCCACGGCCGATCTCGTCGATCGCTGCCACGCCCATGTAGATGACCAGCGTGAGCCCCTGCGCCGCGGCGGCGCCGAGCGCCGGCCAGTCCATCGGCGTGCCGTCGATTCGCGCATGGCCGGTCACGAAGATCACGCCGTGCGCATGCTGGCGATGCGTCAGGCCGACGCCGAGCGACGTGACCGCCGCGAGCCCGGCCGTGATGCCGTTCACCACTTCCACGGCCACGCCGTGGGCGCGCAGGTGCGCCGCCTCTTCGCCGCCGCGGCCGAACACGAACGGGTCACCGCCCTTGAGCCGCACCACGCGCTCGCCCTTGAGCGCCTCTGCCAGCATCAGCTTCTCGATGAACGCCTGCGGCGTGCTCGCGCAGCCACCGCGCTTGCCGACATGGACGATGCGGGCGGATCGCCGCGCGAAGCGAAGCACGCCGTCGCTGACCAGGTCGTCGACCAGGATCACGCTCGCGCAGCGGATCGCCCGCACCGCCTTCAGCGTCAGCAACTCCGGGTCGCCGGGGCCGGCGCCGACCAGCGCAACGCTGCCGACGGAATGCTTTGTCAACGTCACGCGATGCGCTCCTTCAGCGGGGCGGGATGAACCGCCGCGAGCGCCAGCCGCAGGCACTCGACCTGTTGCGTCAGCGGCGCCGGCGCCGGCTTCTCGCCGCTGACCACCGACTGGATGTACAGCGCCGTCGTCGCCGCGTCGATGCTGCGCGGCAGCAGGGGCAGCCCGGTCAGCACGCCTTCGTGCGCGGGCCGCGAAAGATCGGCGCGCAGCTGCCCGGCGATGAAAACGTCGAGCCTGGGCAGGCGCCGCGGGTCGGCAACGGGCTCGCCTTCGGTTCCGCGCATCAGCATCGCGTTGGCAGCGATGTGGCCGAGGAACCCGGTCAGCAGCGTCGCGTACTCGGGGTGCGTGTAATTGACGACTCGCAAGGCATCGCAAGGTGCCAGCAGCTTCGCCACGGTGTGACCCGAATTGCGCAGGCCGACGACACGACGCACGTCGAGCAATTTCGCGAGCGGCGGGCACAGGTCTTCGGTGCGGATGAAGACCGGCTCGCGGCGCGCCCAGCCGTTCCCGATCTCGGTGGCGTCGCAGGCAAAGGGCAGGCCGAGGTCGCGAAAAATCTCCGCCGTGCTGACGCGGCCGGCGTCGAGCATGGGCCCATGCACCAGCACCTGAATGCCTTCCTGGGCAAGCAGCAATGCCAGCAGGGCCGTCAGGTTGGGCAGCTTGCGCGCACCGTTGTACGACGGCAGCACGACCATCGGCGCCGTCGGCGCGATGCGGATGCAGCGTTCGTGGGTGGCGGCCAGAAAGCCGGCCAGCTCGGTGATCGACTCGCCCTTGATGCGCATGGCCAGTGCAAAGGCGCCGAGCTCGATATCGCTCACCTGGCCGTCCAGCACCTGGCTCATCAGGTCGTGTGCCTGGGCTTCGCTCAACGAGCGTGCACCTTCCTTGCCCCGGCCGATTTCCTTGATGTATTGCGCGATCGCCATGCTGGCCTCCCAGAACTGTCGATCGCAATTTTCAGGCCCAGCTCAGCAGGCGGCAACATGCGCTTGCACACCCGCGCATCCGCCGGGTCACGCGGCGTGCTGACCGAGGCGCACCAGGCGTTTCAGTTCGGGCACGCACGAGCCGCAGTTCGTACCGCACTGGAGCCGGTCCTGCAATTGCAGCAGTTGGGCGTCGGGTGTTCCGCTGCAGGCGACGAGCACGCCCTTGACCTGCGCCTCACTCACGTCGAAGCAACTGCACACCTGCTTGCCACGCGCCACCACCGCGACCGGCGCCTTCGACCCCGGGTTCAGCAGCAACCGGCCATAGGCCTGCGCCGGCAGTTCGTCCTGCAGCAAGGGCTTGACCCATGCTTCGGCGCTGATGTCGCCAGCGAGCATGAAGCCCTCGAGCTGCGTGTTGGTTCCGGCCGGCACCACGCGCATGCTGCGGCGCTGGCCACGCCGCTTGTCGGTGTAGTGCAGCACGCCGTGCTGGCTCAGGCCGAACGTGCCTTCGATCGATGCCAGCAAAGCCTCGGGTGCCGCTTCATGGCCTGCGGCGCGGAACAGCACCCCCGCGCGCTCGCGGCCGAATGGCACGCAGGTGGCGAACGGAAAGGCCTGCATCAAGGGCCTGAGCTGTTCGCGCGCACGCAAGGCTTCGCCGGCCGGGAGCCAGGCCACGCACAGCAACCGCCATGGCAACTCGGCCTTCAGGACCTTCACCGCGGCGTGCTTCAGTTCGGGCTGCTTGCTGGTCGGGCAGAACGCCGGCGAGGTGAGGGCGTTGACGCCGGCGATGCGCTCGCCGGTGCTGGTGCTGCCCGACAGGAACTCGTCGCCCCAGTGCATCGCGATGAAGCTCTGCGCCAGGCCGACCTGTTCGCTGGGCCGTGCCGGCAGCACGATCGAGCCGCGTCGCGACGTAACCTGCACCAGATCGCCGTCCACCAGCGCGAGCCGTGCCATGTCCTGTCCGTGAAGTTCGATCGCCGGCTCGGGCACATGGCCGAACAGCCGGCCGAGCGTGCCGGTGCGGCTCATGCCGTGCCACTGGTCGCGCAAACGCCCGGTGTTGAGCGAGAACGGGTAGCGCACATCGCGGGGCTCGGCGAGCGGCACGTAAGGCGTGTCGGCGAACGTGGCGCGCCCGTCGGCGGTCGGGAAAACGCCCTCTTCGTACAGGCGTGCCTTGCCCTGCATCGCGCCCTCGGGCATCGGCCATTGCTGGGGTGCGACTTCGAGCGCCGTGTAACTCAGGCCGGTGATGTCGAGGTCACGGCCGCGGGTGGACTCGCGGTGCTCGTTCCAGACCGACTCAGGCGTCGCGAAGTCGAACCCGCGCCCGCCGACTGCGCCCGGCCGCAGTGCCGACTCGAGCCGCTGCGCGAATTGCGCTGCAATGCGCCAGTCTTCCCGCGCCTCGCCCGGCGCGGCCACCGCGCTGCGCACGCGGCTGATGCGGCGCTCGCTGTTCGTCACCGTGCCGTCCTTCTCGCCCCAGCTGGAGGCCGGCAGCAGCAAGTCGGCATAGGCGCAGGTGGCAGTGGTCGAAAAGGCCTCCTGCACAACGACGAACTCGGCACGTTCCAGCGCGCGGCGCACCGCGTTCGCATTCGGCAGCGACTGTGCCGGGTTGGTGCAGGCGATCCAGAGTGCCTTGATCTCGCCATCGGCGGCGGCCTCGAACATCTCGACCGCGGTCTTGCCCGGCTTCGCGGGCACCTCGTCGACGCCCCACAGCCGCGCCACCTCGGCGCGATGCTCCGGGTTGGCCAGGTCGCGGTGCCCGCCGAGCAGGTTCGCCATGCCGCCGACCTCACGCCCGCCCATCGCATTGGGCTGGCCCGTCAGCGAGAACGGCCCGGCGCCGGGCTTGCCGATCTGTCCGGTGGCCAGGTGCAGGTTGATCAGTGCGGCGTTCTTCGCGGTGCCGGCGTGGCTCTGGTTCAGGCCCTGGCAATACAGCGACAGCACCGGCTGGCGCGGCGCACCGGGCAGGTCGAGGCCGGCGAACCAGCGCGCCGCCTGCAGCAGGTCGGGCTCCCTGATGCCGCACAGCGCTGCCACTTCCTTCGGGCTGAAGTCGCGCACGCGCGCCTTCAGGGCGTCGTAGCCGTTCGTGTGCGCGGCGATGTAGGCGGCATCGATCCAGCCCTCCCACAGCATCACGTGCAACATGCCGTTGAACAGCGCCACATCGGTGCCGGGCAGGATCTGCAGGAACAGGTCGGCGGCGTCGGCCGTTTCGGTGCGCCGCGGGTCGACGACGATCGTGCGCAGGCCCGGGTTCGCGCGCTTCGCGTCCTCGATACGGCGGAACAGGATCGGGTGCGCGAACGCGGTGTTCGAGCCGGCGATGAACAGCGTTGCCGCATGGTTCAGGTCGTCGTAGCAAGCGGGCGGCGCGTCGGCCCCGAGCGTGGCCTTGTAGCCGGCGACCGCGCTGCTCATGCAAAGGCGCGAGTTCGAGTCGACGTTGTTGGTGCCGATCAACCCCTTCGCGAGCTTGTTGAAGACGTAGTAGTCCTCGGTCAGCAACTGGCCCGAGAGGTAGAAGCCGACCGCGTCCGGGCCGTGGGTGCGAACAATGTCGGCGAAGCGCGTCGTCGCGGTGGCCAGCGCGTGGTCCCAGCCGACGACCTTGCGCACGTCTTCGCGACGCTCGCGCAGCTGCGGTTGCAGCAGGCGCGTCTGCAGCGTGATCGGCTGGGCTGCGGTCAGGTGCAGCGTGCTGCCCTTGGTGCACAGCCGACCGAAGTTCGCCGGGTGGTCCGGGTCGCCGCGCACACCGGTGATCTGGTTGCCCTGCGACTCGATGATGACGCCGCAGCCGACGCCGCAATAAGGGCAGGTCGAGCGTGTCTCGCTCGACGTGGCAGTCGTCACGTTCATGCCGCCGCCGACACCTCGCGCAATGCGATGCTGTTCAGCTCCTCGAGATCGACATGCACCACGCCGTCTTCCACCTTGACGCTGAAGCGCGGCGTGCAACCCTCATCTGGCGAGCGGGCGCAGCCGTCGGCCAGGCCGATGGTCCAGTTGTGCAGCGGGCAGGCCACGCTCTCACCGAACACGATGCCTTGGCTCAACGGCCCGCCCTTGTGCGGGCAACTGTCGAGCAGCGCGAAGACCTTGTCCTCGGCATTGCGGAAGATGGCCACATCGCCACCCAGCTTGCGCGGCAGGCGACGCGCGCCGAGAACCGGAATGTCTTCGACCCGGCAGACTGCTTTCCACTCGCTCATCAGATCGTCTCCAGCGCTGCAAATTGGCGGGCGTCCACGCCGGCCTTCTCGAATTCGAACCAGGGGTCGGGCTCGCCGTCGAGCGAGAACAGCAGCTTCTCGTGCAGCGCACGCCGGTCGGCTGCATCGTTCAGGATGCGGGCCTTCACGTGGTCGAGCCCGACGCGGCTGATGTAGTGCACGGTGCGCTCCAGGTACCAGCCTTCCTCGCGGTAGAGCTGCAGGAACGCGCCCGAGTATTCGATCACCTCGGCCGCGGTCTTGAGCTTGACGAGGAACTGCGCCACGTCGGTCTTGATGCCACCGTTGCCGCCGACATAGATCTCCCAGCCCGAGTCGACGCCGATCACGCCCACGTCCTTGATGCCCGATTCGGCGCAGTTGCGCGGGCAGCCGCTGACCGCGAGCTTGACCTTGTGCGGTGCGTACATGCGCCACAGCACGCGTTCGAGCTCGATGCCCAGGGCCGTGCTGTCCTGCGTGCCGAAGCGGCACCACTCGCTGCCCACGCAGGTCTTCACGGTGCGCAGCGTCTTGCCGTAGGCGTGGCCGGACGGCATGCCCAGATCCTTCCAGACCGCCGGCAGGTCTTCCTTCTTCACGCCGAGCAGGTCGATGCGCTGGCCGCCGGTGACCTTCACGGTCGGGATCGCGTACTTGTCGACCACGTCGGCAATGCGGCGCAGCTCCGACGAGTTCGTCGTGCCGCCCCACATGCGCGGGATCACGCTGTAGCTGCCGTCCTTCTGGATGTTGGCGTGGCTGCGCTCGTTGATGAAGTGGCTCTGTGGGTCGTCCTTCGCTTCCTTCGGCCAGCTGCTGATGAGGTAGTAGTTGACCGCCGGGCGGCAACTCGCACAACCGTTCGGCGTGCGCCAGGCCAGGGTCTTGTAGACGCTGGCTATCGTGAGCAGATGCTCCTTGTTGATCGCCTCGCGCACGTCCTGGTGGCTCGCGTCGGTGCAGGCGCACATCGCCTTCTTGGTCGGTGGCTTCGAGTAGTCGCCGCCGGCGGTGAACATCAGCAGCTGCTCGACCAGGCCGGTGCACGAACCGCACGAGGCGCTGGCCTTGGTGTGCTTGCGCACCTCCTCGATCGTGAACAGGCCCTTCTCCTTGATGGCCTTGCAGATCGTGCCCTTGTTGACGCCGTTGCAGCCGCACACTTCATCGCTGTCGGCCATCGTCGCGGCATGGCTGTGGCCCTCGTGGCCGACGTCGCCGATGTTCCGCTCTGACGTCATTTGGCCGAACATCAGCTTGTCGCGGATGTCCGCCACCTTGCGGCCTTCGCGAAGGAGTTTGAAATACCACGAGCCATCGACCGTGTCGCCGTACATGCAGGCGCCGACGAGCTTGTCGTCCTTGATGATGAGCTTCTTGTAGACACCGCCGAACGGGTCGCTCATGACGATTTCTTCGCAGCCCTCGCCGCCGGTGAAGTTGCCGGCCGAGAACAGGTCGATGCCGGTGACCTTGAGCTTGGTGGACGTCAGCGAGCCCTGGTAGCGGCCGATGCCGAACTGCGCCAGGTGCGTCGCGCAGACCTTGCCCTGCTCGAACAGCGGCGCCACGAGGCCGTAGACCGTGCCGCGGTGCGAGGTGCATTCGCCGACCGAATAGATGCGCGGGTCGGTCACGGTCTGCATCGTGTCGTCGACGAAGATGCCGCCACGGCTCTGCGGGCCGCAGTACAGGCCCATCTTCAGGGCCAGCTCGGTGTTGGGACGGATGCCGACCGCCATCACGACCAGGTCGGCGGGAACCTCCGGGCCTTCCTTGAACTGCACCGCCATCACGCGGCCGTCTTTGTCGCCGATCAGCGCCTGCGTCTGGGCGCCGATCAGGAACTTCAGGCCGCGCGCCTCGAGGGATTGCTGCAGCAGCTTGCCCGCCACATCGTCGAGTTGGCGTTCCATCAGCCAGGGTGCGAGGTGCACCACGGTGACGCGCATGCCGCGCAGCATCAGGCCGTTCGCTGCTTCGAGCCCGAGCAGGCCGCCACCGATGACCACTGCATGCTGGTACTTGGCCGCGGCCTCGATCATCGTGTTCGTGTCGTGGATGTCGCGGTAGGCGATCACGCCTTCGAGGTCCTTGCCGGGGATCGGCGGAATGAACGGGTTCGAACCGGTGCACACCAGCAGCCGGTCGTAGGGTTCTTCGGTGCCGTCCTCGGCCTTCACGATCCGGTTGCGCCGATCGACCTCGACGACCTTCTTGCCCAGGTGCAGCGTGATGTTGTTCTCTGCGTACCAGCTGATCGGGTTGAGCACGATCTCGTCCAGCGTCTGCTCGCCGGCCAGGACCGGGCTGAGCAGGATGCGGTTGTAGTTCGGGTGCGGCTCGGCGCCGAACACCGCGATGTCGTACATGTCGGGAGCGATCTTCAGCAGTTCTTCCAGCGTGCGCACGCCTGCCATGCCGTTGCCGATCATCACGAGCTTCATCTTCTTCATGCCGGGGGTCTCCTGCCGCGTTGCATGCGGCGCCTGCCCGTGAACAGCAAGCGCGGTGCCAGCCGCTTGGCGCGTGCAAGTTGCATGGCGGTGCCATGCGCACCAGCGCCGCGCAGGAATCTTGCTTGGTGGGTCAAACTCGCGCTTTGAATTGCACCGAATCGGTGTTTGCGCACCAAGTTGCCACATGAGCCTGCCCGGCCGCCCGAAAGGCGAATTCACCGCAATGCGAAGCATGGAGGTTGCCCCATGAGCTTCGACGTCGACATCGGCCACTGCAGCGAACGGGGCCCTCGCTCCCTGAACGAAGACTTCGCCGCCGCCCAGCGACATGCCGCCGGCGAGCCGGGTCTGGGTTTCATCGCGGCCATCGCCGACGGCGTGTCGGCCGGCGGCGAGGGTCGGATGGCTGCGCAGACCAGCGTGCTGTCGCTGATCGAAGACTTCTTCGTGGCGCCTGCGACCTGGGACACCACCGTCGTGCTCGACCGCGTGATCTCGGCGCAGAACAGCTGGCTCGTCGCCCACAACCGGCGCGGCCCCGCCGCAGCGATGAGCACCTTGACCGCGCTGGCGCTGCGTGGCCAGACCTGGACACTGGCCCACGTGGGCGACAGCCGCGCCTACCTGTTGCGCGCCGACGCGTCAGGCAGCAACGAGTGCCGGCGCCTGACTCAGGACCATGCCTTCGACCACCCCGACCTGCGCAGCCGCCTGACACGCGCGATGGGCCTCGACGACGCGGTGCGCGTCGACTACCTGCAAGGCGAGCTGCGCCTGGGCGACCGGTTCGTGCTGCTCACCGACGGCGTGCACGGCAAGCTGTCGGCGGCGCGGATCGAGGCCATCGCCTCGCAGGGCACCGCGCAGCAGGCGAGCGAAGCGGTGGTGCAGGCGGCGCTCGCCGCGGGTGCACAGGACAACGCCACGGCGCTCATCGTGCAGGTGCTCGGGCTGTCGCGGGCGCGGCTCGCCGACGCCGTTTCGCGCAGCCGCCAGCTGCCGGTGCCACGGCGCATGAAGGTGGGCGACGCGATCGACGGGCTGGTCGTCACGGCGATCGTCGCCGACACCGGCGTGCACCTGCTGTACCAGGTGCGCGACACCCGCACTGGGGCGCTGAAGGCGTTGAAGACGCTGCACCCATCACGCGCCAACGACCCTCAGGAACGGGCCATGCTCGGTCATGAGGCATGGCTCAGCGAGCGCGTTGGCGAGCGCGCCGACGAGGGCTTCGTGCGCCTGCGCACGGTGCCCGACGCCACCGAGTTCTACCTCTTGTTCGACTGGCATTCGGGCCAGACGCTCGAGCGCCTGCTGGCCCAGCGCGGCGCGCGCGGGCTGGCCGTTTCCGAAGTGGTGGGGTGGGGCCTGGCCGCGGCGCGCAGCCTCGGGTGCCTGCACCGGCTCGGCATCGTCCACCGCGACGTGAAGCCGGGCAACATGCACCTGGGCGACGACGGCCGGCTGCGGCTGCTGGACCTGGGCGTGGCGCTGTCCGGCAGCGAGAGCGCCGAGCAGCGTGAGCTGCACGCCGGCACGCCGAGCTACATGAACCCCGAGCTCTGGGACGGCGCGGCGGCGGACGCGCAGTCCGACCTGTTCGCGCTCGGCGTCACGCTGTACCAGTTGCTGACCGGGCACCTGCCGTACGGCGAGATCGAGCCCTACCAGAAACTGCGCTACCGGCGCGATGCCAAGCCGCCTTCGAGGCTGCGCCCGGACGTGCCGATCTGGCTCGACCGGATCGTCTTGAAGGCGGTTTCGCGAGATGCCAGGCAGCGTTTCGAGACGGCCGAGGAACTGGTGCTCGCCATCGAACGCGGCGCCTCGCGGCCACTGTCGGCGGTGCCGGCCACGCCCATGCTCGCGCGCGACCCGACGGCGCTGTGGAAGATCGCGCTCGGCGTGTCGGCGCTGTTCAACCTCCTGCTGGTGTACTGGCTGCTGTTCCTGCCGCGCTGACTCAACGATTCGTCAGCGTCAGCGTCAGCGTCAGCGTCAGCGTCAGCGGTCGCGGCCGAGACGGAGCCCGGCGTCGGCATTGTCGTACTTCGACGCCGCAGCCGCCACGCTGCGGGCGCGGCCGCCCTTTTCGGCCCAGGTTCGGGTCCAGCGGATCTGCACGAAGCGCAACATCACCAGCATGCCGGCCGCCAGCATCGCGAACGCCACGAAGCCCCACAGGTAGGTGCCGGTCAGTTGCTTCGACTGGCCCATCGCGTTCGGAATGAAGCCGCCGCCCAGCGCACCGATCTCGCCGATCATCGAGCCGGCCACGGCGGTCGAGACTGGCCAGCGCAAGGGCACGAGCTGGAACAGCGCCCCGTTGCCTGCACCCAGCGCCGCGAAGCACAGCATGAACAGCAACGTCGTGATGGCGACCGACTGGCCTGCCAGGCCGCACAGCACGAGCGTGACGATCACACCGACGAGCACCGCACTGAGCGTGTTGATGCCGCCGATGCGGTCGGACACATAGCCGCCGACGACCCGCACCGCCGAGCCCATCAGCGTGGCCAGCATCGTGAGCTGGCCGGCCTCGACCTTGGTGACCTTGAACTGGTCGTAGAAGTAGGTCGGCAGGAAACTGGCCAGACCGATGAAGCCGCCGAAGGTGATGATGTAGATCAGGCTGAAGGCCCAGCCGTCCTTCTCGAACAGGCACGAGATGTGTTCGCGAAAGGTCTGGTGCTCTTCGCGGTCGGGCGGCTCCTTGGCGCAGAACCACATCACGAGCATCGGCAGCAGCATCGTGGCCGCCGCCAGACCGTAGACCGTGGTCCAGCCGAACTTCACCGCCAGCGGCGGCGCGAACAGCACGGCCAGCACGGTGCCGGAGTTGCCGGCGCCGGCGATGCCCATCGCCAGGCCCTTGTACTTGGCCGGGAACCAGCCGGAACCCAGCGACAGTGCCACGCCGAAACTGCCGCCCGCGATGCCCAGCAACACGCCCATTGCCAGCACCTCGTCGTGGCTGTTCACGAACAGGTAGCCGTAGAGCAGGGCGATGATGATCAGGCCCATCTCGACCATCGCCGCGTTCTTGCGCCCGATGTACTGCGACAGCACGCCGAGCGGGAAGCGCATCAGGGCCCCGGCGATGATCGGCACCGACACCATGAAACCCTTCTGCGCCGCGTTCAATTGGAAGCTTTCACTGATGAATGGCGCCATCGCCCCGTTGAGCACCCAGATGGCGAAAGTGAAGTCGAAATAGAGGAAAGCGGCGAGGAGCGTCGGGGGGTGCCCGGCTTTCAGGAAGGTCTTGAACGTGGCCATGAGCGTGTGGATC